>ERZ808240.268-NODE-268-length-71296-cov-6.398942_pt1 | contig 71296 bp, 60 predicted proteins | sample MGYA00521084_ERZ808240 | MGnify/ENA primary metagenome ERZ808240 (study PRJEB31516, sample SAMN03275571) | gut metagenome | biome: mammalia-associated habitat; material: feces | host: Papio cynocephalus | place: Kenya | collected 2012-08-06 ...
GGTGGAGGAGACGGTGCAGGCGCTGTGCGAAATCTGCGGGGTGACGTATCAGCCCATACCGGAGCCGACCCCCACCCCGGCGGTGCCCAAGGCGGGCGATGTTGTGCAACTGGACGGCGGCAAGCTGTACACCACCGCTCGGGGAAGCAAGTATGTGACCCGCACCGGCACTTTTTATCTGTATGACGGGCAAAAGGTCGGCAATCGCTATCGGGTAACCAACCGGGCGGATCGGGTCGGCAAGTCCCCGGCAGGGGCAAATGTGTCCGGCTGGGTGGCACTGTAATTTAACCCCCGTTAAATGTACATTAAAACAATATGTAAGGAGGCTTAATTGTGCAAGGTATTTTACTGGTAATCGTGTTGGCAATTGTGGTGGAGGCAGTAGTGGAATACATCAAATCCCTCGCCAATTTGGCAATAAACCACAAGTGGAAAACAGCGGCGTTGCAAATAGCCGCACTTGTGGTTTCTGCGTTGCTGTGTTTTGTGACCGGCGCAGATTTGTTTGTGGCGTTGGGGTTGGAATTTCAGTACAGTTGGATTGGGGTTCTGCTGACAGGAATTTTTGCCAGCCGTGGCGCAAATTACGTTAGCGATTTTGTCGGGAGACTGCGTTCCACCACTATAAATGCATAGTAATTAAAAAGGAGCGGGTTTACATAATTGTAAGCCCGCTCCTTTTGTGTTTATCAATATATATTCATCCTTGCGGCTGTACTTTTTGCATCTGTTCTGCAATCATTTTTTGTTTTTTGCGATTCGCGACACTGATCGCGGCGTTGGTGTGCTGGAATCGGTTTTTCCGAAAGAAAAAGCCCCACGGCTCCACCATGGATCTGCGGGAAAATACCGCCACCGGCGCCGGACGTCTGGGTGCCGACCTGCGCTTTTCCTTTTCTATGCTGCGCCATCCCATCGACGGCTTCTACTATCTGAAACGGGGTATATTCGGTTCGGTCGCCTCCGCCACCGTGCTGTATGTGGCGGCGCTGGCGGTGTTCGTGATCGAGAATACCGCCCAGGCGTTCATCTTCAACGGCAACCCGGTATCCCAATCGGTGCCGGTGCTGTTCATTCTGTTTCTGGTGTGTGCGGTCTTCTGGGTGGTGGGCAACTATATGGTCAGCACCATCAATGACGGCGAGGGCAGCCTGCGGGAGCTGTATGTGCTGACCGCCTATGCCCTGACGCCCTATCTGCTGCTGACCCCCATCAAGGTGATCCTGACCTACGGCTTTACCCAGAACGAGGCGTTTTTCATTCATCTGCTGTCCTATATCGCCATTGTCTGGTCGGCGGTGATTCTCTATATGGGTCTGATGCATATGCACAATTACACCTTCTGGGAGACGCTGAAGAACATTATTCTCACATTGTTTATTATGGTCATCGCTCTGGCGGCCATCGCGATCGTCTATTTGATCTGGACGCAGCTGGTGCAGTTCCTGACGGAGGTTTTCACGGAGGTGAAGTATGTTGTCTAAGAAACTCCAGATGCTCTTGTGCTGCCTGCTGGCGGTGGTGCTGCTGTGTTCGGCGGTGCTGGCCCGCTCCGGCGGCAAGACCGAGTTTATCACGCCGGACACCACCTCTCTGGACCTCAATTCCTGCCGCCACACCCATCCGGACACCGTGCGGGGACAGGCGGCCAACACCCTGGCGACGCCGGACGGCTATACGCTGCTGGCAGAGAACGAGGGATATGCCCTGTACTTCCGGGAGGATATCTGCAATGTGCGGGTGCTGAATAAGCAGACCGGCTATGTCTGGGGGAGCGTACCCGCCGACGGCGCCGAGGGACTCAACGATACCTGGACGGCGCTGGCCCAGTCGCTGGTGACCTTCACCTATCTCAATGCAGAATGTATGTCCACGCAGGTCAGCATCAGCGACCCCCGCATGGAGCGGGAACTGGAAAAGACCGACGACGGAGCGGTGCTGCGGGTCAACGATACACGGACGGGGATTTCCTTTGCCGTGGCGCTGCGGCTGCAGCAGGACGGCATTGCCGTGTCCATGGTGGAGGACAGTCTCCGGGAGGAGGGCGACTTTCCGCTGGAATCCCTGTATCTGCTGCCGTTCTTCGGCTGCACCTACGGCGACCGGGTGAGCGGCTATATGTTTGTGCCGGACGGCCCGGGCGCTCTGATCCGGTATGCCCGGCCCTCCAAGTACCTCTCCCCCTTCGATAAGCGGGTCTACGGGAACGACCCGGCGGTGGATATGACCTCCAATTCCAATGACCTGATGGCCAAGCGCACCAACGATTACCTCACGGACACCCCCAACGTCACCGCCCCGGTATTCGGCGCGGTGCACGGCGTGGGCAGCGACGCCTTTCTGGCGGTGATCGACGAGGGCGCTACCTATGCCAGCGTCTATGCCTCCCCCGCCGGGTATGTGATCGACTATAACTGGGTGACGGCGCGGTTCGATTTTCGGACGGTGTATGCCCAGACGCTAAAAAAGGACGGCAGCGGCATCCCGGTGAACCAGCAAAAGGCCAACCACATGACCCCGGCAGTCAGCTATCATTTCCTGTCAGGGGATGCGGCGGATTATTCCGGCATGGCGGTGAAATACCGCTCCCTGCTGCAGGAAAGCACACTCAAGGACAAGCAGGAGCGGGTGGATGCAGCGGTGCCGCTGCGGCTGGCGGTGCTGGCAGCGGATATCAAAAGCGGAAAGTTTTTCAATCACTATGTCCGGATGACCACGGTCAGCGAGGCGGCGGCGATGTGCCGCACTCTCGGCGGGCAGGGCGTGGAAAACATCACCCTGTCCTACATCGGCTGGACCAAGGGCGGTCTGAACGGCGGCAAATACGGCAACACCGCCCTGGACAGCCGACTAGGCTCCCTGTCGGAGCTGAATCAGCTGCGGCAGCAGCTGGAGGATGGCGGCGGACAGCTGTTTTTGCAGTTTAACCCGTTGACGGCCAACAAGGATCAGTGCAACCCGGATATGGACTCCGCCAAGACCATCTCCAACAAAAACATGGGCTTCGTCCGGGATAACAAGACCCTCAAATATAATACGGCGTATCTGATGCAGCCCAAGGCGGTGCTTTCCTCCATACAAAAGCTGCAAAAGCAGTACGCAGACTTCGGTCTGGCGCTGTCGGAACTGGGCGGTCACATCTACGGCGATTTTACCAAGGGCGAAACCGTCACCCGGGATACCAACGGCAGCGCCATCCGAAAGCTGTTGGATAAATCCGGGAGCGCCACCGCCTTTTCCGCGCCGAACGCCTATCTGTGGGGAGACACCGACGCCTATTTTGATATGCCGCTGGAAAACAGTCAATACCTGTTCGAGACCGATTCGGTGCCGTTTTTGCCCATGGTGCTGAAAGGCGCAGTGGATTACTACGCGCCCTATATCAATCAGGGGTACTACACCGAGGACAGCCTGCTGAAAATGATGGAATACGGGACGTATCCGTCGTTCCTGACGATGCAGGCGGAGAACGAAAAGCTCATCGGCACCCCCTCCTCCGACTATTTCTCCATCCATATGGAAAATTGGCAGGAGGCCATCGTATCCAGCTACCGACAGCTCAACGAGGTGCTGCAGAAAACCGAAGGTGCCTGCATCGAAGAGCATCGGGTGCTGCAAAAGGGCGTTGTCCGGGTGCGGTATTCCAACGGCGTGACGGTATATGTGAACTATCTCAACGAGGAATACCGCGACGGCACGACGGTGGTCGCCGCCAAGAGCGGGATCTGTGTGGAAGAGGGGGCAGGAGCTTGAAGCGCGTACTGAATTACGAAAAGAAGGATAAACTGGTCGGGCTTGTGTTCCTGCTCCCGTGGATCGTGGGCTTTTTCGGACTGACCCTGTATCCGGTCATATACTCGGTGATCCTGAGCCTGAGCAATGTGCAGCTGTATCCCGGCAAGACCGTGCTGAGCTTTGCCGGCTTACAGTTCTATGACTATGCCTGGAATGTGGACACCCAGTTCCGGCTGGATGTGAGCGAGGCGGTGGTGCTGATCTGCTGCGCCACGCCGGTGATCGTGGTATTCTCGCTGATCATCGCGCTGCTGCTCAACAAAAAGTTTGTGGGCCGGACATTCCTGCGGGCGGTGTTCTTTTTGCCGGTCATCGTGATGAGCGGCCCGGCGATCAGCGGCCTGCTCACCAACTATACCGTGGATTTTTCCACCAAGAACCCGGAAATCTTCAGCCTGATCAATGCGCTGCCCGGAGTCATCCGCAGTCCGCTGGTGTACATATTGAATAATCTGGTGCTGATCCTGTGGTTTTCCGGTGTGGAGATCATTGTGTTTCTGGCCGGACTGCAAAAAATCTCCCCGTCGCTGTATGAGGCGGCCTCCATCGACGGCGCCGGAGGCTGGGAAAAGTTCTGGAAGATCACCCTCCCCCACATCGCCCCCATCGCAATGGTCTGCGCCATCTACGCTGTGGTGGATATCTCCAACTACTCCGAGCTGTCCATCAACGGGAAGATCACCAGCCACCTGTTTGACACCACACGGATGTACAGCTTTTCGGCGGCGATGTCCTGGATATATTTCGCCATTCTGCTGGTGCTGCTGATCGCGGTGTTTGTCCTGTTCAGCGTCATCCGCAGCAAAAACGACAGATCGTGAGGAAGCGCACAAATGAAACATTGGAAAAAAGGAACCGTCGCCGTTTGGGTGAAGGGTAACGAGACGCGGGACAGCCTGTTTACGGCGCTTTTACGGTACGGGGTGCTGATCGCCATCGGCTTCGTCTATTTGTATCCGATCGTGTATATGGTCGCCAACAGCTTTTTCTCCGTGAGCGATCTGACCGACCCCCGGGTCACCTGGATCCCCCGGGAGCTGTATTGGGGCAACTTTCAGCAGGCGTTTGTGACGCTGGATTTCTTTCGGGCTTTCGGCAATTCCGTCCTGATGAGCCTGGTGCCGGCCATCTTGCAGACGGCTGTCTGCGCCTGCGCCGGTTTCGGTCTGGCACGGTTCCGGCTGAAAAGCAAGAATCTATGGATGATTCTGATCATCGCTACCTTCATTCTGCCGACGCAGGTGATGCTGATCCCGCGCTACGCGTTGTTCCACGATCTGGGGATGGTGGATACCGTATGGGTGCAGTATGTGCCGGCACTGCTGGGGCAGGGCATCAAGAGCGCCATTTTTATTCTGGTATTCTACCAATACTTCTCCAGCTATCCCAAATCCTTTGACGAAGCGGCGCAGCTGGACGGCGCCGGGAAGTTCCAGATTTTTATTCGGATCGCCCTGCCCATTGCCGCCTCGGCCATCGTGCTGAGCTTTCTGTTCAGTCTGGTCTGGTACTGGAACGAAACCTATCAGGCAAACTATATGTTCGGCGGGTCGATCCCGACCCTGCCGCTGAAGCTCAGTTCGTTTACAACGCTCTATAAGGCCCAGTACGGCGACGGAGCCTCGGTGGCATCGGACCCCAACGAGTCGGTAGCGCTGGCGGGTACGCTGCTGTCGGTGCTGCCGATGATCGTGCTGTACATTGGCTGCCAGCGTAAGTTTATCGCCAGCATCGAACAGTCGGGCATCACCGGCGAATAAGCGCGCAAAAAAGCCTGAAGAGCCCTCCTATTGCGCAGGGATGTACGCGGAGATTCCGTGTGCAGGATACATCGTAAGAACAGCCTTACAGGGAATTAGCGGGCAAAATACCGCCCCGGGTGCGTGAAGCCTATTCACACGCCCGGGGCGATCTATATAGTAAAAAAGCCGCTGTTTTGCTGTGTGAAAATACGTGCATGGAACTGCTGCGAACTTTTCCATCCGAAACAGGGAGGAGGTGAAACTGAAACACCGTGTGATTGAGCGCTTTTATAGAAGCTGTTTGAAGCGCCAAAAACAGCGTTCCCGCATCGGAGAGAGATTCATCGCGGGCCGAGGTCGAATCGGCGGCAACAGCGTATGGGCGATTCTATAATGACGTGCGATCAACCTGAAAAACGGCCTCACTCCGTTGAAAATCCGGAGCAAGGCCGTATGACTTGTCGCCATTCCACGACTGGGTGCTTTTTACCTGTCTCTTCGTTGGGGAGCAAATCACGAACCGTCGTATCCCGATGGCTTTATTCTATGCCACTCCCACCGGAGCCATGGCGTTTGGCCGCCATCACTCCACCGCATCACTGGAGCGCATAGCCAGAATCGTTTGACGGATCAGCGTATCCAGGTCCCATCCCAGCATGGCGGCACCGCGCTCGATCACCTCTCGGGAGCAGCCGGCCGCAAATTTTTTATCCTTATACTTTTTCTTCACGGACTTTAATTCCATATCGTTGACACTTCCGGACGGCCGCATCAAGGCGGCCGCACCGATGAGACCGGTCAGTTCATCGACCGCATAGAGAACCTTCTCCATCTCGTGCACGGGCGCAATATCCACCGTCAGCATATACCCGTGGCTGGCGACGGCATGGATCAGCCGCTCGTCGATCCCCTTTTGCCGCAGCAGTTCCTGCTCCTTCAGGCAATGCTGCTCCGGCCACTGCTCAAAATCCAGATCATGAAGAATACCGACGGCCTCCCAGAAGTCTGCCTCATCTTCATACCCGAGATCCATGGCATACCAGCGCAGAACATCGCCGACAATCCGTCCGTGTTTTCGATGAAATTCTCCCTGATTATAGGTGCAGAGTAAATCCCAGGCTTCTTCCGGTGTCGGAACCATCCGCCAACGCTCCCTTCTTAATTCCTGCGCAGGCTGCCGTATATCGGCAGCCTGCGCTCGGGAAATTTTACATTCAGTCCGCAAACAGCGGAGTGGACAGATACCGGTCGCCGGTATCGGGCAGCAGCGCCACAATGGTCTTGCCCTTGTTCTCCGGCCGCTTCGCCAGCTGGATCGCCGCCCATACGGCAGCGCCGGAAGAAATACCTACCAACACGCCCTCTTTCTTGCCGATCAGTTTGCCGGTGGCAAATGCATCCTCGTTTTCTACGGGTATGATCTCGTCGTAAATCTTGGTATCCAGCACATCGGGGACAAACCCGGCGCCGATACCCTGAATCTTATGGCTGCCGGCAACCCCCTTGCTCAGCACCGGAGAGGAGGCCGGCTCCACCGCCACCACCTGCACGGCGGGGTTCTGGCTCTTCAAATATTCCCCGACGCCGGTGACCGTGCCGCCGGTGCCGACACCGGCCACAAAAATATCCACCTTGCCGTCGGTGTCCGCCCAGATCTCGGGGCCGGTGGTCGCCTTGTGCACAGCCGGGTTGGCCGGGTTCACAAACTGACCGGGAATGAAGCTCCCCGGAATCTCCTTGGCCAGTTCATCGGCCTTGGCGATCGCCCCCTTCATGCCCTTGGCGCCCTCGGTCAGCACAAGCTCCGCACCGTAGGCTTTCATCAGCTGGCGGCGCTCCACGCTCATGGTCTCCGGCATAACAATAATGATCCGGTAGCCGCGGGCGGCGGCTACGGAGGCGAGGCCGATACCGGTATTGCCCGAAGTCGGCTCAATGATCACGGAGCCGGGCTTCAGCAGCCCTTTCTGTTCCGCATCGTCGATCATTGCCTTGGCAATCCGGTCTTTCACGCTTCCGGCGGGATTAAAGTATTCCAATTTTCCGAGAACCTTAGCCTCCAGCTTTTCGGCCTGTTCGATGTGTACCAGCTCCAGCAGCGGCGTCTTTCCGATCAGCTGATCGGCGGATGTATAAATCTTACTCATAATCCATTCCTCCCAATATGATGGTTTGTCTATTCTTCGTGGTTCTTATGTCGGTTCGCTCGCAGCCTTAACATCGAAATACGAAATGACTGTCCATTTCATTTACCAACCTTTCCGATAGGTTTATATGCATTATAAACCCGATGGTTTGATTTGTCAAGAGAAAAATCAAAAAATTTGATTGATTTACCCACTTACCTGCTGTATAATAGGTTTATAGTGGAAAAGGGGGTAGACTCATGCTGATCTCAACCAGGGGGCGTTATGCGCTCCGGGTCATGATTGATTTGGCGGAACACCAGAAAGACGGATTTATTCCGCTGAAAGTGATCGCGACACGGCAGAATATTTCGGAGAAATATCTGGAGACCATTATCAAGCTGCTTGTGAAAGCAAATCTGCTGAACGGATTGAGAGGAAAAGGCGGCGGCTATCAGCTGACAAAGGCGCCGGAGCAATATACGGTGGGGAGTATCCTGCGAATAACCGAAGATTCCATGGCCCCCGTCTCCTGTCTCGAACCCGATGCGGCCGCCTGTCCTCAAGCGGCCGAGTGCCGTACCCTTTCTCTGTGGAGGGGTCTGGATAAAGTCATCAACGATTATCTGGACAATATCACATTAGCCGACTTGATGCGCTCCGACTCGGACGGATATGACTATGTGATCTGAGAAAGACGACAAGAAGAAACACCCTCATTCCGTCGAACACCCGAACGCCATATTCCGGTATGTCCGGAACAACGAATGGATATGTAGCTGCATCCTCCGCAAGGATTTCGGAAAAGTACGCTCGGCGACACGGCGTTCCGACGAAAACCGACCGCAGAGACCGAACGGGAGGTCGGCGCGCAGGCCGAGTTCAGCCAAATCGGCGCGCCCCCCTCGACGGTCCCCCCGCCAATAGGAAAGCACCGCCTGTTGCAGCTTCCACGCTGCAACAGGCGGTGCTTTTTTCGCTGTCAATTTTTCTGGGAACGGCCAAACGGCTCCGGGAATGAAAGCCGCTTACAGATCACCGGCCATTCTGCCGCCTGGCGGCGGTGAGGGTATTCCGCATCAGCATGGCGATGGTCATAGGCCCCACACCGCCGGGCACCGGGGTGATTGCCCCCGCCACCGGCTCCACGGCGGCAAAATCCACATCGCCGCACAGCTTGCCGTTTTCGTCCCGATCCATGCCCACGTCGATCACCACCGCACCAGGCTTGACCATATCCGCCGTGATGAACTTGGCTTTGCCGATGGCCACCACCAGCACATCCGCCCGGCGGCACACCGCCGCCAGATCCCGGGTGCGGGAATGGCACACGGTGACGGTGCCGTTGGCTTGCAGCAGCAGCAGTGCCATGGGCTTGCCCACGATATTACTGCGGCCGACCACCACGCACTCCTTGCCCGCCACATCCACGCCGCTGCGGCGCAGCAGCTCCATCACCCCCGCCGGGGTGCAGGGCAAGAACGAATAATCGCCCAGCAGAATATGCCCCGCGTTCTCACAGTGAAAAGCGTCCACATCTTTGGCCGGGTCGATGGCGGCGATCACCGCCGCCGCATCCAGCGGCGCGGGCAGCGGCAGCTGGCACAGAATGCCGTGGATATCCGGGCGGGCATTGAGCGCCGCCACCGTATCCAGCAGCGTCCGCTCGTCGGTGTCGGCGGGCAGGTCGATCTGCTCGCCGTAAAATCCCACCTCAGCGCAGGCTTTTTGCTTATTCCGCACATAGGTATGGGAGGCGGGGTCGTCTCCCACCAGGATCACCGCCAGCCCGGGGGTGATCCCCTGCTCCTTGAGCGCCGCCGTCTCGGCAGCGATCTCCGCCCGTATCTGGGCAGCGATAGCCTTGCCGTCAATGATCCTCGCCATCGGGTTCCTCCTCCGTTGCTTTCGGGTCGACCGTCTCCGTCTCCGCTCCGTCCTCCGGTTTTGCGGCTTCTTCGGCCGCCGTTTCCGGTTCCCCGGCGGGCTCCTCGGTGCTCAGCTCCGCGCCAGAAACCTCGGTTGTTTCCACTGTCGGGACAGCCTCGTCGGTTTCTTCCGTTTCGGAGACATCCGACTCCGCCGGCGGGGCGATATCCAGCGTGGGCGCGTCCGCAGCCGTCTCCAGCGTCATGGGCAGCGATTGAGCCCGCCGCCGCAGGATGCAGAACATCACGATGCCGCCGATGACCGCCAGCACCGCCACCAGCTGGGAGGTCTTGATGGTGCCAGCCATCAGGCTGTCGGTGCGCAGGCTCTCGATAAAGAACCGCCCCACGCCATACCACACCAGATAGCCGCAGAAGATTTCGCCCTTGAACTTATACGCCTTTTTGGACAGCAGATGCAGTAGCACAAAGCCCAGCAGGCACCATACAGATTCATAGAAGAAAGTGGGATGCACCGGCAAACTGGTGTCGTAGCCGCTGCCGTTCAGCCCCCCTTGAATCATATCGCCGGTCATACCCCAGGGCAGGGTGGTGTTGCCGCCGAAGGCCTCCTGATTGAAGAAGTTGCCCCAGCGCCCCACCCCCTGCCCGATGAGAAAGCCCAGGGACGCCAGATCAAACATGGCCAGCACGTGGATTTTTTTCAACCGACACATGAGGATTCCGGAACCAAAGGCGCCGATAATGCCCCCGTAGATGCCGATACCGCCCTTCCAAATCTGGAAAATGGTCTTGGGATTCGCCAAATATTCCGCCGTGTCGGCACAGAAAAACACGTAGTAGAGCCGGGCGCAGACAAAGCCCACGATGGTACACACCAGCGTCACGTCGATCATCCGGTCCGGGTCAATATCCAGTTCCTTCGCCCGGCGCATCGCATAGACCACCGCCAGCAGGAACCCCACGGCAATGCACACACCGTACCATTTGATGGTGAACTCGTGGCCGAACAGCGTGAACTGCGCCAGCACATCGTTGAGGGGGAATTTCCATCCCAGCTTGGGGAATTCTATGTAATGGGTCAGCAGATTGAGCATACGGGTCATCCTTTCGTATGTAATGGAGCCGGGATCATTCCGCCGGCTCGGGTCGGATCACCGACAGGGTGTATTCCTCGGCAGGCATCCGCGCGCGCAGCTGCGCATTCAGCTCCGCCACCGTCAATCCGGCCAGCGCCTCCAGCCGGGACAGGGGCTCGATGCCGTCGATCCAGTCGCTCAGGAGCATTTCGGCGCAGGTGGAGGCTTCATCCAGTCCGCTGACCGTTTCGCCATAGGCGGCGCGTCGGGCGATCTCCACCGCCTCCGGGTCCAGCCCGGCAGCCTGCTGCCGCTTCAGCTCTTCCAAAATAGCCTGCGCCACCCGCTCCGGGTCGCGGCTCTCACCGGCGAACAGCCAGATGCCAAAGCCGGGTCCGTTGAAATATTCCGCCGCGAACTGCTCATTGATGAGCCCTTCCTCCATCAGGCGGGCGTACAGCGGCGAGCTGCGCCCCACCAGCAGATCGGTGAGCAGCTGGGCGCCGGCCAGCGCCTTGGCATCCCGCTCGACCGCGCCCGGCTCCTTAATGCCCAAATAAAACAGGGGCGCCGCCACCGGCATGACCTGCTCCACCCGGTGACGAGCCACCGTATCCGGCTCGTCGCAGGCGAAAGAAGCCGGCAGCATGGCCGGGGCGGACTTCAGCAGCTTATCGGCGGCTTCCTCCACCTGGGCGGGGGTGATACGCCCCGCCACCGTCAGCACCATATTGTGCAGGTTATAATACTGGCCGTAGCAACGATACAGCAGGTCGGCGGTGATATGGGAGATGGACTCCACCGTGCCGGCGATGTCGATGCGCACCGGATGCCGGTGATACATCCCCTGCAGGAGATTGAACAGTACGCAGCGGGAGGGGTCGTCCTCACACATCCGGATCTCCTGACCGATGATGCCCTGCTCCTTCTCCACCGTCTGGGGGGTGAAGTAGGGATGCTGGACGAAATCCAGCAGAATCTCCAGCGAGGGGACGATGTTTTCCGTGGCCTGGAACAGATAGGCGGTGCGCTCAAAGCTGGTGTACGCATTGGCATTGGCGCCGGTAGCGGCGAACCGCTCGAAAGCGTCCCCCTCCTCGCTCTCAAACAGCTTGTGCTCCAGGTAGTGGGCGATGCCCTCCGGCACCTCCTCCACCCCGCCGCCGGGGGTGGGCAGGGTGTTATACACCGAGCCGTAGCGGGTAGCAAACAGGGCATAGGCCGCCGCGGCCCCCGGCTGCGGCCACACGAAGATCGTCAGCCCGGAGGGATGCTCCAGCGAATAATAGATATCCCCGGTCTGGGGGTGCTTATGCTGCTTCATCATAGGGATCCCTCCTCTCCCTGGGGGCACAGCAGATATGCCGTGTCAAAATGCACCAGCCGCGCCACCCGGCACACGTCCTCCCGGGTGACGGCGCGCAATTCGTTGGCCACCTGCTCCGGGGTTTTATAGTGCTCGTACACCGTCTGAGACACATAAAAGCCCTCCCGAGCGGCTGGGGTCTCCTCGGCCGCCATAAACGACTGAATAAGACTGCTGCGGGCGGCCTCCAGCTCCTCGTCGGAGAACTGCCCCTGCCGCAGCGCCTCCAGCTGCCGCAGCACCTCTTCTTTGGTACGCTGGGCGTTGGCGGTCTCGACACCGCTGTCCACCAGCATCAGACTGCGGAACCGGTCATAGGTGGAGGAACAATAATAGCACAGGCTCTGCTCCTCCCGTACATGGCGGAACAGAAGCGACGATGCACAACCGCCGAACAGGGCGTTCATCAGCCGGGCGGCGTTCACCGGGCCGTCCGGCTCGGCCGCCGCAATGCGGAAACCCAGCACCAGCTTGGCCTGCTTGAGATTCATGGTTTCGGTGCGAGCGCTCTCTTTCATGGTGAAGGAGGGATCGTCCGTCCACTGCACCGTCCGCCGCGGGGGCAGGGCGGCGAACGCCCGCTCCAGCTGCTGCGCCAGTGCCGCCGTATCCCCGTCCCCCTGATAGATCCAGTGGACGCGGGCGGTGCTCAGCAGCCGTTTCCATGCCTGCACCGCCCCGGCGGCGGTCAGCGCCGCCACCGTCTCGGGGGTGCCGTCCGGATCCACGCTGTACGGATGATCCGGGCACAGCAGCTCTACGCACCGCTTGCGGGCATACAGCCGCTTATTGTTCAGCTCGCTTTGCAGCCGCTCCAACAGACAGCGCCGCTCCTGCTCGAAATCCGCCTCACGAAACGCCTCCCCCTCCAGCGCCGGATCGCACAGCATCTCCAGCAGCAGGGCGGTGCACGGCTCGGTCAGATTCTCCCGGGACAAGGTATAGCTCTGCCGCAGATAGGACACGGAAAACAGCAGCACCTGCCAGCCGCCCAGCCGCAGATTGCTGCCGGTGACGGATGCGCCGTACAGGCCGTCCAGGCAGCGGTTGAGCGCTGTTAATGTAGGATACCGGCGGCTGCTGCGGGTCAACAGACCGGGCAGAATGGCGTATTCCGCCGCCGTAGACGCCTGCAGCGGCACGGCAAACACGGCGGTAAGCCGATCGGTACGATAGTCCCGAGGCGGCAGCGTCAGGAGGGTCTGCTCGTGACGCAGGGTGATGGATTCTGGCTGCATACGGATGTCTCCTTATCGGTTTTGCGCCGGTCGCCGCCGGGCGGCGTATCTCCCCGGGCGGGAAGATACCGGGCCTGCGGCGGACAGGACGGCGGGAATTGATGGGGTATCAGCATGGGATCGGCTCCTTTACGGCTTTTTCTTAGCCTGTCCCATACCGGCGGGAATATGCCCGCTCATTATATGCAAAATATACGAATCGTTGTATACGATCATAATAATACAAATAGTCTTAAATTTCTCCCAAAAGCGCGGCGGTGATGTCTCCGGCCAGCTGCCCCACATAGCGCTCCAGCTCCTCAAAGGACACATTGGCCCGATGCTCCGCCAAATCCGATATGGTACGCAAGATCAAAAACGGCACGCCGTTGGCAACGGCGGTCTGGGCAATAGCGGCGCCCTCCATTTCGGCAGCGGCTGCACCGAACAGGGTACGAATGCGGGATTTCAGCGCGCTGTCGTCCACAAATATATCCCCGGAGGCGATGCGTCCGCAGATCGCGCGGCTGCCGACGGGCAGCACCCGCTGCGCCGCTTTGCCGGCGGCGGCAACCAGCGCCGGGTCGGCGGCAAACACGGAGGGCTGCTGATCATCTCCGCCGGTATCCATATAGCCGGGGGCGTGGCCGAAGGCGGTGATATCGAAATCATGCTGCACCGCCTCGGTGCCGATCACCAGATCCTTCACCGCCAATTCCGGCGCCAGACCGCCCGCCATGCCGGTATTGATCAGCGCATCCGGCGCGAACCGGTCGATGAGCAGCTGGGCGGTGACGGCGGCGTTGACCTTGCCGATGCCGCTCTGCACCACCACGGCCCGGTGCTGCCCCAGCCGCCCCTGCACAAACCGGCGGCCGGCAACTTCCGTCACCGTCGGTGCGGTCAGCCGCGCCGTTAAATGCTCCACTTCCGACGGCATGGCGCCGATGATGCCGATGCTTTCCATGCGATTCCTCCCTCAAAGGTCTATGATAGTTCATAGTACCACATTTTCGGAAATCTTGCAATCTTTTCTTTATCTTTGCTTGCGCGACCGCTCCGGGCGTGATACAATGAGGGTAAAAGGGGGGTGTGCCATGCCGCGAGGAACCAATCAAAAACGCAAGCTGCTGTATCTGCTGGATATACTGGCGCGGGAAACCGACGAGGAGCACCCGCTGACGCTGGAGCAGATTCGCACACTGCTGGCCGCCCACGGTGTGGAGGCGGAGCGCAAGAGCCTGTACGATGATCTGGAACAGCTGCGCCTGTACGGCGCGGACATCATCACCCGGCGGGATCGGCAGGTGCGGTACTATCTGGGGCAGCGCACCTTCGATCTGCCGGAGCTGCGGCTGCTGGTGGACGCAGTACAATCCTCCAAATTCATCACCCACAATAAAAGTGTGGAGCTGATCCGCAAGCTGGAGGGGCTGACCAGCCGCCATCAGGCCGGCCAGCTCCAACGGCAGGTGCTCGTCACCGGACGTATCAAATCCATGAACGAGAGCATCTATTACAACGTGGATCATCTGCACACTGCCATGAATACCGACCGGCAGGTATCCTTTCAGTATTTCGACTGGGATATCCGCAAGCAGCGGCAGCTGCGCCGGAACGGCGCCGCCTATACCGTCAGCCCCTGGGCGCTGACCTGGGACGATGAGAATTACTACCTCATCGCCTACGAAACGAGAAAGGGACTGCGCCACTACCGGGTGGACCGGATGCTGCGCATCACCCCCACCGGGGATAAGCGACAGGGGCGGGAGCAATTCGAGGCGGAGGATATGGCCGCCTTTTCCCGCAAGACCTTCGGGATGTTCCACGGTGAGGAGCAGCCGGTCACATTGCGCTGCGCCCGATGGATGACCGGTGTCATCCTCGACCGGTTCGGGCAGGATGCCGCCCTCCTGCCCGACGGAGACAGCCATTTCACCGTCCGGGTGCCCATTGCGGTGAGCGAGCCGTTTTTCGCCTGGGCCTCCGGTTTCGGCACCGATCTGACGATCGTGAAACCCGATGCCGTTCGGGTGCAATACACCGCCTATCTGAAGGAGATCGTACAGCAATATGAATGATTCCGAATCCTCCATCCCCTATCGGCTGATCCGCTCCGACCGGCGCACCCTGTCGCTGGAGGTCACACCCCAGCTGGAAACGCTGGTGCGCGCGCCCCGGCGCTGCCCCGTCGCAGAAATCGAGCGGTTCGTTTCCGGCCACGCCGCCTGGATCACCCGCCAGATCCAGCGGCAGCAGCGCCGTCAGCAGACCGGGCTGGCCCGCCCCGTATCCCCGGAGCAGGAGCGGGAGCTGCGGCAGCTGGCGCAGCAGGTGCTCCCCCAGCGGGTGGCGTACTACGGCGCACAGATGGGATTGACCCCCGCCGGCATACGCATCACCGGCGCACAAAAGCGTTTCGGCAGCTGCAGCGGTCAGAATCGGCTGTGCTTTTCCTGGCGGTTGATGCTGTATCCGCCGGAGGCCATCGACTATGTGGTGGTGCACGAGCTGGCGCACATTCGTCATCATGATCACAGTCCGGCATTCTACGCCCTCATTGAGCGGTATATGCCGGATCACCGGCAACGCCGCGCACTGCTGCAAGGGGAATGACCATACGCTGCCATCGGAAAAGGGTCTGCCGAAAACGCGGATGTGTTTTCGGCAGACCCTTCTTTTTCTTCTGAGAGCTCCCCGACCGCGCCGGGGATAGACAAAACGGTCCGGGGACAACCGTTCCTGAAACGGACTGTCTCCCCGCTTTGTTTGTCGCATTACGCGCAATACGGCAGTAGCGCTGCCATTCTTCGACTGCCGAAACGAAAAAAACTTCTCGTTTCCGGTCGAAGATTCTCGGCAAACAGCATTCCTTAGCGGCGGGTTGGCCCGACCGGAGAATACCGGCGTATGCTGAGCAGAGGGCAACAAAACCGACGCTCCCGCTGTTCGGCCGAAAAAGCCATTGTAACCGGATCGCTTTATCTATGGGATTCACCTATTATTGATCGGCGCAGCCGTTGACATAATAGCCGTCGGCATAGCGGATCACGGTATAGGTCTGGAAATAGGCCGCCATACTGACGGTCGCCGGTATAGCGTTGCCGTGCTCGTCCAGCGGAATGTCCTTATTGGACACATAGCCCACCCGTACGGTGTAGGTATCCCCCCGGCGCTTGACATAATCCACCACGCCCTGATAGCCGGAGACCAGCGATTCAAACGGCACATAGTAGCAGCCGTCTCCCTCGCTGAACACCAGTCCGCTCTCCTCCAGAGAACGGTGGGTCAGCGGAGAGGACGGGCCAAACAGCGAGTTATAAGCCTCCTCCATCTCTTCCACCGACACGGCGATGCGCCCCTGGTCATCCACGGCATACTGGCAGTTCTCATCGTTCTCCCGCAGCATCCGCACCTGCTCCGCCTTGGAGATCTTATAGGCAGCAGCATTGAGAAAAGCATCCTGCTCCTGCTCCTCGATGCCGTCAAAGGGAGTGGGATTATACAGCATCAGCGGCTCCAGAAAATAGTACATCTCATCCTTGAGTGCAGTGGTGTCGGTGGCCTTGCGCACGCCAAACACGATGCCGCCCACGATAGCGGCCACTCCCACCAGACTCAGCAGAGTTATGAACGCCCCCAGCGGCGCGGCATACCGGTGCTTTCCCCGGCGGCGGCCGCCCCTGGTATAGCGGTTGGTGGATTCTGTATCCATAAAAGAAGTCCTCCTTCTTGTCTCACCGATTTGAGATATTGTATAGTATACCATAAAAAATCGCAAATGCCAACCCCCGTTTTTTCATTCCTCATGGTCGCCGGAAGATTCAGCACAATGAGGAAACGCCTCGGGCACGGGGGATGTTCCGGCGCGAATACGGACAGCACAAAGATTCTTCGGAAAATCGTCGTTTTCTATTGCCAAGTCCGCCATTTCGTGCTACACTGCACAGGAACCAAATTTTTACAGAGATGAGGGATTGTAGAATGGAATTTTTCTCGCATGAGGATTCCCGCATTCAGTATATCGGTCGCTGGGCGTCCTACGGCAGCTCCGCCACGGCGACCGCCGTCGGCTCCCGCTTTACGCTGGGGTTCTCCGGTGAGCAGGCGGTGCTGCGGTTCGACGTGAACTTCCTCCAGTCGCCGGCTCCGCATCTGTACATACAGGTGGACGGCGGCGCCATGGTGGAGAGCACGCTGGAGCGGTATATCCGTATTCATACAGCGCCCGGACAGCACACCGTCCGGGTGATCCTCAAGAGCATGGTGGAGATGTTCCCCCGCTGGCACACACCGCTGACCAACCGGATATCCTTCGAGGGCGTGGAGGCGGACATACTGCATACGCTGCCCCCCGAAACCGGCAAGGTGCTGGAGGTGGTGGGCGATTCCATCACCGAGGGAGTGCTGATCGACGCCGACCATATGCCGCTGGGACGGGATCAGTATGACCGCCCCTTCCAGGACGACGTGACCGCCACTTACGGCTGGCTCACCGCCGAAAAGCTGGGACTCATCCCCTGGATCATGGGCTACGGCGCTGTGGGCGTGACCAAGGGCGGCTGCGGCGGCGTGGTCAGAGCGGCGGACGCCTATCCCTATTGCTTTGACGGCGCGCCCATCGCCGCCGACCGGCATCCGGACTATGTGCTGGTGAACCACGGCACCAACGACGGCGGCGCATCCGCCGAGGCATTCCGGGAGGGCTACACCGCCCTGCTGGATGCGATCCGCGCCGCGCACCCCCAGGCGAAGATCTTCGCTATGAGCGTATTCTGCGGCAGTCACGAGCAGGATCTGGAGGCGCTGATTCCGGCATATAACGCCGCTCACAACGATCACATTGTGTTCGTTAACGGCTCCCACTGGCTGCCGGTACAGCCCATCCATCCCCTGCGGGACGGCCATCGTCTGGCGGCGGAAAAGCTGGCCGAGGTGCTGCGTCCGCTGCTGTAACCGTCGGCCGCCATGGAGGCGCGGCCGACTCCGCGCTCTGTTGCGTGTGCCGCAGTCGTCAGCCGCCCGCTGTCGATGCGGTCGCCGTGCCCATTTGCACTCCGAACCCCGGCAGGACGGCCGCTTTCCTGTTGCGCAGCCGGGAGGTCCGCCCGCCGAGCGGACAGGCGGTGCGCACAGGGTGCGCACCGGCCGCAGTTCCCGGCGCCATGTGTGGCCGTATCCGTTTCTCCGCTCCTTGCCGCGGCGCAGAATACCGCAGCATCCCGGGACGGACAACCGCGCAGACCGCACGGTCGTGCTTGGCAGGGGTTTTATGGAGAGATACGGCAGGGGTCCATCGGCACCCCATAGGATCATGATAGGATCATGGCTGAAAGCCCCGGCGCGTTTCCCTCGGTCAATGGGGCGAAATCGCCCGCTCCGGCCGTCCCGGGGCGATGCACACCGCCGGAGCAGTCAAAGGAACACCCGGCTGGGTCAGCAAAGCGATCGGAGAACAGTCGATTCGCCCCATCTCCGACCACAAAATCGACAAGGGAGCACGCTCCCCTGCTCTTTTCCAAAGTATAAAAGGCGATACCGCACGGTCTGCGCGGTATCGCCTTTTCCGTTTATCCGATCACATAGATGTTCATGGTGCGTCGCCCGAAAGCGCAGGCTTCCTCATATGATCCCATATACACATCGCAGAAGGTGCGGTCGCCGTTGGCAAAAGCGCCGGTATCCGCCGCCACGGCATAGCCATAGACAAATTTTCCGTCGGCGGAGGTGATCCACAGCTTGGTGCCGTAGGGGATGACCTTGGGATTCACCGCCACCGTGCCGACCCCCAGCCGCATCCCGGAAGCGCCCCGTGTGCCCACCGAATAGGCCGTGCAGCTTTTACCGGTGTACACGGTCTTATAGCTGGTGGGCTGGCCCTTGGCGTCCAGCGAAATTTCAAACGGCGCATTGGATAAAGGCGTGCCGTAGCTGGCCCCCTTCAGCAGGATCTTATTGACCGGCTTTTTGGTCACGGTCTCATTGACCAGATCGGTAGCCACCACCTGACCGTTGACGATGGTCTTGCGATAGGTGAGGGTCTTGCTGCCCTGCACACCCGCCTGCTTCACCTGGCTGCGGCCGGGCTTGAGCACACAGGTATACTTGGTGACGGTCTCAAAGGGAATAGCCTCGGTGGTCTGATATTCCTCATAGGCCACCCGATCCACCGTGATGGCCATGCCATCGACGACGGGGGTGTCATTCTCCTCGCTGACGGTATCGTAGGCCCCCACCGACACATCCGCTCGGCGCAGCGCCTCGGCCACCGTGCCGTCGGTCATGTGCAGCAGCGTGGAGAGACCGTCCGCCTTCACCTCAACGGTCATGGCACGGTTCACGTCAATGGTTCCGGCGGTGGGGTCCACTTTCAGCAGATCATATTCCTGCAATGCGACGCCGGCGGCAGACACCGCCAGATACGGATCGCTGTGCATGGTCAGCACCACCCGGCTGGAATCCCCGTCGGTGACGGTGATCGCACGGGAGTTGACCGCCACAACGGCAGCCATGCCGGTGGTGATCGCTGCCAGGCATACGACGGCGAACAGACGGGAGCGCACCGCGCGGCGTACCGCTGTCCAGATGCGATTCAATTGTTCCATAACGTATGACCATCGCTTTCGCAACAGCGAAAGCATCCTTTCCTACGGAATCGGACTGCTTGACGCAGCCGACTCGTTGGTGCTCCGGCCGGAAACCCGTATGGCACCGGCCGGGCGATCGGTCTCGCCCCGCATCGCGTTCAGCCGACCGAGACACTTATATTCTGCACAAATTCCGGAAACTTATGCAATGTGTCCCAGCGTCGGGAACGACACCCATTTCCACGGATATCGACCGCGGCCCACAGGCCGGAGCGCGTATGCAACCGCCGAAAATCCGGAAAACCGCCGCTCGGTTCCGCACAGACCGCTCTGCGGCGGATGCCCGCCCGCATTCTTTACGATCGGCTCTGCGGAATCGCCGTCCATCGGACCGCGCAACCGAGCAAAGGGAAAACCAATCGGTTCATGGGGTATTATACTCAGACACATTTCCGATGTCAACCCAGTACAGAAACGCAAATTCTATATAGTTTGCACAACAATCGGACTGTTTTCCGTTCCGGCAAGCCCAAAACCGCCCCGCAAAACCGGCTCATATTCCCGGTCAAAATGTATACATTCCGAGAAAAAACGTAGGGAAAACAGGGGTAAAAGGTTACAAAGTTGTCACTTTTTATGTGAAAGAGTGCCAATTTCTTCCATATTTGGAAATAAATCTGCCGATTCCGAGAAATGGAAGATTTTTTGTGCAACCAGCCGAATTGCCCCGGTAAAAATGACGCAAAAAAGCCGAAAACCCCTTGTCTGGGAGGTGAAAAACGACCATTTCAAGAAAACACGATGAATATATATACAAAAATTGTTGTAATTATTATTTTCGGGCGGAATTTCCATTTTTTTGCCCCCGGTTTTTCTGTGTGCTCCTCGCGGTTTGCGGTCTGTACACCGACAGAAAGGCCCTTTTTCAGCGACTATTTGCTCGCTGACGGCCGATGGACATACCGGTTCCGCGTTCATGTATCGGTCGATTTCTGTCGATCCCGGTGCGATCGTCCGCCCGGAAACCGAAAAACGCAGTCCCCCCCGGGGAAAACCTACCGTCCGCCGCCGACGGAACGGACAAGCGGCGGACGCCCGCTAACAAGATGACAGGGCTGGCCCCGCAGCCCGCCCGGCCACAGGGCGGCGAGCAATGAACGCCGTCCCGGAAAAGCGGGCTGCGAAATGCCCGCTGCAGCGCAGCCATCGTCAAACTGCCGCCGCGACCGATGGCCGGACGCCGCCCAAACATCCGGCCGCATGACAACAAGCCGCCAAATATCCGGACGCAACACCATCTGCCGCAGACAAACCGGTTTTCATCGACGCGGCCGAATCGTTCCCGCGGGACGGGCAGACCTTAAAACACCACTCCTCCGCGCTCAAGCGCAAAAGGAACCGGTCTGCGCCTAAAGGCGCAGACCGGTTCTCCCAAATACGATTCTTATTACAGAGTATCCCGCAATACATTCGCAGCATCGTTCCGGTACCGTGATCTCGACGCGATCTGAGACTGCCCGTCATACTCTATATATCTATATACCTTAATAGATGCAAAACGCCGCCGATACCGACTGTCCCATCCGCCGAATATACCGATCGGGCGCCGTATCGGTCACTCCTTCGATACCAGCCAGGCGGTATTCAGATACCGGGGCCCGTAGAGGGAACAGGGCTTGTTGATGATCTCGCCGTTGAGCACCATGGTGGTGGAGGAACCGCCGTCCAGCGCCGCCGCGTTGTAGGCGCCATAGGCCTCCATGATGTTGCCCATCTCCCGCTGGTTGGCGCCCTCCATGCCGGACTGCCGCCCGTCGGCGGTAAGCAGCAAAATGGTGCCGTCGGGGCGCTGGCCGATGGCGGAACGGGGATCGCGGCCCCCCGCCTCCCCGTAGAAGGTGGACTTTTTCCCGTTCACGATGAGGAAGGGCTTGAAGCAGGTGGCCTCCTTAATGCCGTGATCCTTGATCTCCTGCTCGGTAAAGTTTCCGAGAATCAGCACCCCCTCGTCATTCAGCCCGATGACGTTATGCCGGGCCTGTCCGTCGGTGTACTTCACCTCGTAGTCTTTCACCAGCAGATAGGAAGGGATGCCGCCGTTGCCGGAGCCTTTGGGATCGTAGAAACCGCCGGCATTGATACCCAGCAGGGAATCGGTGCGCTGACACATGGCCAGCAGCTTTTCACCGAACTGTCCGTACCGGTTGGTGACCCCCAGCGACACCCGCTTGGGGTCGCTGATCTCCGCCAGCCGGGCGGTGAAATTCGCATTCTTGATCTCCGACACCTTGACCCCGTTTTCCTCAAAGATCACGGTGGCGGGGTAATCCTCCGGCTTGGCCGCCTCGGGGCTGCGGGTGGTGGTGGTCGTCGTCTGCGTGGTGGTCGTCGTGGTGGAGGGGGCGCTCTCCGTGGTGGTGGGCGCGGTGGAGGTGGTGATATTGATGGACCCGATATCGGTGCTGTCGTCCGGCGCCTCCACCCCATTCTCCTTGAAAATGCACTTGATGTTGCTCTCCGGCGTGAAAGCCGATACCAGCCACGGGTTGGAGGTCTGGTAGAATCGCAGCACATACTTGGTCTTCATGGCGGGCATCAGGGAGGGATTCAGCATCACGACCAGGAACAGCGCCCCCAGCGCCAGCACCCCCAGCAGTCCGGTGAACACCCCGGCTCCGATGCGTCCGCCCAGCCGCACCGGCGGCTTCATGCCCGGCGCCAGCGCCAGCGCCAGCGACAGGCTCAGCAGACTGAAGATCGCCAGCAATATGCCCATGGCCCAGTTGCCGCCGATGAGATAGAACAGCAGTCCGGCGATCAAAAACACCGGACAACCGATCAGCAGCAGCAGCGGCAGCCATTTTCTTCCTTTTGCGTGTTTCATACGATACGTCCTCTCGTAACAAAGATCCGGTGTTTCCGTTTATCTTTATTACTATAACACGAATCACGTCGCTTGGCAACAGAAAATCCGCAATCAGGTCAATTCTTCGATATGATAAATGTAGTCCAGCGACCGCAGCGCCTCCACCACCTCCCGGTGGGTCTTATACTGCTTCAGCTCCGGGCTGCAAATGGTCACAGTGATGGTGTATACACTCAAGCCCGACCCCACATACGCCTGGTTCGCCTCGATGTCGTCGATGCGCAGCCCCAGCCGTCGGCTCACCGTCACGAAATCCCGGAGATATTCGCTGCTTTTCAGCTCCAGATGGATTTCAAAGTGGTTGGAACGGTTTTTGAGAAACACCTCAAAGGAGGGGAAACAGGCGAGGATGCACAGCAGGAACAGAAACACCACCACCGTGAGGGTATACAGTCCCGCCCCCACGGTGAAGCCCAGCACGCTGCACGCCCACAGCCCCGCGGAGGTGGTCAGCCCCTTGATCTGGCTGCGGGAGCTGAACAGAATGGAATTGACGCTCACCAGCGCCGACGCCGCCAACGTCGCAGCGGACAAAAGGGGCAGCCGGCAGCCGTGGGTCTCCATCAGGAACAGGTCCAGCAGCATGGCCACTGTGGAGGCGAACGAGATCAGGATGAAGGTGCGCAGTCCGGCGGAATGGCGCTTGCTGGAGCGCTCGCAGCCGATGACCGCCGCCAGCAGCACCACCAGCGCCACCCGGAAAATCACCGAGCCGGTGTTCAATTCTTTCGACCAGTCCCCCAGCAGGTTCGCCAGCGGGTCCAGGTCGGTCAAAGACAGGATCGGGTTCATAAACGGGATCTCCTCCTTTCGGGACGGCGGGGCAGCGCCGCCGTCATGCGGGCGTAATGCTCCTCCGCTGCCTCGGAAAATGCTTTTTCATCCTCATAATAGGGGTCCTCATGCCGGGGCAGCTCCGCCTGAATGGCGTGGATGCGGGCGATGAGCCGCTCCACCTCCGAGGGGGGCGCGGCGGCATCCTCCGGCAGAGGCTCCGGCACCAGCTCCTCCAGCTTGGTGGAATAGGAATGGGAGAGATACAGGGACAGCTTGGCGCAGGCGGGACCGATCAGCTCATAGAGGACGCTGGATGCCAGCACAATGGTCTCCAGCGCGCGGCCGGTCTCGCCCCCCAACGTCCGGGCGCCCATAGCCGCCAGACCGATGGCGACCCCCGCCTGGGGGATCAGCGCCAACCCCAGATAGTTGCGCACCAGCCGGTCTTTCTTCACCGCCAGACAGCCCAGAAAAGCGCCGGCGTATTTCCCCACGATCCGCACGAAGAAATACAGCACCCCCACCGCCAGCAGCGGCACCGCCCCCACCGAGCCGGAGGGGCTGAACAGCGCTGCCAGGTCGAAATTCAGCCCCGAGCGGACGAAAAACAGCAGCAGCAGCGGCGGGGAGAAATAGTTGAGCTGCTTGAACAACCGCTCGTCGTCGCTACAATTGATATACACCATCCCCATGGACATACAGCCCAGCAGCGGGGACACATCGAACAAGGTGCAGATGCCGCAAAAAGCGAACAGCAACGCCACCGATACGATAAGCCGGTTGTCGGTGGAGCGCTTTTGCAGCAGCCATTTGAGCAGCACCCCGAACAGGCTGCCCAGCGCAAACACCAGCCCGTTGACCAGCAGCGGCTTCAGCACATTTCCGGCGCTGAACCGGCCGACCGAGGCGGTGAGCGCCACCGACACGGCGACGGAATACGCCACCAGCCCCACCACATCGTCCAGCGCCACCACCTGCAGCAGCGTATCCACGAAATCCCCCCGGGCGTGGGTCTGGCGAATGGTCATCATGGTGGAGGCGGGGGCGGTGGCGGATGCCAGCGCCGCCAGCACCAGCGAGAAATTCAGCTCCAGCCCCAGCACACCATAGGTGACGGCAAACACCGCCACCGACGCCAGACACGCCTCCAGCACGGTGATCACCAACACCTTGGCACCGCTTTTCCGGAGGGTTTCCACCCGGAAATATTCACCGGTGCTGAAAGCGATAAACGCCAGGGCAATATCGGCGATGAAATCCATTCCGCCGATGATGGTTTCCGGCACCAGATTCAGGCAAAACGGTCCCATGAGGATCCCGGCGACAATATAACCGGTCACATTGGGCAGCCGCAGCCGCTTGGTGACGCGGGTGGCGAGAAAGCCCCCCATAAGCATCAGCGCCACGGCGATGATGACCTGGGAGACGGGAGAGGTGATGTGCAGTTTTTCATACAGGGGTGGCAGCATAGGATCGTCCTTTCCGCAGAGTTTCGGCCCAGAGCAGCTTTACAAATAACACGGAGATACAGACCGTCTCAAAACCGGTCGTGCCCCGAGTACTTTGTCTATGCGTCTTGCCAAAAGAACAGACCTATGATATACTGAATAAGTGATAAAATCAAATTATATTTTATTTGCACTTCATAAACGATTGGAATGATTGACTATGTTGGACAACAAATTGGAAACACTGCTGACGGTGGTGGAGCAGCAGAATTTCACCCGGGCGGCGCAGGCGCTGTCCATGACCCAGCCCGCCGTCAGCCACCACATCAAGCAGCTGGAGACGGAGCTGGGCGCGCCGCTGCTGGTGCGCAGCCGCACGGGGCTGAAGCTGACGCCCCAAGGGGAGATCGCCGTTAAATACGCCCGCCGATTCAAATCTCTCGGCGAAAAAATGCGGCGGGAGCTGCAAAGCTCGGAGACCCATCTATCGGTGCTGCGGGTGGGGATCACCCACACCTCGGAGAGCAATCTGACCGCGGCGGCACTGGCGAAATACGGCAGCGAACGCAGCCACACACGGATTATTCTTTTTACGGATACCATAAATAATCTTTATGATATGCTGGAGAATTACGAGATCGACATCGCCATCGTGGACGGCGCGGTGGCCAATTCCCGGTTCTCCTCCACCCTGCTGGACACCGACTATCTCATGTGCATCCTCTCCAACAGCCACCCGCTGGCCAAGCAGGAGGTCATCACCCTGACGGAACTGAAAAAGCAGAAGATGATCCTGCGCACCCCCGCCTCCGCCACCCGGATGCTGTTCGAGTCCGCGCTGGAGAGCAACAATGTGTCCGTGGGGGATTTCAACATCACGCTGGAGGTAGACAACATCGCCACCATCAAGGATCTGATCCGTAAAAATCTGGGGGTATCCATCCTGCCCCGCAGCGCCTGTCTGGATGAACTGAAAAAGGGCAAGCTCACCGCCCGCCCCATCGAGAATCTCAGCATGGTGCGGGAGACCCGCATCCTGTACAACCGGGATTTCACCCATACGGACACCCTCAGCGGCATCATCCGGAGCTACCGCAGCCTGGAAATGTAAACCGGCTCCGACCGATCGCAAGCCACAGACGAAGCGATCCGGCAAACGAAAGCGCCCCGGTCTTTCCTTGCGGAAAGACCGGGGCGTCGCTCGCTTTAGGATGGCTTAAGGAATCAATCGGTTTCCTCGCCGTTGAGCACGGTGGGAGCCGTCGTCGGCTCCGCCACCGGTGCGGGCTGCATCGGCTGCACCGGTGCAGTCGGCGGGACATACGCTGCCTGAGCGGGGGCGCTCTGCGTCGGCGCGGTCGGCCGGGTGTACACCGGCTGGGCATACGGCGGCTGCGCAGGCTGCACCACCGGCTGACCGGCCGCGGCCTGCCGGGTTTTCGCCTGCTTCGAGGACTTGACAAACGTGCCGATCCAGCCCGCCACGCACAGCAGCAGACCGATGATCAGATCCGACAGATACCCCCGGGCGATGTCCGGCTCCTCCAGGAATCTCCATGCGTTCCGCACGGCGGTGAAGAAATCAATCTCCTCCTCGATATCCCCGGACACGTACCACTCCTGACAGGCCTCATATACATCCTTTGACAGACACAGATACCACGCCAGCACGATCACCAGCGCCGCCATCACCACGGCGATCACCGTGCCGTAGCGGCTCTCCCGTTTGGCGAACAGCCGGTAACCCACCAGAGCGCAGCTGACCCCGATGATGCCGCTGATGGCGGCGAGCTTGCCCACCTGATACAGCAGGTAAAACGCCAGACCGCCTGCCAGCGCAAACAGAAAGGCACCGACGGTGCCGGCCACCTTGTTTTCGTCCGGCAGCTGACCGGGCTGTGCCGGAACGGATTGCTCATACATACCCAAAACTCCTCTTTTCTGCTCTGTACCCACGGGGCACCCGAATTCTGCTATCAGTATAGCATACCGGTCTTTTTGTGTCAACCGGACTGGCAAGTTGTTTTTGTCCGCCGCATAGGCATGGAGAGAAAGGGGAGAACCGATATGTGGAATACCGTCTTGGAGCTGCTGTCCCAGATGCTGTTTCTGGTGCTGCACGTGGTCAACGGCAGCTCCTTTGAAAAGCCGCTGACCGCCAAGCAGGAGCGGGAGGCGTTCGCCGCCATGGCGGCGGGCGACCGACAGGCGCGCCAGACTCTCATCGAGCACAATTTGCGGCTGGTGGCGCACATCATCAAAAAACACTATCCCAACGCCCGGGATCAGGAGGATCTGGTCTCCATCGGCACCATCGGACTGATCAAGGCGGTGGATACCTTTGACCCGTCCAAGGAGCGGCGGCTGACCACCTATGCCGCCACCTGCATCAATAACGAAATCCTCATGCACTTCCGCGCCGGAAAAAAATCCGCCCAGGATGTATCGCTGTCGGAGCCGATCGACACGGATGGCGAGGGACGGCCGCTGACCCTCATTGACGTGCTGGCGGTGGAGGATACCATCGTGGACGATCTGCACCGCAAGCTGGCGGTGCAGAAGCTGGGACGGTATATCCGGGAAAGTCTGGAGGAGCGGGAGCAGGAGATCCTGCGAATGCGTTACGGTCTGGACGGCGGCCGGGAGCTGACCCAGTGGCAGGTGGCGGAGCAGCTGGGCATCTCCCGCTCCTATGTGAGCCGTCTGGAAACCCGGGCGCTCTTAAAGCTCCGCCGCCGCTACGAAATCGGAGACGGCACCCCCTGATCGTGTCCTTATCCTCACAGTTCCCGGATCAGCAGACAGCTGTTCACCGGCAGCGTAAACCGCAGGTCGGTGACGGTGTCGGTCAGTTCGCCGTCGTGCGCGGCATCCACCCGATAGACTGCATAGGTGTGCCCCGCCCCCAGCTCCACCGTCAGCATTTTCTCCGGAGCGGCGTCATCATCCGAATAATAGGCGAGCGCCAGCAGCGCCTTGCCGTCCCCGTCCACCCCGCACAGGGTGTACACATCGGGGACGGGGGTCTCACACCGCAGCTCTCCGACACAATCATAGAACATTCCGTACCAATACAGCGGATAATAGGGCTTGCGGGGGCGGCAGGTATAGTAATCAAAGGGGCCGCAAAACACCGAGGGACGGGTATCGTAATACATGAGCATATCCACCGGACTGTGTTGTCCCGCGCACAGCGTCGCCAGCAGGAATGCCGCCCCCTTATGGCCGCCGATCATCTCGATGGAATAGACATATTCCTCCGCCCAGCCCTTGACATAGTTCCATTCGTTGCAGATGCTTTCGGTCTGCGTATAGCCGGTTTCATCCAGCAGCGCCCGGAAACGGCCGGCTGCATCGGCGATCTGCCGGGGATCGGTGGCATAAATATGCCAGGAGAAGAAATCCAGCTCCACGCCACGCCGCCGCATCTCACCGAGGAAATCCGCCGCCCAAATCTCATTGCCGCAGGCCGCCGGTCCGCCGATCTTCAGCTGCGGGAAGCAGCCTTTCAGATGCTTGGCGGCAATCTCGTAGAAATCGAAAAATTCTGCCCGGGTGCCGCCCCACATCTTCTTGTTGGTGCTGTCCTCTGGGTCGAGATCCGGCTCGTTCCAGATCTCCCAATAGGGCATATCCAGCCGCAGGCCGTCCGCCCAGCCCTCGGTATAGTGGCGAATGATATGCTCGCAGATGACCGCCCATTTATGAAAATCCCGGGGCGGGACGGTGCCGTGCTTTTTGACCTGATGCTCGATGGACTGACCCAATCGGTAAAAGGTGCGGGTGCCCGCCTCCAGCGGCACCAGAATCGACTCGTCGGTGCAGGCGAAGTCATAGGAGGCCGGGTCCTCCGGGTCGGCATCAAACACCGGAAAGATACTGGTCACATCAATGGCATAGGGACCGCCGTAAGTGCTGCCGCTCAAATTGGAATCGTGGTTGCGGGTGTAGGGAATCCGGGCGGCCTTGTAATCTTCCAGATTGCTGCGCCACTGGTCGATGGCATGGCGCTTGTGCCAGGGGCCGCCGTTGACACAATTCAGGGGCTTGAATGGGTCGGCGATGGGGTGCTCGCGGTCAAAGATCAGCGTTTCCATAGGTTTATCCTCCAAACATTTTTATCATCACCATCGACAGGATGCCCAGCAGTACCCCGGCGACGGAACGTACCGTCAGCCGCTCTCCGTACAGAAGGGCCGCCACCAACGTAGAGATGATGGTGGCGCCGCCGTTGATGACGGTGAACAGGATCACCGGGGACATCCGCGCGGTCAGGGTGGTGGCCAGCTGGTTGATAACAAATACCGCCGCCGCCAGCGCCACGCCGCACAGCAGCAGCGACCGGTTCAGCCCCAGCGGGCGGCCGCGCTCCTCCGGCAGCCGCCGCAGCACCAGCGCCAGCGGCCACCCCACCACCGCCACAAAGGCAAAGGACACGAAAGAGAACAGCGCCACGCTCCCCGACGGCACATACCGGGTATAGAGCTGCTGAGCCAGCATGGTGGCCCCATTGCTCACCATGGAGCCGATGAGCAGCGCCACGGTTTTGAGGCTGAAATTCCGGCAAATGTCCCGGGAGGAGTGCATCAGCAGCCCCGCCGCCACGAAAAACAGCCCCATCCCGGCTATTTGCAGCGGCTGCACCGGCTGGTCGAACCACAGCGCCCCCGCCGCCACCGGAATGAGCAGCCCCGCCGTGCCGAACATGGAATCCAGGCAAACGGTACCGCTCTTCATGGCATAGATGCTGCAAAAGCCTGCCACCATCAGCGACACCCCGGAAAACAGAGCGATTCCCACCGCCGCCCATGTCACCGTCGTCTGTCCGATGGAGGGCAGCAGCAACAGCAGCCCCAGCAGGGCGGAAATGGCAAATTTATACGCCGAATAAACGGCGGTCATGGCCAGCCCCCGAATCTCGTTACTGGTGCGCTTGTTAAAGACGGCCTGCACCACCCGCGCCAGCAGTATTATCCCTAAAAATCCCGCAGTCTGCATAAAAAAACAACTCCGAAACGTCAATTTCGGAGTTATGATATCACGGAGCTATACACTTTTCAACGCTTTGCCCATCGAAAACTTTTCGACTTTTCGTCGGGCGCTTTTTCCGCTGCGACCCGCTTACAGCGCCGAGGATTCCCGCAGGTGAAGCCGCGGCTCCAGCGCCGCAAACCGTTCCACCGTGCCGCCGGTCAGCGCCCCCATCATCTGTGCCACCGCCCAGGCCGCCATGGCGGCGGTATCCGTACCGATGGAGGACAGAGCGGGGACGGTATACGCATCCACCGGCAGATCGTCCATACCGATGAGCTTGACCCGTCCCGGCACGGAGAGACCATGCTCCGTCAGGCACCGCAGTGCGCCGAAGGCCATGCGGTCATAGGCGGCGATCAGCGCCCGGGGGAAAGCGCCCCGCTCCAGCAGCATTTCCGCCGCCCGGTAGCCGCCGGGCTCGAACCGCTCCCCGCTGACGGCGATATACCGTTCCTCTGCACCGCCGGCCACGGTCTGCATCGCCGCAACAAAAGCCGCCTGTTTCATGGCGGTCAGCGGCTCGCCGATGAAGCCGATCTCCCGGATGCCGCCGCGGCACAGATAGTCCACCGCCGCCCGGACGGCGGCCGCCGAATCGGCGGTCACGGACGCCACCGCATCCTCCCGGCGGCTGCCGATCGCCACCAGCGGCGTTTCATGGGGCGGTAGCGGGTGCGTTTCGTGACCGATGAGCAGGATCCCGTCCACCGCCGCATAGGTATCGTAATAGGCGATGCGCTGCGCCAGCGTGTCGGCGGAAAAATCCGTCACCGCCGTGCAAATGTCACAGCCCCGGGCAGTCAGCTCCCGGTGCAGCGCCGTCACCAGCCCGGAATAATACAGGCTGTCCAGCTCCGGACACAGGATCGCGATGACAAAACGGGGATACTTCGCCGAGAAGAACTGCTTAAAGCAGCCCTCGCGCCGGGCGATCTCAAAGATCATCTGCCGGGTCTGCTCATTGACCTCCCGGCTCATGGAGAACGCCTTGGAAGCCGTGGACACCGACACGTGCGCCAGCTTCGCCAGGCGGGATAGGGTCATATACCGTCACCTCCGGAGATCTTGTCCGCCGCGCGGACGCGGCCGGTCCCGATACACCGCCGTCCTGTCGGGCGGCGGTGTCCGGACCGGTAAAATGCTGAGGGGGGCCACTGCCGACGACGCATTACAGCTTTTCCAGCACCCGGCACAGGTAGGCGTAGGTGCGCTCGGTGGAGGAGATGCACAACCGCTCCCGGGTGGTGTGGATGTCCCGCATCCGGGGACCGAAAGACACCGCGTCCAGACCGGGCAGCTTTTGGCTGAACAGCCCGCATTCCAATCCGGCGTGGATGGCTTTCACCACCGGCTTTTGCCCCGTCTGCTCCTCATAGACCGCCACCATCACCTCTCGCAAGGGAGATACCTCCCGATATTCCCAGGCAGGATAGTGGCCGTGGCTGCTGTACGTGCCCCCGAAGGCGTCGGCCGTCTGCTCCAGATCGGCGAGCAGCGCCGTCTTGCTGGCGCCTACGCTGCTGCGCACCGAGAAGGTGGCGCGCAGCGCCGTTTCCTCCAGCTCCAGCACCCCTAAATTCAGCGAGGTCTCCACCAGACCGTCGATGTGGCGGCTCATGGCCTGCACCCCGTTCTTCACGGTGGTGAGGAATTCCGCCACCCGCCGGGAGTCCGCCGCTGTCAGCGCTCTGTCCGCCGCCGGGGCGGGGGATACGGTGACGGTCAGATCCGGATCGGAGGGGATGCGGTTGGCAGCGGCAAACGCGGCCGCCGCGGCGGTGGGGTCCTCCCCCGCCAGCACGCACACCGTCTGCCGGGGGATGGCGTTATCCTTTAAGCCCCCCGCCAGAGACACCAGCCGGTATTCCCCGGTCAGGCTATGCAGGAACCGTCCCATAACGATGTTGGAATTGAGCCGCCCTTTGTGGATTTCTGCGCCGGAATGGCCGCCGATGAGCCCATCCACCGTCACGGTGTAGCAGGGAGCGTTCACCGGCTCCCGGGTGACAGGAATCCGCAGCTCCGCCCGAGCGCCCCCGGCACACCCCACCGTCAGCACCCCCTCCTCTTCGGAGTCGGCGTTGATGAGGGTGCGCCCTTTGAGTCGGGAGGCGTCCAGCCCCACGGCGCCGTCCATACCGGTCTCTTCATCCGTGGTGAACAGCACCTCCAGCGGCGGGTGCGCCAATGTATCGTCCTCCAGAATCGCCAGCCCCATGGCCACGGCGATACCGTCGTCGCCGCCCAGCGTGGTGCCCCGGGCGCCGATCCAATCCCCGTCGATGAACAGCTCCAGTCCGTCCCGGGTGAAGTCGATGGGGCTGCCCGGTTCCTTTTCACAGACCATATCCAGATGCCCCTGCAGGATCACCGGCGGGTGGTTTTCGTAGCCCGCAGAGCCGGGCTTGCGGATCAGTACGTTATTGTACGCATCCTGCTCCGCCTCCAGCCCGTGCCGACGGGCGAAAGCCATACAGTAGTCGCTGACGGCCTTCGTATTGCCGGAGCCGTGGGGGATACCGCACAACTCCTCGAAATAGTAAAATACCCGCTGCGGGGTGAGCGTGTCCAAAACAGCCATATGTTTACCTCCCAAGTCCAATAATCTGCCCCCAGTATACCGCGTATGAATGCAAAATGCAAGGAAAACCGCGCCCCGGAGCGGAAAAGCGGCTTGACTTCCTCCCGCCGCCGTGGTATATCTGTATGGTATATCACAGACAGAGGAGCGAGGCCCATGCACAAAGACAGCATCACCGGTACCGCCGGAGCGCTGGCGGCGAACTGTATTTTCGGATTATCCTATTATTTCAGCCGGATGGCGCTGGATACCGGCACGCATCCGCTGGTGATCCTGCAAATTCGATTCACGGTGGCGTTTATCGTGCTGTCGCTGCTGGCGGCGCTGGGGGCGATCCGGGTGCGGTATCGGGGGAAACCGCTGGGCAGACTGCTGCTCATGGCGGTGATGCAGCCGCTGCTGTATTTCATCTTTGAGCTATACGGCATCGCCCGCACCTCCACCGCCCTGTCCGGGGTCATCATCGGCACGGTGCCGGCGGTGGTGATGCTGGCATCGGCCCTGATCCTGCGGGAGCGCCCCACGGCGCTGCAATGGGCGGCGGGGCTGCTGAGCGTGGGGTGCATCGCCGTAATCAGTCTCATCGGGCAGCATAACGGCACCACCGACCTCGTCGGCATTCTGCTGCTGACGGGCGCGGTGATCACCGCCGCCGGATTCAACCTGTGCAGCCGGTCGGTGGCGGCGCAATTCAGCGCATGGGAGCGCACCTATGCCATGTTTGCAGTGGCGGCGGCCGGGTTTCTGATCATCACCCCGGCGGCGCTGTGGGAGCAGTATCTCCCCCAGCTGGCAGCGGCCGCGAAACAGCCCCGCCTTTGGCTGGCGATCGTCTATCTGTCGCTGCTGTCCTCCATCGTGGCCTACTGGCTCTATAACCATGCCACCGGCAAGATCGGGCTGGTACGTTCCTCCGCCTTTTCCGCCGTCATCACGGTGGTGTCCATGGTCACGGGCATTTTCATTCTCAAAGAACCCATGACCCCGGTGCAGATCGCCCTGTGCCTGTGCATCATCCTGTGTATTTATGTGGTGAACCGCCCCACCCGCGCCGCAAACGGATAGCGTCTCTTTGCACGGGCCGCGCGGTTTCAACGAACCCGCCGAAAAAATACGCATCAACCTGAGAGCGCCAGCCGGCATAAAGCCGGCTGGCGCTCGTCGGTTTATTTCGGTTGACAGGATCATTCGGTGACGGAGCGCAGAACCTCCTCCAATGCGGCGGCGTATTCCTCATAGGTGCGCACACCGATCAGCGTGCGTACCGGGTGGCCGTCCCTGAACACCATGACGGTGGGAATGCTCTGGATGCCGAACCGGGCCGCCAACGTGCCCTCGGCGTCCACATCCACCTTCCCCACCACGGCGCGGCCGTCAAAATCCTCCGCCAGCCGGTCGATCACCGGTGCTACCATCCGACAGGGGGCACACCAGGTCGCCCAAAAATCCACCAGCGTGATGCCGGTGCCGATGGCGGCGTTGAAACTGTCCTCACTGAAATGCTTGGTCATGGAGATCCATCCTTTCTGTCCGATTGATTTTATGCGGATTTTCACCGCACGGATACAAACACTACCGGCCGCCGCCCGCACGGGGCGGTTGCCTTGGGGCGCGGAACTCTTCGCAGCCCGCCGACGGGATCAGCCCTCCCGCAGACTGCGGGCGGCCGCCTGCGCGGCCACCAGCCCCTCCCCGACGGCTTTCGCCACCTGCAAAGGCTGACCGGTGCAGTCCCCGGCGGCGTAGCAGCCGGGGATGTTGGTGCGCTGCTGCCGATCCACGGCGATAAATCTTCCGTCCATCTGCAATCCCGGCAGCAGAGCGGTGGGGGCGCTCACCTGCCGCAGCAGGAACACGCCGTCCCCGGCCAGCCGCTGCCCGTCGGCCTCCAGCCCCCGCAGACGGCCGTCCTCCACCCACAGCGCAATCTTCTGCGCGACGACGGCGGACAGAGCGCTGTCCGGCAGCGGACGGCGGGTCACGACGGTCACGCCGCAGCCCACCCGTTCGAGAAATGCGGCTTCCTCCGCCAGATCGGCGGCGTCGCCGGTGACCAGCACCCGTTTGCCCTGATAGAGCCGCCCGTCGCAGGTGGCGCAATAGCTCAGCCCCCGGCCCAGCCAGTCGCTTTCGCCGGGAAGGGCGGCGCCTGCCCCGGCGCCGATGGCCAGGATCAGCCGCCGTCCGGTCACCATGCCGTCCCCCACCGTCACAACAAACTGCCCCTCAAAGGGCAGGATCGCCGTCACGTGACCGGGGAAAAACACCGCTCCGCTGCGGCGGGCTTCCGCCTCCATGGTTTCCAGCATGGCGCGTCCGGAGGTGCCCGCCATGCCGCTGTAATTGTCGATCCGCTCCGCCCGCCACAGCGGATTCTGCGCGGCAGGATTGGACAAAACCGCGCAGCGGCAGCCCCGAGCCGCGCCGTTGAGCGCCGCCGACAGCCCCGCCGGACCGCCGCCCACAATCACAATATCGAATACATCCTCCATAGGAAAAACTCCTTTCCGAATCCCGGCGCCTGGCGGTGCGATCCGGTTCGCGGGCGCAGACGCGACGGCACATTCTCCGGGATACGCAAAGACCGCGCCGGAGAATTCCGCCCGATCGGGTGTATTTTATCCGCTTTTGCACACAATATCAGCGAAAGCGAGGAATACAGCTATGGCGTTGATCGAAATGGAACACATCGGCAAGCGGTACGGCGCGGCCGCAGGCACGGTATACGCGCTGGCAGACGTGGATTTCTGCGTCAACACGGGGGAAATGGTGGCGATCCTCGGCCGCTCCGGCAGCGGCAAATCCACCCTCATGAATGTCATCGGCTGTCTGGACACCCCCACCGCCGGGGAATACCGGCTGGCGGGAAAATCGGTGGCGCATATGAGCGAGCGGGAGCTGACCGCCCTGCGGCGGGAAACGGTGGGCTTTGTATTTCAGAGCTTTTATCTGCTGCCCGGGCTCACCGCCCGGGAAAATGTGGAGCTGCCGCTGCTCTATCGGGGGGTGCCGGAGAAACGCCGCCGCCGCATGGCGGAGGAAAGTCTGTGCCGGGTGGGGCTGGAGGATCGCATGACCCACCTGCCCCGACAGCTCTCCGGCGGGCAGCAGCAGCGGGTCGCCATCGCCCGGGCCATGGCGGGGGAACCGCCCCTCCTGCTGGCGGATGAGCCCACCGGCAATCTGGACACCGCCGCCGGAGAATCCGTGCTGGCGCTGCTGCTGGACTGGAACCGGGCGGGCAACACGGTGGTGCTGATCACCCACGATCCGAAGATCGGCGCCGCCTGCTCCCGGCAGGTATATATGCGAGACGGACGGCTGTCCGCCGATCCGGGGTAAGCGGCCCGTGTCCCGTCGCGGACCATCCCCCGCAGGCGCATACGCTCCCCTCTCGGAAAGCCGCGGCGCACAGACCGCACCCGTCGGTCGAGACAGCCCGCGCCCGGAGCTATTGCAGCGCCCGGGTCGCCGCCTGCAGGGCGGCATAAAAGCCGCCCTTTGCCATCAATTCTTCGTGGGTGCCCACCTCCCGCACCCCCTGGCGGTCGATATAGGCGATCCGGTCGGCGTGGCGGATGGTGGACAGCCGATGGGCGATGATGAGGGTAGTGCGCCCCTTGGACAGCTCCTCAAAAGCGGACTGAATATGGGCCTCTGTGACCGTATCCAGCGCCGAGGTCGCCTCATCCAGCAGCAATATGGCGGGGTTCTTCAGGAAAATCCGGGCAATGCTCACCCGCTGTTTCTGCCCGCCGGAGAGCATGATGCCCCGCTCCCCCACATAGGTCTGATAGCCGTCGGGCAACGCCATAATATCGGCGTGGATCTCCGCCTTTTTCGCCGCCTCGATGACCTCCTCGTCGGTGGCGTCCAGCCGCCCGTAGCGAATATTCTCCATCACCGTCCCGGCGAAGATCATCACATCCTGCTGCACAATGCCCACCTGCCCCCGCAGGGAGCGCAGAGTCACCTGCCGGATGTCCTGCCCGTCGATGGCGATGCTGCCGCCGGTCAATTCGTAAAATCGGGGGATCAGATGGCACAGGGTCGTTTTTCCGCCGCCGCTGGGGCCCACCAGCGCCAGCGTTTTCCCCGCCGGAATATCCAGCGATACGTGCTCCAGCACCTCCACCCCCTCGGTATAGTGGAAACACACATCCCGCAGCACGATATGCCCCGCGGTGCAGCTGAGGGGCTGAGCGTCGGGAGCATCGGTGATCTCCGGCTCCTCCGCCATCAGCTCCTGAAACCGGCGGAACCCCGCCATACCGGTGGTATACTGCTCCACAAAATTCGCCAGCTTGCGGATGGGGGTCAGAAAGCTGGCAATATACATGGTGAACACCAGCAAATCTACATATTGGAGCTTGCCGTCGATGATCAGCAGCCCACCGGCGGCGATCACCGCCACGTTCATCAGGTTGGTGAGCACGTCATTCCCGGCGCCGAAAATGCCCATCTGCTTATAAAAGCTCCGGCGGGCGGTACGATATTGCTCGCTGCCCGCCTGAAACCGCTCCCGCTCATAGGGCTCGTTGGTGAACGCCTTGGCGGTGCGGATACCGGAGATGCTGCTCTCAATGCCGGTGTTGATGACGGCGATTTTTTCCTTCACCGCCCGGCTGGCGGCGCCCATATGGGTGCGCCGCAGCACGGTGAAGCCGATGAGCAGCGGCACCAGCAGCGTGATCACCAGCGCCAGCTCCCAGCGGATGGTGAACATCACGATGAGAGAGCCGGTCAGCGTCACAAAGGAGATGAACAGATCCTCCGGACCGTGGTGCGCCAGCTCCACCACCTCAAACAGGTCGCTCACCACCCGGCTCATCAGCGATCCGGTGCGGTGGGTATCGTAAAACCGGAAGGACAGACTCTGCAAATGGCGGAACAGATCCCGCCGCATATCCGTCTCAATAAACACCCCCAGCAGATGTCCCCAATAGGTGACGACGAATTGCAGCGCCCCTTTCAGCAGATATGCCCCCACCAGAATCCCCATCCACACGAAAAAGGTGCGGTATGCCCCCTGAGGCAGGAGGGTGTTGAGGGCGTATTTGGACACCAGCGGATACGCCAGATCCACCAGCGAGATACACAGCGCACAGGCCAGGTCCATCAGGAACCAGGCCAGATAGGGCTTATAATACTTGGCAAATTTTTTCAGCATGACAATACTTCCTGTATTCTTTTGATCAGACAGAGCGAGCCGGGCACAACGGTTTTCTTCGGCTAAGCAGTGTTTCCATCGGCTTTATTGCCCTCCGCCCGGCATACGTCGGTATTCTGCGGCCGGGCCACCCGCCGCCAAACACACTGTCCGGCAAAAAATCTGGTCGAATGGGCGTAAACCTCCCGGAAGGCAAGTCGAAGAGCGCCGCCATACTGCCGTATGGGCACCATCGCCTGCCAGGACAAACGAAACGGGAAAACAGCCCGTTTCGGAGACGGTCGTACCGGAATCGTTTTATCCATGTCCCAGTATACACGGTTTCGGCGGAATTTGCAAGAAAAAGCGCCGCCGCCATGAAAAAGCGTCCCAACGCGGACACCCGTCCGGCACGGCCCCTCAGCCATTCGCGTCCGGCGGCAGCATCGCCTTCAAAGAGGTCATATACTCCGAAGGGGTCATGCCGGCGATCTGCTTGAAGTGCCGGGAAAAATAATGAACGGAGGAATAGCCCAGCATCTGTGCAATCTCGGTGAAATTGTGCCGTTTCTCCCGCATGAGGATCTTCGCACGGCTGATCTTCAGCTCCTGATAATACCGGCTGACCCCATAGCCCACCCGGTTCTGAAACAGCTTTTGCAGGGTGGATTTGCTGACGGAGAACTCCCGGCACAGCTCCTCCATGGTCACATTGTCCGCCACATGCCGCTCCAGATAGGTGCACACCCCTTGCAGCAACGTATCCCCCTTGCTCTCCTGCATGGCGCGCAGCAGCATCGGCTCCCGGGGCTGCTGGCGGCGGTGGCGACGGATCAGGTCGATGAGGATCTGCTCCAGATAGGTCTGCACCATCTGCTCGCTGCCAAAGGGGGCGTCCTCCCGCCGCTTCAGCTGCGGGACGATCACATCCCCCAGCGGGCTGGAAAAAGCGCCCTTCGCCTCCACCACAATCTCCGCCATCCGCTCCCGCTCCCGCTCGGTGCAAACGATCGGCTGACCGGCCAGCCCATACAGCTCCGGGCAATCGCTGGAGAAAGACATGATGAAGGAATTGACCGTGCCGCTGGGCCCGCAGCGGATGTTGTGGTATTCCATGGGCTTATGCAGGAACAGCGATCCGGCCGGCAGCTCCAGCTCCCGGTTACCGGCGGTGATGATAGCCTCGCCCTTGTCGGCATACACGATCTCCCAGAAATCGTGCACCTCCCCCGCAAAGGAAAAATCAATGGGATATTCATAATAATGTACGGATACGACGGACTGGATACTGACCGCCCGCTCCATGACGGTGTGAATATACTCCATATATGTGTGCCACCTTTCCTGCAATCCCGCGTCCCGGCGCGGCCGGGTTGACCCCGGGCTGACCCCAGGCTGAACCCGGGGCAAACCGGAATATTTCTACTCTGTGTTCATCATAATCCGGTCTTTCAAAAAAATCAACTGCTTTTACGCAAAAAGACACCGATTTTGCGAAAACAACGGAATTTTGTGGATTTTTCAGGCAAATATAACCACAAAAGTGACCGGATTTTCCATCGAGAATCCCACTCTCCTGCCGGTAGAGCGCCTCATCCGCCCGCTCTACCGGTCACCGCCCCGACCGTAGACCGGGGAAACACAGCGGTAGGTTGTGTCCCGCCCGGAGATGGAGTATACTGACCGCCGAAGCCGCACAGAATCCATACGGCCGACGCACCATCCGACGCGCCGCAGGGCCGTCCGGCGTTTTTTATGCGGTGCGGCCGTCGAGGAACCCGCCGGACAGGCGTCGCCCCTCCGGGGAACCGGCCGCCCGCCGTATTCTGCCGCATAGCGCATAATGCGCTATGCCTGTATGCCATAAGGAGTGAGCTATACTATGTCCCGCACACCGCTGAAAGACCGTAAGCTGCCCGATTACAGCCGGGGAGAAGATATCGCCAACATGGTGACGCATATCGTCGGCGGCGCCATGGGGGTCGTCACGCTGGTGCTGGGGGTGATCCTCGCCGCTCTGCGCCACAACGTCTGGGGCGTGGTCAGCGTCAGCATCTACGGCGGCACCATGATCGCTCTGTACAGCGTATCCAGCGTATACCATGGCCTGAAACCCGGCATGGGCAAAAAGGTCATGCAGGTCATCGACCACTGTACCATCTATTTCCTCATCGCCGGCACCTACACCCCCATTCTGCTGTCCGCCATCCGCCCGGTATATCCGGCGCTTTCGTGGGTCATCTTCGGGGTGGAATGGGGATTGGTGGCCTTTGCGGTGGTGTTCACCGCCATCGACCACCACAAATACCGAATTCTCGCCATGTGCTGCTATATCGGCATGGGCTGGTGCATCATTCTGGCGCTGCGGGCCACCGTGCGCTGCCTGGGAACGAGCGGCTTTCTGTGGCTGCTGGGCGGCGGAATTGCCTACACCGTCGGGGCGGTGCTGTACGGCATCGGCGGCAAAAAGCCCGTGTACCACACGGTGTTCCACGTGTTCGTGGACATCGGCAGCGCCCTGCAGGCGGTGTGCATCCTGCGCTATGCTCTATGATCCACCCCGCCTAAAATCGTAATAAAGTTTGCAAATCCGGTAACAAAGTTGATGAAATCCCATCGGCAAAACGGTAGACTGAAACCATGCGACCGCAGGACAGCCGGGCAACGGCTGTCCTGCACAAACCGGTTTCAGACGATCGAATGGGAGCTGATGCATATGAACTTTAACGACCGGGAAAAAATCATCCGACTCACCCCTTTGTGGAAAGGGGAGCGCCTGCCGGACGGCAGACCCAAGGTGGCGGACAAATATCTGGACGCCCTGTACGGCATGACGCTGGAGGAGGTGTGGAAGCCCATCTTCGTGCTGGGCTATGAGCACCAGTTTGTGGGCGGCGGCGAAAACCCGCTGCACCCGCTCCACGACGACGGGCGCAAGCTGGTGGGACGGGCAGTCACCTGCACCTATTGTCCGACCCGCCCCGATCTCCATGCGGTGCAGTTTGAGCGGGGCGCCGAGGACGGCTTGCAGGGCAACTACAATCAGTGGGTCATCGACCATCTGGCGGAGCGGGATGTGGTGGTCTGCGATATGTACGATAAAATCTACAAGGGCACGTTCCTCGGCGGCAACCTGACCACTGCTCTCCACAACCGCACCAAGACCGGCGGTGCCGTGATCTGGGGCGGCGTCCGGGATGTAGAGCAGATGAAAAAGGTGCCGGAGGTGCAGGTGTACTATCGGGGCATCGACCCCACCCCCATCCGGGAGTTTGTGATGAAGGACTGGAACGATATCACCAGCTTCGGCGGCGCGGTGTGTCTGCCGGGCGATGTGGTGTTCGGCGCCGGCGGCGGGGTGCTGTTCATTCCGGCGCATCTGGTGGCGGACGTGGTGGAGGGCGCTGCCAAGACCCACGTGAAGGACGATTTCGGCTTTGAAATGATCTGTCAGGGGCGGTTCACCACGGCCCAGATCGACAAAAACACCTGGACGGAGGAAATGCTGGATCTGCTGCTGGCGTGGATCCGCACCGATCCCCGGGGCGAGGAATACCGGGGGCTGGATTGGTCGAAGGAATACGAGCTGGCACGCAACGGCGACCCCAACGACACCCAAACGGCGCTGTAAGGCGTAAGCGGAGGAATGCATATGACAAACGGAAAGCGGGCGCTGATCACCGGCTCGTCCCGGGGCATCGGCCGGGCGATCGCCGTAGGTCTGGCGCAGGACGGATATGAAATTCTTGTCCATTGCGCCGGAAACCGGGCAAAGGCGGAAGAAACCCAGACCATCATAAAGAATGCGGGCGGAACCGCCACCGTTCTGCAGGCGGATTTGTGTAACACGGCGGAAACGGCGGCATTGGCGAAAGCCATGGGCGATGTGGACGTGCTGGTGCTGAATGCGTCGCTGCAATACCGCCGCCACTGGGATGAAATCCCGTTGGATGAGGTGTATGCGCAGCTCAACTGCAATTTTGTGTCCTCGCTGCTGCTGATCCAGGCGGCAGTACCGGCGATGAAAGCCAAGGGCCGGGGGCACATCGTGACCGTCGGCTCGGTGCAGGAGGCTAAGCCCCACCCGGATATGCTGATCTATTCGGCATCCAAAGCGGCGCAGACGAACATGGTGCGGTCTCTGGCGCTGCAGCTGGCGCCTCACGGCATCACCGTCAACAATCTGGCGCCGGGGGTCATCTATACCGATCGGAACACAGAGGCGCTGGCGGATTCTGTCTATGCCAGACAGGTGACCGACTCCATTCCGGCGGGCTACTACGGCGTGCCGGAGGATTGCGTAGGCGTGGTACGGCTGCTGTGTGCCCCGGCGGGGCGGTACATCACCGGACAGAGCATTTATGTGGACGGAGGAAAGAGCGTGCAGTAAAGCAGAAAAAGCAACGGCGCGCCGCAACCTCCGGTCAGCCGCACCGGGCGTCCCGATGTCGGCACGCCGCGATGAGCGGAAACGGAAAACGCCCATGCCGAAATAAAGGCACACCGGGGAACCATAACGGTTCCCCGGTGTGCCTTTGATTTTCTCATTTCCGTTCGTATTTCAGGTGAAGGACAGAGCATAGCTGCACTTATAGGTCTCGCCCGGCTCCAGCCGCTCGTTCTCCGGCTTTTCCTCCCAGTCGTTGACCCCGCCATCCCGGGCAGGCACCCCCCGCCAGGGCTCGATGCATACATACGGGGCTTCCGTATGGGGCTTATGCCAGAAGCCCACGAAAGGCAGGTCGCTGTAATCCATGTGCACGGAGTGCTTGCCGCCCTCGGCCCTGAGCGTCACACCGCCGGCGGTGTCCCGCAGGAAAATGGCGTCGTTATCAAACAGCGTATGGCGCAGCGGCAGCCGCCTGCCCTCCTCCAGCGGGAAGGGATCGGCCGCATCCAAATAGAAACAGGCGTCCGACATCCGCAGACGCTTTGCCTCGCAGGGCGCGTCAAATTCCAGACAGTAGTCCTCAAAGGATTCTCCCGCGCTCAACGGCACATTGAATCCGGGGTGTCCGCCTACGGCGAAAAACAGGGGCTTGTCGTCCCGGTTGTGCACCGCCATGGTGACCGTCAGTTTTTCCCCGCAGAGGGCATACGTGATCTCCATGGCAAAGCGGAACGGAAACATGGAGAGCGTCTCGGGAGTATCCTTGATCTGCAGAGTAAGGGTGTCGGACTTCTGCCGCACCACATCCCATTCCTGCAGTTTGGCGAAGCCGTGGATGGGCATCTCGTAGGTCTGTCCCTTATACGTGTATTTTCCGTCCACATTCCGCCCGCAGCAGGGGAACAGATTGGTGGCGCGCCCCTTCCAATAGGTCGGGTCACCCTGCCACAGATATTCCGTATTGTCCGCCGGGCGACGGATGGATTGCAGCTCCGCGCCCATGCTGCTGACCTTGATCTTCAGCTGGTCATTTTCCAAAATATAGATCATACGATCACTTCCCCTTAAACCCATAGAATTCTCACAAAAATTTTCCCGATAGGGATGCCTTACTGCACATAATACCACAATGTGCCGTCAGATTCAAGAGGAAATCCGTCGATTTTTCAGTTTTCCGATCCGGCCGGTACAGATCGCAGCAGCGTCTGCACATTGGCAGCGAAAGCGGCGGCGGGAACATACACCGGCTCCGGGTACCAATCCCCGTCGCCGTCGGGGATCACCGGGCGCACATCCTCCCCGGCGCACAGCGTGGGCCAGTCCGTCGGCACCAGATACCCGCTCTGCGCCGCCTCGATCTGGGAATGCCACGGGTACAGCAGCGCATAGGGGCTGGCCCGGTCAAAGTCGCCGCTGACCCCCGGAAGCTGCGCCGGGTATAGCCGCTCCCCCGCCGTATACAGCGGCAGCACATACCGTCCCCCCACCGCCAGCCATTGGGGCGCATCCATCCGATCCACCTCATTTTCAAAGGTCAGCGTCTGCCCGACCGTGAGATCGCCCAGAAGGACCCGTTCCACCCGCAAGGTATACGCCACGGTAAAAATGCAACTCTGCAGCTCCCCCTTTTCCGCGGACACCTCCCGGTAATTCCGCTGCCGCTGGGTGACGGAGAGGATCTCTCCCTCCACCATGGCCGTCATTTCCCGCAGACAATATTTCTCCGAAAACGCCGCGTGATCCGTCCCCGCCGCGTCCGCCAGATGCTGCGGATCTCCCCGGGCGACCGCGCTGTACCGCACAGGCGCGGATCTGTCCGCTCCGTCTTCCGCTGGCTGTATTGGCTCGCTTTCGGCCGGCTGCACCGACGGGCGCACCCTGTCGGCCGTCGCCCACGCACCCCCGATCAGCAGCGCACACAGCGCCGCCCCGGCGATCGCCCGCCGCCGTCTCTGCCGCGTCCGGCGCACCCGGCTGCGCCGCAGCACCTCTCGGGTCAGTTCCTCACAGGTCTGCATCGTCCAATCCCTCCTGCATCAAGATGGTTTTCAGGGCCCCTTTGGCCCGGTAGAGCCGGTTTTCCACCTGCCGGCGGTTCCAGCCGGTGACCGCCGCGATCTGGCGGTTATCGAACCCCTCGAAATACGCCAGATACAGCGCCTGCCGATAGTCCGGACACAGCAGCTCCAAGCCCCGACGCACCGCCTGCTGTCGCTCGGTGCGCAGATAGCGCTGCTCCGGCTGCTCCCCGCCGTCCAGCAGCGCCCATTCCTCCGGCGGGAGGGTGGTGGTGCGGGCCGCCCGGCGCAGATGATCCGTCGCCAGCCGCCGCCCGATGGTATACAGCCAGGTCTTGAAGGAGGCCCTGGGCGAAAAACGGGGACGGCGCACCACCAGCCGCACAAAGGTCTCGGTCATCAGCTCCTCCGCCACCGCCCGATCGTGCACATATCCGTTGAGGAACCGGGTCAGCCCCTCCCGGTAGCGGCGAATCAACTCCGTCAGCGCCGTCTCGTCCCCCGCCAGAAACCGCGTATACAGCTCCGTCGATTCCGCTTCAGCCGGTTCCATTGCCCGCCCCCCTTTCACCCATTAAACGCACCGTCCCCCGTTTTCTCTCACTTGTGCTCCGATTTTTCTCTCGCTGAACGGCAAAAAGCCAAAAACGGCGCTCCGCAAGCACGGCAGCTTCGTCGGTGTATCCGCCGCAGCATCGCCCGCCCGCTCCCTATCGGCAGAATACCACAGTCTGCGCACGGGCGCAAGCGCTCTCGGCCACCCTGCCGTCCCTTTGTGGCATATCACCAAATTAAAGCGTCAAAAGGCATATACATTTTTGCAACCCCGCTATGATTTTTTGGCAATTCCCGTCGGAAGACAATTGTGTTATACTCTGGACAACGAGATGGAAACCGACTGGTTGCCATTGAGAAATTTTTAACAATCTCTTAAGGAGGACACAACTATGGCACGTTTTACATTACCCCGGGATCTGTATCACGGTAAAGGTTCTTTGGAAGCGCTGAAAACTTTTGAAGGCAAGCGGGCGATGGTCTGCGTTGGCGGCGGCTCCATGAAGCGGTTTGGATTTCTCGATAAAGCAGTCGAATATCTGAAAGAGGCCGGCATGGAAGTCGAGCTGTTCGAGGGCATCGAGTCCGACCCCTCCGTGGAGACGGTCATGAAGGGCGCGGAGGCCATGCTGAAATTCCAGCCCGACTGGATCATCGCCATGGGCGGCGGCTCCCCCATCGACGCGGCCAAGGCCATGTGGATCAAATACGAGTATCCGGACGTGACCTTTGAGGATATGTGCAAGGTGTTCGGCCTGCCGAAGCTGCGCAAGAAAGCTCACTTCTGCGCCATCTCCTCTACCTCCGGCACCGCCACCGAGGTGACGGCGTTCTCCATCATCACCGATTATTCCAAGGGCATCAAGTATCCCATTGCGGACTTTGAGATCACCCCCGATGTGGCCATCGTGGACCCGGATCTGGCGGAGACCATGCCCAAGAAGCTGGTGGCGCACACCGGTATGGATGCTATGACCCACGCCATCGAGGCCTATGTATCCACCGCCAACTGCGACTATACCGATCCGCTGGCGCTGTATGCCATCCGCATGATCCAGAACGATCTGGTGGATTCTTACAACGGCGATATGGCCAAGCGGGACACCATGCACAATGCCCAGTGCCTGGCGGGCATGGCGTTCTCCAACGCGCTGCTGGGTATCGTCCACTCCATGGCGCATAAGACCGGCGCAGCCTTCGCCGATTACGGCGCCCACATCATCCACGGCGCGGCCAACGCCATGTACCTGCCCAAGGTCATCGCTTTCAACGCTAAGGATGAGACGGCGGCCAAGCGGTATGCCACCATCGCGGACTACATGGGTCTGGGCGGCGACACCACCGAGGAGAAGATCCACAACCTGATCGAGTATCTGCGCGGCATGAACGACGCGCTGAACATCCCCCACTGCATCGGCCACTACGGCGCGGACAGCTTCCCGGCGGAGCAGGGCTTTGTGCCGGAGGATGTGTTCCTGGCGCGGGTACACGACATCGCCGTCAACGCTCTGGCGGATGCCTGCACCGGCTCCAACCCCCGCCAGCCCAGCGTGGAGGAGATGGAGAAGCTGCTCAAGTGCTGCTACTACGACACCGAGGTGGATTTCTAAGCAGCCTCACTTCCCGACGGAAGAGCCCGGTTGAACTACCGGTCGGTGCATAAGCGACTGTGAAAAGCCGCCGGATACGATTGGTCCGGCGGCTTTTTCGCAGGAAAATTCCGCCGGGAACGGTTTTAGGGTATTCACAACCGGGTCGTTTTATGGTACAATGAGCGCGACCGCATCGGAAACGGGCGGGTTCGCCCGATTTCCGCCGCGTTGTATGATTTTGTGGATAAGGAGCGTGTAAACGTATGTATAAGATCGTGCGCAAGCGGGTGCTGAACCCCACCGTCACCCAGATGGAGATCGAAGCTCCGCTGGTGGCGAAAAAGGCCCGCCCCGGTCAGTTCATCATCCTGCGGGTGGACGAGGAAGGGGAGCGTATTCCTCTGACCGTCGCCGGCTGCAACCCCGGGGAAGGCACCGTGAAGATCATTTTCCAGATCGTGGGCGCCACCACGGAAAAGCTCAACCACAAGGAGGCGGGCGACTGCATTCAGGATTTTGTCGGCCCGCTGGGAGTTGCCACCAAGGTGGAGGGGCTGAAAAAGGTCTGCATCGTGGGCGGCGGCGTGGGCTGCGCCATCGCCATGCCCATTGCGGAAGAGCTGCATAAAATGGGGGCGGAGGTCACCTCCATCATCGGCTTCCGCAGCAAGGATATCGTGATCCTGGAGGACGAGTTCAAGGCCTGCTCCGACCGGCTGGTGCTGATGACCGACGACGGCACCTATGGGCGGCAGGGCAACGTCACCGTCCCGCTGAAAGAGATGCTGGAGGCGGGAGAGACCTTTGATGAGATCATCACCATCGGTCCGCTGATCATGATGAAATTCGTGGTGGCGGCGGCCAAGCCTTTCGGTGTGCCGGTGACGGTGTCCATGAACCCCATCATGATCGACGGCACCGGTATGTGCGGCGGCTGCCGGCTGACCCTCCATCGGGACGGGAAAAAGCTGGTGCAGTTTGCCTGCGTGGACGGCCCCGATTTCAACGGCTATGAGGTGGATTTCGACGAGGCCATGTCCCGCGGCCGGATGTATGCCGGGTTCGAGCGGCACGCCTACGAAGAAACCTGCAATCTGTTCAAAAAGGCGTAAGGAGGTAAGAGCGTCATGGCAATCAATCCCAAAAAGCATGAAATGCCCACCCAGGACGCCCATGTGCGTGCCGGGAATTTCGACGAGGTGGCGCTGGGCTATACCCCGGAGATCGCCGTGGAGGAAGCCAACCGCTGTCTCAACTGTAAGAATCGTCCCTGCGTCAACGGCTGCCCGGTGAATATTGAGATTCCGGACTTTATCAGCCGCATCAAGGAGCAGGATTTTGAGGGCGCTTATCAGGTGATCTCCCGTTCCTCCTCCCTGCCCGCCGTCTGCGGGCGGGTATGCCCCCAGGAATCCCAGTGCGAGTGCCACTGCACACTGGGCATCAAGTTTGAGCCGGTGGGCATCGGTCGTCTGGAGCGGTTCGTGGCCGACTGGCACAACGCCCACGCCGAGGCGCCGGCGCAGAAGCCTGCCCCTAACGGGCACAAGGTCGCCGTGGTGGGCTCCGGTCCCTCCGGGCTGACCTGCGCCGGCGATCTGGCGAAAAAGGGCTACGCCGTCACCGTCTATGAGGCGCTGCACACCGCCGGCGGCGTGCTGGTCTACGGCATCCCCGAGTTCCGTCTGCCCAAGTCCATCGTGGCGAAGGAAGTGGAATCCCTCAAGGAGCTGGGGGTGGATGTGGAGACCAATGTGGTCATCGGCAAGACCCTCACCATTGACGAATTGTTTGAGGATGGCTTTGAGGCGGTGTTCATCGGCTCCGGCGCGGGATTGCCCAAGTTCATGGGCATTGACGGCGAGGGACTGAAGGGCGTCTATTCCGCCAACGAGTTCCTCACCCGCAGCAACCTGATGAAAGCCTACCGGGACGACGCCGACACCCCCATTATGAAAGGCGGCAAGGTGATTGTGGTCGGCGGCGGCAACGTGGCCATGGATGCCGCCCGCACGGCGCTGCGTCTGGGCGGCGACGTGGCGGTGGTCTACCGCCGCTCCATGGAGGAGCTGCCCGCCCGGAAAGAGGAAGTGGAGCACGCCATGGAGGAGGGCATTGAGTTTAAGCTCCTCCACAATCCCACCCGCATTATCGGCTATGAGAATCCGGACGATCCCCGGGACCCCCAAAACGGCTGCGTGAAAGCTGTGGAGTGCATCCGCATGGAGCTGGGTGAGCCGGATGAAAAGGGACGCCGCCGTCCGGTGGAGGTGCCGGGCAGCGAGCATATTCTGGAGGCGGATTGCGTCATTATGGCGCTGGGCACCTCCCCGAACCCCCTCATCAAAAATACCACCGCCGGTCTGGATACCCAGAAATGGGGCGGCATCGTGGTGGAGGAGGAGACCGGGCGTACCTCCCGGGAGGGTGTGTACGCCGGCGGCGATGCCGTCACCGGCGCCGCTACGGTGATCCTGGCGATGGGCGCCGGCAAGACCGCCGCCAAGGCTATCGACGAGTATCTGAGCCGGAAGTAACGCCGGTTTGCTCACACCGATGCAGCGTGCCGCCGCACCGGTGTGAGTTCGGTTGTCCGAGAGATTCCCACGACGCAAAAACCGATACTCTGTGCGTACTGGTTGCGGATGGCCAATGATCCTTATGAAAACGCCGTTGTCCTTTACAGGCCAACGGCGTTTTATTTATCGTCCCCAAGCGCTCCAGGGAAACAGCATGAAAGCCAGTGGAAAAAGGCCGCCCCCCCGAAGCGCACAACAGCCTTTCCAACCCACAGAAACAGAGGTTCCGGACCCCGGCGTTTTTCAGACAGTCCCCCGGTATGTGAGACTGTCTCCCGATCTGTGAAAACCTGTTTTTTCCATACCAAAAAAGGAGCCGGTTTCCTGCGGATGCAGGGAACCGGCTCCTTTTTACAATCACTCAATCGTCGCAGCAGGGATCGGCCTTGGGCGGCGTCACCGGCTTGGGCGCGGAATGGGTCACATCCCCCAGCCCGGAGGTCTCGCTGAACAGCACACTGCGGGTGGCGGTGCTGACCGCATCGGTGGGGATGATCAGCTTGGCGGCGGTGCCGTTGCTCATCTGCACCAGCGCCTCGTATTTTTTCAGTTCCAGCACCGACGCGTCGGCGCCGGCCTCCCGGATGGCACGGATGCCGTCCGCTTCGGCCTGCTTAGCCAGCAGCAGCGCCTTCGCCTCGCCCTCGGCCCGGGCGATCCGGGCATCCCGCTCGCCCTCTGCCGCCAGGATCATGGCCATCTTGTCGCCCTCGGCGCGGGTGATGGCAGCCGCCTTGTGCCCCTCGGCCTGCAGCAGCGTTTCCCGGCGATCCCGCTCCGCCTTCATCTGCTTCTCCATAGCGGACTGGATTTCGGCGGGCGGAATGATGTTCTTCAGCTCCACGCGGGACACCTTCATGCCCCACTGGTCGGTGGCTTCATCCAGAATGGCGGTCATCTTCCCGTTGATGGTATCCCGGGAGGTAAGAGTGCCGTCCAGCTCCATCTCACCCACGATATTCCGCAGGGTGGTGGCGGTCAGGTTGGCCAGCGCATTGATGGGATTCACCACGCCGTAGGTATACAGCTTGGCGTCAAAAATACGGAAATACACCACCGTGTCGATCTGCATGGTGACGTTATCCTTGGTGATCACCGGCTGGGGCGGGGAATCCAGCACCTGCTCCTTTAAGGTGATCTTCTTGGAGATTTTCTCCAGCAGCGGCACCTTAATGTGCAGCCCGGCGCTCCAGGTGGTTTTGTACTTACCCAAAAACTCAATCACATACTGGGAGGATTGGGGAACGATCTTGAGATTGCACAGGATGATGAGCAAAATCAGGATCAACAGACCGGGCAGCACGTATTCCATGGCGAACAACTCCTTTTTCGTTACTGTACCCATTATACCAGACCGCGTATCCGCTGTAAAGAGCCGGGCGCAATATTTTCTCCGCAAAAAATGTGGCAAAGAGGCACAAAATGCCGCAAGCCCTCTCGAGCCATTTCCGCCTGTCAAAGTGCATTGACGGCACACCCGATATTCTCTGTGGAAATACCGTGATGCGCCTGCCTTTTTGTATACAATCGGGATAATCAATCTATAAATATACAGCTCGACATAACGCAAACGTCGAAAACAGCCCTGTATACGTCCGTGGAGCAGCCGGTGCTCCGGCTGCTCCACGGCAGTCCCGTTTCTTATCAAGAGGAGCGCGCCCTTGTGGATGGCGGCACTTTTTTGTCTTGGCAATGTCCAAGTTCCCGATGCATTGCAGAACGCATCGGGGACCGCCTTTGTGCTCGCACATACGGTCACGGCAACCGCCCGGGCGGCGGCAATTCCAGTCATGTTTTTGCAGGCCGCACCGGCCGTTTCTCTTTTTGGTGTTACGGCGCCCAATGATATATCGTCCGCGCATAGGTGTACGAACCGGTACGGCCGGTAGGCACATAGGTTCCGTTCATCCGAGCCGAATATCGGAAATGCCAACATCCGATTTTGCATCAATCACGATCGTGGAAATCGAGCCTTGGGTACGGCTGTTTGTCGGCAATGGTATATCACTGACATCCTCGGGATACGTGAAAAGAACGTATTCGGCATTGCCGATGGTCGCTATTATCTTGTTCCCAACGCTGCTGAACTTCATAGGCCGTCTCACCGATGTTTCTTTCGCCAGGGACTCCAGTTCTGCGGCAAGGAAACTTGAAATTGCCGCATCGTAACCGGTATTTTGACTTGGATACACTCTAAAAATATATTCGATCGCACCATCGCATATTACTGGAAAATAATACACATCTGAACCATAATCCAAAAAAGCGAATGGTCTGCCAACCGTAACAGAAGAATAGGGCATATTACCTTCACACTGTGATTCAATAAAGCCGACAATGGTATCTTCTGCGAACTCGACGTATCCTTGAGGACATTCCGGAGTTTCAATGAATAGGCGCGCGTTACTTCCCCGTGTTTGGGCAAAAGCAACGATACTTCCCAACGACACTATCAGAGCCACCGTTAAAATAATCGACAAAATCTTTTTCATATCATCCGCCTCCTTATTTCTCTCCCCCTCACACTACAAACGATCTTTTTTCACCGATCTCTTTTCTCATACATAAGTGGACTTTCCATCCCCACCTCTCCAACATTTGAAATACCGTTGCTGTTTTAACGCCCCGGGGAACCGTTTTTGCGGAGTTGTCGCCTCCTCGCTCTGAAAAATATGACCGCTCCCCCTACCATCAGAATCAGACAAGCGGCGCCACACAGGAGATATTGGTATGCACCGTCCCGCTCCGCGGGCGTAGCGTCCGGAGTCCTGGGTGTACACAACACAAACGGTCTTTCGCCGTCGATCATCTTCAGCTTGGAGCTTTGCACATAGGCGGATCTTCCGTCCTTGCTCAAATAGACATCCCCACTCATGTTTCCTTCAAAATCCCGCCCCGAAAACGTATCGCCCACATCCGTGACCGTGCCGACATACCGATAGCCCTTCGGAACCTCTGTGACGATCGTTATTTCCGGCGCCATGATAAACGCTTTGCCGTCCAGATAAAAATGCAACGGCGCATCGGAATCTCCCGCCACGCCTGAACTGACATTGTCTTTCGGTCTATCCGTAGGGTCTTTGGGATCGGTTCGCCGGTTCGCTATGGTGGGGAATACGGCCGCGATCCCTATCGCCAGAATCAGACAGGCGGCCATATACAGGAGAGGTTGCCATACCCCCCGGCGCTTTCTGGGAATCACATCCGCAAATTCCATAATGTACGAATCCGCGATATCGCCCATAGCCGCCATGAATTCTGCTCCGTTCATCCCACAGCCCCCCGTTCCTGCAAATATTTCCGCAGTCCGGCTCGTGTACGGGAGAGCCGTGTGCGGACTGCATTTTCTCTCATGCCCGTCATTTGAGCGATGGAATCATAGGAATCCATGTACCAATAGCGCCTTATGAAAATCAGACGGTTCTCCTCGCTCAGCGTATCCAGAAAACCTTCGATCACTTTTGTGAGTTCCTTTGTCTCGATTGTCGATTCTACATTCTCAGTGGATGCGAGGCAATGCTCCCATTCATCCACGCAACAATCGAACTGGCCGTTTCTCTTTTTGCGCATGATATGTGTATACCTGTTGATTGAGATGTTGCGGACGATCCGCAGGAGAAAGGCCAACAGCGGGTGGGGAGAATTTGGCGGGACGGCGTTCCACACCCCCAGATATGAATCGTTGACGCATTCCTCCGCATCTTCACGATTGCCCACAATGTTGTAAGCGGTACGCAGGCAGACCGTGCCGTACTTTGCGGATAATGCAGCGATGGCATTCTCGGAACGCCGGAAAACAATTCAATGATCTGCCGATCCTCCATACACATCTCCTCCAAAGGCCTTTCAATGGATATACTCCGCTTTTTGATCGGATTGTTACAGCTTTTCGGAATTTTTTTGCCCTTCAGACAGAATTTTTGTTGCAGCGCCCGGTTTCGGCCCGCCCCGTTGATCGCTGAAGCAAGCAGATTAAGCCCTCCTGCCCACGCCGTACAGAACAGCGCCCCCTTGAGCCTGTGGCTCAAGGGGGCGCTCGCAGTCACACGATGATCTGCAACAGGAACCGCTCGTCCGTTACGGAGAAGCGGCAGCTGCCGTTATGGCTCTCCACCGTATACCGGATGCTCTGGGTGCCGAAGCCGTGCTGTTTATCCTCGGTGACGGGCATACCGTCGGACATTTTCGGCTTTTGGCTATACGGATTGGCCACCGAGAGCAGAATTTTTCCGTTCTTTTCGGCGGCGGTCAGTTCGATAACCCGCCGTTCCGTTTCCAGCGGCAGCACCGCATGGATGGCATTCTCAATGGCATTGGACAGCACCGAGGTGATATCCACATCCGACAGGGGCAGCGTCTCGGGGAGCTGCAGGGTATACCGCAGATTGATGCCGTTTTCCTCCATGGTGCGCTCATAGCTGGAGAGGATCATGTTCACGGTCTCGTTGGCGCAATAACGGTGGCGGACGGTGTTATCCACCGAGGCGATGATCTCGTGGATATACTCCTGCGCTTTCTCATTCTCCCCTTTCTCGATGAGCGCCGACAGGCTGCTGAGGAAATGGCGCATATCGTGGCGCAGAATGGAAACCTCCCGCTTGGAGCGGCGGATGGCCTCGATCTCCTTGGCAGTCTGCACCTGCTGCATTTTCAGCAGCCGGTTGCGCTGCTCGGCCTGGTTCTTTTCCTCATACTGGCGGAAATAGAGGAAGATAAAGAGGATATAAAACAGGCACAACACAAATCCCAGAAATTCCGTCACCACCCGCGTCCCCGCATACAGCAGCCCTGTGTACACCCCGGCCACATAGTCGAATACATAGTACATGAAAGGCACCATGGCGAATATCAGCAGGGATTTTGTGGGCTTTTCCAGCAGGGTGGCGGTGGCATCGGATACATACCGGATGAGCAGCACAAAGGCGATACCGGTCACGGCGATGCGGACGGCGTAATAGACGCACTCCGAGCCGGTCACGGTCATGGCCAGCAGCCCCAGCCAGTTGCTGATCTGACAGCACAGATACGCCGTCAGCACCGACAGCGCAGCCAACGCGGGCTTATATTTATAGTAGAGAGACAGGAACAGCACCAGCGGTATGTGGACGATGAGCGGATAGACCTTTTGGGTGCCCTCCGTCCCCAGCAGCGCATAGGACAGGACATACACCGCCCCCACCGCCAGAGAAAAGAGCAGCAGTCTGCCGCCGTTTTTCCGATTCATCCGGATGCCCAGAAACGCCGCCGAAATATACACACCGAATAGCAGGGTGGTGGCGTTGTGCACTACGCTTAAAGCCTGTAACAGCATCGTCCCACCCCTTTATTCTCCGAACATGAAGGAAAAATAGGCTTCCTTGAACGCCCGGGCATAGCCCCGGGCGATGGGCACCCGCCCGTTGGCGTTGGTGACGATCTGGGTGCTGCTGAAACTCGCCACCCCCGGCATATACACGAAATAGCTGCGGTGACACTTGAAAAATCCGTTATCCAGCGTCAGCTTATCCTCAAAGGAATACAGCGGCTCGACGGTCTCCACCGTGGTGCCGTCCTTCAGGAAGAATATCACCCGCTTATTCTGCGCCTCGGCGTATTCGATGTGGTGCAGATACAGCTTCTGATACCCGAAAGGGGTTTTCAGCAGAATCGTCTCCGGCTCCTTGCGCACAGCGGCGACGCAATCCTCCAGCGCCTCCCGCAGCTTTTCTTCGGTAACGGGCTTGAGGATATATCCCTGCGCCTTGACCGCATAGGATTCCAGCGCAAACTCCGGCGAGGAGGTCAGGAACACGATGCGAGCGGCGGCATCGACCCGGCGCAGCTCCCGGGCGGTGTCCATGCCGTTGAGCAACGGCATAAGAATGTCCAGAAAGATCAAATCGTGGTGGGTCGTATGGGCGGCATTCAGCAGGCTGTCGCCGTCGTCATAGGTATGCACCGTCACAGGGACGCCGCTCTCCTCCGCCCAGCGGTGGATGCACCCGGCGGCCGCGTGAAGAGAATCCCGGTTGTCGTCGCATACGGCAATGGTCAGCATAGTCGCTCCTCCATTCTCGGTGTTCTGCTCCATTGTACAATACTTTGGCGCCGTTTTCAATGGAAACGGCACATTTCGCGCCGAAAAAACCGCATTTCACGCAAAGGGACGGTTTTCCTCCCGTACTATGGTATACTGCTCTCGACAAAATCTGACAGATGAGGATGAAAGAGATGCGTATTGTTGATTTCTGTAAACGGCGGGTTCTGACGGCTGTTCTGTGCTTTGCGGTGCTGCTGTCCACCGTGCCGGCGTGGGCGCTGCCGACCTCTGCCGCCGTCGGGCATACCCACTGCCTGTGCGGCACGACCCATAAGAGCATCGGCGACCATACGACGGCGGAAAGCGTCACGTTCACCGAGTGGACGGACCCGGACGCTCTGCCCTGGGAAAGCGGTAATTATTATCTGACGACCGATTATAATCTGAAGAAGATGTGGGCCATCCAGACCAATAAGAACATCGTTCTGTGCCTGAACGGTCACACCATCCGCAGCGATAACTTCGACATTGATTATGACAGCGTCATCAGCATCCAGAGCGGCTCCCAGCTCACCATCACCGACTGCAAGAACAGCGGCACGGTGCGCTCCCATAAGAGCAATATACCGTCTGTGAAGGTGTATGACCGGGATGCGTCGGTACGCATCTTCGGCGGCACCTATACCGGCAAAGATACCGGCCTGCTTGTGAATGCCGGCAGCGCCGACATCTACGGCGGCACTTTCAAGGGCAACGCCAATTACGGAATCTTTCTCTGGAGGAGCAGCTGGCCTAAGGTCCATATGACCACAGTCAATCTGTATAATGCCACCATACAGAGCAACGGCTCCAGCACCTACACCACCGTCGAGAACGTATGGAGTTCCGGCGGCGGCATCTATGTGCAGAAGGAATGCACGCTGAATCTGTACGATGCCACCATCTCCGGCAACTATGGCAGCCTGGGCGGCGGGATCGGCAACCTGGGCACCGTCAATATGTCCGGCGGCACGATTCGCAACAACCGCGCCAATAAAGGCGGCGGTGTATACAACTATGGCACTTTCACCATGACCGGCGGCAGCATTAGCGGAAACAGCGCTGTCCTCTATGGCGGCGGTGTAGACAATTGCAATAAGACCGACGCCGGGAAGCCGGACGCGATCTTCAACCTGCAGGCCGGCAGCATTAGCGGCAACAGTGCAATGGACGGCGGCGGGATCGCCAACCGCCAGGAGACCAGCGGCTGTGATGCGATCATCCGCATGACCGGCGGCAGTATCTCGAACAATACCACCACAGGAAGCGGCGGCGGCATATACAACTCGCGCACCACGATACTGGAACTGTCCGGCGGCAACATCACCGGCAACAAATCGTCCTCGACCAGGGACACCGACTACGGCGGCGGTATATATGCCAGCGCCAACACCACGATCCAGATGCAGGGAGGCATCACCGTTTCCGGTAACACCAAAAACGGAGCGGCTAACAATATCTATCTGAAGAATGGAAACCAGATAGCCGTCCCCGCGGCGCTCACCGGCGACGGCATCGGCATTTCCATCCCCGGCGCCAAAGCCACCGTGGCCAAGGGCTCGGGCTACCAGCTCACCGAAACGGATAAGGCAAAATTCACCAGCGATGCGGACGGATATGAGTTTGTGCTCAGCGGCAACACCGTCCGGCTGCAAAAAATCCTCACACCGGTAGCCGTGAGCGATTTCACCTTCGTCGCTCCCGCGGATCTGACCTACACCGGCACAGCCAAAACCGCTACCGTAACCGGGAAAAGCGGCATCGGCGCCATCACTGTAAAATACTATGATTCCACCGGCAAAAAGCTCAGCGGAGCCCCGGTGGATGCCGGCACCTACACCGTAAAGATCGACGTGGCGGAATCCGACGAATACGCGGCCGTCACCGATCTGACGGATGCCGGCTGGAAATTCACCGTCCTCCCGAGAGCGCTCACCAAAGACGATGTGACCGTGGCGGGAATTGAAAGCGCTTACATTCTGACCGGGAACGCCATTCGCCCGGTACCCGCCGTGGTATACGACCACAAGACACTGGCGGCGAATACGGAGTATACCGTATCCTATGGTGAGAATACCCGGGACACCGGCAGCGTGACCGTGATTTTCTGCGGCAATTATTCCGGACAGATCGTCTATTCCTTTGACATCCGCTACGGCGATCTCGACGAGACCATGTACACCATGCCGTCCGCCAACAAAAACGGCTGGTACAACCGCGCTCTGACCATCGGCGCCGGGACAGGCTATACCGTCGGGCTGAGCGAGACCGCCTTTGCCGACAGCGTGCAGCTGACCGAGACGGGTGCGGACAAGTCCGTGACCCTCTATGCCAGGGCGGCCGACGGCGGCATCTACCGGGGCACGCTCGTATACAGTCTGGACGAGGAGGCCCCCACCGCTCTGGAGATCCGGTACAACAACAACGCTTTCCGCAAGCTGCTGAACACCCTCACCTTCGGCCTGTTCTTTAAGGAGACCGTCACGGTGGAGGCCCGCGCCACCGATACCCTGAGCGGCGTGGACACCGTGCGGTACTATGCGGCCGACAGCGCCGTATCCGACCCGACAACGATCACCGGCTGGAGCGACAGCCTGCGTCTGACCCCCACGGCGAAGAAGATCGTATATGTGGAGGTGACGGACAAGGCCGGCAACCGGACCATCGCCAACGATCAGGGGATCGTGCTGTATACCGACAGCGCCGCGGCAGCGGCAGACGATACCTTCGATCTGAATGTCGACCGGCAGGCGGATATACAAATTCGGCTGACCCTCAATGACAACACCTTCTCCGAGATAAAGAACGGCGCCCAGACCCTCAGCACCCCCGCCGACTATACGGTAGACGGCGACACGGTCACGATCACCAAGGCGTATCTGGCGCAGTTTGCCGACGGCGATGCGGTGACGCTGACCTTGACCTTTGCGCCCCTGGGCGTATCCGGCGACACGGTGTCCGAGGCGACGGTGACCATCCGTGTGACCGATACCACCGACTATCACAGAACCGCCGTAAAGTCCGACTATGCGGCGGCCACCTGCGAGGGAGACGGGCACGAAGCCTACTGGCACTGCCCGATATGCGGCCAGTATTTCGCCGACAACGACGGCGAGATCGACACGACGGCCGCCTACGACACCCCCGACCGGTTCACCTTGGGTTTGCTGGGCCATGATTTCACCAAGGAGGTCGTGGACGACGCTCATTTGATCACCGCCGCCACCTGCACCGAGCAGGCGGTCTACTGCTACGGCTGCACCCGCTGCGATGCCAAGGATACGGCGAAAACCTATCGCCACGGCGACCCGCTGGGTCACGATTTCACGAAGAAGATCGCGGATGACGCCCATCGGATCGCTGCCGCCACCTGCACCGAATCGGCGGTCTATTGCTACAACTGCTCCCGTTGCGCCGAAAAGGACACGACCAAAACCTATCCCCACGGCAACCCGCTGGGCCACGATTTCACCGAAAAGCTGGTGGACGAGGCGCATCGGATCGCTGCCGCCACCTGCACCGCACCGGCGGTCTATTGCTACGACTGCACCCGCTGCGATGCCAAGGACACGACCAAAACCTTTGAAAACGGACAGGCGCTGGGCCACGATTTCACTAAGGAGATCGTGGACGAGGCCCATCGAATTGCCGCGGCCACCTGCACCGAATCGGCGGTCTACTGCTACAACTGCTCCCGCTGCGCCGAAAAGGATACGGCGAAAACCTATCGCCACGGCAATCCGCTGGGACACAGCTTCGCCGACTATCGCTACAACAACGACGCCACCTATTTCGCCGACGGCACCGAAACCGCCGCCTGCGAGCACGCCGGCTGCACCCTCAAAGACACCCGCATCTGTAAGAACAGCCGGCTCATCGACACCGGACTGCCCACCGCCGCCATCACCATAGGCGAGCGTACCTGGAGCACACTGGTCAGCGCACCGGTCTTTGAGCTGTACCACAATGGGGCGCAGACCGTTACCATCGCCTACGCCGACGGGGAGAGCGGTCTGGACGGCGCCTGGTATTACATCAGCGATACCGCCGTCAGCAACCTGGACGCCATCGAGTGGAAACCCTACACGGCAGCTCTGACGCTGGACGCCGACGGCACCTACGTCATCTATGCCAAGGCCACGGACAAGGTGGGCAATGCCGCCGTTGTCTGCTCCGAGGGGCTGGTGCTGGACACCGCCGCTCCGCAGCTGAGCGTCAAGGACGGCGATACCTTCTGCGAAAAGGTCACGGTCCGGATCACCGAGAAATACCTTGCCTCCGTCACGGTGGACGGCGAGGAGGTCACGCCGGAGGACGGCGTCATCACGCTGACCGCCGCCGATAAGCCACAGGTGATCGCAGCCACGGACAAGGCCGGAAACAAGACCGAGATAACGGTCACGGTCAATAAAGAGCACACCTTCACCGACAGCAAGATCACCACCCCCGCCACCGTCATCTCGGAGGGCGTCAAGACCTGGTATTGCCGGTATTGCGACGCCACAAGGACCGAGCCGGTAGAAAAGCTGCCGCCGGAGATCGTCGAGGGCGCCAACGGCGCCTTCACCCGGAGCGTGGGCGACGGGCTGACTTTCCGCTCCAATGCAGCGCTGGCCGATTTCCTGAGCGTGGCGGTGGACGGCGAGACCCTCAGCGCCGATAAATACACGGTGTCCGAGGGCAGCACCATCGTAAAGCTGACCGCCGACTATCTGAACTCCCTGGCGGCCGGCACCCATACGCTGGCCATCCATTCCGCCTCCGGCGCAGCGACGACCACATTCACCATCGCGGAAAAGCCGCTCTCTCCCAAGACCGGCAGCACCGCCGACAACGCTCTGTGGATCTGGCTCGCGGCGCTCTCTCTGGCCGCGGTCTCCCTGACGGAGCTGCTGCGGAAAAAGAACCGCTGCATCTGAACATCGCGCAGGCCCCCGTGCAACCGCCTGACGGTTGCACGGGGGCTTTTCTTGTTCGGAGTTCTCCGCGCCTTTCAGCCAGCTTTCGACCCGGGGCGGATTTTCATGGCGTGTCTGCCAAAAATAACCGACATTTATTTCAACATTGTCACTTTTCTTTTCTCCTTTTATGTGCTATGATAGCAGAGACGAGGGTCATTGAGCCAATGGGACCGATCCGCGCCCGCCCCCCGTTGTGGAAGAGCGGCAGGCAATCCCGCCGCATCCGGAACCGGCCGGAGCAAAACGCCGCCAAAACAGCACCTGTACGCGTACATAGCCGCGCTTTACCGCATTCCGCTGAGACGTCGGCCGATGCCCCGACAAGACGATCGGGGCACAATCCGTTTTTCGACTGAACAGCGTGATCATCGGCTTCGTTGTCCCCCGTTCAGCGTATGCCGGGATTCTTCGGTCGGGCAACCCATCGCCCAAAAAAATCCGTTTACCGAAAATCGTCGATCGGATACGAAAAGTTTTTTCGTGCAGTCGATCGAGGGACGCAGCAATACGGGCGTATGGCAAGGCATTCGATAAACAAAACGGGAAAATATCCCGTTTCGGGAACGGTTGATTTGTTTTGTCGCCCCACTGTACAAAACGCCGCACCGCAAGCCGCTGCCGGGCACTTTGCGGATACGGCGCTGCGTTACCATGAGCAATATTCTTTGGAGGAGTCCGTCGTGTCGTTCAGCAGTCTGGAATTTCTATGCTGGTTTTTACCCCTCTTTTTAATCATATATCATTTGCTGCCTGTCCGCTGGCGCAACGGAGCCATCTGCCTGTTCAGCCTGGCGTTTTATGCCTACGGCACCTGGGGACATCCGGGTTACAGCCTGCTGCTGCTGGGCAGTGTGGCGCTATGCTACGGCTGCGGGCGGCTCATCGCCGCCGCCCGCCGTCCCCGGCTGTGGCTGATCCTCGGTATCGCCGCCCACCTGGGAGCGTTATTCTGCTGCAAATACGCCGCCTTCGCCACGGAGAATCTCAATCGGCTGCTGTCCCTGTGCGGGACCGCGCCGCTGCCGGTGCCCTCCGTGCCGCTGCCGCCGGGCATCAGCTTTTTCACCTTTCAGGCCATCGCCTATCTGGCGGACGTCTACCGGGGCACGGAGGCGGAAACGAATCCGGTGGATTTCGGCGCCTATATGCTGCTGTTCCCCCGGCTGCTATCCGGCCCCATCGTCCGATATGAGGCGCAGCGCACCCAGCTGCGAGAGCGCACCGTCACCACCGCCGACTGGGGACGCGGCGTGCGGTATTTCATCGGCGGCCTGGGCGCCAAGGTGCTGCTGGCCAACCGGCTAAGCGGTCTGTGGTCGGCGGTAGAGGGCATCGGCTACGAGTCTCTGTCCACCCCGCTGGCATGGCTGGGACTGGTGGCATTCAGTCTCCAGCTGTATTTTGACTTCTACGGCTATTCCCTCATGGCGATCGGTCTGGGACAATGGCTGGGTTTTTCGCTGCCGGACAATTTCCGGCACCCGTATATCGCCCGCTCCATGACCGACTTCTGGCGGCGGTGGCACATCACGCTGGGTATGTGGTTCCGGGACTATGTGTATATCCCGCTGGGCGGCAGCCGCCGGGGCTTCGGCCGCACGGTGCTGAATCTGCTGTGCGTATGGCTGCTCACCGGTCTGTGGCACGGCGCCGCCTGGCACTATGTGCTGTGGGGGCTGTTCCTGTTCCTGCTGCTGACGGCGGAAAAGGCGGGACTGGGCCGCTGGCTGGAGCGCAGCCGGGTGTTCAGCCGACTCTATATGCTGCTGGCGATCCCGCTGGGCTGGATGCTGTTCGCCGTTCCCCGGGTGCGGGACATCGCCGTGTACGCCGGGCGGCTCATCGGCATCGGCGGCGTCAATGTGTATGCCGGCGATTTTCTCAAATATTTCCGCCAATACGGGATATTCGTACTGCTGGGGCTTTTATGCGCCACCCCGCTGCCGGAGCGCGCCGTCCATCGACTGCGCAAGCGCCCGGTCTTGCTGGCAGCCGTGCTGGCGGCCGTGCTGGCCATGGCCATCTATAACATCTATCAGGGGCTGAACGACCCGTTTATGTATTTCCAATTCTAAGGAGGCACTTTCCCATGAAATATACCGGACAAGCCGTGGTGAAAATTCTGCTGGCCGCCATACTGGCCGTCGTATTCGTGCTGGTAGGGTGGTGGCTGCTACACCGCTCGGATACCAAAAAGCCGGACGAGGCTTCTTCGATCCCCGTCACCACTGCTCCCACCACCACAACCCAGTCGACCACCACAACGACCTCCGCCGTCAACAGCGGCTCCAACACCAAAGCGCCGGAAAACGCCATTGATTTCAGCGGCGTACTGTTTGTGGGAGATTCCCGCACGGTGGGGCTAAAGGAATACGGCGGGCTGAACAACGCAGATTTCTTTGCCACCGTGGGCATGAGCGTCTATAAAGTGCACAGCGAAAAAGTCGCTCTGCCGGGGCGGGATGCCCAGAGCTTTGAGGAGGTCATCCGGAATAAGCAGTATAAACGGGTGTATGTGATGCTGGGAGTCAACGAGCTCGGCTATAACCGCAGCACCACCCTGAAGCGCTTCAGTGAACTGCTGGAAGAGATACAGCAGAATCAGCCGAATGCCACCATCGTCATCTGCGCCAACCTGCGGGTGGATGCCGCCCGCTCGGCCCGGGACAAAGACAAGAGCGTCAACAACCCCAATATCGACCAGTTTAATCAGGCCATCGCCGCCTATGCGGACGGCAGCCGCATCAAATATCTGGATGTGAACCCGCTCTTCGACGACGGGCAGGGGAATTTGGACAAGAAATATACCAGCGACGGCACCCATGTGTTGGCGAAATACTACCGTACCTGGGCACAGTGGATCGCCCAGCAGCCGGTATAATCAACCGACACCGCACAGCCGACCCCGGCGGGGATAAAACCCGCCGGGGTCGGCTGTGTATTATTCGGAGAAATTTCCAGCTGTGTGGGGGAATATTTGTTTTTTCTCATCGCTGCCGAATGGCCGACGTTTCCGTATTTGGTGTCCGGAGCCTGCATCGACCGGGATTTCCGGCCGAACGGTAACGATAAAGGCCGTCTGTATACGGAGGCCGGAGTGCTTCTTCAGGCGCGATTCGGTGTCGCCGCTTGGGGCTCGACGAAAAAGGCTTGCAGGCTTTCTGAAACACGACAAGCTGTATCGCCCATATCCGCATACCGTTGTCCGAAAATCGGAAACACCGGGAACGAGCGCACCACACCGCCTTGCGGAGCGTTCCTGCGGATCCAAGGCAGCCGCCGGGGCTCGACATCACCCCGTTCCGCCGACCGCAGACCCAGAGGGGTCATGGCGGTGCATCTTCATTGAAACGCGCCTGCCGAACGTCGCTGTATATCGGCGGCGCAGAGACCGGATCGACGGACAGCGAGCTACGACCGTTACGTTCTGTTCTGCCAGGTCATCTTTTACAAAAAATCGCGAAAACCTGTTGACATTAAATCCGAAATAGTGTACTATGTGATTGTAGTGTTAACGTTAATATTCTTTGATTTGCATTGATTATTTGGTAAGTTAACGCAAAAGTGCTCGCACGATCTCAAAATTTCACGCCACCGGAAGGCGGACGGACAGCCGCCCTCCCTGAGGCAGAAAGGTACGGCTTATGTCAATGAAAACCACATTCGCACTGTATTTTGCCAATCGGGGGTTCTTCCCCGGCGAATCCATCGCCTCCGCCCGGGCGGAGATGATCCGGGCGGTCACGGCCGCCGGATACGACGTGCTGGTGATGGACGAATCCCTCACCCGCTACGGCGCTGTAGAAACACTGGCCGAGGGAAAGATCTACGCCGATTTTCTGGACAGTCACCGGGGCGAGTATCAGGGGATCATCCTGTGCCTGCCCAATTTCGGCGATGAAAACGGCGCTTCCGAGGCCCTCAAACACGTGGATGTGCCGGTGTTGGTGCAAGCCTATCCGGACGACCCGGCGCAGATGGACTTTGCCCACCGTCGGGATGCCCTGTGCGGCAAGATCGCCATGTGCAACGTACTGCGCCAGCTGAAGATCCGCTATACGCTGACCACCAAGATCACCGTATCCCCCCTGAGCGAGTCCTTCGCGGAGGATCTGCGGCTGTTCGCCGGCACCTGCCGCACCGTAGCCGGGATGAAGCAATTCCACATCGGCGCCATCGGCGCCCGGACCACCGCGTTCAAGACCGTGCGGTATGACGAGATCGCCATGGCGAACCGCCGGGTGACGGTGGAAACCATCGACCTGGCGGACGTATTCGCCCGCATGGACCGCATGGGCGGCGAGCAGCTGGAGCAGAAGAAGGCGGTCTACGCGGCTCTGTCGGATTTCGGCACCTATCCTCCGGAGAAGCTGGAGAATATCGCTCGGCTGGGGGCGGTCATCGACGACCTCATTGCCGAATACGACCTCCAGGCCATCGCCATCCGCTGCTGGAACGAGCTGCAGCTGCGCTACGGCATCGCCCCCTGCCTGATCCTGGGCGAGCTGAACGAGCGGGGCATCGCCGCCGCCTGCGAGCTGGATGTGAACAACGCCGTGATGATGCGGGCGCTGTATCTGGCGGCGAACCATCCGGTGATGCTGCTGGATGTAAACAACAACTACGGCGACAGCGACGACGCCTGCATCTTCTTCCACTGCGGTCCCGCACCCCAGTCTATGATGGCGGAACGGGGACACATCGAGGAGCATCTGATGTTCCGTAAATCCTATGGCGAGGGCAGCGGCGTAGGCATCAACAAGGGCAAACTCATGTCCGGCGATGTCACCATCGGCAGCTTCAAAACGGAAAACGGCGACCTCTGCTCCTTTGTCTCTGAGGGAACACTCACCGACGAGCCGGTCGGCGACGGATTTTTCGGCTGCGGCACGGTATTCCGCAAGCCTGATGTGCAGGCCATGCTGCGTTATATGTGCGAAAACGGCTACCGCCACCATGTGGCCATCGTCAAAGGCAGCTGGGGCAAGGCCGTGGAGGAAGCATTTGCCAAATATCTCGGGTATCAGATTGATGCGATTTAACCTACCGATCTACATAAAAGGAGGATTTCACCGATGAATCAGCTGGGCATCTTTATGAACTTCTGGGAGAAAAACTGGGACGCCGATCACGCCAAGTACATTGACAAGGTCGCCGGGATCGGCTTCGACATTCTGGAATTCCAGGCGCAGCCCCTGCTGGACATGACCGACGATCACATCCGGGAGCTGCGCAAGCGAGCGGATGCCGCCGGCATCCGGTTGACGTACAGCCTGGGACTGGACCCTCACTACGATGTGTCCTCGCTGGACGAAAGCATTCGACAGGGCGGAGTCAAATACCTGCAGAATATCATCCGCAAAATGGCGGTGGGCGGCGGCGATCTGCTGTCCGGCGTCAGCTATGCAGGCTGGGGCACGCCGGACGGGATCCTGGATACCAAGGAGCCGTATCTTGAGCAATCGGTCAAGAGCATGAAGGAGATCATCCGGGTGGCGGAGGATTGCGGCGTGACCTATTGTGTGGAGGCGGTCAACCGGTTCGAGACCTGCATCATCAATACCGCCGCCGAGGCGCTGGATTACGTAGCCCGGGTGGACAGCCCCAATATCGGCGTGCTGCTGGACACCTATCACATGAACATCGAGGAAAAGAGCTTCGCCGATGCCATCCGTCTGGTGGGCGTTGACCGGCTCAAGAGTTTCCACACCGGTGAAAATAACCGCACCGCTCCCGGCCGGGGACACCTGCCCTGGGATGAGATCTTCGGCACCCTGTCGGAGATCGGCTACAAGGGTCCCATCGTATCCGAGCCGTTTGTTATGCAGGGCGGCGAAGTCGGACGGGATATTCACGTTTTCCGGGATCTGGTCGCCGATCCGTGCGAGGCCACCATTGACGCCGAGGCGGCGTATCTGCTGCACTTTGAGCAGGATATGCTGCGCAAGCACCATATGGCGTAACGATGACCGCAGCTCTCGATCTACCCGCGGCTTTCGGGCTGCGCCGTATTGACAGCTGCGGTCTTTTTTGAGACAATGGAACCGACAGCGAGAGGAGACATACATAGCTATGAAGATATTGGAAAACGGGCGGGTCTGGCAGGACACCGACGGCAATCCCATCCACGCCCACGGCGGGCACATCCTGCATAGCGGTGATTGGTACTATTGGTATGGCGAGGACCGGGGCGGCAGGCAATACGTCAATTGCTACCGCTCCCGGGACCTGCTGCACTGGGAATTCCGCCGCCATGTGCTGACGGTAGACTCCCCCGCAGCCCCCGCCATTCCCGGTGCCGACCTCACCCTGTCCCGGGATCCGTCGGTGGATTACGGCGAACGGTGCGAGCTGTGCATCCACGGGGACGACCCCTGGCGCAAGGTGAACATTGAGCGTCCCAAGGTGCTGTACAACGCCCGCACCAAAAAATATGTGCTGTGGGCGCACTTTGAAAACGGGGTCAACTACACCTGCGCCCGGGCGGCGGTGGCTACCTGCGATACCCCGGACGGCGATTTCGTCTATCACGGCAGTTTTCGTCCGCTGGGGCATATGTCCCGGGACTGCACCGTATTTCAGGAAGCGGACGGCACCGCCTATTTCATCTCCACCGCCAACGACAACCGGGACACCCATGTATACCGGCTCACCGACGACTATTTGCAGCCGGCGGAGCTGATCGCCTGCCTGTTCCCCGGCGCCACCCGGGAAGCGCCGGTGCTGCTGCGCCACGGCGGCCGGTATTTTATGCTTAATTCCGGCTGCTCCGGGTGGGAACCGAACCAGTGCTGCTATGCCGTCGCCGATGCGGTGGCCGGTCCCTGGTCAGCGCTGCGTCCCTGTGCCAACAGCACCACCTATGACACGCAGCCCGCCTTCGCCCTGCCGCTGGGCGGCGAGGACGGCACGGTGCTGTATATGGGGGACCGCTGGAGCGGCGGAGAGTATTTCTCCTCCTCCTATGTGCTGCTGCCACTGACCTTCGTCGGTGCAGACGGGCTGGATTTTTCCTATTATGACCGCTTTACCGTTGATACGACCCGCGGGGTCTATACCCCTGTCAAGGAGGAATGACCGGAATGGATGCACAAGCGATTCGCCGCCGCGCCGATGAGCTGCTGGCGGGTATGACCCTCGCCCAGAAGATCGGGCAGATCACCCAGTTGTATTACGATGGCACCAACTTTGAGGAAATGCAGGAGATCATCCGCACCGTGCAGCCCGGTTCGCTGATCGTCTGCGGCTCTGCGCTGGCAGGCAACGAGGAACAGATGCCCATATGCCGGGAACGTCTGGACGCGCTGCAAACCACCGCCGTCACCGAGACCGGCATTCCGCTCCTGTTCGGGCGGGACATCATCCACGGGCATCGGGTGGTGCTGCCTGTACCGCTGACCATGAGCGCCGCCTTTGATCCGGCGCTGGTGCAGGAGGGCTACGACGCCGTCCGGCAGGAAGCGGTCTATGAGGGAATCAAGTGGACCTTTGCGCCCATGGTGGATTTGGGTCGAGATCCCCGCTGGGGGCGTATCATTGAGGGGCCCGGGGAGGATCCGTATGTAGGTGAGCAGATGACCGCCGCCATCGTCCGGGGCTTTCAAACCGAAGACTTGTCCAATGAGCAAGCTATAGCCGCCTGCGCCAAACATTTTGTAGGCTACGGCGCCTCCGAAGGCGGTCGGGACTATAACCATACGGAGATTGGCGATTATCTGCTGCAAAACACCTATCTGCCCGCCTTCCGCAGCGCTATCCGAGCAGGAATTGCTACAATCATGGCAGGCTTCAACGATGTGAACGGCATCCCCCTCTCCGCCAATCGGCGGCTGGTGACGGAAGTGCTGCGCGACCAGCTGCATTTCGACGGATTTGTGGTCAGCGACTGGGACGCCATCCGCCAGATGATGGCGTACAGCGGCTTTGCCGCGGACAAAAAGGATGCTGCCCGGCTGGCGCTCCACGCCGGCGTGGATATGGATATGGCGGATCGGTGCTATCTGGAACATATGGAGGCGCTGGTCTCCGAGGGCACCATATCCACCGAGGAATTGGACGAGGCAGTGCGCCGCATCCTCTCCGTCAAGCTGCGGATGGGACTGTTCGACCACCCCAGCAACCGCCCGGTCGCCTACGATACGCAGGCGCATCTGGCGCTGGCGCAGCGGCTGGCGGAAGAATCCATCATCCTGCTGAAAAACGAAAAGCAGCTGCTGCCGCTGGATAAGCAGGCGGCCATCGGCTTCGCCGGACCGTATCTGCACAACAAGACCGAGCTGGTGGGCAGCTGGGCGCTGGACACCGATTATCGGCTGGTGTCCTCCCCCGCCGAGGCAATCCGCGCCATCGCTCCCGGCGCGCAGCTCTCCGACCCGCAAAAGGACGCCTATCTCCAGGTGCCGTGGCTGCGGGATTGCCAGACGCTGGTGCTGATGCTGGGCGAGAGCCGTCAGGTCACCGGCGAGGCCCACTGTCTGGCGGAGCCGACGCTACCGGCAGAACAGCTGGACATGGCGCGCAAGGCGCGGCGGCTGGGCATCCCGGTGGTGGGGGTATTCTGCTTTGCCCGCCCCATTGTGCTGGGCGAAGAAGAATCGCTGTTTGACGCCATTTTATACGCCGGTCACGGCGGCACCCGGGCGGCCGAGGCCATCGCGGCTGTATTGTACGGCGACGCCGAACCGGGCGGGCGACTGCCCTTCACCATTCCCCGCTCCGTGGGACAAATTCCGCTTTACTACAACGCCCAGCCGGGCGCCCGCCAGATCAACGGCTACTATAACGATGAAAACCCCTATCACCGGAATTATCTGGACTGCAGCGGCTCTCCCACCTACCCCTTCGGCTACGGGCTGAGCTACACCGAGTTCCGTTTTTCGGAACCGGAAGTCTCCCACACCCGGCTGTCGGCGCAGGCGGTGCGGGAGGGGGCTCGATTCACCCTGCGCTGTACGGTGGAGAATGCGGGCGACCGCTCCGGCAGCACCGTCCTGCAGCTGTATGTCCGAGATGTGCTGGCCAGCCGGATGCGTCCCTTGCGAGCGCTGCGGGATTTCGTAAAGGTGCAGCTGCGTCCCGGCGAACACCGCACGGTGGAGCTGTCCGTCGGATATGAGGATCTGGGCTTTTATCTGGAGGATGGCGCATTGATTCTGGAGCCGGGGGAGTTTATCCTCTATTGCGGCACCGATTGCACAACAACGAACAGCGTACCCGTCACGGTGACGACGGAATGAACCGACGAAAAAGAGGGAGTGAATCGGTATGGATTTGACGGATTTCAGCATCTGGTCCGGGTACGACCCGGAGCTTTCGCCCGAGGAACTGGTGCTCACGCTGGAGAAACGGGGCATGACCGTTTGCGAGCTGTCCACCGAGCACGGCGACGCGCTGTTGGCGCGGGCGGGCGATGTGGCGGACATCGGGCGGCAATACCGGGTGTATGCCGCCGCCCACAATGTCCGCTTTCCTCAGGGGCACCTGTGGCTGGGCGCTCCCCTGTGCGACGGAAGCGAGCGCACACAGCGGCTGCTGGAGCGCTGGCTCATCCTGTATGCTGCCATCGGCGTAAACAACGCCGTGCTGCATTGCGACGAAGGCTCCTTCCCGGCGGGCACCGATACGGCGACGATGATCGCCGCCAATGCCCGGGCGCTGCAGCCCTACATTCGTCTGGCCGAAACGCTGGGGATTCGCATCTGTCTGGAAAACCTGGTCGAGCACATCCGCACTGTTGAGGATCTGCTGGCGGTCATTGAACAGGCCGGCGGCTCGGAACAGCTGGGCATCTGTCTGGATACGGGGCACCTGAATCTGGGAGCGCCCAGCACAGAGGCTCATTTCATCCATCGGGCCGGCAGCCGTCTGCACGCTCTGCACATCGACGACAACGAGGGGCGCACCGATCAGCATCTGCTGCCCTTTGGACGGGGAAATGTGGATTTCCCCGCCGTCATGCGGGCGCTGCGGGAGAGCGGTTACAACGATCTGTTTAACTATGAAATCCCCGGAGAACGGTGCCCCGCCGGCTTCCTGCGGGAGGCAAAGGCAGCGTATATCCGGCAGCTCACCCGGTATATGTCTACGTTATAAACCGGCAGACAGTTGACAAATCCTGTTTTTTTGTTATAATTAAGGCAACGAATAGGAGTGGATACCGTTTCCGGATTTTTGGCTTTTGCCGTTTTTATTGCTCACTCCGAATCCGCATTGCGGGAGGACTTGTATATGCCAGGAACCCCTGTCACCATCAAGGATATTGCGGCGGCGGCCGGTTTCTCCGCCAACACCGTATCCCGGGCGCTGCGGGATATGCCGGATATCTCCGACGATACCAAAAAGGTCATCCGGGAGACCGCCGTGCGTATGGGCTATCGCAAAAACGTCCTGGCCAGCGCCCTGCGCGCCAGCCATTCCTATAACATCGGGGTGATCGTTCCGGATATTCAGAATCCGGTATACGGCAGCTTCTATAAAGGGATCGAAACCGTGTGCCGCCAATTCAACTATACCATCTCCCTGTTCAACAGCAATGAAAATGTGGAGGACGAGGAGCGGGCGGTCAACACCATGATCTCCCACCAGATGGACGGCGTGATCCTGTTCCCCACCTACCAGAGCCAGCCGAATATGGCCGTGCTGCAAAGCAACGGCATCCCCTATATCGCTCTGGCGCGGTATATCCGGGGCGAGAATCTGCCGCTGGTCGCCGGGGATGATAAAAGGGGCGGCTACGTCGCCGGAGAATACCTGCTTGGTAAGGGGTATACGGAGTTTATCGTCATCAGCGGCCCCCACGTCATCTCCTCCTTCGAGGACCGGTATCGAGGCTTTATCCGCTGTCTGCAGGAGCACGGCATGGACGAGAGCCGGGCGCAGCTGTTCCAGATCGCGCCGACCTGGGAAGAGGCCTATGCGCTCACTAAGCGTCTGGGGAACGTCTGCCGCGGAAAGGCCGTGTTTGCATTCAGCGATTTCATGGCCATGGGCTCCATCAAGGCGCTGCGGGAGATGGGACTGCGCGTCCCCCGGGATGTGGCGATCATGGGCTACGATAACGTGGAGGATTCCAATATCATCAACCCCTCTCTGACCACCGTTGACATCCGCGCCACCGAGCTGGGACAGATCAGCGCCCGGCGGCTGCTGGAATGCATCCACGATCCGAAAAAACACAGCGCCTACATACGGGAACTGCTGGAACCCCGTCTCATTGTACGGGAATCGGTATAATTTTCACTTGGGATACACACAGCCCGTGCGACTTCTACGGTCGCGCGAGCTGTGTTTTTTCTGCCGCCCGACGCAAGGAGCGGGCGAGCCGCCTTTTTCTGCCGCCCGACGCAAGGAGCGGGCGAGCCGCCTTTTTTCTGCCCTCCGGCGCAAGGAGCGGGCGAGCCGCCTTTTCTGCCCCCCGGCGCAAGG
>ERZ808240.269-NODE-269-length-71222-cov-7.338233_pt1 | contig 71222 bp, 98 predicted proteins | sample MGYA00521084_ERZ808240 | MGnify/ENA primary metagenome ERZ808240 (study PRJEB31516, sample SAMN03275571) | gut metagenome | biome: mammalia-associated habitat; material: feces | host: Papio cynocephalus | place: Kenya | collected 2012-08-06 ...
TAATGGGGTATGTCTTTCCTTTGATGGTGATCCGCCCGCCGCGAACCTCATAAACTGGGATTTGTTTTTTGTCCGTTACTCGCTCAATCACTTTCATCTTGTGTGCGTGGCCTGCGATAACAGACGGCGATTTTACATCATCAAATGTTACGGTGTACCCTTGTGCGGTGCCACTGCCGTCTTTGTAGGTACAACGGATATTCTGATCTGTAACCACAACGTCGCAACTATGCAGCGGGTTATACTCAACTGCCGCAGCCACGCAAACTGACTCGGCTACCATCGTATGTGTGTGACGCTTTAATGTATCACTTAATATTGCTCCATTGCAACGAGTGGTAAGATTATAAGATTTTTCCTGCCACGCAATTCCAGTTTCAAGAATGTCCCTAAGCAAAATCCCTCTATCTTCTGGTTTCTTAACATCCACCTTGCTGTACGTTCCGTCATCATTTCGCTTGCCAACCCAATAAAGCCGCTGACGGTTCTGAGCGGACACAAGCGCCGAGTTGATGCAAACCGCTTCAAAACCAAACGCCTTATCAATGCTTGTTCGAATCTCTTTGCTCATCGACTTATTGTTTTCGTAGATGAAATACTTGGGCTTTGCTTCGTGCAACGCGCGAACATACTGGCTGAACAATTCCCAACCCATGCCACTCGCGACAGTTTCACGGTTCTTCGTTTGTGCGATAGACCAATAGGTGCAAGGTGAACCGCCAACCATAAAGTCCACGCCATCATACTGCTTAAAGTCAGCCGAGAATACGTCTCCATGTTCTTTAATCATTGGGAAATTGTGTTGTGCCGTCTTGACCGCATACTTGTCAATCTCGTAAGCGTCATAGCTTTCAACATCAACCCCGGCTTTTTTCATTGCAATCATGCCGCAAGCCATTCCATCAAATAAACTTAATACCTTCATATTAACCCTCCATAATCTCAAGCTCAAGCAAAATTTTCTTCATCTGCTCTTCGTCAATATACTCGTCAAGCGGTCTGGAATCAACCACTTGTAAACCATAGTTTGATATATCTACAACGCCATCTCGCTCTGTATAGCCGCCAGAATATATCAATTTCAAACGATATACGCGCCGTTCATAGCCAACAGGAGCATCCAGATGAAATTCTCTTGGCCAATCGCCAACCACATTGACAAGCCTATGGCCATCTACCCATTGACCATCAAGCTCTATGGTCATGCTGTCAGGCGCTCGTGGCTCTGGACGAATATATTGGGCGTTAAAGTAGATGCGTCCATGCCATTCGTTGATGTTGCCGCTGACCATAAGCCGCGTTGGCTGGTCTGCTGACGGCATAGCGTATATCTGCTCATGCTCGCCCTTAGTCACGATTCCCTCAATCTGCGGGTGCAAATAAGGGATGGCCCTGCATAGCGCTTGATATTGCTCGGCATTCCATTTGCGGCTAATGGTCTGTTGCATGGTGATGGCCTGATGGTCGACCTCAAGCGATAGACGAACCTTGATATGGGTACGATAGAATTGAATGGCGCACTCGCTCAAAGTGCCTACGGCTAAGAATCTATTAACCATCAGCTCATCACCTCCTGTTGGATATTATAGCAAAGAGGCGAGCTTTTGTCAAGCCCGCCTCTAAGAAAATTTTATGGGTTACGCGAAGGGATTAGCGTCATCCCAAGGCGCAGAGTCGTCATTTGTCGATGCACTCGACTCTGCGCTGGCATTCGCGAACGGGTCAACCGCCGCGTCGTTTGCAAAAGGATTTACGAAATCATCCTGCTTGGTCTGGCTGGATACCTTGGTTGCGTCGAGCTTCTTCAGCTCTGGCACGGTGAAATCGCCCTTCTTAATGGTGTCAACAGAGCGAACCGTACTGACATAAGTACGCTTGCGAACCTGACCCTTCTGGTTGAGGTATTCCTCCTCGCCAATGACTAATCCAACGACCTTGTTGACAAGGCTCTTCTCGTCAAAATTCCAGCTATATCCCTTGTTGGAATTTTCGATGGCGTTGGTGAAGCCCTTAAACATAGGCAGGGCCTTTTCCTTGTAGCTACGGATGAACGAACCGGCGTTCGGCCATTTCTTTTCGGCGCGAGTATCCTCCTTGAATGCCTTGGTAAAGAAGCCCTTCTTCTCGCCCTCGTTGATGTCAAAGAAAATCTTAAGATATTCCTTCTCAGGGACATCATCAACGGCCAGAATCTTGACGATATAGCCGCCAACAGGGAGTTTCTCAAAACCGCCGTTTTCCTGAATCTTGTCAAAATTGCTAATTGCTTTCATTACGCTTTAACCTCGCTTCAAAAATTTTATTTACTCGCCTTAGCTGGCGCAGTATTCTTCTTCAGTCCATAGTATTCTCTGATGGTATCATCGACCATCTTAAGGTCATTGTCAATCTCAACCTCGTCAAACATTCCCATCGGCGACTTGCACGGATTCGTGCCGTCAGACTGGGTGATGAAATAATGGCGGCGTTCATCAGCCTTGGCAAGCAGAACAATCGTGAACAAGCCCTCAACCGTGAGCTGCTGGTCAAGCATCTTACCAAGAGTCTTGGCCTTTACTTTGCCATTCTCGTCAACATCCACGTGCTGCATGACGTAGACAATGGTGTCAGGCGGAGTGTCCTCCTGAATACATCTCAGCATCTCTTCATAGTTCTTTGCCATCGTGGTGAACTTGCCATAGCCTGTCTCATTAACCTTGTCAAAGCTCTCGAACGCCATGAGATACTGAGCATCATCTACCACATAGCTCAACGTCTGGCCACTCGTAACAGCGCCACGAATCATGCCATAGGTTGCCTTATCGGCCTTCTTGAGCTTGTTAACGTTGCGAAACGGCAGCGGTTTAGACGCCACATTCAGAATGCGAACATCATTCTCCGCAAAGTTGCGCATGGATGCCGACTTGCCAGAGCCGGATTCACCTAAAATCAAAACAGCTACACCCATATTTTTATATCCTCACTTTCTGCCTTTATTCGGCATTTGATATTATATCATAATGTTGGTGTCATGTTAAGCCCACTCAAACTTTACCTTAAACTCTTCGCCGCATTTTCGACAATGATACGTGTTGATACGATTGCCAACCTCATCACTACCGATACAGCTTAGCGTCCATTCATGATATCCACCAACCACACATCTGTTTGCCTCGTCTTCAAGAGCAAGCGGGTCAATAGTTGGCGCGGCATCAACCATCTTCTTGAAATATTCAGCCCAGTTATATGGCTGGTTAGCATACATCTTAGCAAGCAGAGCATCAGCATCAATCAGTCGCATGTTCGTCCTCCTTCGGCTCGCCGTAGCTGCAAAAGTCGTCGTCACGCCGGACAAATCCAGTTCTGCCGCACCAGTTCTCCGGTCCGCCGTTCAGTCCTAAACGATAACGTGCGCAGTCCTTACACCGCGTCACGGCCACGGCGTCAACAGTGGGGCAAGCGTCGACCACTCCACTCACCTCGTCCAATGGGCAAAGCATTGCAAATTCGTTATCGTAAAGCATATCACACAGCTTATCGGCGTCAATCAGCCTCATTGCCATCGCCTCCATCCATCTTCGCTCCGCAGTTGGGGCATCGCTTTGACTCCCAACATTCCTCAATGCTCCACCCGCAATGCGAGCATCTGGTTACGCCGCAGTCAGGCTGGTGAATCCATTGCGCGTGTACCACCGGCGCAACGTCAACGGCTGGGCGATTCTTGATAAACGTTTTCATAGCATCCGTCGTGATAGTCTTGTCGCCAACCATAAACTTCTCACACCGTTCAATTTCTCTGAGCGCCGCTTCGCGCTCAATGTATTCAGCCATTACTCCACCTCCTGCATCCAAAATTCTCGGCGACAGTCCTCGCAAGCAACGCCAAGGCATCCTCTTCTTATATTAAAATCAAGATTGCATGGTCTGATTTTTATCATGCCATCATCAAAAGTTGCTACATTCGGCCACTGCTTCAAAAATTCGCTCTGCCTCGTTTTGACTGGATTCTCTTTTCCCCATTCCTCAACTTCGGCAACAACATCTTCTGGCGAATCCGTCTCTCTGCCAACGCATGGATAAATGAAACGATTCTTCCGCACTCCACTTTTATCCATGCGCCTCAACTGCTTAACAAATTCCACAGCGTCCATAATTTCATACCTCCAAAATCTTAAACATTTTTACAACCGTCTCGGCCTCACCAGTCTTGACGAATTTGCCATCATCAAGTTTCTTGAATTTTGGCTTGTCATCCAGCACAACCTTAAGTACATCGCCAGCTTTACAACTATGGCTTGTTGCCCATCGCCTGTCGACCTTGTAATGCCGCTCAGCCCCATAACATAAGTTGTACAACCTAAGCCATACCGTGCCATAGCTTGTTGTTTCAATGGCAAGTACCAGCCAATCGTGAGCATCACGTTGAGGCTCTTTGATATTTGTATAACCAAGCACCTCGACTTGCCATTTTGCTCGTTGAATTTTTGTAGATGGTTTAATGTTCTCCTTGCTGATAAGCAACAGAATATACTTCTTGATGTCAACATCTTTCAGTTGAGCTTTGGTTTCTCTACCACAACAAGCTCTAACTTCATCTAAGATTGTAGCATCAATGTTCCGCTTTGTCAAGAGGGTTTTGCCAATATTTTCTTTGTAAATTGGATATTCTGCAAGCAATCTATTCGGGTCACCAACAATGTTAAAATATCCAATCTTAAACAAAATCTCAACCGTGGTCTTGTTGAGCTTGGATTGCATCAGCCAATCATAAAGCTCAGCGCGGTTTGCAAACTTCTTATCTCGGTTTGCATAGAGAATATCTGCGGCGTCCTTCGATATATCTTTGATTGCCGACAAGTTCGGATAAATAATCTTTTTGGATTCGTCAATATTGACTCGCCTGTTATCATCACCGAATCTAAATTCGCCAAGTCGATAGCCATAAAATTTATTGATTTCCTTTACCAGAGCATCAATCTTTTTCTTGTCTCCCTTGGCTTGATAATGGTTGATAGCAACCTCATAAAATTTGGCCGTATGGTGCGCTTTGAACCATGCAAGGTATGCCGAGTCACCACCCATAGACAAGCTGTGTGGGCTATTGAAGCTATATCGTGCAGCGTCATTGATGACTTGCCAAACCTTATCAAAATTGTCAAGATTCCCAATCTTGTCTTGCCAACCAGCCATGACCTCATCTTTGAGATGTTGGAGTTTTTCGCCTTTTAGTTTCTTCTTGCTAATTCCCTTAATAACGCCATACGTCTCGCCCATAGTCATGCCAAGGTATGCTAGTACCTTCATGATGGATTCTTGGTAAATCATGTAATGGTAGCTCGCTTCAAGAATATCGTCAATCTGAGTCTCACCTGTGGTATATGGCTTACGCTCAAGAAAATTCCAAATCAAACTCTTAAAGCCAGGACGAATGCCAGCGATAAACGACGACAGTTCGCCAAGATTCTTTGGCTTATATATCATAGCTTTTTTTGTCGTGGCATCCTTCTCAAGCTGGTTGACGCAACACGTGATGCCCTTCTCGTAGATGCCCCACGTCGGCTCATCAGCTCGAATCATCTCGCGTAACTCATCGAATGTCGGCACGGTCTGGCCAATAGACTCAAAGCATTCCTTGGTTAAACCAACACTATCGACAATAAGGAAGTCGTTCTTAGTATATCCAAAAGCATCAAGGTAGCCACCCTCAACACAAGCAACGATTGTGCGCTTGCCAGTCGAACGAGATACCGCAGAGATAAGCCCAATCTTGCGGCGAATATCGCCCTCAAGCAATAGATGTCCACAAGCATGGACTTTGAGATTGATTGTGATGCCTTGCCATTCTTTGCTCTTCTCGTAGATGTCAAGGTACTGTTTGGGAATATAATCCTCGATGTTAAACGAATCCTTGTCATCCTCATCGGCGTTCATCACGTCTTTATTGTATGCGTCGATGTACCGGCTTACCTCATTTGCCGTCTCTGGCTCAACGCCATTGAGTTTGGCGTACATCTGCCATGCGTTCTTCTCTTTGATTTTTTCAACTGCCATCAGCGGATATACGCTATGCTCGCCAATGATTTTTCGGAACGCCTTAACAAACGGTTCTTGTGTTGCAACATTAAAGTCGCAATCTGGCATCTGTCCAGCCATAACACGCTCTTTGGTTAAGAATCGCTCAGGATAGATTGGAACCTCAGAATTAAAGCGGTCAATGGTTGTAAACCCAAGCAACTTATTGACAATGAATGACGCCATAGAACCACGACTTGTGGTAGTCAACACGCCACCCTCGTTTTCAATAGCGTCTTTGAGACCTTTGTGATTCGTCAAGAAATAGTCAACCACGCCACTATCCACAATCTGCCCAAACTCATAAGCAATACCGTCCAGTTTCTCTTGAGATTTTAGTGGCTCATGCTGATATGCTTCGAAGAGGATATTCTTGAAAATTTCCACGCGCTCATCATAGGTTGTGTTTGGATAAACACAAGGAATCTTGAACTTGCGGTCAAACTTGATTTCTTGACACTTGACGGCAAATACATTTGTGTTCATCATTGCTGTCAAGATTTTCTCATCACTCAATACGCCCTGCTGCTTGAGGCGTTCAAATACCGTCTTGCCATCGGGGTAGTCCAGATACCAACCTTCCTCATCTTCATAATGGATGTTCTTGTATTCAAGAATGACGTTGCGTTTAGCATCATCTGATGGGTCAATATAATGGCTATCAAGCCCGCAGATGATTTGAAGGTCATGCTTTTCGGCAAGCTGGATAATATGAGCGTTGAGCTGCTTCTGGCTTTCTGTATTGTGGGTCTGAATCTCAAAAAAGAAATTCTCCCCAAAATGCTTGGCAATCTTGAGCCAGATATCATCTGCGTCTGGATATTTCCATCCAGCTACACACGCCGACGTGACGATAAAATTCTCTGGCTTGACAGAAAGTAAAAGCTCAAGGTCAATACGAGGTCGATAATAATAGCCATCCTCATTGGCGATAGATAGAATATAGTTCAAATCCTCTCGGCCTTCTGCATTGAGCGCCACTATCATCATGTGGCAGTTTGTGTTGTCTTCAGCATGACGGTCTTTGACCCAATATGCTTCGGCTGAATGAACGTAGCGTAGTCTATTTTTTTCAGCGCACTCATACACCTCAAACTGATTTCCTTGATTGCCGTGCTCGCCGCTAAACAAACAAACCGTGCCAAGCTCTTTGATTCTCTTGGCGTAAGCTGCGATGTTCGATGGACTATCTGCCAACGTTACGTTGCTAAAATCCTTATGGCAATGGTAGTTCTCGATGTAGAAATGCTCAAGCCAATCTTGTAGTGAATATGGAAATTCAAATGATAGGCTCTTAGCTATGCGCTCAACCATTTGTTCAAACATTCTCATCGTCTCCTCAAATCAACAAACTCTTCCGCATTATCATCCTGTGAAATTTCTCCTATTATAGAATCGAAAATTGTATCAAATAGCGGCTTTAATTCCTCAAAGATTTTTTCTTTACTCATAACCTCACTCTCTCCAGTCGTCATAAATTTCAATAGAATCATCGACATCCCCGCCGCTACTACCAACAATCAGCTCGGTACCAATATCCTTTCCGAGCTGAACCAACGCCTTTAACGATGAGATGGTAATAACTACGCCATTCTCGGTCTTCTTGAGTTTGTAGTTAGCAAGCACGGGGTATTTGGCAAGTAATTCATCAACCTTGGTTACACCATAACCTGCCGTTCTGTAAATCTGGAATTTCATAAAAACAAACCTCCTCTTGTTTGATTATCTACATAATACCACACAAGAGGAGGGTTGTCAAGTATTAAATTTTAACAAAATTGCTGGCGATATTCTTTAATGCCTTCCACCAAAGCCACAATATCATCCGCCGTCGTCTCAAGCCCAAACGATACCCTGATGACTTCAGATGCTTCATTATCAGTTAGCCCATATGTCCTCAGTACACGATAGTCATGTGCCGCAGAGCAAGCCGAGCCACCTACTCCAATGTAGATGCCGCGCGTGGCAAGAAACTGCTGGAGGGCATCAGCATTGATACCGTTAAGACGAACGGCGTTGATGGCCGCACTCGAATTACAAGGTTCTCCTGCATTGCTTCTGTCAGCATTTACCGTAGCGTTAATAGAAAATCCATGGATATCGTTCGATTTGAACTCATCAATCATATCCCAATACAAATTAAGCCAATCATATCCTCTGACTTCAAGACGTTCTTCATCACACGCCCATTCAACCGCATCAGTCAAAGCCAACACGCTCGCCACGCTCAAGCTGCCATGATGCAAGCCCCACTGGTTGCGAATATCCTTAGTTGCTCCAAGCCATTCACAAAGCTCGTCGTTGAGCCACATGAACGAAAGCTCTGGACATCCAATCTTATGGCCTGACATGAATAGCGCATCAGCAATATTGGCAAGGTCTCGCGGCAGCTTGGCTTTGCCAAATCCAGCCGTAGCATCTACAACCAGACAGCAATCCTCGTCTAACTCTGCCCGAATTTTCTTCAAGTCGAAAATTTCTCCCGTGACATGATTGACCCATTGATGGATATAAAAATCCGCGCCGATAATTTCATTTGGTTTCGCCGTTGCTCCAATCAGACAAGCATCATGCTCATATGGGCTATGCGACCATGCCAATCTACTGCCACCTATTGCATTGACCAGCCATTCAATAGCCTCTGTTGCGCATTTAAAATACAGCACATGACCGCCCTTAACGCCAATGGCCGTCTTAATGCGCTCCTCACAATCCATCAGCATATTACGCTCTTTATAAGCATAAGCGGCATTTGGATTGCAATGTGGGCCATCGTATTTGCTTGCTGTAAATCGAATCACGGGGCTTGTGCTTGCCCAATCTAAGAACGTCATGGATCAATCCTCCTTCAGCGCGTCAATGCCTTCATAAACCATAAATATCGCCACAACAATCGACAAGGTAGTTAACCACCATGGAGAACTTTCAATATGGCTCATGACAAGCCCAATTATTGCCGTCGCATAAACGAATCGAGCAGAAGCACGTACTTTCTTCCAAGATTTCATACCACTCGTCCTCCATCATCATCATCATGTAAAGTACTCCAGAACGCGTTCATAGCACAACATCCAGATACAAACCAGCTCGCAGCAGTTCGCCAATCAGGTCGCCAGCTAAGGCTATACACGCCACATCCAGCATTAAGCACGGCTAAAATCGACATCCAGATTACCCATTTCCATTTACCCTTCATACTTTACCTCCTTTAATTCTTTCCGCAATCTTTGGACTTTACGCCTCCAGTTGCGATTTGATTTTTCGAGCTGATGGATGCGCTTGATAGCTGCCTCCATAGTATCTTGCGCATTCAGATATTTCCGCTGGTATAAATTGCAATCCGCGCACGTCAACCCAAAGCAAACATCATCCAGAGCACATTGATAGCAATTTAGCGCTTTCTCAAGATTGTCCATTACGTTTGCGTACCTCCTTTCTGCATGTGGAATGCAGATAAACCTCTGGCCAGCATCCATCATTGCAAGGCCAATGACAACTGGAGACCTTACAATACCGATACTCGATGCGACCATACGGCTTCTCAATAATCAAGTCCATCCCTTTGCCGTCGTCATTGCCGAAATGCCATCCAGCCTTGATTGCTTCAAGCGTCTGATAACTATGAAGCAACTTGATGCAATAAACGCCATCACTGAGCTTGCGGCTCTGGTACGTCTGGACTACAGCAACGTGAACACCATTCTTGTAAACATCAATTCCGAGCATAAAATCAATCCTCCTGTCTGGTTGATACTTGGATTGTACCATAAAACAGGAGGGTTGTCAAGATATTTTTTATAAGAAGCGGTCAATGATTGTACATAATTTTCCTCTGTAGCTCTCTGGCAGATGACAAACCTTGACGAAATCATATGCGCCAAGATATTGAATCAGCCGCTCAAAACATGACCGGTCAGCAGGGATATCAATCTGCGCCGAGCAACCAATCAGGATGACCTTGCAAGCGTCATCACAACGGCTGATAACCTTCTTGATTTCTGGAACAGTGAAGTTCTGACACTCGTCAATAATGACGACCTTGTGGTTGAAATTCACGCCGCGAAGAAATGTCGACGGTCGAGCATCAATCCACGCCGTACCCATCTTGATTGTATCCATGGAACTGATGGCTCTATCCGGCTCTTCGTTGAGCTTGATGAGCGCGTCCTCAAGAGGCTGGAGATAGTCCCCTATCTTCTCCTCAGTTGTACCTGGCCTATACCCTAACGCCTGTTCCTGATTGGCGCTGAACACGTAAACAACGCCGTCATAGCCATGATACGCCTGAAGCATCCGAGCGCACGCTGTAGCAATCAAGGTCTTACCGCTACCAGCAACGGCATTAGCAATGACCACCTGCTTATCTTCCGACATGATAGCATCGCGGAAAATCTTCTGACCCTCATTGAGCGTCAGCCCAAAGAACATGTCCTCAGGAGGCGCTCCAAACTCGTTCACATCATTTACAATTTTCTTCTTGCTTGCCATCCTTACTTCTCCTGTCTGATTCAAATGCAATCCACAGCGGACAATCTCTACGGCTCGTATAGTATCGCGTCACAGCATCCTTGATATGCTGATAGCCGCCCTGTCCGCAACATCGCTCATCACATTGCCGCTGGTACTGGCATCGTGTACACACGATATTCCAGAGCTGCTTACCTCTTGTCACACCAGTCATCATCCTCGCCCTCCGTATAGCCAAAGTTAAACCCAATGGCCTGAGTGTTCTGATGTGCCGCTGGCTGGATAACCTCAACCGCCGCATTGCTTTCGGCTTGAGCCTCATTCAAATCCATCTGCCATTTGGCTACGATTCGATTACACGCCGACTGAAGCACACAACTAATGCTATCCAAACACGGCATGGCGATGCTATAAAACAGGACACCACCAGCAAATAAATATACGGGAACCAGAGAATCTTTATTCTTCATGCTTGACCTCCTCGGCTTTGCGCTCAACAACTGTAGTTGCCACATCGAGCTTTTCTTTGATGAACTTCTTGATTTTTTTAGCGCTCGTCATGTCCTTTGCCTGTTGCCAGACGATTTCAAGTCCAGCTCGATTACCAGCCAGCATACCCAACGTGAACTGCTGCTTGCAAATCGTTTCGATTTTCTCTCGGATGGATTCTTCGAATTCCTTATCTTTTTCGTCCATTTTAGCCTCCTAAATCACAAATTGGGCAATATTTCTCACAATATGGCTCGTATGCGTCAACCTCAGAATGATATTCTCGACCACGAATTACTTGGAGCTTTGAGCCGCAATAAATGCAACGGTCATGGTCAACGAGCCATTTACGGCAAGCACGTGTCAACTCTTGAGGGTCGTTTGAAATTGCCACGAGCATTTTTGCAATTTCATCCTTGTTGTCGGCACATTGCTCATAGATTGCAGAGATAACACTCTCTGAATAATCTCCCATGTAAACCTCCTTTACATTTTTGAATTTATTCAAACGGCATTGCGCCATTCAAAACGATACGGCCATTGCAGCACTACGCATACGGCTTGCATTCTGGTTTAGATATCTGGACGTTACGGCCAATGAGGAATGCCCAAGCAAATCACGAATCACGTCCATGCTCGTCCCATTCTCGCTCAGGATACAAGCAAAGCTATGGCGGAACGTATGAGCGCTGACAGCATCCGCGTTCTTGACTCCAGCCTTACGAGCCAGCGCCTTGAGCGTCTTATCGAAATTGTTTGCGTCCACCTTGCCGCCCTGAGAACTTGCGAATAGGTACTCGCTGATAGTCTTGCGTTCAGTACGGATATAGAGGTTGATAGCCTCGACCGCCTGACGATTCAAATAGACCACGCGCTGCTTGTCGCCCTTACCAGTGATGACAAGCTGGTTGTCAACGCGATCACGATACTGCTTGTAGCCAAGACCTGTCAGCTCGCTCACGCGCATACCAGTCGAGCCAAGCGTGTACAGCATAGCCTTCTGGCGATTACTGGTGCATACGGCGAGCATCTTGCCAATATCCTCTCGGCTCATAGCCAACTTTTCTTTGTTGTGAATCTTGACGCTCTTGAGGTTCGCCGCAGGGTTAGTGCCGATGGCATCTACATCATGTAGGAATTTGAAGTATCCGCTGACCGCCACGATTTTGCGATTAACGCTTGCTGATGCCATGCCGCTAATACTCGCCTTCCAGTTTAGGAGGTCAGCATAGCTGATATTCTCCTCCAGCTTACCAATATAGTCAAGCATTTGCTCAACATCCTTGACATACGCCTTGATGGTGTTGCTGCTCTTCTGCTCGCCAAATAGATAATCAACATAAGCCTTATTCATTGTTCATTTCTCCTTTTGTTTTCTGATGCTATGATAGCACATGTCAAGCCATTTGTCAAGCATAAATTCCAAAGAAAATGCGGCAACAGCTCCATGGCTTTCCCCGAACCACAGAGCTGCTTGACCGCATCAACTTTATAGGAGGTTTACTATGAAGGCCCGCTTACTGGCCCGTGGTGCATCCTACTGGACTTGAACCAGCGGTCTGCCGATTATAAGTCGGCGGCTCAAACCATCTGAGCTGAGGATGCAAATGGCAGCGGGTGATGGTGTCGGACCACCTTCTCGTGGGTCAAAGCCACGCACACAAACCGTTGTGCTAACCCGCTATATCCCAACGGGCAGTTTCAAGTGATGCCCAGCACTATGCAAATTTGAAAGGAGAGTCACAACATGAACACTTGCCGCTTACAACGGCTGGTGGAAAACGTCGGAATCGAACCGCTCTTCCTGTTCCCAAAACAGGAGTGCCACCATAACACTTCGTTCTCCATATTGGCTGGGTTATTTATCCTCTCACCAGCCATTCGAGTTGTATCATTATCACACGCAACATCAGGACTGGCATCCTGACATCATGTATTGTATCATAGCCTTGCCGCCATGTCAATACCTTTTTCAAAATTTTCTAAAATATTTTTTACACACAACTTATCGGAAACCAAGCTCAAATTCGCAATAAAATTCTATCCATCAAATTACACCCAACACAACATGGCGTTGTAAATTGCAAGCAAAATCCTGATTATTTATCTGGATTCACGAGCGGCTTTGAGTCGTGCAGCTGCTTCCGCTCGCTGTTCGGGCGTAAGTTCGCGCTTGATAGGCGGCTTAGGCGGCTTGAACCATGATGCCGGACAATGAACCATCAGCCCATCTTCATCCTTGCAAATAATCTTGACCTCATCAGGCCGCTCATTGGCAAGCTGCACCATACGCGCAATCCATTTGCTGTCAGAGCTGTACCATGACAGCGTTGATTCGCCCTTGATAAATTCAACGCAAGTTTCCTGCATCTTATTCCTCCTTACTCCTGTGGCACAACATAAACCGTTGCCGTTCTCACGCCAAGATTTCTTGCCTCCTGATGGCTCGAAACGCAAAGGTCAATATGCTTGCCGCCAACGCCTGAACCTGTATCGTCCGCGCGATAATATTCAATCACGCCGTCGCCATAGTCTACCAAAACATCTGAGCCAAGCGGGATTACAGACGGGTCAACGGCGACCGTGACATATGGCGTAGCTTTGCGTCCTGATGCTGTGATGCCATATGCAGGATGGTCAGGCGACTTGCCGCAACATTTTTTACAAGTACAGTAATGCGTGACGGTCACGTTGTCAATCTTGGTCGCCTGAGCCAACAGCGCGTCCTCAATACTCTGAGCCTCCTGTGCTTCAATCTCGGCAAGCCGCTCATCCGTGATGTACGCATACTCAGTCGCTGGGATATCGTATTCTGGCTTCCAAACCTCTTCGGGCATAGTTGTCATGCGGTTAGCAGACACATCGTATGGCTCAGGCCTAAGCATATACGCACGGCAACCAATGCCAAGGCTTGCAACAGTCAGGATGCCAATCGCACCAACCATGATTCTTTCACCTCTCATCATCACATACCCCACTTTGCCATATTGGTAAACTGAAGCTGACGACGAGCCTCAAGATAATCTGTGGCCCTTGCTTTGGATTCACGAATGATGTTGGCGTTGCATTCATATTCTTTGCGCCACTCGCCATATCGCTCGCACGCGCCATGACAACCTACACAGCGCTCATTGCATTTCCAACATGGATTCTTCATTTTAATTTTCTCCTTTGCTTTAGCTGATGGTTAGAGTATAGCACACTCAGCCATGCTTGTCAAGTAGAAAATATTGAATCAAAATTAAAAATTTCTTCCTTTGGCTGCTCAACATGAATTTCCCAATTCGAGATTCTGGCTTGAGGATAGCGCACACCCATATACTCGTTGACCGTCAGCTCAACAATCGCCTCAATGGTACGAGCATGGTCTGCCGCCAGTTGCTCAACCTCGCGCTCATTGCATCCAAACTTGATGAACGGCGTATATCTAAAGCAATTGCCAGCAGCTCCACACATCACGTTCACGCCAGCCGGAATTTCAAATTTGCAATAGAACGTCGGCGCGGGTAAATCATTCGCCCAAAGCCATACCGAGCTATCCAACAGCTCGCAAAGCTCCAGCGTGATATCGTCCACGCCAAGCTCGGCAGTTGCCGTCAGCTCTTGCAGATTCCAATCCTGCTGATTGGCCCATGCGCGAAACTCATCAAACGCGGTCTTGCGAATCATAATACCGTGTGCGCTCTGATGGCCTTGACATTTAGCAAGCCCTGTTGCATTCATAGCATCCAGCGTATCACAATCTGAACGCACAGAGCCAGACCAGTTGTTAGGGTCGGCTTCCCGCAGACAAACCACGGGAAGCCCATATTTGGATTTCAATTTGTTTGCCGCAAGTCCGCTATATTCCTTGTCGTCGTTCGCCATGCGCACGAATAAAATCTTGTCGCCGCGCTCAACTTGACCATCGGCTTGACGGCTCAACTCATCAACCATGCGCGTCATCGTCTCACGCTGGACGCGATATGCCGCGTTCATCTGCTTGAGAGCTTCAGCTTCATTCTCGCCTTTGGCAAACGCCATGAACAACGTCCGCTTTGCATCTTGGTTGTTTGAGCGGCAGACAGCGTTGAGATAGGGAATAAGGCTGAAGCTCAGGTTGTGAGGCGTGAGCGGCTTCTTGCCGAGCTTCTTCTCAACGCATAGATTCAAAAATCCGTTCGTCATTTGGCGCTCTCCCGCAACTCATTCACGGCGTCTACCAGCTCATTGATTTTGTCGATAAGGTCGTGGCTATATGACGCTACAACAAACTCATTACTGTCTTGATATGTTTTTATCACCATATGTTTACCGTTCGGCAAATCAAACCTTACCTCCACGTCGGATGGCAACCGCTCAATTTCTTTCAGCTGTTCAGGCTTTGTAAAATCGTACTGGCCGATATTTCCGATGCGTTTGAAATGCCGCCAGATACTGCTTTGAGCGATATCTATATCAAATTCAGTCTCAATTTCACCCTTTCGTACTTTGCCTATTAAATTGATTCCCCAACAATTACAAACCTTACTCCAATATTGACTAATTCCTGTCAAATACCCAATCCATCCATCCTTAGTCTCAACATAATCGCCTACATGAAATTCGTATTTCATTTGATTTCCTCCTTATCTCCAAACGACACATCCTTATAGTCTACAAAAACTATCCCACAGCTTATCTGCGAGAGCTTGCCATACTTCAGGATGACGCTTGAGGTACTTATTAACATCCCCCATCACCCTTGCTTTATTAGCTTGCTCTTCCGTTATCTCAAATTTTCCAGATGCAAACGCATCTCCGTTATAGTTGCTCTCTGCTACAAGTTTTTCGCCGTTATAAAACTTTATCGGCGTTGACACCTTGACTTTCATAATTTAATCCTCATACGGAGAGGGGAATGGCTGCACCGCAATCACTTTCCCAATCATCTTATTCATCTCCCACGTAAAATTGCCGTATGGATATTCCATGCAATACAACGGCGCGACATATCTATACCCAACGCTATTCTCTATCGTTGCAAGATACCATCCAGCTTTTGTAGGAATAGGATTGACATGCCACATCGCATATGAGACATCGTGGATTTCATTTGACATTGTTGTCCTCCATCTTTTTACAATATTGTTCGCAAAGATGAGATAATTCATTTCTCGGATAATCCCAGCAGTTACCTTTGATTTCGCAAATCACATATCTCTTCTTTTCTGTATTGTTCATTCCAGAATTTGCTTCTGTGCAAAGCTTTTCAATTTTATTTCTACAGTCATAAATATCAAGCCCGCAACAACACACAACTTTTTCAATTTTATCATATAAAACTAAAGATTTCATTCTTTATAATACCTCATTTCATAGCCCGCTAACTTACGCAACTTCCAAAACTGTTAAAACTCTTCGCCTTTACTGGTGTAACCAACGCCATAATCTCCGCTTAAATCATAGCGATTATATCGTTTATTAAAGTGTGCCATTAGAATCAGCCTCTCATCATTATGTTTAGATATGCTCGATTTTCAATTTCAAGAACACTCATAGAATCACTGAGGATTGACAACCCAACCAAATCTCCACCGTCATTTTCTTTCTTGCCGTCATATCTTTCGTAAAATCTGTCCACGATTTTTTGCATCACTAATGCGCCGCTGGCTTTTTGATTTGTCGTTTCTTGTTGCTTACAATTCACAATAATTGCAAATGGATTTGAATCGAAATCGTATTCGTGGTGGTCCGCTATGATTACATCACAACCATTATCTTTCAGTGTCTTACATTCTTCAGCTTTCCCGCTTGCATCTGGCACGATAAGTAAATCCAAATTTGCATTTAGGATTTGCGGTAACAGATCGCCAATGCCATGCTGCTTACCAGTATGGAAAAATACAATCGGCTTTTCAGCCATCATCGAATCAAGAAATTGATAAGCAATGACCGCCGAGCATACGCCATCGACATCACAATCTTGGATGATGCCAACGCGCTCATGATTGTCAATCGCCTGTTTCAACCTATGAGTCGCTGTGTCAATATTCAAATATCGATTCGGCTCTTCCAGATTACGTCGCGTTGCATCCATATAGGATTGAGGATATTCAATTCCCATTTTCTGCAAGTAATCGTCGATAAACGATTTTGGATTTACCTTCGGCATTAAAATCTTTACATCCAAATTACATTCCTCATTTCTTAAATTCAAATTTACAAATCAAAATTTTATTTTTGATTTTGTGGACAAGAAAAGTCGTTTTCTATTTTTCAAGTCGGAAAATCAATTTTCGTTTTCTGGCTCATTGCATTTATACAATCACAACATCAATCGCAAGCAAATCAATAAGCAAACAAAACCTAACAGATAATCAAACAATAAACAAAGTCAAATCAATTTAGCAAACAATCTCCATATACCCATCAAGCCATGGCTCATTAAATTGACCTTGATTTACTGATTATTTATCTGAGCTTTGATTGAATTTGATATCAACTACTATTATTATCTATCAATCAAACGAGTGATGAGCTGATTGATGTTCAACACAACCAACTATCCTTCGTTTGCTCAATGCAAATATAGCATAGCCACACGCACTTGTCAAGTATGAATTTGATTTGAGCTGAACATTGTGTGGGCATAAGCCATAAGCCAACGCCAAGCCGCCTGAGAGCCGCTCTGAGCCATGCCACGAGCTGCTGGCATTATATACACATATTGCGGGCGAAAAGCACGTGAGTCGTAACGCGAGAGGCATTGTGGCGAATCCGTTTGCGCGGGTAACGTGCAATGGCTGGATGCGTCGAGCTGTCGAGCGCAACCTACTACACACGTAGTATATAGCGGCGAAATCAAACGGTCCGTAATTGACGCGCGCGCGAACCAAAGCCGCTTGCCAAAATCAACCCACAAAGCAGGTAGGTTTTACCATGACACCATGCTACCGTTTTACCGTGGTAAAGTGAATGTTCGTGCGAATATTCACACCGCTTGTGAATGCTGTCATGCTACCATAGTAAAGCGCAAAGCATGACGAAAAGCCCGCTGCCGGACATGACAATAGGTAAAGTATGGCGATAACCGCCGTAAACGGCCATAGGAAGCCGCACAAGCGCACGCAAGGCGCAAGGGGTATGAACATACAGGCAAAAGGAAAAGCCCGTAGCGGTCATTCTACGGGCTTTATAGGGCTATTCAATATTCACCTGGCCAGCGCTCGCCCTTTACATCGCTCCACGGGATAAAGACATCTTCAATGCGCTCCAAGCCGAAATAATGCGCGGGCGTGGTAGTTGTGCCGTCAGGCATGACGACAGGCTTATTGCTATACTTTCCCCATGATGCGAGCGCGTCCGCTTCCGTACTATAGACGCAATTCGTGATGATGGCATTATGAAAAAGAAATGCAACGTCAGGCGACACGACACGCGGCATGCCGTGTTTTTGTTCGTCGTATGCAATAACGCGGCGAGTATCCGTTGCAGGGATATAGTCAGTATAGTAAAACATGGTCAGACCTCCTTCATCTCAAAACGTGCGCCAAAATTCCAAAAAATTCTGCTTTTCGAAATATCGACCGGAATAAAGCCCGCTTCAGTCATGCCGTACTTTTCTAACTCTTTTGCGGTGTAAAGCTCATTTTTAATTAAAAAGCGTTCGATTTTGCCACAATATAAGCCCTTTTTAATAACTGCGCGGCCGTCAAGATTTGCAGGAACCTTGAAATACTTCATTTTGTTTAATCTCCTTTATTAAAAATTTTAATGGAATACCGCTCGATTAAAGGCTCGAACGGCTTAGAGAGCCCGCGCGGTTTATTCTTCATCTTCCTCGTCGTCGGGGTAGGAAATTTTTCCTTCCTCTTCTAATTCATCAATGGCGGCGTCAATGGCCTGACTGAGTAAATAGCAACGAATAGTAACATCGCAATACTCCGCGCCCTGCTTGACCGCCTCGCCGACATCCTGACCGAATTCTTTGCAAGCGTCTGCAAGCTCGTCAAGGTTATGGCAAAGATACTCTTCCGCTCGCCAAGAATTAAACGTGTAGCTACCACTTCCATTGCCGGTCACGCTGTCTTCATCCCAGAGTTCATCGTTTGCGACCTGTTCCAGATCGTCGCGGTCATCAAACGACCATTCGTCCATACAGTCAAGAATAGCGTTCTTCGCGTCTTCAGTGACATGCTCCAAATAATTGTAGTTTTCCATGATGTTTCTCCTTTAATAAAAAAAATTGATGGGATAGGGCTTTTATAGAGCTGCCCTTCAGAACTCTTTCGGCTTTACCAGTTAGTTTCAAGGTATGCAACAAGGATGAATCCCAAAATAACAAGGATGCCGCCGACTGTTGCACAGAAGTTGTCACGTTTCCAATTTTTCATGTTTTGTTCTTATTTCGTCCTTCATTGTATTTACAATATCATAGATTTTTAAGTTTGTTAAGAGGTTTTTCAAAATTCTTTTGAAATAATTTCAACGCTATATGTCCAAAATTTTTCGTGTTCCGCCGTGTATTCGTTCCAAAATTTTGTTGCACGGATGGCATCGCATTGCCGCTTGTATCCATAATGTTCCACACAATAATTTGTTAGCGTATTAACTCTAATGAATGGCACTTGTTCATCCATGGCAAGCAACATTTGTCCTTTGCCATATAAATAAATATTTGTTTTGCCGGCAAAGTTTGGATTATTGTCTTTTGCCTTCGCCGTGACTTTAATAATATAACGAACGTTATTCATATATTTTCCTCCTTGCTATTTTTGGCTTACGTCGTTGTTTTTGTCTTTCGATGATTTAATGATATCACATTATCCGCATTTTGCAAGATGGAATATTGCACAAAAGATTCATAGTTTAGTTGTGCATTATAACTAACAGCATAGAATATACATATATAATAATATAATAGAGGCGTTAAGCTGCTATACCTTGTTTATGCGCTGGACTACGGTCATAGTGCTATGCCTGCGGCGCTTTTGCTTGCTGCGCCTGACCGTGCTGCAAGCCCTACAATCTTTTTATTTGGTAGATTGACAGGCAGTTGTATTATATTGATAGTAAATAAATGTTTACTATTGTTATAACTATGAAGATATATAATAGATTAGATGACAATATGACAGTATAGCATGGATGGCGTTGTATTAGATTCTGTCATAGATGATAAGGTTAAACAAATATGTTATAGTAAGCATAGTGTTAAACAGATTTGTTTGGTTAAACAGATTTGTTATACCAACATGAGCACTACACGTAATGTATAGGAATTCTATGTATCGGTTGCCGATATAGTTTGGTTGTTAGGTTGCCTAACTTAGGACTATTTGTCCAGAATGTTGCAAAAGCAACAGTATTCACCTGATAATGAACATTATTAGGTGAATATCCGGCGATTAAAACGGGGTGTAGTATCGGAGCAGAAGTCAACTATCAGTTGCATTATCGCTTGTAGCACTAACAAAGCCCAAAAGCGTAACAACCGCAATACTTTCGAGCACATCAATGCAAACATAATTTACGTCAAAATCACTAAAACTTAAAAAGTATTGTTATATACCCTATTGACAAATAGCGCAAAGTTGTGATATAATCACTATGGGCGAAAATAGCTCTAAAAAAGTTGACTACTAATTGATACATAGAAAGACTATTCTCTATAGCCACAAACAGTCAACTTTTGGGTCATTAGTCAACTTTTCAAATTTTAAGGAGGCCGAAAATGCCGAAGAATAAAGAAAATATCAGCCGAGAAGCCATCGAGAAACTGCCGACGATTGTTGGCCAAGAAATGAACTATCGCCAACTTTGCCGCACATTGGATTTGCCAGAACGAGGCGGGACACAGAAAGCGGCTCAACTCAGAGAACTTCAAAAATATTGCGAGCTTGAGCGCATCCAAGGAACTCAACGCTATCTCGTCAAGCAAATCTACGACGAGAACATTACGGCGTTCATTGAATATCTTGACGCTCCAGACCAGCAGCTCTTATTTGACGCCATGCTCTACCAGACGTTTCTTGACAACGGTTGTAAGCCGCTACACCTATCGAACACCGAGATGCTGATGCTGTTCCGCGAGGTTAATGAAAATTTCCTCTATACGTTCAATCGCCAAGCGCTCAACGCCATCAATAAGAATCTTGTCTACATGAACGACATGAGCAAGATTGTTTACCGTATCCTCCATCAGTGGACATATCGCCGCATTGAGAATCTTGACGCGCGGCACATTGTATTTAGGCGCTATGGCTTTCGACTCTATAAGACCTATGAGGTTGACGGCAAGCAATATACGTTGCGAGTCAATGTTAAGCCGGACAGCGAGCAAGAGAAACGTTGCCAACTGGTTTGGACGACTGCTATGCACCAAGTGCTCGGCGTAGATTATCTTGGCTCCCTCGACAATCCTAAGTGGATGCCGGAGGCTAAGTGGAATCAATTTGAGGAGCGTGTTGGCGAGCTAACCAAGCAGGAATTTGCCGATGATGGCGGCTATGACAAACTACGCTCCATCAGCATCTTAAGCTGTCCAGAGTCATCTTGGCTTCAGGAGAGCATTGATTATATCCTGCGCACAGTTGGTAGCCCCGAGCTTATCAACACTGAAGCCAAAAGAAAAATTCTTGGCACTACCCAGCTTGATGCGGTTTGCACCAATGGCCAGCGCCAAGAATTTATTCAATACAATATGACCAAGAACCCGCCGAGATGGTTTAAGAAGGATAGAGCCAGCGAGTCTTAATCCTGCTGGCTCTCCTCAAGTTCTTTTAGCAATCGTTCAATATACCATTTTGCCTTGCGCACATCCTCTACGCCGTTCTTTTCTTCATATCTCCAGAGGTATTTGATGATGTTTGCCACGCATACGGCCTCAATGCCGTGCTTGCCAACCGTAGCTGCCTTGAGCGCGTCAATACATTCGATGCCGCCTTGCGTGTAGTGCTGCGGGTGGTTGACCATATCAGGCTTAGCGTCCTGCTCTTTCAAATGGCCGCTATCCAGACGAGCTTCGCCATTCTTGCGTACGTGGTCATACGCGATTGCCAACTTGTCATCAGACCATTCGTCAAAGTCCCAGGAATCGCCGTTTGAGCAAGAAAATTTATTAAGCAAACAGACACTGCATTTTTCTTGCCCGTCGCAAAACTCATCAAGCGTTCTTACCATTTCATCTCTTGTTATCATCCTTCATTTTCCTCCACTGGTATAAAATTCTTGGCGCTTTTCCACTTCCATGCAGAATCATAGATGAGAAATTGCGGATAGCCGCAGACATCATCACGAATCGCATATACAGTAAATTCGTTCCACCACTCGTTGTTTTCCCAAGCCTCTTTTTCAATTACTTTGAACATTACTCACCTTTCGTTTCCTTTCTCGTTGCCCTGACAATATTCGCCGCCTCTTCTCGCGTCAGATTGTCATCAAATGCATAGCTAACAGACGAAATTACAAAGTCGAGGTCGAATCCACTATCGCCATCGTCAACACGAATGTTGTCGGCGTAGTACTTAAGAAATTCCGCGAACGTACCAAACACGCCAACTTCCCAGTCACTATCTCCACACGTTTCGCAATACAGCTCTTCATCCGGCACTTGGCAGTCTGATGTGTACAGACTGCCAAGATGACCTTCATACACCCATACGCTCATTCTTCTTCCTCCTGTTCATTTACAAAATGTACATTAACGTGAAATTCATTACACAAAACTTCAATAGCTTCGCTTGGACTAATGGCAAAAAATTCCTTATGCACGTTTGTTTTGTTCACGCGCTTATTGTCGAAATATTTGTGAACCGCCGCCTCAAGCGCAAAGACATCATCGCTAAACACCAACCCGTGGCAAACAAATGGGAACGGCACACTGGCACTGGATAGCTCTTGGATTCGGCGCAAAGGATTCAATCTGCGAGTCGCGCCAATCTTTGTCATGTTTGGCATGGACGGCGTTGACGTGATGTACAGGTATCCGGCTCTCAGATTCTTTGTGCGATAGTCGATATCTCGCACCCGCTTGTCAATCTCTGCGAGCTTTGCCTCAAATTCCTTGCGTGCGGATTCACTCGTAGCATTGGCGAGATTTTGTTCGTACATTCGGCGGTCTTTCTGCAATCTTGCGCGTTCTCGTTCGGCATCGGCAAGTAGTTGCTCTTGTTCTTTAAGTCGTTTAGCTTCTTCGCGCATCTTGGCTTTTTCAGCTTTCTGCTTGAGTTTAATGGCTAAATTTATTGACATTAAGTCGAGTCTATGTTCAAGATATTTGACATTAAGCCCAATTCCCATTTTGGCGCATTTTGTGACATACTTGTCAAATTTTGCCCGAACCAGCTTAATGTTCTGCTCAAGATTTGCTTCGGTCAAATTTTTTTCTTTGGCGGCAATATACGCATTGAGGCTGTATGCAATGCCAGAACTGAACGCCTTCTGCATTTCTTCGCCTTTGGACTTAGAGCCGTTAAGAAGATATGGCTGCTCGATACTCCAGATACCACGCTCGACCTCTTTGGCAACCCAACTCTCTCTCAGATAACGCTTGTGCTCCAGCTCGTCAAGACTATCATCGTAGTATGGAATGCCATACTCTTGCATCGTCTCGATATTGTTGCAAATGTAACAGCTGGCTTCGAGCGTTTGCTTGGCGTCTTCGATTTGCTTGAGCAAAGAATTGCGTTGGGCTTTAAGCTCGGAAATCTGATTGTTGAGTCTGTTGGCTCTCAAAGTTTCAAACATTTCATTCACCTCGCTTGCGAGTATATCATGACGTGTCGAGATTGTCAAGAGGGAAATTTTGACCATTCCCTTTCCTTTCCCCTACAACCCCTTTTCTATCCTTTTATAACTAATATATTATATTCTAAGCTATATAAGATATTTTAGCATAGATTTTAGTATTTGTCAAGTATAAATTATAAAAAATATTTTATGATAATTTTTAATATGTTCCTTGACATCTAACATATCATGTGTTATAATACAATAAAAGAGTTGAAGATAAAGGTGAGGAGGTGAAAACTTGAAATGGCGAGAGATGTCGTACAACCAGCCAAAGTTGACCATGCGACAGCGATTAGATGTCGAGCCAGAAGAGCTTGATGATTATCCAGATTGGCAATTTGAGAAGGATGTAACAGCAGATGAGTTTGACAAATCAAGTGTATCTCTATTCATGCGATACCAGCACATTTTACCAGCCAGATGAGCAAGCGATTCATCGGCGCATGGCCAAGATGTACTCGGCGCGAGCAAAATTAAAGACGCGGCTCAAGGAAAGCAAGACAAATGCTTGGGATGGTCAATGGCGCGTATCGGCATATAATCGCTATCTTGCCAAACATAAAGAACGCCTGAGCGCGATTCTTGACCAGCGGGCGGCTGAAGGCGTCATGCGACAGCTCAATGCCGAGGCGCTTAAAGACCGCAACGTCATCAATCTATTTGAGTCGAGCTTGACGCGAGCATTAAATCTTAAGACGTTTCAGCTCACCAAAGATTTGATTATCGTCAACGTGTTCTTCTTTCAGGTCTTTGAAAATCTTGTTAAGCAAGGGTTTGATTGGGGCGGCGAGCATTACATCTTCCTGACTGCATCTGCCGGACAAATCCGCACCAAACGCAGTGTGTTTATCCGCGAGACTGCATTTCGTCGCGTAGAGCAACGCCTGATGTGTGGATTGACCATTGAGGACATCAATCGTCAAGGTGGCATGAATTGCAACAAGTTCTTGGCGTATCTGGCACTAATGAACTCGGCTACAGACGTTTGGGAAGATTTCGATATTGACAAGAGTATCGTGGTTGATGACTTTGAGACACTGGTATCTGGGGAGGTTGACCACATTGACGGCATGACGTATGAAATCAAGCGCGAGCTAACCGACACGCCAATTCCGCATATGGATGGTTGCGGCATCATGCTTGATAAACCGACGCGCATGGTTCGTTTGCCGTGGGTCAAGGGCTTGATGGTTTACTTTCCATTCGACAAGTTCTTGCGCGAGAAATGCACGCCTGACCAATGGTGGGTCACGGACATCTACGGCCAACAGCATAATGTCGTGCTTGAGGACATTCGCTATATTTTCACCAAGAGCCAATTCAAGCTCTGGAAATACTATGCAAGTTGGGAATGCTACAAAGCGCGATTCAAGGCGTATGGGTGTGAGGCGAGCTTTTGTAACATTGAGGAGCCATATATCCCCAAGAGCCGTATCAACTACCAAATGCTCCAGACGCTTAGTGATATGACAGACGGCGAGATTGAGCGGTTGACAAAACGCACGATTGACGAGATTGAGACTATTGGAACAGACTATCAAACCACTATGCGGCTACTTGGAGCTACGCCGTACAACCGTTATAAGTCTGCCGTGCAAGCGGCACTTGAGATTTACCCTGAGCTATTCAAGGATGTTTACAGCCGAGAGATTCTAAAACAAACTAAGCAGAGCCTTGTCAAGCAGGCTCGTGGCGGTCGGTTGCGAGTGAATGGCAAATATTTGTTTCTGTCGCCTGACCTTTATGCCTTTTGCGAATGGCTGTTTAGAGGGGAGCAAAATCCTCGTGGCTTACTCGCTGATGGTGAGGTGTATACCAACCAATACAGAGATGGTGATGAGCTGGCATGCCTCCGCTCTCCGCATCTGTATAGGGAATGGGCGGTCAAGACCAATACGCGCACACCTGAGCTTGATAAGTGGTTTGGCGACACTAAGTGTATTTACACATCCACACATGATCTCATTAGCCGGTATTTGATGTTTGATTGCGATGGAGATAAATCGTTGGTGGTTAAAGACCGCACGCTTACAAAGATTGCAAAGCGCAACATGGCAGATATTCGACCTCTTGCTTACGACCTCAAGAAAGCCCAGCCTGCCATTCTTACGCCGGAGTCGATGTATCAAGGCATGATTCACGCTTACACTGGTGGTAATATCGGACCCATCAGTAACAATATCACGAAGATTTGGAACAGCGGTGAGATTGGCCAAGAGCAGCTTGATGTGGTCAAATGGCTCTGCTTTGAAAATAATGCCGTGATTGACTACGCCAAAACTTTATGGTTGCCTGAGCGCCCTAAGAGTATCGACAAAATTATCAAGCGCTATACTAAGTCGAGTGTACCGCAATTTTTCATTTACGCCAAAGATAAGGACGATACGCAGGTTGAGCCGATCAATGAATCAACGATGAACCGTATCTCTGATAGCATACCAGATGTCAGAGTAAAATACAACAAAAATATCGGCAAATTTGATTGGCGTATGCTCATTGACCAAGATGTCGACTATACCATTCGCGAGGATTCTGAGGTCATCAAAGCTTATAATTACTGGTTGCGGAATCGCTCAAAATTCAACGATGAGCTGGATAATATCAAAGATGGCGACGATTATGTCTCGCGGCGAGTTCGTGAAGAAATCTTGGCAGTGAGCGGCGAAGATTTGGCGTATGTCGTGAATAGTCTTGTGGCGTATGCTTATACAGTTAAGAAGTCCGGTAACAAAAAAATGCTGTGGGCTTGCTTTGGGTGGGATATCGTGCGTAATCTTGAGCGGAATCTTGTGGGTGCTGACAAGATTTGCCCAATATGCGGGAAGCGATTCAAGCCGCGCGATGAGCTGCAAAAGTATTGCGGCTCGGCGTGTTATGGCGTAGCAAACCGTCAGAAAGCCAAGGAAATTTGGGAAGCGCCAAGGCCGAAAACTTTGTACGGCGAAAACCCGCAAACCCTTGAAATATAAGGGTTTGTGCAAAATGGCAATACTACAATTTGTACCCCATCAGGGAGAAAGGAACTATATGCTGAGAAAGATTCGAGCGCCGAAGCTGACTCCGACAGAGATGACGGAAGAGGTGAGTCGGCGAACTTTTATTAAGCGCGAAGACGTTGTGAAGGTCTTTGACGCTTATGCCGAGATGGTTGAGGAATGCGTGCTTGCGGGCGTAGCCGTTCCTCTGCCGCATCTTGGTACGTTGGATTATAAAGACAAAGTCTCGCCCGCTGGGGCAAAATATTTCAACGTGCTTACGAAACAAGTGGAAGAAACGACAAAGACGCGGGAGTATCGTTACATGACGTTCCGCATTAACGGCCTTATCCGGAATCGTCTCCGCGAGGCGACGATAAAAGAAATGACTGGTGACGATAATGGGCAGACCGAATGAGAAAGAATTTTATCTTGAGGCTTTGCGCTTGAACGACAGCAAGGATGTCGATGTGGCGAAGAAGTGGTGGCGCGTGTTCTGTGAGGTTATTAAGCGAAACTTGTATTATAGCCAATATTGCAACTTGCCAGGTCTTGGTCATTTTGATTGCCGCCGCGTAGAGGAATATATTCAAGAGCAGACAGACCCAAAGACTGGCCAGAAGGTTTACTATCTCCAGCCCGCCAGATATGTTCCGGTATGGCATAACGCCGATGATTTCATCAATGATATCAATGGCCGAGCTGTGACGGTTGCAGCTCGCCGACGTGCTAAGAATAATGTACTGAGTCAACGTGATTATGCGCGTATGGCTCGTATGCAACAGCTTGAAGAAGAGAACAACGCGCTTAGAAAAATGATTGAGGCAAGCCAGAAAGCCCATAAGGAAAGTGGTGCGTTTGAGGCATTACTTGCCAAGAAGTTAAACCAAAAGAATGGAGAACAAGATGACGTACCTACAGAAAACGAAACTGGCGGCGGAGAATCTTGACGCCAAGCTGATTGACCATCAGCAATGGGTGGCTGAGGTGCTTGGCGAGGATTACCGTGGCGTCTTCAGCGACGAGTATATTCGTCGTGCGGCAAAGGTGTTCGCCATCTTTGTCAAAAATCTTGACGATGAGCAAATTGAAACTGGCGATGATGAAGCTGGGCTGAGAAAGTTGTTAGACGATATCAAAGCCGAGAAGCTGAAAGTCCAGACAGCAAACCTTGAGTATAACGCCAACCGTCGTGCTGATGCGCGGCTTGAGATGTTCAACGAGGAAATTGCCAACGCGATTGATAGGCTTCAGCCGATTGAGTTTGGTCGAGTATTTGAGCCTAAGCAAGTTGAGCAACGGTCTGGCGTGCTCTGTATTGGTGATGAGCATTACGGCACGCTGATTGATATGGAGTCATTGTTTGGCCAGCGTGTTAATGTGTATAGCCCAGAAATTTTCAAGGCTCGCATGGAGATGTTGATGCGCAAGGTTGTCGATGACAAATATAACGTGTCAGATTATGACAGTCTTACGGTGTTTGACCTTGGCGACGCAATTCAAGGCGTGCTGCGACAGAGCGACCTTGTCAAGCTCAAGGCTGGCGTGATTGATTCTGCGATGCAATATGCGGAATATATTAGCAACTGGCTCGTTGAGTTGAGCAAACAGCTTGAGATGCCGATTGAATATATTGTACTTGGAGGAAATCACTGCGAGCTGCGTTTGGTCGGTTCGAAGAAAGGTGATTTCCCGCAAGAGAATATTGGAAAGGTTATTCGTGAGTTCGTTGCTTTGAGACTCAAGGATTGTCCCAACATCAAGGTTGCGTCATATGCCGAGTGTGGATTCAAAACCATTCAGGGCGTTAACATCTTGGCATATCACGGCGATGATGCCAAGGGTGATTTGGATGAGCTAAACTTCTGGCAAGATTATCATGGCATTGACATCGATATTCTTTTGATGGGGCATTTTCATCATCTCGACCAAAAATCTGTTGGCGTTGGCTTAAATACCGAGAAGGAAGTGGTCAGGTGCCCAAGTATTGTTGGTGTTGACGATTTTAGCAAGCGATGCCGTAGAATGTCGAGAGCTGGTGCTATCTTCATGATGTTTGAGGATGGCGAAAAAACTTGGCAAAGGAAATATGTGTTGAATTAAATTTGATTCAATCTTTCTTGGGCGATTATAAAGTGATTGTGTCTGAAACGCTTGTGGGGGCATCAGACCCGCCCAAGGAATTTTTGAATATATGAATGTAGCGCTTACTTGAGCTGAGAGGCTAAGACCGTAGGCGCGAGCTGAAACTGTCAGCCCTACATAGGGTGAGACACTCAACTTGAAAAACCAACAACGATTGCCGACCTGTCGTTTGGCGGCATATAAATTAGCGACTCGACAGCTCTTAGATACGAGAACTGAAAAAGATGCTTTGAGCAAAGGATAAATGCTCGTCGCTACTAATCATCGGCGGCTGGGAAAATTTCTCGAAAGAGAGGAGGTCATCTCACTTGCAACCAACTGTCTGCAAGATTCAGGCTAAAGTTTGAAAGGAGGTGGTCGAAAATCTACCGCAAGTCCCGTAGCAACGGCGATACTGCGGTCATGTGGTAGGCGTAACGCCGTTTGCCCCGAAAGGGTATCACAGAACAACTGAATATTGTGGCGAAATAGCGAGCTGGTTGCGCACTGGCTCGCTATCTTTGCATATTGAATAAAAGGATTGAGGGGATATGGAATTAAATAGAGCAAAACAGCGCTATTGCCCTTGCTGTTCTACAGTAAAGGACAAGGCGAAATTCTATCCAAGCCCCATTGCTTCTGGTGAATTTTTGCCATATTGCCGTGAATGCGTGAGCAAGAAATACTACGCCGCGTCTAAAGCTCTTGATTCAAGATGGGGCGCGTTGTGGTGTCTCTGTATGGAGATGGGCGTACCGCTCTTACGTGAGAAGTTCAATTTGCTCAAGGCTCAATATGATGGGCTGGATGGCAAAGGGCGCAGACCTGAGCCGTTCGGGCTTTATCTTGCGTTGCTCAAGGATGGAGGCGTTCAATATCGTGGCATCTTTGATAGCGATATGCAGCTTTCAGAGTTTGTCGACCTTGGCATTGAACAATTGCCTGAAGAGCCGATGCAGAAGGATATGGACGCTCAACGTAAGCAATGGGATAGAGTTTGGGGCAAAGATTACGACGACGATGATTGTCAGCGGCTCGATGAATATTTTGAGGATTATACTAAAGATATCCTTGAGATGGATACAGCTATGACGTTGCGATATCGTGACCTCTGCCGTCTTGAGCTTACGCAGTTCAAGGGGCAAGGTGATAAGGACACGTTCAATCAAATTAAGACGCTTATGTCGATGCTGAAGCTCGATGATTTCAAAGACAACAAGCAAAGCGATACAGAAAAATTTATTGAGCGGATGGCGTTCACGATTGAAAATACCAAACCTGCTGAATGTGAAGACCTTGAAAAATACAAGGATTTTAGTGGGTTTGGCAAAACTTGGGATGGTTTGATGAGATGTTTGCAAAATCTTGTTGCTGGCTCTCGAAATTATCCTGATATTCCGCGTGAGGAACAATAAGGTGGTGATGTTGAATGAAGAGTCAGATGGGTGGCTTGCGCAGAAAATTTATGGCAAACCATCTTATTACCACCGAGCAAGGGCCTGCACGCAGAAAAGACGCAGAGCGCGAAGAAAATGCCATTGAGTGGCTGACCCTTTATTAGCTATCGCCGCAATTGGCACATCTACGTTGACATGGTGCTTGGTATCAAGTTACGCCCATTCCAGATGATTATGATTTACCTCATGGGCATATCCAATGTATTCTTTGCGATATGCTCGCGCGGTCTATCCAAATCGTTTATGGCTGGTCTTGGCGCGATTTGCAAGATGAACTTGTATCCATATAGCGAAATTGTTATTACTTCGTCAACCGTGTCTCAGGCGAATAAACTCGCCGATAAGAAGATACGCGACGAGATTATTAAGAAATTGTCGCCGTATTTGCTCTATATGTACGAGCATGAATACATTGTCATCACTAAGCCCGATGATGGCACAAGGATTGAGAACAAACTAAACGGCTCGACGATTGTTGTCTTGCCATGCGTGGAATCAAGTCGTGGCGAACGTGCGACGCTTTTGATTGATGAAGAGGTGCGTTTGCTCAAGAAGGGCATACTGGATGCGGTCTTTGAGAAAATGCCACATCCGCGTCAGGCTAAATATCTTGATAATCCGCTCTATGCAGAAAATCCGCGTTGGGTTGAGCAATGTCAGCGCATCTATATCACGTCTGCGCGATATAAGTTTGAGTGGTTCTGGGGCGCTTTTAAGCAAACCGTAACCAACCATTTTGTTGACAAGCGTACTGTAAGCAACGTATTTGCTGGCGATATTTTCATGGCAATCGAGAATCGTTTGAAAACTTGGGCTGACTATCGTAAAGGCAAACAGGATTCAGAGATGGACTTCCGCATGGAAGACCTTAATGAGATGGTGGGCGAAGCTGAAGATGCGTTCTTTAAGCTCAAGACATTCAAGGAGAATCAAATTCTTGAGCAGTGCTTTAGACCGCCGACGGTTGAGCAACTGTATCTTGGTGCTGAAATGCACAATGTCCCACGCGAAGACAATGAGGTTCGTTTGATTATCTCGGACTTTGCATTTGCTAACACCACGACGAGCCAAAAGAACGATAATACACAAATCATGTGCATGTCGTTGCATTGGCGAAAGACAAGGTTTGAACGCCATGTTGACTACATGGAGCAATTTGAGGCGAGCGATAGCCTTGGAGCTGCCGACCGCATTAGAGCGCTGGTTTATGACTATGGTGCGGACTATTATATCCTTGACCTCCGCAACGGCGGCGAGACACTGTACAATTATATGTCTCAGCCCAAGGAAAATCCTGAGCGTGGAGCAAATTGGAATCCGCATGGCCTTGGCATTTCTGAGATGTTGATATATCAAGTTGTGCCGACGACAAAGCTGGACGACTTAAGAAGCCGCGTGGTTGATAATGACCCGCAACGTATCATCATCCCGATGATTGGCACGCAAGACCTCAACAGCCAGATGTGGATTACATTGCGTAAGCAGCTCGACCTTAATAATATCAAATTCCTCGTGTCAATGCAAGACCGTCAGAATAAAATTGAAGACGATGGCTCGTATTTCACGATGAGCGCAGAGGAAATTGCGAATGATGTTGCACCATATGGCGAGGTTGATATGCTTATTCAAGAATGTATTGAACTAAAGCCGGAATATCGCAACGACAAAATCAAGTTGGTTGAGCCAAGAAGTGGCACTAAGGATAGAGCCGTTATCTTGTCTTATGGCAATTATATTGCGTCGTTGATTGAGCAAGAATGGCTCAGACAACAACAAACTGACGATGACGACTTCGATGATATCGAGCTTGTCTGGTAAACTTTTATGAAAGGAGGAGAAGGATGGAAGAGAGTTTAACTAAATCTCAAGTGCAAGATATTGTGGATTTTGCGGCGGGTCTTGCTTATGGTGAACAATATGGCGTATGGTCGCCGTTTATGAGCAATAGTCTGTTGCAGAATTTGAATAATGATGCGCGGGTGGCAACTTCTGAAAGCGTGCGGAAGGCTTTGGCGACTTACCGCGAGAGCGCCGATACGATTCAGAGCTATATGGAGTATATGCGCGTATTCGATATGCTCTTTGCCAAGACGGTCAAGAGCTATGCAAATGCGCTTGCATTTGACCTCCAGTTTGTTTGCGTGAACGCCAAGGATTCTGACTATGGCTCGGATGCTTATCTTGCGGATAAACGCCGTATCGACGACTTCCTGCTTAAGTTTGACTATCGTGGCGAGTTCCGCAAAGTTGTTGAGCAACTGCTGACCCATGAGGTTTACTATACGTGGTTTAGAAAGACCAAATGGGGCAATCGCGGAAACATGAAGTTCGCGCTTCAGATGTTGCCGCAGGATAGATGCTTGCTTACGGGTATGAGTGATGTTGGTCCGCTGTTTGATTTCGACATGAATTATTTCTTACAAGCAGGAGTCGACATTGATGCTTACGACCCTGCGTTCAAGCGTTACTATCAGCGCGTGTTTGGAGCTGAGGCAAGACCCATCGAGAGCTATCGGCCAACTAATCCATTCAACGACCGTATTGGTACTTATGCCATGTGGACGCAGACATCACCTACGGATGGCGCATGGGCATTCAAGTTTGATTTGAGCAATTTCAACACCACTCCATATCTTGCCCCACTTCTCAAGAACGCAATTACGGATGATGAGGTTCAGCAACTCCAACTGAACAAGGATATGGTGTCGGCATACGGTATCTTGGCTGGTGCTATCCAGCTCTTTGATAATGCTAAGAGTGGCACGCAGAAAAACCAATTTGCTATCGACCCCAAGACGCTTGGCACGTTTATGGGTAAGGTTAAGGCTGGCTTGACTTCGACTGTTAAGGCTGTGGCTATGCCGACTGCGGATAACAAGTTCTTCCAGTATGAGGACAAGAATCCCGATATGTATAGCAACCAATCCAGCTCTACGGCGGCGATTGGTAGCAATGTCAGCCGCGTCATTTATAGCTCTGACCGCATGAGCAATGCCGAGATTGAGGCTGGCCAGAACGAAACGTATCAGACGATGCGTCCGCTTTATGACCAGTTTGGCAAGTTCATGACGTTCTTTGGTAATCAGCTTACTAAGAAGTTCAAGTGGCAGTTTGTGTTTGAGGGCGCGACGTACCGCTATGAACGTCAGCAACGTATTGATACGATGTTCAAATATGCCGACAAGGGTATCGTCCTTGATAGCTCGGCGTGGGCATCTGCTATGGGCATGAATCCTGTGCTGTTTGAGCGTAGTCTTGTGGCGAGCAAGAATACTGGCTGGACAAAGAATCTGCAACTGCTGATGAACGCCAATACAAGCAAGGATGGCGGCGAAACTGGCGGTCGTCCCGCGCTTGACTCTGTTGACAAGTCGGAATCTGCCCAGCAGAATGACGACCAGTGAGGTAGCAAGATGATTATTTTGGGCTATCCTGATGATGTGTCGGCGTATTACTGCGCCGATGGTGATGAAGCTATCAATCTTACGCGGCATGGATTTATCCCGTTGTACAAAGATGATGATGGCTGTCTGTATTTCAGACGCACACAAAAGTTATTGAAGTTCCTTGGTGAACTTTAATATAATCCAAATTTCTAAGGAAAGGAGGAGAAAGATTGCAGAAAGAAATTAAGTTTGCAGTCGAAGAAATCAAGCAGATTGAATTTTCTGATTATGATGAGCAAGAGTACGCGATTGCGCGTCTTGGGTTCATTTCTACAAAGCCGAACAGTCACGGCATTGGCATCGGTGAGGATGTTCTGAGAGCGTCTGCGCCGTCTGCACTTGGTAAATGGATTGTTGCTGATGTGCAGTTTGGCGATGCGACTACGCATACGGATGGCGAATATATTGTCGGAATTGTGCCGCAAGACCAAGAGGTTATTTTTGAAGAGGACGCCGATGGTTATCTGCGGGCATATGTGGACGGCATTATCAGCAAGCGTTACGCCGCTGAATTTTACGACATCTTCTCTGAGCAGGACAATGAGAGAGCTGTAAGCATTGAGGCTCGCTTTGAGTTCGCTGATGAAAACGATGAGGATGCGTCGGCGTTTGATATTAAGGGTATTACGGTGCTTGGCAAGAATGTCCGGCCAAGTTGTCCTGATAGCGATATTGAGCTGGTGAGATTCAGTGAAAGTGACGCTGAGGGATATTATAAGAAAATTCATGGTCAGCTTGATTCCAAGTTTGACGGAAAGGAGGAAAAGATGTCTAAGGAAATTGAATTTGCCGCTGTGGATATTAGTGACCTTTGGGGTCACCTTTGGAGTGCTATTGGTGAAAAACATTGGGAATATGGTATTCAAGGTGTCTATGAGGAGGACAACCAGAAGTTCGCCATCCTGTCTGACAAAGACAAGAAGCTCTATCGTCTTGATTTTAGCCTGACGGAAGATGGTATGGCCATAGCTGATGAGGTTGTTGAGGTTAAGCAGGAATTTGTCGAAACCGACAACATGCAGAAGTTCGCTGAGCCTGAGAATGTGGAGGACTATCGTTTTGCTGAAGACCCTAAACCTGATGACGGTGGTTCTGAGCCGGACGATAAGGGTGAGGAAAAGATGTCTGAGGATGAGATGATAGCCAAGATTGACAAGCTCGTCAAGGATGTTGAAGACCGCGACCATATCATCATGGAGAAGGACGCCGAGCTTGAGGAACTTCGCAAGTTCAAGGAAGTCGCCATGGCTAAAGAGACTGCGTGCGCTGTCGAGGCTGTGATGGCTGAGGTTCGTCCGTTTGTTTCGGATGAGCAGTTTGCCGCCTTCCGTGATGAAGGTCTGGTTTGCACTGATGGCAATCTTGACGCATGGAGCAATAAGGTGAAAGCCGCTTGCTTTAGCGAGGTCAAGAAGGTCGTCAAGAAGGATGAGGCTGGCGTGCTTACGTTCGCCATGCCAAAAGAACCCAAGATGAACAAGCAGTCCGAGGATATTTGGACTCGCCTGAGAAATCAACACTAAAAAATATTTTAAGAAGGAGATTGAAAAATTATGGCAAAACACGGCATTGTTAATACCACGTTCATGGCTTGCGAAAATATTGACGCCCTGAACATGACTGGCATTTATGCCACCGCCGACCTTGATAACGGCACTCTCGTTACCCTTACCAAGATTGCGAAGACCGACGCTGGCGATATCACTGGCTATCAGTATGAGGTTGCCCCTGCTGCGGCTAACTCCGTGAACGTTTGGCTCGTTGCCACCCCTGAGGTTGGCAAGACCCTTGAGATGCAGATTCACGACGACATTCGTGAGTTCTACAACGTCGCTGGCAAGCCCATGGATATCAAGGGCATCGTCGCTGGCTTCGACTGCATCGAGGTTGACGCTATGGCGTTCGTTGGCGGAACTCTGCCCACCACCGCTCAGGTTGGCCAGTATTGTGGCGTTGCCGCGAACGGCAAGTTTGCTACTCCCGCCGCTTCTGCTCCTGCGGCTGGTGCGTATTTCCGCGTTGAGGGTCTGCACGAGATTGAGTGCGGCGCTGACGTCGTTAAGACCACTGTCCTGCGTTGCATGAAGAACGCGTAAAGAAATTTGTAGAAAGGAGAAAATATACTATGCTTATGAATAAAGACCTTATCGCCTTTGCTGGCGAGAACACTGACTTCTATGAAGCGGCCATGTCCTATTTCTGCGACAAGAAGCAGACTGCTGAGAACAGGGCTTTGATGCAGGATGCTTGGTTCGCCGAGGTTGAGCGCAAGTCTGGCGTGTCCCGCAAGGACAATGCTGTTGACGCTTGGATTGCCCATCCGTCCACCCAGTGGGCTGCGTTCGCTATCATCGACGCGACCATCAACGCTATTCTGCCGCAGGTCATCCTGCCTCAGTTCAGCATCTTTGCTGATTTCCGCACCGCTGGCATCGGCGATGTCGTGAAGTTCAAGATTATGCCTCGCAGCTTCTATACTGTGTCTCTGACCGCTAACGGTCAGCGTACCACTTTCCGTCAGAAGAAGTCTGAGTCCGATATCGTCGTGGCTCCTGTCGAGCATATTGTCACCATCTTCAGCGACCTGTATTGTGTCCTTGCCAGCAAGGAAAACATTGCCGACTTCATGGCTCTGCTCCTGACTTCTGTCGAGTCCGCCATGTACAAGGATGCTGTTAGTTGCCTCAATACTGGTATCGCCGCGATTCCTGTTGGCGACCTGAACAAGACTGGTGCTATGGATATCACCTCTCTGGTTGAGATGGCCGAGACTGTTCAGGCTCTCAATGGTGGTGTTCGCCCCTACATCATCGGTTCTGCCGCCGCTCTGCTCAAGGTTCTCCCTGACAGCGCTACTGGCTACCGCATGAACGTCAATGGTGAGGGCGGCTCTATTGAAATCCTCAACAACGTGCTCGACTTCCCTGTCATGCGCCTGACCAACGCCGTTGGTGCGAATGGCAAGCTCGTCCTGCCCCCCAACAAGGTTTACGTCATCAGCCCGTCTGTTGATAAGCTCGTTAAGGGCGTTATGACCACCGCCATGACCAACACCAACCAGCACTTTGACAATGCTGACCTGACCTCCAACTTCACCTATCGCAAGGGTTGGGACTTCGTGTTCGCGTCTGCTGCCAAGGCTGGCGTGTATACTATCAGCGACTAATTTGAAATATAGAGGGGCTTCATGCCCCTCTTATTTCAAAATCTGAATGAATGGAATAAAAGGAGATTGTAAAGATGGCAAGAACTAAGAGTGAAACCGCAAAGGTTGTCGAAGCAGTTGAAACGCCCACTGAGGACATCAAGAAAGAAAATGATGACCTGAAAGCCCAGCTTGAAGAGCTGAAGGCTCAGATGGCACTCATGGCTCAGATGATGTCTGCAAAGCCTGAAGCCGAGAGTCGTAGCGTTAAGAAAGATAAGCGCATTCGCTTTGTTAATTTGACTAATGGCTCTATTGTTCTGCGTGGCACTGTGATGTGGCGCATTGACGGCCAGTTCAATCATCGTGATTTTGCCGAGAAAGAGGCAAGTATCATTGTTGAGAATATGACGAACCTTATCAATTCTGGCGCGGTGTATATCGCCGACAAGGAATTTGCTGAGGAGCATAACCTCACGGATGTTTACGCTAATCTGCTTGACGAAAAGGCGCTGAAAGAACTGCTGGACAAGGATGGCAAGACTATCATCGAGACGTATAAGATGGTTAACGCGGCTCAGAAGCAAATCATCGTTGACATGATTTGTTCTCGCAAGGAGCGCGGCCAGTTTGTTGACGCCAATGCGACCATTAAGATTGGCAAACTTTGCGGTAAAGACTTGATGCTTATCGAGCCTGACGAAGACGAAACCGCGAAGGAGTGATGAGATATAACTCCCTTTGACAAAATCGAAGACCTCGCTCTTACGGTTGTATCGGACTATAAGCTCGGAAAGCTGTTTGACCAGAGCGAGGAAAAATTTAAAAAGTTCTGCGACGGGCTTTTGATGAACGCCGTGGCTCAGTTTACGGAATGCCGTCAAGACCTTGTCTATGACGATGTTGCGCGTTCGTTTAATGCCGACCTGACTGTGCTTGAGGTTTATATCCTCTCACGCTACTGGGTCATTGCATGGTGGGAACGTGAGACGAACAATGCCGCTCAGATTGCCTTGAAGCTCAAGGTTAGCTCGGCGTTTACGTTCAACTCTGAGGCACAGAACTTTAAGGAAAAACAGAATATCATCGACAAGCTGCGCGAAGAAGTAGATAGAGCGACGCAGGATTACCTCTTGCTCGACATTGCCGCCTATGAATTTTAAGGTGGTGGGGAGATGAACAAGGATAAGACTATTGCTTCCATCTACAAAATCTTGCCGATGTACGAAGAGGTTGTTGAAACGCAATCTGAAGTGGTTTGTAGGGCGTATCTTGCGTACCTGAGCCGCTTAAGCGTTATGGTCGCGAGCATTGATGATGGCATGACTTCAATGGTTCGCGGCTTAGAGGCGCTTGGACAGGATGCTGACCATGACCAAGTTCGTCGCACGGTGTTCCACATGATTCATGTGCTGGATAAGGATGGTGAACGTGATGCCGTTTGATTTCTTTGAATCCGCATCCGACACCATCATGAGCGCCACGCCGAACGACCTGTATCGCGCAAACCAGCAAGCTCACATTGATGAGGAATGGACGAATACCTCGGCCAAGACTCCTGAGAATGGCGGAGAAATTCTTGAACAGCAGGGTATTGGCTCTGCTGAGTACAAGGCCATTGAGGCGTGGGTCAAGCCGACTGTTGCCGACACGAGCACTGGCCTCAAGGACACTAAGGATTTTATGAAGCTCATCTTTAGGAGCATTGACAAGACCAGCGTTCGAGGTTTGTATTATAAGTTCGACAATAGTTGGTGGATTGTCCATGCTTACAACCAGTTTACGGGTTTGCCACAGGATGTGGCAATTCGTCGTTGCAATAATGCTTTGCGTATCATCGACTCCACTACGGGAGAGGTGTTCAGTGCGCCATGCGTTGTTGATTACGATATGCAAGCGCCGAATGCCCGTGTGACTACGTATTTGATGACGCCCAACAACCATGCCACTGTGATTGTTCAGGGCAATGCCGATACGTTGAGGTTATTCAAGCTCAACACGCGGTATATCCTTGGTGGTCGTCCATTCAAGCTGTGGGCATATCAGAATGCCTTGAATCTCGACTTGAGTACAGATTATGATACCCTACTGTATCTTGACCTGTATCTTGACGAGGAACATGATGGCGACGACATTGCCAATCAGCTTGCGGATAACTCGTCTGAGGACTACTCTGGAGATGACGACCTCAACAAGATTTTGGACAATGCTGGCAAATTAGGAGGTGGCGACTGATGTATAATAGTCTATCGGCGTTACCCTCTATTCCCTACAATATCCTGACATATCTGGCGACATCTGCCGATGCCGAGTACTTGTGGAAGCTCCTCAAGTACAACGGCTATGATGCGCTGTCTAAGCCGAATCTGACGCTCAAGGAAAAACTTGGGCTGTTATGGAAAACTGGCCAGCAGGAGAAATATGGCGTGTTCTTTACCAACCTCATTGAAGACGCCATTCCTACAAGCAAGTGTATTCTCAAGGTTTACAATTACTATGACGCGCCGAAGGAAATGTATCAGGCAAACATTGTGTACGCCTTTGATTTTCTTTATGGCGGTCAGATGAGTCTTGTGGAATACAACGGAATCCCCGTCAGTCGCGGCGATTTGTTTATCAACATCATGCTGACCGTCCTTAATGGCGCTTATGTTGGCGGCGTTGGTAAGTTGACGTGGCTGGATGATATGTCGAGATATTGCGCCGCCAAATCCGTCATTGGCAATGAGCGCACCTTTACGGGCGTTCAACTGCTTATGGGTGTAATGGCGGGTGATACTGGCAAGCGAGCTGATTGCAATGGCGGTTAATATTGACTTCCTGCGCAGGGCGTACTTTGCGTTTGACAAGCCTGTGCCATATGTGGTTCAGGATAAGGTCGTTACGATTCGCCCAATCATGCTTGACGAAGCCGAAACTTTCTTGGCGAGCATAGACATTTTGCAACATGATAAGAACTCGTCGCCATCTGTCGAGATTATCCAGATGTCCTATCTGGAATATCTTATCAAGGTCATAAAGCCGACCGATGAATATCTTGAGGATAAGTTGACAAACATCTTGTCTTACTGCGGTATCAACGATTGGGCTGTGACGGCGAATGAGCGCGGCAAGCTGGTGCTTGTTGACAGGACGCATGACCTGATATTATCGGCCAAGCAATTTGACGAGCTTACCAAGATTATTTTATACCAGAATATTTTACACTATGATGATTCTTATGTCAATCCAGAGTTTAAGAAAACTATGGAGCTTACGGATTCTGTTAAAAATTTCAATCGAGAGTTCCCGACGCTTGAGCGCAAAATGTATATCATTACGGCGCATACTGGGCTGTCAAAGCAAGAACAGATGAAGATGACGTTTAGAGAACATCAAGGCGTGTTTGAGGAATGTTCTGGTGAGGTTGATTTTGAAACAACCCGTGCCATCACTATGTATGCTGGCAAAGAGGTTGACCATTGGATTTATCCGCGCAAGAGGGGTAAATATGATGGATATATGACGAGCATGGGCAAATACAAGGCGTCGTTTGGCGGAGATAGCAGTGTTGCCGATGTTGCGATTGGCGATGGCTCAAGCCATGCCGAACAGCTCTTGCAACAAAATAATTTATAACAAGGAGGAAAATATTTCATGGCAGAAAGATTTCTTGCTAATGTTGGTACTGCCCTGATTTTCAGAGGCAACGAGTTTGTCGGTGTGGGTAACACCCTGACCGAGAACACGTTCTCTTTCAGTGCCTCTCCCAACGAGGTTCGTGGCGGCACGTCCAACCCCCTGCTTGGCCGTTGGTTCTCTGATAGCACTCTGAACGTGACTATCACCAACGCGACCTTCAAGCTGGAGTATCTGGCGTGGTCTCTTGGCGCGACCATTGAGCAGGGCGGCACGAGCTTCTATGAATCCACTGGCGCTGGTGAGACTGTTGTCACCGCTGGCCAGATTGAACTCAAGAACAAGCCCGCCGCGTTCAACGGCACGATGATTGGCTGGTATAAGAAGCCCGCTGATGCTGGTTGGTCTATTGGTGCTATCACCGAGACTGGTGGCAAGTATTACCTTGCTGTTGCTGGCGCAAACGCTGGCGATGTGTACTGCATCAAGTACCCATACATGGATGAGAATGCTCGCATGATGGCGATTCCTGCGGACTTTGCGCCCGAGGAGCTACATATCGTTCTGCTGAACGATCTGTACAACGCCGATATCAACGCCGATGCTTCTGCGTCCAAGGTTGGCCGTCTCATCACCGATATTCCGCGTCTTGGCCTCGACCCGTCTCAAGACCTTACGCTCAATGCGACCAGCTCTGCGCCCACTCAGCTCACTGGTACGGCTCTGCGCTATGTTGCGTCCGAGGGTTGCACCGCTGATGCTTCTTATGGCACGATGACTGAGCAGGTTTATGGCGCTAAGTGGCAGGACAATGTCATCGCTCTCGCTTGTGAGAATTCTGACATGGCGCTTGGCACTGGCGATACTGAGACTGCTATCATCCGCGTTGTCTATGGTGGCTCTACCGCTTCTCAGCGTAAGGACAACTCCAGCTTCACCTTCGCCGTTGTCTCTGGTGATTCTACCGTTAATAACAAGGGTGTCGTGACTGCCGCTGGTTCTGCTGGTAAGACCGTCATCAGTGTCACGCTGACTGGCTACGATTCCGTTGCGCCCGCGTACATCTACGTTGACGTGAACTAAAATTATAGGGTAAGTAATCTTTGCATTGCTTACCCTATTTTTTTAAGAAAAATTTGAGGTGAATAGGATGTGCGAATATGTAGACCAGAATGTGTGCCGCATCACTAAGGAGGCTTGCCCGTGGATGTATCTATGCTCTCAAACGGGAACATGGCGAGCCAACAACTATATGCCAGCCGATTGTAAGGTTAAACGTGACGTAGACATCCCCGCAGGATATTGCCGCGTTCGTGAAGAGCGCAAGGGTTGGTTATATGTAGACCTTGGCGAGCAGACGATTCGGGTTAAGAACCCGTTTGATCATACACCTCTCTATGTCCGCGCGAGAAAATTAAAATCCGGCGAATATAAACTCAGAGAGTGAGGGAAGAAAAATGGCAGATGGCGATGTCGGAAAGATTTACGACCGTCTTGATGACCATGACCACCGCATTACCCAACTTGAATCTACTCGCCCATTTCTGCAAGATTTGATTGCTCGAAGTGTTAAGAGTAATGAGACGCTTGCAGAAACCATGAAGGATGTCCAGATGTCTATGGTTAAACTTAATGCCAAACTTGACGACCAGTCAAAAGAAATCAAGGCGATGAAGCAAGCGTCGGAGACAGCTAACGCCGCCGTAAACACTAAATTGACGGTGGTTGAAACTAAAGTTTCGCAACTTGAGGATGCGGGTAAATTCGACATCCGCGAGTGGGTCAAGAAAAATTGGCCGTGGCTTTGCGTGATGGCTGGTTTGGGCATAATGTGGGCGTCACAATACGTAAAATTTTAATGAATGAAAGGAACAAATGGATATGAAAGAAATCAAGGCTATTGAGCCTAAGTACCTTGAGGAGTATGATGTGCGCGTCAATCCGTATCTGACGTATGCGCAGATTCAGGCGATTGTCAACGGTGTCAAGGAGCTGGATGGTTGGGCTGAGCGAGAGCAGAATATTGATATGTGCGTATTGGCGTTTGCTACGGATATTCCGACTGAGAAGCTGGAAGAGATTGGACATGATGCGCTGCTACAAAGCGGTTTGATTCATGCTGTTGAGGGCGAAATCAAGAATCTGTTCAGCGTTTATGAGGCTATTGAGTATACGGAATCCACCAAGCGTGCTCTGACGCAAATTGTCAAGGCTCTGCCTAAGTATCAGGAACAGCTCGATGCTGTGGTGAAGAAGTATGGCGGGATTACCACGAAATGATGCCCAACTGAGGCGCGACCTTATGCCGCGTTTGCAAATCGTCGTTGACTATATCATGGAGCAAATCCGTAAGCGGAATGTTGACGAGATTGAGGTTAACGTCTATCGGCGCGGAACTCCAAGCGAATATAACCGCACGCGGCAATTCCAGCAAGCATGGAAAGCTGATGGTTCTAAGATTAGTGGGAACACTGCGTCTGCCAAGTTCCATTACGACCCAGACAGCATGGACTATGATGCGGCTGAAGCACAACATGGTTCTACTGACCCAGCTTGGGGCGATGCTCGTGAATATCTTGCCGAGCTTATCTACAATGGCGCATCTGGCCCAAAGTACGGCGATGGCTATTGGACGCAACGCCGCGATGCTTGGGATGCGCTTATTGAGGATATTGATGGCGAGGATATCATCAAGTGGACGCGGCAAGGATTTGCTCAAGCTGGATTGACCGTCACGAAGAAGAGGGGGTAGATGGCGTGAAGATTCTATCGCTTGACGCTTCTACCAAATCAACAGGTTGGGCTGTATTTGATGGCGAGCGGCTTGTGGCTCATGGCGTCATTAAAGAAAGGCGTGATGATTGGCGTGAGAATGTCATGGCTGAAACTATGGAGCTTGCGACGATTATCCGTGAGTATCAGCCAGATGCGGTATACGCAGAGGACGTGCCCATGAAGGATGGCAAGCCAACCATTGCCAAACTTGGCGCAGTGCAAGGTATGATTCTAAGTCTTTGCGCAGGATTTAGACTCAAGCCGACGTTCCTGTTGCCGAGTGTTTGGCGGCGTGAGCTTGGGATGTTTGACGGCACACGCAAAGGCATGACGCGTGACGTTCTTAAAGAGAAAGCCGTGCGTATGGCTAACGAAATATTTGGGCTTGACTTAGTATGGGTTAAGCCCAAAAGCACAAAAAATGAGGATGACGCTGCGGAGGCTATACTCATAGGCTGGGCAGTCATCCAAAGCCAAAATCACAAATAATGAAAGGGTGTGAGATATGGCTTCTAATAATGATTATAGTATTCTTGCGAAAGTTGTACTTGACTTAAACAATATCCAATCGCAGCTCAATAACGCCGCCAAGAAGGTGACGTTCAAAGTTGACGGCAAGGGTATTCGTTCTGTGACGGCTGAGTTGAACGATATGTCTGGTGCAAGCCAGCAAGCAGTTCGAGACGCTGGAGATGTCGAGGCGACATTCAATGCGATGAATGAGGTGTTTCGTCGCTCTGTTGACGCAATTTCCAGCATGGTTGAGCAGGTATACACGCTGAATGGCGCGATGACGGAATTTAAGAAAGTTTCGGATTTGCGCGGAAGTGGACTGGAGAGCTACGTCCAGAATCTCGCGGAGATGGGCAAAACCGTAGCACGTACCGGCAAACCAAATCGGTCTGAGCCGGAGTGATGGGATGGTAAACCAGCACTGAGAACAGCCCCTAAACCCTTGAAAGCCTGAAGAGCCTTGCCACTACAACGTGAGGATGAGATAAGCCTGAGCGTGAATGTGGGAAACCGATAAAACGGCAAGGATGGCGCATGGTTGAAAGACCTGACCGCTGGAGAAGGGCAGCTTGGGCGCGAAGCCGTGATGAGCGGTGTGTCAATCGAGTATACAGGGCGAGCCTCCAAATTTATGGGCCGAAGAAGTACTCAGGCGAGAATTAAAAACTCTCGGAAATTTAGTCTTGACAAATATTTTCTCCTATGCTATACTTTAACCATCAAAAAAAATATTGGAGGTTAAGTTATGGTATTGGTAATTGGAATGTGGGCTGGCATCATTTATTGTATCTGCAAGGGCATTGCTGGGGCTTGCATGCGCGGTCATGGCAAAGCTGGCGGCGTCTTTATCTTCAACGTCATTTGGTTTACGCTGTGTATGTATCTTGGCGCGACTACTGACCACCTTGGCGTTGCTGTTGGAATCTGGGCATTTATTGGAACGATTTTGAATGCTCTTATTATTGGTTCTCAGCAACGCATGGACGACCCAAAGGAGCGGCAGAAGATGATTGATGAAGTCAAAACGCTTGACAAATACGACAATGACTATGGCATCTATGACCCAAAGAAAAAATAATCAAGACTAAACAACCACGTCAGAAATGGTTGAAGCGGCGACAACCTTCCGTAAGAGCGGGTTTAACGATGAAGATGCTGCCACTCTTGCAAAGGTTGCGGCACAATATCAGAACGTAGCGGATACAGCGGTTAGCGCTGAGGATGCCGCATCGTCTATTGTTTCGCAAATTCGCGCGTTTGGCGAAGATGCGGATTTTGCCACTCATGTAATTGACGCATACAATGAGGTGGCTAACAATTTCTCAGTAGGAACTAATGACTTGTCTCAGGCAATGGAGATTGCCAGCGCTGGTATGGCAACCTATGGCAATGAATTTGAGGAAATCATTGGCTTGGTGACTGCTGGCACGGAAATTATGACCGGACGCAGTTCTCAAGTCGCGCGCGGCCTTAACACGATTGCTTCGCGCATAGTCAAAAATCAGGGCGCTCTTGAAGAATATGGCATTCAGGTCGAAGATACTAATGGTAATCTTAAGAGTACTTACGACGTCCTGTCTGAGCTGAAACCCAAGTGGGACAGTATGAGTGAAGCCGAGCGTGTTGCGCTTGGTGACGCCATCGCTGGCACAAACCAATATAAGGTGCTTGCTTCTGTTATGCAGAACTTTGAGCACGCGACAGATGCAACAACTACGGCGCTCAACTCCAATGGCTCAGCCATCAAGGAGAATGAGGCGTATATGGAGAGCCTTGAAGCTAAGACCACGGCGGTCAAGGCTACATTCCAAGACCTTGCCAACAACGTCATTGATGACGAGCTGGTTGGCGCTGTGCTGGATTTGGCAAATGGATTCTTACAACTTGCTAATACTGACCTTGGCCGCATTGTCACGCAGATTACATTGCTGACGGGTGTTGGCTGGGGTGCAACTGGATTGCTTCAAGCATCCAAGATTATTCCCTCTGTCATTAGCCAGTTCAAGAATTTTGGGGCAGCAGCAAGCCTTGCGGCGAGTGGTGCGTCTGGATTCTTTGAGGCGCTCAGCGTTGGTGGCGGCGTTCTTACTGGTATCCTTCCAGTCATCCTTGCTGTGGCTGCGGCTCTTGCTGTTGGTGGCGCTCTATGGAAGGCGACCGAAGACAGTCGTAAGAGCATTGACGAACTCAATGAATCTATTGAATCTGACACACAGCAACTTGAAACAAACAAGGCTCGCCTTGCTGAAATCAATGGCATGGCTTGGAACGACAAGACGCCTGAGATTCTTGCCGAGAAGGACGCTCTTGAGAAAGAAAATGCTGAGCTTCAAAAGCAGATTGACAAATACAATGAGCTTGCCAAGAAGCAAGCCAGACAGACGCTTGAAAATGCGGGTACGATTGAGACGTCGTACACAGAGAAGACCGACCGTAAGACTGGCCGCACACGTCTTGAGCAAACTACAAATGTTATTCAAGGTGAGGAATATTATCAGAAGCTCATTGAAAAGCTCAGAGAATATCAATCTCTGCTTGATAAGAACCATGAGCTGAATGAAGAGCAACTTGCCGATTATCAAAAGACGGTATCTGAAGCAAGCCGTTTGGCTGATGCTATCAATATCCTTAATCCTGATATTATGACGGCCACCGAGAGCGAACGGCAACTAACTTATGCGCTTGCTGATGCTCAAGAGGCTATGTCGTCTGCGAGCAGCTATGTCAGCAATTATGTCGATGGGTTATATCAGACAGGCCAAGAGGCTAAGAAGACTGGCGATGCTTTGACCGAATATGTGGTCAATGCTATCATTGATGTCAACAACACTGAGCTGTCTACGGGGCAGAAGGTATCTGCGCTTCAGGCCGTGATGAGCCAAGCCGACCTTACGAGCATTGAGCTGGTTGATAAGCTGGCTAACGCCATTATTACGGTTGGTAATACCAACCTTGATGTGTCCGGCCAGATTGCCAACTTGCAAGCTCTTGCGCTTCAGGCTGGTTATACGGCTCAGGCTGTGGCGGCTGTGTTTGGAATGGACGAGACTACGGTCTCCAACCAAATCCGCACATCGGCAACTGGTTATATGCGAGCTGGTCTTGCCAAGACCTCCGAAGAGGCTATGGCGATGGCAAAGAAGCAATATGCCAAGACCTTATGGGATTCGCTTAAGACCAGCTATACTCCCATCGAGAAGCCAAAGGTCGTAACTGGTGGTGGTGGAGGTGGCGGCACATCCACCTCTAAGCAAACCGAAAAGAATAAGGAAGAGGCCAAGGACGCCGTTGAAGAGGTCAAAAAAGACGCCGAATCTGCTGTTGATGATGTATCTGATTCTGTTTCCGACGCCCTTCAGCAGCAGAAAGACGCCATGCAAGGCGTCATCGACTATTATGTCGAATATGCCTCTCGTCAAATCGAGAAAATTGAAGAGCAGCTTGACGCTATCAACGCCAAGTACGACGAGATGCTTGATGCCGCACAGCAGCGGTATGATGACCAGCTTGCGGCTCTTGAAGAACAGTACAACGCCGTTGAAGACCAGTACGAGCTTCAGAAGCTCATGGACAATCTTGAAAAGGCCAAGAAGACGTACCAAATGGTGTATCGTGATGGCCAGTTTGTCTATGAGGTTGACCAAGAGGCAGTCCGAGAAGCTCAAGAGGCGCTGAATGCCTATATGCGCAAGAAGGAATATGAGGAGCGCAAGAAACAGCTCGAGGAATCCCTTGAGAATGAAAAGGAATATCTTGAGAGCTTGCGTAAGTCTGAAACTGAGGCGCTTGAGGAAGAGAAGAAACGCTGGGAGGAATACAAGAAAGGCTGGTCTGAATTAACCAGCGAGTATGAATTCCAGCAGAATAAATTGCTTGCCGACCAGATGTTTGGCGCAGAACAAGAGAACGCCACGTGGAAAACAAGATTGGCAAATCTCCAGAGCTTCGTCAGTCGGTATAATAGTCTCATGTCGTCCATCGGTGGCGGTGGTGGCGGCGGTGGATCGTCTTCTGGTGGCAGTTCTTATATCGGCGAACCGGGGTCTTCTGACAGTGGACATAGTACCAGTTGGGGTCTTGAGCACTACAAAGAACTTGGCTATGACTCTTATGATGATTGGTATTGGAACGAATACATGAAGGGCGAAGCCAAGAATTGGACGGCTGTTGAGGAAAACTTTTATAAACAGGCGCTCAAAAATGACCTTGGCATTGACGAAGACCGACACTATTCTCTCGAAGATACGGATTATGCTGCTCTTATGGAGGCATCTGCTAAACTTGGGGATATTGCCGGTGTTATGTATTGGGCGCGAGAACGTCAGAACAAATTGGCAACCACTGGCCAAACCGATGTTGAGTCTACTCGTGATATCTACGAGCGGTTAAAGCAAGAATACGATCTCGACGGACTTACAGATAATGACCTAACTGACGACGATAGAGGTTCATCAAGCTCTGGTGGTTTTTCTAAAGCAGACAAGGGACTTACTCAGGAAGAGAAGAACAAGCTACAATCTGATCTTATGCGTCTTGAAGACGAAATTGGCAAAGACCCGAATAATGCCGCCCTCAAGAAACTTGCAGATGATATTGCTAAACAGCTTGGCGTGAAAGCTCAATACGCTGGAGGCACTTTGTCGGCTCGTGGCGGCCTTGCCATGGTTGGCGAGAAGGGTGCTGAGCTGCGCGTGTTAAATAAAGGTGATGGCATTGTCCCTGCGGATATCACGCGCAATTTGATGAAGATTGGCGCGAATCCCAAGTGGTTTGCTCAACAATCTGGTGCGGCCAACACCATCCTTAACGTGGCCAATGTTTCCTTGCCGAGTGTTCAGAACGCTCAGCAATTTGTTGACGGCCTCAAGAATCTGGCTCTCCAGAAAGCCTATGGCAGAACTTAATATAAAGCGGGTAGGCGTTTGCTTGCCCGCTTTCATTTTGCAAAGAAACGAGGTGACGGCACGATGAGAGCACAAAATGAATTGCTTGATGCAATCCAAATACTGATTGACAAAGCAATGAAAGACCGAGCGACCAAGATTACTGGTGGAAAGGTAAAGTCGGCCAGCGGTGGTTTGGCTACTGTTACAATCAACGGCTATGATTATTCAATCCCATATAGCGGCACAACGCCAACGGCAAACTCGACTGTGCGAGTGTTTATCCCGAATGGCAACATGTCGGACGCATTCATTGGTGGCGGTGGCTCTGGTGGCGGTTCATCTGCGGTCAACTATAATGGATTGACAAACAAGCCAACTATCAATGGTGTTGTGTTGCAAGGTAATAAAACCACATCGGACCTTGGCATTAAGGAAGACCGACAATTTGTATTTACTCAAACAACGCCGATTGAGGTCTGGGCTATTCAGCATAGCATGGAGAAATTTCCTGCTGTTACTACTGTGGATTCGGCGGGAAATGAAATCATTGGTGACGTGACCTATCTTGACACCAATAACGTTACCGTTACATTTACATCGAAAATCGCGGGCAAAGCATATCTGAATTGAAAGGAGCTGATGCGCGATGAATATAGTTTTGACTGGCACACATGTTGAGCAAGATACCACGCAGCTTGGCTTTCAGAAGAACAACCTGATTGATATGCTGGTGGTAACGGTTGATACCGACGAGGATTGGCAATACAAACTCGACGTTCGATATACGCAGAAGGATAGCAAGGGCGAAGAGATGTTCAACGTCATTGATTTGAACCGCTCTGGACAAATTTGCACGGCGTTGCTCACCCTGACCATGTTGCCCCTGTGCGGCAAGTACACTATGCAGTTGCGTGGCATTAAAGGTCAACAGGTTTGGCATAGCGATACGTTCTATGCTTGGGTCAACTACAGCATTGACCCAGGTGAGGTCTATAATCCTGTGCCGAGCGAATTTTATCAGGTCGAATATAACATTACCGAGCTTAACAACCATCCGCCCTATCCTGATGTTAGTGGCTTCTGGATGATTTACAATGTCGAGAAACACCAATATGAGCTGAGCGATATTCCCGTGCCTACTGATGGTGGTATGGACAAGAGCTTTGAATTTACCCAGTCTACGCCGAGCGATGTTTGGGTGATTCGGCACGGTCTTTACAAACATCCTTCTGTTACGGTGACAGACAGCGGTGGCAATGAGGTTGTTGGTGAGGTTGAGTATATTGACATGAACGTAGTCAAGGTTACGTTTGCTTCTGCCTTCTCTGGCAAGGCATATCTTAATTAGGAGGTAGACTGAATGAATTTTTTGACAAATCTAAATCTGAATAAAAACGAGCTTCAGAATGCGGTGATTCAGCCGCTTGCTGTTGCTCCTGCAAGCCCTAAAGCTGGCCAGATTTATTATAACAGTGGAGACAAGTTTATTTATCGCTTTGATGGTGATGATTGGTCTCCAATTGGTGTAGTTTACGTGCAAGATAGTGACGCTGGCGCTGTTATCACGGGCCTTGATGGCACTGGCAAGGTTACGACGACCAACGTCGTAGGATTAACGCTTGCTGGTTACGACCCTGTTGAAGGTGGCTATATTTCAAACAATATGACCATGCAACAGGCGCTTGCGGCTCTTGATGCGGCTGTTAAGAACGCTGTGGCTGGCGGCGGTGAGGTCAATCAAAACGCATGGAGCAATATTGTTGTGCCTGAGCAGTCGACTAATGAAACTACGGAAAGCGCTGGCCAAGGCGAAGCCGTAACTATTGCGGCGAATGCTAAGACCGATACGTTTAGTATTGCTTCTGGGGACAAATGGACGCGCGTAGCTGGTAACGCTACTGGCAAGCGTGTGACGGTTGGCCACGCATTCAGTGGTGTAACTGACGGTAGCTATGGTGACGCTACTCATGTTGGTAAGGTGACGGTTGACAAGGCTGGCCATGTGACGGCAGCTGAGGATGTTGAGATTGTTGGAGCTAAGTACATCACCAAGCTCACCAGCGACGCTCAAACCCAACTCAACGCCAAAGTTCCCAATACGCGGAAGGTCAATGGTAAGGCTCTGAGCGCCGATATCACGCTTGACGCGGGTGACGTTGGGGCTGATGCGGCTGGCGCTGCTGCGGCTGTACTTGGTACGTCCAGTGATGATTCTGATACTGCCACTGTATATGGTGCTCGTGCGCTTGCACAAAAGGGAATTGACGCTGCTGGCAATGCTCTGTCTGTTGCTAATGGGAAGGTTGCATCTGTTAATAACGGCGATAAGTCTATCGTGATTGGTGGCACTGGCGTTGACCCAACAGTAAAAGTAAACATTTCTGCTGATGATGATAATGCTCTTGCGCTAACTGACAACGGCCTCAAAGTCGTTGTTCCCGAAGGCGCGGAGTACAGCATGACCAAGCTGGCGACTGCGAGAGATGGTTATCTGGCAAGTTACCAGCTTACTAAGGGTGGCACAGGCGTTGGGGAAGTCATCAACATCCCCAAGGATTATCTTGTCAAGTCTGCTGAGGTCAAGACCTCTACTGGTACTGGCGACCCGTCTGGCTTTGATGCTGGCACAAAGTACATTGACTTTACTGTCAATACCTATGACAGCGCAAGTGGCACTGGTGCCGAGAGCCATATTTATCTTGACGTCCAGAGTCTTGTGGATGCCTATACTGGTGGTACAGGTATTAGTATCAGCGACACCAATGTTATTAGTCTGAAGTACAAAGAGGGCAATGGTCTTAGCGTTGGCTCTGACGGTCTTGCTATGGCTATGGCAGCGGCTTCTTATCCAGGTGCTATGTCTGCGGCACATTATACCAAGCTCGAAGGTATCGCTGCTGGCGCTACTAAGAACAGCATTACGTTGAACGATGAAGCCAACGCCAATCCGAGCTTCTACGCCCCGACTGCGGCTGGCACTAATGGCCAGATTCTTGTGTCGAGCGGCTCTGGTGCGCCTACGTGGAAAGCCGCTTCTGAGAGCTTCCATAAATATACGGCGCAGAATGGCTCGCTGTCGGCAACTGCTGGTGCGTTTACTTGGAGCATTGCGGCGGCGACCCATGGCGTAGCGAACTCGTCTATGCTCGTCCAGCTTTACGAGGTGGCGACTGGTGCTCAGGTTATGGCTGATATTGTGGTCAACCAGACGAACTTTAATGTGACCATCACCATCAATGATGTGGCTGGTGCTGGTACGCTTTCTGCAAATACCTATAAGGTGGTCATCATCGGTTGATGGCCACCTTCTTTCAAATCTTAATGAAAGGAGATGGCTGAATGAAAAATTTAGGCTTATACAATAACGACCTATCTGTACCTCGAAAACAAGATGTTGATAGTGTGGCATCGCGTGTTAGCACCAACGAGGACAACATTGCTATGTTGGATTCTGACGTAGAGGCGGCTCAACAAGACATCACGACGCTCAAAGGCAATGTGACTACTCTGACCAATGCTCTTGGCTCTAAGCAGGATACAATTACTGGTGGCGCAAGCACCATCGCCGATGACAACCTCGCGGTGAATCGTGCGCTGGTATCTTCGGCCTCTGGTAAGGTTGCGGCGAGCGCTGTCACGGCTACTGAGCTTGGCTATCTTGATGGCGTGACCAGTGCAGTGCAGACGCAGTTAAATGCTAAAGTGCCGACGAGCCGGACTGTTAATGGAAAAGCCCTCAGCGCAAATATTTCTTTAAGCGCATCTGATGTTGGGGCGTTGCCGACGCAAACTGGTACGAAAGGTCAAGTGCTTGGGTTTACTGCCGATAATACGGTAGGCGCTATGGATATTGAAGCTGGCGGAGGCACTACTATTATTCTATTAAGTTCTCAGCCATCAGGACTAAAGGCTGGCGACTACTGGTATCAAATTGTAACATGAAAGGAGCAAGTGATAAATGGCTCTGACAACTCCTGTGCTTGCTTCCGTTCCGTATTTTGACGCGAGCAAAGCGCAAACCTTAACATTTACGGTGCGCGGTGGTGACCAAGTTGTTGCCAACACTCTCACTATCAAAAACAATGCTACACTTGAGGTTGTATACACGTCGAGTATAACCACTTATAAGTTGGAACATGCTATTCCCGCTGGCACGTTGACCAATGGCTCGTACTATCAAGCTACGGTTAAGACAAAGAATGCCGCTGGAGATGAATCCAATGAATCTGCTGGGGTTCAATTTTATTGTTATGCCGAGCCTAGCTTTGGCTTTACTAATGTAACGGCTGGCGGTGATATTGGTAACAGTAGCTATGCGTTCAACGTGCGTTACAACAATGTAACGCCAAATGCTAATGAATACTTGAACGAATTTGTCTTTAACCTGTATGATGCCGCTGGCACATTGCTATCGACTTCTGGCGCTCAATATAACTCCAGTAGCTCTATGCCGCTTGATATTTCCTACCTGTTTACTGGATTGGCTGACCAGACGGCGTATAGCGTTGAATGCACGGCTGATACCACTGGTGGGCGGCAACTTACCACTGGCAAGGTCAACTTCACTACGGCGTACACACAGCCGTCTTTATATAGTTATATCTATTTGACGAACAAATGTCAAGATGGTTATATCACGATTGACTGCAACGTCATTGCAATCATTGGTAAGATTGATGGTGGTGGCGAGCCAACTTATGTAGATGATGGCACGGCGCTTGATGCTCGTGAGCATGGCGTGACGTGGGATGATGGCTATGAGATTGCTAATGGCTACACCACGCGTATTTGGGGTCGAGCATATACACCCGATGGCGAAATTCTGCGGTTCAGCAATACAAAAGGCGATACGGTTAGCCTTGTCTACCGCGAGGATGCAACCAAGGCGTGGTGGGAACTGCGGGTTAAGAATATCGACTTTGCATGGGCTTATATTGCCAAATCGGAAACAATTGCCAAGCCTGACGATACCGACCAAGTATTTGCTTGGCTAAGACATAGTGGAGACCTATACGATATCATCATGGAGAATTTGGGGGTGAGCGCCTGATGCTTTCATTTGTAGGATATAATTTCTGCTCGGACATCAACTCGCTTGACCCTATGGCGACGATGATTCGAAATATCACGACGACTAAGTTGGCAAATGGAATTTTTGACCATTTTAACGTAAGCTCAAACACAACGTCTGACTATGACCACACCAAGCCTACGGATTGGGACTTTGATACCATCATGGACTGTAACTTTGACGGCAATGTCAATGCGGGTAACCTTGAGCAGTTGACGGCAGACATTACCCAAGTCAAGGTAAAGCGCCGTGTCAAAGGCACGTTTGATTGGATGACCATCAAGACTGTGGATATCAATACTCCTGAAGATTTTATCTTTACGTTTAATGACACGACCACGGCGAGCGGCGTTGAATATGAATATGCCTATGTTCCTGTCATGGCTAATACCGAGGGCAATCTTGCTGAGGGCGAGTATAATATCCAAGAAATCTTGAGCCAGTTTGACGGCGTGTTCATTTGCGATGTCAACACTGTGTTTAAGTTCTATGCTGGTGTGGAATATGGCTCGCTTGACCAAGTGCATCAGGTTGGCGTATATACGGCGCTTGGCCGCAAGTATCCAATCCTTGTCAGCAATGGCTTGACGGATTATAAGCAAGGCACGTTCAAGGGCGATATCTTGCCGCCTGATTATATGAAGAACGGAAAGTTTGACCGCGCTGAAATTGTTAAGCGCCGCGAAGCTCTGCTGACGTTCTTGAACAACAAGCAAGCCAAAGTGTTAAAGGATTGGAATGGTAACCAATTCTTGCTCTATATCACGGGCAATCCAAGCGTGAGCTTTACTGAAGGCTCTGGTATGGGTTGGGCGAGCGTGTCTGCTGACTGGACTGAGGTTGGCGACCCCAATAACCGCCATGATATGTATGAGGCGGGCATAATTCCTGAGGAGGATTGATGATATGGTGCTGAGTCAACAAGATTACGACATTGCCAAGCAGCGCATCGTCAATCGTTTCCTCAAGGTCAACATTCTCAACTTTGACTATAAGGTTGTGGATGAAATTTCTGGCAACGTCACGGATTTTGACGTGAACATTGATGCCGACAGCGATATTCGCCGCACGTGTATAGTTGAAATTGTCGTGACCAATAGCTCGTTTGATATTCAAGCGGGTAACAAGATTTGGCTTGACAAGTACATCCAGCCATATATCGGCATTCAGAATATCCGAACGGGCAAGGTTCAGTGGTACAATCAAGGCATCTATCTCATTGACAATCCGTCGTGGCAATATGACGCAGAGCACAATACCTTGAGTTTTAGTGCCGTCGACCTGATGGCAAAGATGACGGGATTGCGCAATGGTAATTTGACGGGTGTACCCTACGTCATCCCCCAAGGCTCGAATATCCGTGAGGCCATTATTACGACGATTGGCTTGGCTGGCTTTGACAAGTACGTTGTGGATGATTGCAAACAACGTGACGGCACGGTTATCACTACACCGTATGAAATCAAGATTGACCAAGGTGGCACTGTGTACGACATCCTTACGGAGTTGCGGGATATTCTGCCGCAATACGAGATGTACTTTGACGTGGATGGAGTATTCCATTATCACTATATCCCGACTGGCGAGGATGAACCTGTTGATGCTGACGATGACCTGTGGAACGCCATCTTGTCAAGCGAACAAATTACGACCGACTTTGAATCTGTTAAGAACGTCATAGAGGTATGGGGTCGGGATATGAGTACTGAGCAACCTCATGCTACGGCGAAAGAAGAAAATCCTGACAGTCCGTTTTATATTGGCGGGGATATTGGAGAAATTCGCATCGTCTTGTCTGGCGGCGATTATAACAACATTGAGTCAACAGATTTGGCGCAACAACGTGCCGACCTTGAGTTGTATTGGCGATGCCGCATGAACGATACGATTACATTGTCGTGTTTGCCTGTCCCGTGGTTTGATGTCAACATGATCATTACCCATGCGCCAAAGGGGTCGAAGATTCAGAAGCGGTATATGGTCAAGACGATTCAGGCGAGTTATGGCAATGAGGCTGGCTCTATGGAAATTTCTTGCATGAGCTTGTATGCCTACTATCCGCCATACGAAACGACGCCGAGCGAAGGCGATGAAGATAAGGGAGATGAGAACTAATGGCGACAAATTTTCCTGCCGCTAAGGATAGCTTTCCAACTATGAAAGACGTGACGAGCGCCGATGCTATCCTGCTGGCTCAATACCAGACGTATATGCAGAGCGGCGAAATTGCAAAGGCAAAGCAAATCCTTGCTCAGATGACGGATGGCGCGGACAAGGTCATCACGGCTGAATATCTGAACAACATCAAGGATAGTATGGATGCGCTTGAGACGTATTACCTCCAGCGCTGGAGTCCTGCCTATGTCGTCAGCGACACCCAGCCCGCCGACCAAGCCACTGGCGACTTCTGGTTTGATACGGGTGATAACGCATGATGACATATGAAGATATTCACCTCACCGACAAAGCCAAATGGCGGCAGTTTGTTGAGCTGTGGCAAGCTGGCTCGATTGATGCGGCGTTGAATCTGCTGAGTGACACAAGCCTTAGTGGTAAGGTCGTCAATGCGGCGGCTCTCAATGCCATTACCAGCCAAATCGTATCGCTTGAAGAAAATGATGACGCGAGCTTCAAGCAGGACATCATTAAGGTAAGCCCTACGCCGCCAACTGGCATCAAACAGGGCGAGGTGTATTTTGAGACATGAGGATTCTCAAGAAGATGTCAACCATGAAGAAGTGGGGCGTCGTGTCATGGGCCGTGACTATTGCTTTAAGCGCGGCTCTTGTCTACGGCGTCTTCTTCACAGATAAGAACATGGCCGACCTTGCTACGCTATGCGGCTTTGCATGGGCTGATACTGGCGTGTATACTGCCGCATATGCTTTCAAGGAACGTGCTGAGAACAAGAAGAAGATCGCCGTGGCCTTTGTTAAGGAAATGGCGAGCGAGTATGGCATTGAGAACGTAGCATCGTTGGCTCAATCCATTATTGAGGGGTAACGGAGATGCTGAACAGTAGGGATATTGATAAGTTGCGCAAAGACGTTGCCGTGAATTGCCGCATCTTCATTGAGAGGTGTAAGGCGGCTGGCTATCCCGTGCTTGTCACGCAGACGGTGCGGGATGCCGAGTATCAGGCGCAACTTTGTAAGAATGGATATGCCAAGACCGCTGTGCCGAGCTTTCATTGGGATAAGGTTGGGCTGGCTTTTGATATTTGCAAAAACGTCAAAGGTCATGAGTACGATGATGCTAATTTCTGGCGCGGCGTTAGCAAGATTGGCAAGGAGATGGGCTTCACTTGGGGCGGCGATTGGAAGTCGTTCCCTGATAAGCCGCATTTCCAGTGGGATGATGGGGGCAAGTGGACGAACGCTATGGTGCGCAAGTTGAATCTGCCGCCTATGATGAAGGAGTATGATAGAATGACTCAAGAAGATTTCAACAAGATGATGGATGTATACCTTGCCGAGCTTGGCAAGAAACCCGCATCGAGCTGGGCAACGGCAAGCATTGCCGAGATGAAGAAGGATGGTGTGACTGATGGCTCTCGCCCCAAGGCGTTTACTACGCGCGAGGAAGTGCTGGTCATGCTGGATAGAATGATGAAGAAGGGCTGATAAGGATGAACGAATTTCTTAACAATATGTTAGCCAACCTGCTCAACATGGCGTATGCTATGGGCATTTTCCTTTGCGCCTACCTGAGCAACATGGCGTTTGGCTTGTATCACAACGTCAAGCAACTTGGTCAGCCGTTTGAGAAGGAACGCCTTATCAACTCTGGCTGGAAGGTCTTGAGTGTGGTGCTTGGCCTGACGTTCCTTATTGTGGCGGCAACTGCCCTGCCCAACTTTGCGACGCTGGTTGGCTGGGAGATTCCTGCTGAGTATACGGACGTGTTGAGCAATATCGCTGTGATTGGCGTGTGCCTGTTGGCGAGCTGTAAGTATATCAAAGAGGCAGCTACGAAATTTACGGAAATTCTCAACGAGCCGAAGAACGTTGAAGATTTATAACCAAGGAAGATGAGGTGAGAATCTATGGCGACTACCAAAGATTTTACCATTAAGCAATATAACGGTACGGACTATGACGTGCTTGAGCCGTCGAGCGTATCGAGCCAAATTCATTTAAGCGAGGCCATTGTGGCTAAGCTGGCGAATCTTGGCGTGACCACCACTGACGACCTTGACAAGCTGTTGGATAGCCTGACGGTGCGCGTATCGAGCACTCAGCCGACTAATTCAATCAAGGGTACGTGGTGGTATCAAATCGTAACGGAATGAAATGGAGGATTGAACCATGAGTAAATGGATTATCCAGCGCGAGGCCAATGATACTGGTACTCGCGGCAACCAGACATGGAATGGCGCAACGCCGCCTAATGGCTATGTGTGGTGCTCTGAGGAAGATATCATGAATGTGTATGTGCCGTTCATGGGCTTTGTTGAGCTTGAGATTAACGGCAATACTTGTACGAAGATGACGGGTAATCAGGAGCTTCTTGACAAGTGGAAAGAGGAGCATCCAGAGCCTGAACCGCAAGAGCCAGAGCCGACAACGGATGATATTGTCAACGCCCTGATTGGCTATGACCCTACGGCGACCACTACTGATGAAGAGGAGGCAACGGAATGAACAGGATGCAAGCGGCAGAGCAGATGCGCAAGGCGCTTCAGCTCTATGTAGCGGCTCTCAGCGAGGATGATGCGCTGATGGTGGCGACTGTCTACCCTGAGTGGGCGGCTAATGTAAAATACAAGAATAAGGAATGGGTCAAGTATGGCGAGAACGACCTTGGCGACCCTGTACTCTATCAGGTGCTTCAAGACCACACGAGTCAAGCGCAGTATACGCCTGACACGGCGACCAGCCTTTACAAGAAGGTCGGCGAGACTGCTGATGGTACGCCCAAATGGGTTCAGCCTTGTGGCGCGACTGATGCCTACAACAAGGGCGACATTGTGGATTACAATGGCGTCAAGTATATCAGTACGGTTGACGCTAACGTCTGGGCTCCTGATGTCTATGGCTGGGAGGTCTACGATAGCGGTTCTACTGACCCTGTCAAGCCTGATACGCCCAGCACGGATGAAGATATCAAAGATTTTGTTCAACCAACTGGCTCGCATGATGCCTATGCCAAGGGTGACAAGGTGCGCTATGATGGCAAGGTCTACGAGAGCCTGATTGATGGCAACACATACAGTCCTGCGGATTATCCTGCTGGCTGGAAGGAAATTTCGGAATAAAAAAAAGGAGGTCAAGCTAAAATCATGGCTGACTATAATGTTCAGATGAAGCAGTACAATGGTACGAGCTTCGATAATATCCTCCCCTACGCCTCTCAGGCGTTGACCCTTGCGGGGGGGGGGGTGCAACTGAGATTATAGCCCAAGCAAGGGCTGGGTTATCTCAGATTGCAACAGGAAGTTATGTAGGTACGGGTGCTACGCAATATTCTATGAATTTGGCAATTCCGTTAAACGTAAAAAGGTATCACTTATCATTGGATTGCGCTTGGCAACAAATTCGACACATAACTTTCCTCGACCCCCCAGCCCTTCATCTATCCCATGATGAAGCGAAAATTTTATGGCAGATTACAATGTAAACATGAAACAATGGAATGGCACAAGTTTTGATAATGTGTTGCCATTGGCGTATAATGCGCTGGCGTTGAATGGAAAGACGTATTCAAATGTGTACGATGAAATTACGCAATATGTCGCAGGTAATTATGTGAAGGCCGAAGTGATAAAGCATGTTGGAAGCGGAACGGATGCCACCACGTCTGGAACAACTTTCACATTTTCGTTTCCCCCTAAAGTTGTGATTGTCGTCGGAGAACCATATTCCACAATTGCTCATAGTTCGCAAAGTGCTGCTGTTGACACGGTATGTATGATTTACATGGAGGGGATGTCGTATTTTGGCTCTGCCTACTATATATATACGGAGTTCACCGTGAACGGGAACAGTTTAACCATGACTGGCAAAGGACGCGGAATGACGGCAAGTGGCACTGATGCCGCTTCTTGGGAATGTAATCAAAATGGAACGACGTATTATTTGTGTGCCTTTCATTAAATTAACCATTGTTTCAAAATTTTATTTCAAGAAAGGATGATGCCCTATGGCAAATTCCAAAACGATTCGCGCGGCAGATGGCGGCTATCTGCTGAATGCCGCGCAATTCAAATATACGACCGATGAGCTTGGCCGTCCAGTGCTTAACGTGCTGGATGGCGGCTTTGCGGCAGATGGCTCTGTGCCTATGACTGGTGACCTCCAGCTTGATGGTCATGCCATCTTTGGCGTCCATAGCATCAGTGGCGAGGCTGATACGGCTGTGGCGATTGAATCTGAGGCTGACATGAACAACCATCGCATCACCAGCCTTGCCAATCCTACGGCGAGCCAAGATGCGGCAACCAAGGTCTATGTTGACAGCAAGGTCTACGGCCTCCTACCCACCATCACTGATTCTGCTGAGGGCAAGGTGCTTGGCGTGGTTGATGGCGCTCTGGCATGGGTCGACAAGGCTTAACGAAAATTTACAGAAAGGATTGATTATATATGGCTAAATGGTGTGGAGGCCTGAATCTCGGTGACGGCCTCAAACTTATCAAGAATATCATCTGCGACGCTGGAGCTACGTCTGTGGATGTGGCAAACGCGGTATCGACTTGCGGCCAGCTTTGGGATGGTGCGCTGTTCAAAGTTGCCAAGTGCGGCAATAGCAAAGTCATCACGCTTCACAACTCCGAGGGCGAAGAGGTTGGCGAGCCTATCTATGCGCGCGGCAACTGCGGCGTTGGCCTTGATGGTCGTTTCTTCAAGGTCGAGGACGGCATTGTCAACTTACAGGATGGCTTTATCCTGACGGTTGTTACCGACCCTGAAGCCGCTGGTGTTAAGGTTGTTGATGCTGACAGCGAAGAGGTCGAGCCGATTGAGGTTGGCGGCAAGTCGTTCCTGCTGTCTGGCATTGGCGACCAATATGGTGTCAATGTGGAATATGAGGGCTATACTGGCAAGCACCTCACCATCACGAACGACAAAGACCAGACGCTCACGGTTGAGCTTGAGGAAACGCCTCAGAGCTAAATTTTTAGGGAACAGGTTAGATGTATTAAGCATCTGCCTGTTCCCTATTTTTTTCTTGATTATTTATCTATGTTTTGATAGACAGAATCAACGCAAATTTGATTGGCATATCAATTTCCGCTTGAGCCAAAACCGCCAGAACCACGCTCAGTTTCAGATAAATTATCTGATTCAACGAGCTTCACGTCAAGCACGGGAAGGATGGCCATCTGTGCGATTCTGTCGCCATGACATACGATGCGCGTTTCAGTGCTATCATTATGGAGAGCAACAATGACCTCGCCCCTAAACGGAGCGTCCACAATGCCAACGCAATTAGCCGGTCTAAGCCCCTGCTTACAAGCAAGGCCACTACGGGCATAGATGGCGGAATAGTAGCCAATCGGCGTTTCCATGGCAATACCCGTATGGAGCATCGCCGTTTCATTAGGGCGAATCTTGATGCCTTGAGCTGTCTTTACCTCAACACCACCATTCCATTCATGGTAGATGGCGTCAGGCGCGTCAAGGTAAAGGTCGAAACAAGCATCCGAGCTGTGGGCTTTAGTGGGGATGAGCGCCGTAGATGTCAGGCGCTTGATTTTAATTTCCATTCGGTTCTCCTCTCTGTGTAAGCTCCATGAATCTTGGGAGCGTTTCAATCCAATCGCAAATCATCTTCCACTCAGGAAGACGATGATGATGGCGTTGCTGATAGATGGTCTTGAGTTGCTGATAGTTCGTGGTCATGCCAGCCGTAAGTTCAAAGCCGCAGGGAATATTGTAGAGCACAGCCAGATATGCCTCGCCGATGAGGGCATTACGCTTTGGGTTAAATGACTTCTTGTTAAGCTCAATCAACCGCTTGTATTCGGCAATCTTTTCATTACATACGTCAATAATACGGCTATCAACATAGCGATTGCATTGCTGTTTGAGGTCGAATGCCGCCGCTTTGTGCATTTTGCTCTGGCTTGATACGATGTCGAACCAATGGTAGCGCTCGGCTTGCATCCATGCGTTCTGGCTCATGGTAAGGTCAAACTGGACGATTGGGCCTTTGAGTGCGTTGTCGTGTCCTTCACCTGTGTCACAAGATAAGCACGCCTGAATACCACTGGTGAGGTCGGCGGTCAAGCTATCAAGCTCAACCGCCTTGGGATACTTTGCCGTTCTGATGGCGCGTTCAACGCCATAGACTTCTACGTTGGTGATACTCGGCATAGGTCAATCCTCCCAAACAAATCGTTCGCACATATACTCAATCTGGTCGGGCCAAACCACGCGCTCCTTGATAACCCAAACCTCTTGGTCAAGGTCGTTGGCATCAGGTGGTAGATTGATATAATCGCCAACCTGTGGTTCGGTATACGGCGCAAATTTGCTGGACACCTTAACATCGCAAATCAAGCCTTTCGCATGGTTGAGCGTACCATTAAAAAATCTATACATTGCTTGCCTCCTTGTATAAAATAATTTCGTCGTTATGAAGCGACGCCTTAACATCAATCACGCGTTGATTGCTTGAGCCTCGCCACGCCAGCGTCGGGTCTTTGAGATTAGCCTCATAGCGGCCATCCACAAGCATATCAACATGGGTCAGCAGGTCATAGCGCATAAGTTGCGTAGCATCGGCTCTTTGGCCAAGCTGGGTCAGCTCTTCCCATGTGAATCCTGTCCAGAGCCATACGGTCTTGCCAAGCTCATGTACGGCGCTACATAGCCGTTCAAGGTCTGCCATACCATCCATGTTTTGCCACATAGGGTCGCCGCCAAGGATGCTCAAGCCGCTGTTATACGGCTTGGCAATCTCTTGGAGAATCTTGCCCATGGTAGCTTCTGTGTACATCTGGCCATAGCCATAGTCTTGTTGGTCTTTGTTAAAGCACTCAGGGCAATGGAATTGGCAACCGGATGCGAATAGCGCTGTTCGGATGCCGATGCCGTTAGCAAGGTCTACCTTGATGATTCCCGCATAGTTCATTCGGTCATCACCTCGTCGTGCTTAACGCGCATTTCGACCTCCTGCTGTTTGCCCTTGTTGAACGCCGTGGTATAGTTTCCCGTTAAGTAGCCGGTGACTCGACGAAGCCGCTGAATATGTTTACTCCCGCACATAGGGCAAACATCACCAATCTCCTCAGTATAGCCGCAATCCATGCACAGGTCGTTCGGCACATTGATGGCAAAGTACGGGATGTCCTTATCCATGGCATAGTTGACCAGAACTTCAAGCCCGTCAATGTTATGCTTTACGCTCGACTCAAGCTCCACATAGGTAATGCAACCAGCAGAGCTATAGCCTGTGAGCTGACTCTCAATGTCGATTTTCTCAATAGGGTTGACCTTGCGCCACACAGGGACATGCATAGAATTTGTGAAAAATTCCTTGTCTGAAACATTTGGGATTTCGCCATACTTTGCCTTGAACTTTTGCATGGCGGTATGACAAAGCGTTTCTGCCGGAGTAAAATACACGCCAAAGTTCAGATGCTCCTGCTCCTTGAACTCGGTGCAGCGGTCTTTGAAAAGTTGCTCGATACGTTTGGCTAATTCCATGCCTTTAGGCGTGGTATGATCACAGCCAATCAGGATTTGCAGGGTCTCAGCCAAGCCAAGTTGACCAATGGCAAGCGTACCATGCTTGAGCGCCGAGCGGATGCCCTCTTCGGGGATATATCCAGCCATAGTATGGTTTTCATACATGAACTTTGCGCTGTCGGGACTCTGAGAGCAAATCCAGTTGAAGCGCTCGATGAGCATATCCTTGGCTTCGCAGATTTTCTGGTCGAGGATAAACATGAACGCTTCAACAGCATTCTCGCAAATTCCAAGCTCGGCCTGTTCGCCAACCCACGCCATTGCTTCCATAGCCAGCGTGGGCATAATGATGGTCACAGGACAGATGTTGCCTCGCCCATCCTTGAGCTGGCCAAAGCCATTGATGTCCCAGCCATTTGCAGTCCTACACAACGATGCTTTCACATCGTTGGACTATATCTTTACTATTTGGTTAGTACTCCGCGCTTCCCTGCAACAGGAATTTCACCTGTTGGGTACTCTACTCGGTTACTCTCTGATGCAACCCAAATTACACATCAGATACCCTTTCGATAGTCTCTTCACATAACATAATCAAACTGATAATCGTAATGATTTACAAACTCACCCTTTAAGATTCTTGCAATCTTATGGCGGTCGAGATGGAGCGCTTCACCACATTGTCGAATAGAATCAAAGATTTTTTCATTTCCGTCTTGGTCGATAACTCTAACTTTTGTTCCATTCTTGTGGGTGCGATTACCACTGTCCCAGCCATGTTGTACGTTATAACTATTAGTACACCATTCAAGTCGGAACATCCATTGTCACCTCCTCATTCTAAGATTTTGTTTGATTATGTTTTAGCACAGCGATTATCTTGCGTTCTCGCGCAAGCCTTCCCTGTTAGCAGAATCATTAACGAACCATTATCCTGTTCGAACTTTACGTTGATTCCACACCCTGCATTTCACAGGTTCACGAAGTTTTATATGGGCTGTGGTGTTTTCTTAACCCATAGTACTGAAATACGTCCGAGGGTCATTGCGGTCATAACCAGCGTTGCCAGACCAGTCGACATTGGCATAGTTAGGGTAAAGCCGCAGACTTGTAGACTTAAGCGCCAGTCTGAACAGGTCATAATTGGGTTCGCCTTCATGTCGATTCACGCCGTTCATACACTGGAAGATGCCACAAGGGAAGATGCTGGTCTTGTGGAGCTTACCCATACCCTTGATAGAAACATCAAGCAACGCCTTGATAACCATGCGGCCTTCAAGCAATGTGCACGTACCATAGTTGATGGAGCTGAACGGCAGCTGATTGCCAGAACGGCTTTGGAGAGTATTGAGGTTATGATACATGCCCTCAACAGCCTGCTTAGTTTCGACAATTGTGTCATACAGCGCAGACTGATAAAATGCAGGATTGAGGTTTTTCTTGTTGGCAAGGGAGAAGTCTTCTTCCTTTAATCCTGTCTTGGCATAGAAATCGTTTTTGTTTTCGTCTACCCAATCATCAAATCTGTTTCTGACAATGCCGACTTCGTCTTCATAGTCATCGAACAACATTTTTTCAAGGTCAAGATTGCAAAATGCGGGGGTGCTCTTCAGATATGCGACAATATAGTGTTTCCGAAAGCTCTTGCGCACATAAGGAACCATCGTCCAGTCCAGATGCGTTGCACTCACGCCGCCAAACTGTTGTAGACTTTGAATCTGAAAAATAACTGCTACCAGTTGAAACGCTGTGTTGATACTCTGAGCAGGTCGAACATCTGTCTGACGTGTATTAAAGCCATTAGCTAACAGATCATCGAACGGAATCGAGAGGCAGTTTGACATACCAACCGCGTAGCTATCAAGATCGTGGATATAGATCTCATTGTTTAGATGGTTTGCTTTTGCCATCGGAGAAATGAGATAATCCAGAGCATACTTCTTGTTGACCACGCTGCTGGCCTCGCCCACGCGACCGCCAAAGCTATGCTCGTCAACATTGGCATTTTGGTTCTTGACGTCTCGAGCCTCCAATTTCTCGGCAATGGCGTCCATGAGCTGGGCATACTGGCTACGCGCCATCTGATGCAAATAGCGATATTCAACGTATGTCTTGGCCACGTCTTTCCACTTGCTTGCCATGAGCTTGCGAACTACGGCATCCTGAATTTCTTCAACCGTCATACCATCCTTAGCGGCAACCTCATTGGCAATGCGATGCGCACATTCCTGCATCTCACCAGTCACGCCGTCAGGATAAACCTCGACGAACGCCTTGGTGATTGCCTTGACAATCTTGTCTGAATCAAATTCGACCTTTCGGCCATCACGCTTTGTAACTTGCAACTGCTGATACCTCCTTGAACATATCATAGGGCTTATCGCCGTAGATAACTATTGATGTTTTGTTTGTGTCAATGTCCACGCTTGGGCCTACACTTGCCGCTGGTTCAACTCTCGGCCTTACGCAGACCTTGACCTCCATATCGTATGGATAGTACAAGAGCTTCCAGATAAGTTCGGCTACTGTCATTAGGGTTCCTCCTTTCTGCCTTCTAGCACATTAGATTATATCAAATGGATGTGTGGTTGTCAAGCCGAAATTTAGGCGGGTCATAGTTAAAATCAAACCATACGCCGTCAATGCACATGATTTTGGCTCGACGACCTCTGTTGCTTTCGCCAACGCCATAAGGCACACGGATGTTAGGGAACAGCTCAAAGAAATTCTTGCCTTTGCCGCTCTGGTATTTACTCGAATCAATCTCGATATCAAACATCTATTAACATCTCCTTTAGCGCAGTATTGCGCTTCAACTGTTCAACCGTCTTAACGCCCTCAGCAATGGTGTTTTCATCACCAATTACGATTAGCTTCTCACGCGCACGAGTTACCGCTACATACATAAGGTTGCGACTAAGAAAGAAGCCGTGGCTTGGGTCAATCAGCACGATGACCACCTTGGCCGAACTACCTTGGCTCTTATGCACGCTAAGCGCATATGCTTGTTTGAGCCGAGCAAGGCTGCCGACATTATGCTCGCCATTGTCAAAATCCACCAGCACAATATCATCATCGCCACGCACAGGTTGATACTTGCGAAGATAGCCAATATCGCCATTGGCAATGAAGTTGTCGATTCCCGCAGAGTAGTCATTTTTTGTGTTGATAACCTTGTCGCCAATCTTGATGGCGCTATTCTTGCGAACAGGCTCATTCGGGTTGACCAGCTCGCTCACAGCCGCGTTGATGGCGTCTGCACCAATATTTTTATTGAACGGGCACAACACCATGATGTCATCAGTCGTATAACCTTGAGCCGTCAAAGCCTCATAATGCCGAACCACTTGCTGGATAGGCTCAGAATTGTCCTCCTGTTCAAACAAATAATCAGGAAAATCATCCGTCAAATGCTCGCAACTACCTTGGCGTATATCAGTTGCTATGGTGACAATGCCGCTCGAATTATAACGGAAAATCTTGTTAAGTTGTGTACGCGGAACAACGCCGCTATCAATGATATCTTGGACTACCGAGCCGCATTGAATAGATGCAAGCTGGGCATTGTCGGCAACGAATACCAAGCGCGGCTTATTGCCAACGGCGTCAAGCAACGCCGACAGCAGATGCACCGATACCATAGACGATTCGTCGATGATGATATAATCCGGCTTCCATGGGCTTGTCAAGAACATATGGATAGTCATGGCTTGACGGCCAGTATAGCCACGCAGCACCTTAGCAGCAATGCCAGTGGGGGCAAGTAGCTGGTAGCTAAGCCCACGGTCTTCAAGCTCGGCGATAATTGCTTTCGTTGTGAAACTCTTTCCAGAGCCAGCATAGCCATTGAGCATCGATACGTCGCGATTGATGGCAAGCTCTACGGCGCTGAATTGTTCATCTGTAAGCCCCTCATGCTTGACGCGATTGACCACATCATCATGTTTGGCTTTGAGCCGTCGTTTGATATGCTCGGCGATGTTCTGCTCGGCTCTATGAGTGTCACTGAGCGCCACCAGATGGCGAGCTGCGTCATACCATACGCGCGGGTCATCTGTTACGACCTTTACGATGCTCAACATGGTCTCAGGCGCAAGTCTATGAACCTCTCGGGCAAGTTCTAAATCTCCCATACGTGTATTGCCATGCTGTTCATTGGCTTTGAGAGCCTCATAGACGGCGTAGCAGCATCGGTTGTAGTCATCCCGTTTGCAATATCTGCTTACAGCCAACTCGTCTGCTTTAGCCCAGCTCATACCGGCTTGGTCAATGAGGACGTGATAAGGGTTAGATTGGATAGCTTCTCTGAACCGCGCAACATCTTCTTTGTAGAGCTTGTGGAGCTTGGTCTGGTTGGCTTTGTAGGTGATGCCAAAAGAATAATAGTTAATCAATGACAAAACCTCCTTAGATTTGATATTGTAATCATACCAAACCATAAGGAGGTTGTCAAGGGTTATTCAGAAATTTTCTCTTTGTATCTTGGACAATCTTTCTGGTTATCATCCAAAAAGTACGGGCAATCTGGCGGTTCTTTCTCGCCCCAACATAAACACGCTTTAGATGTGATTGGTGTATCGTTGTTCCACCAGCCAATAATTCGCTCAAACGGATGCTCGTATTCGCAGCTCATAGAATCGTCCTTTCCTGATATAATTTGTTCCAAACCTCAAGCCCTTTGTCACTGGGTGAATCTTTATAGCCAAGACGGTCTTGTTTATCCCAGATTATCCCCACTTGACAATATGGCTTGAAGAGATTGGCAATCTTCTTGACTTGCCGAACATATACGCCGAACTCATTTTCTCTTAGCTCATGGTACTGCCGGTCAAGCGCTATGTTGACCCGTTGTATGCCAAGGTCGAGGAGCATATCACGCCGTAGCTTGTTGCAATTCCAGCCGAATAGCGAAACGCAAGCCGCATCATCGCCAAGCATGGATGCTATCTGCAAGGTTGACTTGGGGGCTTCAAATATTGTGACCTCGTGGCTTGCCTTAATTGCGTCTTGGTTCTCATATAGTCCATAGCATACGCGGCCAGTAGGAAAGCGATAATCCTGTGTCAAGGTTCTCAGCGGCTCGTATTTTCGTCCAGCATCTACAATGGCTCGGCGTGTATTACGAGCATGGATGCCAACAAGATTGCCATCAGGGTCATGCACAGGGATGGCGATTTGGGCATTGCGGCCATACCAGCCTATGCCGAATTTGTGCATAGCCGCCTTGCTGACGCCATCCTCAAGCCATGACTTATGGGGGATGGGCTTGAACAGCCGTAACACGCTTGGGTCATAAGTTGTCAATGACTCAGGCTCGGCTTCGGCATTTGGCAACCATCGGCGCAAATCTTTCTGCCATGGGTCAATATCGGCACGACTTGATGCCTCTGCGGCATGAATGTCAAGCGTCTGGCAGATGTATTCGACGGCTGGAAGAAAATCAAGATGTTTGATAAATTGAACAAAGCCGATTACATCCCAGCTCTCGCCATCCCTGTGACAATGCAGATGGCCTCCAGCATCGTCATTATACCACCATAGTTTATAGCTGTCTGAGCCATGGCATATGGACTTGAAATGAATTTGATGAGCTGATGCAAAATTATAATCTGCCCCAAGAGAATCCATGAGGTCAATAATGTTGTCGGCGTTGATTTGAGACTTGATAGATTGAATGTTAATCATTGGCATATACCAGCTTTGTTCTTGTCATCTCATATGGCTTGTTATCACTATCTGTACACCAGCAATCCACCCATCTGCCTGTGTTCAAATCCAACCTACCCCATATCTTGAGGTGTTGAATCTGATTGCCAAAGCGAACCTTGAACAGATGGATGATACGGTTTGGTTCAATAGGCGCTTTACCAGCCTCAACCATCATAGCCACGATTTCCTTCTCCTGACGCCGTAACGGCATGATAATCCCGCCAACATCAAGTTTATCTTGCATGGCGCGACTACCAGCCAAACAACCAGCATCAAGAATCTCCTGTTGATTGACTGCGGCGTTGGTCTGACAGAACGTCAGGATTGCTACATTGTTTTCAACCGCAATATCCTTGAGGTTGGAAACAATATCTGACAGCACTTGGTCTGAACGAGTAGCTACGCCATTCTTCTTGGCAATGTCGCTGCTTACCGCCGATTGCTGGCTTACATAGTCAAAGACCACATAGCCAACATTATGCAGCGTTGCATATTCCTTGATACACGTCTTGAGCTTGTCGTTCGTAAAGCTCGGCATCGTTACAATGTAGATGTTGGAATCGTGTAAGATTTCAATGGCTTTATCTACCCTCTCTTCCTCGCCATCCTTATAGTGGCCATTGAGGATATGGTAGGTCTGAACTCCGCTGATAGAACCGATGAGCTTAGGCGTAAGCTCCTCTTGGTCATTCAGCTCATATTGGATAAACAACGCCGCTTTATGCTGATAGCATGGGTTCAGCTGATAGCATCCAGCCTCATCGTCCCACAGCTCAGGGCAAGCAACCAACGCCGCATTGTATAGCGCCACACCCGTCTTACCTGAGCCGCTTACTGCGCCGTGCATTGTCAACTGGCCACGTTGCCAACCCCTTGCCGCCGTGTTGAGGTATCGACTAAACGTGGTTGCGCCAAAGGCGGGCTCGTCTTTGAACCGTTCCTTGATTGCTTCAAAGCCATCGCCAGCCTTGAGTTCCTTGGTGCTCTTATCCTGATAGAATTGCTTGCGGATGCTGATGGCTAAACCGTCATAGTAGTCGAGAATATCTTGGATGCTCCACTTGGCCATATCTCCTTCAAAGCGGCTAATATCAAATCCGGCCTTAGCATATTCCCTAAGCAGGGTTGCCTTGCGAACGGACGACCAATATAGCTCGAAATTGTCCACGCTGACAAGTTGCTTGATGGTGTCAACGAAGTCTGTCAGATTATTGGTGGTAAAAATCTCTGCGACTGTCTTATTGTTTGAGCACAGGTTAAAGCAATCCATCGCGCTAATACTTTGTGCCCCACGTTTTGCTAACGCTGTGATGGCCTGATATAACCTAAGATGGAAAATCTGCGGCTCAAAGTCCTGCTTGGTAAGAGGGAATTTATCGCTCAGAGCAAGGCTTGGTTTGATGAGCATAACGCCCAAGCATAGACGTGTCGCTTGTGAATCATAGATAGCCATACTCAATCATCCTCTGCTGGCTCAGGCAATGGCATCCAATGCGTAACTTTGCCATAAATTTCCTCATACGGCCAAGAGCCATCAAAGAACATCCATGCGCGGTCAACAATTTTTGGCTCATAGCGGCCATTATTGAACGTACAAAGCACATCTTTAAGCGGTTCGGGCAACCCATCTTTAACGCTAATCCATTCTGCACTCATATAAATACATCCTCCTCTTTATCATACCGCACAACTACGGCATCTTCATCGGCTTGTTTCCATCCAGCAACTTGCACCTTCATCTTCTGTTGCCATTGCCAATATTTCTTGGCCTCATCATAAACATATGGGACGATTCCTATACCCTTATACTCCGCGCCTTTGACGTTGATGCTATACCATAACGCATATCGTATGCCAGCATACGTCATACCCTTATCTGTCATGCGTTTGAGCTGCGAGCCGATCATGATAAAGTTGGCATCAGGGTCAAGAGATTTTATGTAATCCAATAGGGCTTTGCGTTCAGCCGCATCGGGGCTTGTCGATTTTTTAGCCATTGAATTCACCAGAATCATTCAACGTCGAACGAATGAGGTGGGCAATAATCTCGCACGTCCAGCCGTTGCCCAGCATTTTATACGCCTGGGTGTCGCTGACGGGAAAGGCGT
>ERZ808240.271-NODE-271-length-71089-cov-19.027480_pt1 | contig 71089 bp, 64 predicted proteins | sample MGYA00521084_ERZ808240 | MGnify/ENA primary metagenome ERZ808240 (study PRJEB31516, sample SAMN03275571) | gut metagenome | biome: mammalia-associated habitat; material: feces | host: Papio cynocephalus | place: Kenya | collected 2012-08-06 ...
GTATTCCCCGCCTATGCGGGGTTGATTCTACAGTGAAAGAAGAAAAAGTAAAGCGGCTGGCGGGTATTCCCCGCCTATGCGGGGTTGATTCCCAGTACCCAGCGTATACTGTGGGCTCTGTATGCTGTATTCCCCGCCTATGCGGGGTTGATTCTCAGAATGCCCTGAATGGTTCCCAGCTAAATGAGAGTATTCCCCGCCTATGCGGGGTTGATTCCCACTGTCCAGGCTGGCGTCACGATCAATCCATTGGTATTCCCCGCCTATGCGGGGTTGATTCCGACAAGCACAAGGGCACCGTCAGACCACCAACACTGTATTCCCCGCCTATGCGGGGTTGATTCCGGCCGCGCCAGTAGAGCTCTTCTCAAGCGTATAAGTATTCCCCGCCTATGCGGGGTTGATTCTGTGATATAATTCACATTAGGAAATACTTGGAGGAGTATTCCCCGCCTATGCGGGGTTGATTCCTCTAGGCTCACTCACTTCGCCAGCCGTGAAGGCAGTATTCCCCGCCTATGCGGGGTTGATTCTCAAGGGCGGCCCTGACCTGCGGCTCCACATCTTGGTATTCCCCGCCTATGCGGGGTTGATTCTCTGCAGCACGCAGAACAGCAGCAGAATCATCCAGGTATTCCCCGCCTATGCGGGGTTGATTCTGCAAGGTGGTTACAGTCAGTTTAAGTAGTGGCTCTGTATTCCCCGCCTATGCGGGGTTGATTCTCTGGCACCATCTGCACTGTACGCAGTGTGTAGCTGTATTCCCCCGCCTATGCGGGGTTGATTCCTTATTGCAATCCAGTGGAAACTTCATCTAAATCAGTATTCCCCGCCTATGCGGGGTTGATTCCTCAGCTGAGTCGGGCAAGTGCCCCTTACCGGCCTGTATTCCCCGCCTATGCGGGGTTGATTCCACCAAAAACCGAATCCACACTTCCCTCTTGGGCTGTATTCCCCGCCTATGCGGGGTTGATTCTTTCTTCGTGAGAACAGTGAAACCTTGGGTCAAGCGTATTCCCCGCCTATGCGGGGTTGATTCCACGACTGCCTTCCAGTCTGCGCTGTCTGAATTGAGTATTCCCCGCCTATGCGGGGTTGATTCCGTACAGCGAGTTCCTACAGCAGCTCTTCGGCGAGGTATTCCCCGCCTATGCGGGGTTGATTCCGACGCAGCCGCCGAGTCCGGTGCCGAGTCTCATTGTATTCCCCGCCTATGCGGGGTTGATTCTGAGGCCTGGTTGCTCGAGAACATAAGCTTTAGCGGTATTCCCCGCCTATGCGGGGTTGATTCCTTCTCTAGTAGTCTGGTTATCACCATCACCAACAGTATTCCCCGCCTATGCGGGGTTGATTCCGCAGCGCACGGGCGGAGTGATTCCGATGGTCTATGTATTCCCCGCCTATGCGGGGTTGATTCCCAAGCAGCTTGCCCTCGCAGTAGCCTTCAGCCTGGTATTCCCGCCTATGCGGGGTTGACGCTACCATGATGGATTTATCCCGGTCACCAGGTTCGCCGGTCTATGGTCGGCTTACTGCAGCCTAAGGGCCATGCCTGCACTAAATCGTAGCGAACGACTTCGTCTATGACTCGTAGACTCATTGGCTCGTTTGCTCAGAACGACGAGCTGCGTTAAAGTGATCGATAGGGAAATCATTAGCCTGGCTGAAGTCTAACATGCTACGGACTGCAGCCACTGTAGAAAGCAGGGCACGTTGGCGGGAATCATGCTCATAGCAGAGTCAAAGAGGGCTATAGCCCAGCTCACGAATGAAGTCATGGTCAAGTACCAGTACCCTGGCGGTGTGGGCCGGTTCGTAGTCAGCCTCTCACGGATAGGGAAGACGCTCGACTCTCCCTCGTGGGTGCTGACAGAAGACGGCTCGAGAGCTAGGCAGCTAGGTCAAGACGTCGAGCTCCGGTACGACCCAGAGTCACCGATGCTGAGCCTGGCTTGGAAGACGCTGCGTCCAGTGCTCACAGACAGGATGCGGCGCGGTGCTACTATCATCTTAGACGTGACCCCAGAGGGAGACTCTACTATCAGCGCAGCTGACGTCCGGAGGCTGCGAGGCGTGCTCGCTGACGCTGACGCATGGCAGTACGACGTGGAGTGGCTGCAGGCTGACGCTGACAGCCAGCATGTGGAGACCACGGCTGGAGAATGGGCTGCGCGTGGCGTCGAAGACATGAGCACTGTCACGACTGTCAGCGAAGCTGCGAGCACTGTCCTCGTCCCGGTACGAGACTGGGACGCTGTCGATCATAGCCAGTACCGTGAGGTCCGAGTATGGGGAGACATACAGGGCTGTGGAGACGCCTTCAGGGAGTCTATCCGAGGGGTAGGAGATGACCCGACTGTGCTCAAGGTGTTCTCAGGAGACCTGTTCGACCGTGGCCATGGCGCTGCCGTCGTGTTCGACTGGATGATGGACCATCTGCATGACCCAAGCGTCGTGTGGGTCCGAGGCAACCATGATGGTCTACTGCGGATCTATGGAGACAATGGCCTGACTGGCTTCGTTCCAATGGCTACGAGAGACACTGTCCAACAGATTCTAGATGGCTCGCTGTGGGTCGGCCAGCAAGTGGAAGCTATGCTACGCGAGCAGGAAGCCTGTGGTCGTACCATCACAGGTGACAGCAGCAGGCTACGACCGCGGGCTATGAGACGCGGTGCTCGCAAGCTGTACGCTGAGATGGTCGACTTGCTCGCCTTCAGATGGGCTGGCCAGCTCTGGATCGTGACTCACGCCGGCCTGCATCCGGGCCAGCTCACGAGCAGCATGCGGGGAGTGGGGTCTGATGGTTTCAGTTATGACGCCAGGCCTGACGCCAGCTCCCCCGAGTTCCCAGGGGAGATCGCGCTGGGGTGGGAGTCTCAGCAGTTCTTCAACCATGGTACTGGTCGCGCGTTCGACAAGGGCGACTACGACGTGGACATCGACGCCCTCATAGACGGCGTAGAATGCCAGGCTGACGAGTGGGGGATGCAGACTGTCGACCAGTTGCATGGGCACAGGAACCAGCACGATGTGGCTGCGGACGCTCACCAGCACGTGTGGAATCTGGAGCACAACGTGGAGCGTGGTGGGACCATGAGGGTAGCGGTAGTGAGCAGGGACGGGTCTGTGACTGTCGACGAGTACGTGGACGCTGCTGCCGTGGCCGACCCTGCTCAAGAACGCAGGTCAGCCCATAAGCGCAAGTGAGACGCTGCAGCCGGCTGATCATGGGTAGTCTGAAGTAGACAGCCCACGTCTGTAGATGGCGTCAGTCACGGTTCTGCTCTGAACGCATGACCCGCGCTGCCATGGCTTCTCATTGCGTAGCTGGACATGGAATGGGTAAGATCAATGCCATGGAAAGAGAACAGTTAGACGAACTAGTACTCAAGCTGGTGGAAGCAGCTGCAGACCGTGGAGACGATCACGTTAGAATCTACTCGTGTGGTCCAACAGTGTATGACTATCCTCACGTCGGTCACCTGCGGACAGCAGTAGTCATCGACGTGCTGCGCCGTTGGCTGGAGGCTGGGCATGGTGTCAAGTCCACATTAGTCAGCAACCTCACTGACATCGACGACAAGATCGTCCAGAGGGCTATCCGAGACGGCGTGGACTGGCGGCAGCTGGGTACGAAGTATGGTAGGGAATACGACAAGGCCCTTGAAGCGTTAGACGTGAGTCTTCCTGACGTGCAGCCTATCGCCTCCGGCTGGGTGCATGAGATGGGGGAGTTGATCCAGAGGCTGCTGAACCGTGGTCACGCTTACATCGGGTCTGATGGTTCTATCTGGTTCAGCGTAGCGTCTCTAGACTCGTATGGCTCGCTCACACGGCAAGCAGGTCAGTCTACCAGTTCTACTGAGGCTAAGGCTAGTCTCACTGCTGACGACGAGTCTCACGCTAAGCGTGACCCCCGTGACTTCGCGTTATGGAAGCGCGCGAGCGGAGACGACTTGAAGCTGGGGTCGTACTGGAATCTCGTGGAGTACGCGCATTGCCCTGATGGCTCGTTCCCAGAGCTCTCGTCAGACTCCGGCGTCACAGAGTGGGAGGAAGAATGCCCAGACTCGAGAGAGCACGGTGAGCGTTGCGTCGTGCATGGCTACTCGATCCCAGGGCGGCCAGGCTGGCACACTGAGTGCGTGGCCATGAGCCTGGGAGTCCTAGGAGACGGGTTCGACTTGCACGCTGGCGGCGTAGACTTGCGTTTCCCTCATCATGAGAACGAGCTAGCGCAGGCGGCAGCAACCGGCCACGAGTTCGCGGAGAACTGGCTGCATGTGGGATGGGTGACTCGCGGTGGTGAGAAGATGAGCAAGTCTAAGGGGAATGGATTGTCGGCAGAAGACGCTATCATTTTCCCTGGGCCATGGGCTACCCGCTATCTGTTGCTGAGCGCTAAGCCTACGTCACCGTTAGAGCTGCCTGATAGACCGGCCTTGCGAGCGCCAGACAAGACCCGAAAGAGGATCCTTGATCTCGCTGCTGCTGAGAGAGAACTCTACCTGTCTGCAGGCTTGATGACAGGAGATGACGACGAGAGCATCGCGCTCAGGGGATCATACGCGCAGTCTGGCCACGAGGCCACTGGTAGACTAGCGGCAGACAGTGAGACTGCAGCCATTATCACGATGAGGCGTGAGGAGCTAGAATCGCGCTTCGCGGAGGCTATGGACGCTATGGCTACGCCTGAAGCGCTCGCAGTCCTGCACGCTGCTATTGACCTGCTAGGCGACGCTATCAAGACTGGTGACGCTGTGCTCGCGCATGAGGCGATGGGCACGTTATCGAAGCAGTTGAATGTTCTTGGGCTCGACCCCTCAAGCAAGGCTTACGTGGAGCACTATGGCCCGATAGCCGAGAATGGCGCCAGGCGCAGTACTGGAGAGTCTAAGTGGATAGAAGCAGCGTCTGAGACTATCAGGGCCTGTAGGGCTGACAGGCGATGGGAGGCTTCAGACGCTGTGAGATCTGTCGCTATCGCTGCAGGATACCAAGTGCACATCAACAGGGATGACGTGCAGATCTCGAAGTGAATGAAGGAGGCTCGCTTCACACAGGAGTCATAGACGTTTCTGGTTCCATTGGAGCCACGACGCTGTGCCACGGAGGGACTCTCCCCTCCTCCAGACGCGCTTCACGTCAGTGGGCTTGATCGACCACAGGGTAGCCTGCAGCCAATCGAACCACGTCTCGTCTGCTGACGGCTTGTACTCACCGTCAGCGCTTATGACGCCGCGCTGTTCCATGCCATAGTCTACAGGCTGCCCTCCGTCTGGGACTCTACCATGCATGTCTACGCGGCGCGGCGTCCGCAAGTCGTCAACAGTGCGCAGCACTCGCTTCCAGGAGTCCTCTTTCTCTCTCATAGTAGCCGCGTCTGACCTAGCCAACCATTCGTCGACTTCGACTCCAGTGCTGTCTTCGTCTATCCTGATCACGTCTTCTCTAGACGGCATCAGCAAGCCACCATCCGTCAAGAACGGGTAAGAGGACCAGTCATAGAAACTAGACAACAGTATGCGTCCAGCGGGCACTTCCAGTCCAAGCACCACGTATTCTACGCCATCGTCTGGCCCACCCCAGACCTCGTCTGCCAGCATGCCACGTCCATTGCGTCGATACGCCCACGCCCATAATGGCCATCTGGCGTCGCAGCCTGCAGGCTTGCATACGCCTGCAGCCTCCATCTCACCGGCTATCCAATCATAGCACACAGTAGCGTAGTCCCCGAAGCCTGTCTTCTTAGACGCTTCTTCATCGCAGTAGACAGACTCTCCAGCGTCTAGCTTTCTTAACATGCTGGCTGGCTGCACTGTCGCCAGATGCACTATCGGTGAGACAGTGGCTTCGCCTGTTCTATCATCAGCAGTCTCCTCAGACATGCAGTCGCTCTGTCTACCGTCACTGACCATAGTCCACCTTGTCCATCTGAGTCTTCCATTGTGGGAGGTCACTGTAACCACCGTTCGGCCATCTGTCCCAGGCTACTGACACGTGGGTCACCTCGTCTAACGGCAGTAGCCCGCCCTTAGTCACGCCTCCGTCTGGAACGCTCACAGTCCACCAAGTCCACTCCCATTTCTTGTCGTCGCATCGCTTGTCTTCTCTCATAGGGAACGTCAGGGCCATGTCGTAATTGCCTTTGTAGCCATCTTGGCTCATCTTGACGTCTGCTGTCGCCGGGACGCAGCTAGCGTCGAACTGCAGCTGCAGGGTGATAGTCCTATCATCTGGCCCACCATGACGGTCTTTCATCCACGTGTAAGACGGCAGTGTCGTCCCCGTAGCCGCCAGTAGCGTGTCTGGCGTCTCCGCCTGTTTGACGCTGTAATGGTATTCTGGTTTAGATTCTTCTATGCGCTGCTGCACTACTCCCACTGTGGTAGTCACTATGCAGACAGCCAGTATGTCAGACCATGCTGACATCACCGTCTTCGCAGTGTCAACTGCCTCATTCAAATCCATGAGACTATCATACAACGAGACGTTGTAGCGTAGCACATCGCGGTCTGGCAGTTCCCTATCATCTGAAGTCACGAGTAGATGCGGCTTATACGCAGCGTCAGCGTCGCAGTCTAACGAATATCTGAAGCATTAGGGACGGTTAGAACGAGACTTTACAGACTACATGGAGACGAGACGGATGGACGCTAAGAAGAGAATGCTTGATGATCTGAAGACTAAAACGTTAGTCTGGGTCACCGCTGTAAGCATGATCGCCAGCTGCGCTGCTGTGCTTCCAGCTATAGCAGACGACGCGGGGACGTCCTATTTCCCTACGTATGACGTCACGCCGACCGTCACCGGCTCTGATGGCGCTGGTCTGGCTGCGGACAGAAACCTGTACTCGTCATGGACGATCAAGGGGACTGGAGAGGCCACATACGATCTTTGTCGGGACACTAAGATAGACACTATCGGATGGTGGGCTTCAGACGTAGCAGATGGCTCAGTAATCACTGTCGAATACAGCAGCGATGGCTCGACGTGGCAGAAAGCGTACGGCAGCAGTCTGCAGTCTGGCAGGCAAGAATTAGATGACTTCGACTTAGACTTGCCTGATGACCTTACAGCCCATTATCTCAAGTTCACGGTGCAGTCAGACTCGGCTAAGATGCGCACGATCAACGTAGTAGGCTCGATGAGTGCTGACTCTGACGGCAAGCCTGCCAGCATGGACGGTTTCACTGGTCAATGCAAGCTGACTACTGACAGGGAAGTCTACAAGGCAGGCAACCTCGTCGGGATCTACTGTGCTCCAGGCGAGGCAGGCAAGCAGTACGTGGACACTAGCGGTGGCTACACGACTACTGGCGATCTGGACGGGCTCAAAGAATACGATCCGGATGGTGCTGGCGCGTTCGAAGTAAAGCGCACTACCGGGGCGTTCGCCGTGTACACTGCTGAGAAGCAGGGAGACTTCACTCTGACGATCAATGACCAGCCGATCACCATCCATGTGAACGACGCTGACTACAAGGCTAAGTATGGCGCGGTGGACGATGATGCTGAGAACACGTCTTCAGATTCAGACGAGAAGGGGACTCATTCAAAAGACAGTGCTGAAGACACTGGAGACGATGACGTGGCCAAGAACGACAAGGGCTCTAAATCTGATTCTGGCAGCCAAGCGGCGCAAGCAGACGACGATGAGAATGCCAGCGGTAAGACCCGGCCCGTAGCTATGGCCATCGCCAGTATAGTGCCCTCGTTGAGTTCGATCCCAGGTCTGGGTAGCGTGCTCGCAGGCTTGTCTAAGATACTCGGCAAGTGACGATCAACGTGCGTATGGCAGATCTGGTGACTAGTCCACCGAGCGCAATAGAATCAGTCAGTCAAACCGTCTATGTAGTCCATGAGGATAGAGCCGAAAGGATCGTCGTTCTCCGGGTCTAAGTACTCAGCGAGGGTAGAGTCGACTATCTGCCTGCCAAAGCCGGCTTTGAAAGGCCCGCCTACCGCGACTTTCGGTATCTCCACCTCTAGCGACAGCAAGAACGCTTCGAACTCGTCGTCTGTCCATGGGCGAGTCTCCACCTGACCGATAGCAGACCTGTCCCCGTTGAGTAGGCTGTCGACGAGGTCATCGATCTGCTGTGGCGTCATCTTGAGTAGTCTGGGAGGAGCACTGACAGGCTGTCGAGGAGAGGCTTGGGTCTGCAAGCGCTGGTTGGAGTCAATCGTCGGGTTCTGGGGCCTGCCCGTCCTGTTGTTCAGTGTACCTGCCATGATGCGTCTGTCTCCGTGGATCTACTAGTTCTGAGAGTGAGATATGAGCCCAGACTGCGTCTCACGGTTAGACAGACTCTGCGATCGCCCCCCCCTAACAGCAGGAGCGTCTATAGACACGCGGTTGATCACTGTGACGTAGGCTTGAAGGCTATGTTAGAATGAAATCGGGAATGAGATTTTGCTCTAGACTACAGGAAGACTACAGTATGACTGCATTTGACTTGCATAAGAAAACTGACAAGAGGCGGCTGGCAGAGGCTATCGTGTGGGGTGGCGCTGTAGGAGACGCACTGGGCGCTCCGTTCGAATTCCGTATCAACAGGAATGATCCCATCGACTTGAGCCACATGCAGGGGACTAAGTTCCGCGTCGCGCCCCACGAGTTCGTGGAGTGCCCTGCAGGCTTGTTCACAGATGACACGAGCATGACGATCGCGCTCATCGACAGCTTGAGTGAGAACAATGGCGCTGTGGACGTTCTGGACGAAGCGGCTAAGTGGTCCGCGTGGCTGAGAGACGGCAGATACTCGTCTGTAGAGGGAATGGCAGTCGGCACTGGCAGCACGACCAGGAAAGCCTTGCTCGAGTACGGCCATGGGATCGATAGTCCTGACGCGAACGGTAACGGTTCGCTCATGAGGACGTCACCGCTTGCGCTAGTCGGGGCTACTGACGTAGACATCGAACGCAGCTCTGCAGTCACGCATGCTCACGTCGTCAGTAAGACAGCCTGCGTCATCTGGTGCCGTTTCCTCCGGAAACTCGTAGAGGGGAAGAAGCCTAAGACAGCTTGGGAGGAGACCCTGGACGATCTCGGGAACCACGCTGCCAGCATCGTGTCGACGCGATTGCGGGAGATATGGGAACTGCCAGAGTCTGAGATCAACTCGACTGGCTACGTGGTCGACACTCTGGAAGCATGCGCTTGGCTCGTGACGGATGACGAGAACAATGATTGTTATTCTGCTGTCGTGGAGAACGCTGTCAGTCTGACTGGGGACACTGACACGATCGCTAAGATCGCGGGAGAAGCTGCTGCGATCGTGTATGACCCTGAGAACATCCCCACTGCATGGCGTCGCGAAGTCAAGAGGCCAGAGCTGTTAGACCACGCTGTCGAGCAGCTCGCCGATCTGATTCCAGATGAACTGTGATCGGGTCAGATCACCTCTAAGTCTATAGACGATGATAGCCGGTGCCCTCGCGTCATGAGGCACCGGCTACCTGTTTGCTATCAGTCTACAGCCCGTAGATTCTACTGGCTCAGATCACCAACCAAAATGACCTTCATGTAGACGTGGAGTCCTATCGCTATAGATCCCTGGTTCAGTCTCGCCACTGCGTCCACTGATGAACTCTGTGATGTGCTTCCACTGGCCGCGGTTCACTCCGATGCGGTCATCTGGCTGCACCATGAGTAGTGGAGTCACCTCTCCCAAGCCATGAGACCGCAGCCATTTCTCAGCAGGCTCGTCAGCTTCCTCGTCATCGATCCACACGACAGGCCTCTGCTGGCCGGCTGCTTGCAGTTCTTGTAGAATAGCAGCCACTGAGTGCAGTTTGCCCATACCCCTGTTCAGGCCGGTCACGGGGTCGTACCAGAGTATCGTAGACAGCAATGGCTCTGTGGCGTCTGAGCCTATGAGACCGAGCTCGAACTCGAGCTTCCCGGTGAAAGGCTGCCATGTAGACAACCAGGCTACGTCAGCCTCGCAGTCAGCCTGCAGCTTCCTGATAGAATCGGCTAGCTTACTCGCCCAACGGATGCGCACAGTGGTCTTCTCAGACCCACCATACTCGTTAGACTGGCAGATCGTCACCCTCTCAGACTTGTCAAGCAGGAAAGCATGGTCTAGAGAATACAACTGCTTACGGGGGTCATCAGCAGCCATCTGGTCTAGCCAGCCTCCAGCCTGGCCTCCCCTCCTCAATAGTTTCTCGTCGGGGAAGGCGTTCAGCACGCCGTCAAAGTCGATGAGGACTAGAGGCTTGCTGTCAGTCTGCCTGCCTTCGTCCCACGGGTACTCGTCAGCCCGGCTTACTGTCCCGCGCTGTTCTAGAGACTTGAAGTCAGGCGTCGTGAGCGTGGAAGCAGCAGTGTCGTCAGTGGGATAACAGTCTTCTTCGACTGGTTCCCAGTCTAGGGCGCTGACTCCCCGGTAACCGCGCCAGCTCGATGCGTCTACAAGTTTGATCATGTCATTATGCTATCATGTCTAAAAGACTCATGCACGATCAATCTCATAGCCCCACGTCGCAACCCGAACTATGATCTGCAGCTCGCTGCTGTACCAGTATAGCGTGTGGGCAGGGGCTCGCCAGACGCGCCGCGAGAACTATTCAGACAATATCTGCTCATCATGCTGAGCAACAATGAGACCATAGTGGACGCAGACGCAGACAGTCAGCCTGACGTCCAAGAAGCAGGCGCTGCCAGCAGCGTCTCACGGAGCAGTAAACAAGACGCGGCAGGTCTGGTTAAGAGCAGGTCGATTACTGCGATGGTCGGGACCTGGCGGCTGCTCACTGCTAAGCCATGGCTGACATGGGCTGCACTCATGCTCATCACAGCGTTCATAGTCATCCCATGGTCTCAGGCTGCCATACGTCCAGATGGCGACTGCCATTGGTGGAGGATACAGAAGATACTCTCAGGAGAGGCTGTCCCCAAGATAGATGGCCTCAATCGGGTGAGCCCATTGACGGTCTATGATCCAGAATACTCTTCAGGAATCACGCTCTACTGCAACAACACAGCGGTGAACTCGCCCGTCGCATACCTGCCAGCGTTAGCAGCGGCTGCTATCATCGCAGCTATCAAAGGTTTAGAGTCACTTGCCATCCCCTACTCGATCGACGTGGCCCCGACCGCGCCGACGGCCTACATGATAGCAAGCGTCTCCACCGCAGTGTTCTCCATACTGGTCACGGCTCTGGCTATCAAGACTGCGGGCGAGCGATTCCAGTGGGCTGTCCTCGCGACTGCGACTACGCCTATGACGTGGACACTGTTCTTGTATCCGACTGCTGACGCGATGGCGTGTTCTGTTGGTCTGCTCTATGTGAGTCTAGTGCTTGGTTCTATAGGCAGGGGATCCCCGTCTAGGCTGAAGATCCCAGCCTTGTTAGCGTTAGCTGTAGTCATGGGGCAATTGAAGAGCAGTCTATGCGTTCTGGCGTTGCTACCGTTCGTCTTAGTGCTCACTGGAGACTGGAAGCCCTTGGCTCCCATCGCGTCACTGTTGACACAGGCTGCCAGTGCAGTCAGTTGGCTAGTCTTCGTAAAAGGCGTACCGCCAGTGTACGCAGTTTGGAAGATGCCTGGAGAATCGGGCACCACTGCTCAATACGATTTCCTTGTGAACGGGTATTCTGAAGCAGTCACTGGGTTGTTGCGTGATCCCATGAGTCTAATCAGTCTGATCGTCCGCACCACATTCAGCTACACGGATGATGCTATCCGCCATGGGCAGGAGATGTCGTGGGCTGCAGGCAGTGCAACGGGATTGTTCCCTATCATAGTGAGCATAGCCAGTCTGATCGTGCTGGTCATAGCGGCCATCGCATGGTCATCAACTGCTCCCAGCTTGCCTGTAATGAGGTCAAGCAAGACAGCTAAATGGCTCATAGCATTCATCTTGCTCGCGTTCACTGTGCTCACGACCGCGCTCATGACTATCGCCAGTTGGCGTGGTCGACTAGATGGCGTGCAGATCGTAGGCAACCAGTCTAGGTACTACGTCACCGTCATACCGTTGATGCTTGCACTGCTTCCATCCGTGGACTGGCTGCAGGCTAATGAGGAGACTATCCGCAAGATGGGGATGACGCTCACGATCATCGTCTACGCGTTCAGCGTGATCGCGTTGGTCACTGCCGTGTGACGGCGCCACTAGACTGCTCCTGGACTAATGTCCCTCTCTCACCACCCACGCGAGCCGTTCCAAGGCGAACTCTTAGCAGACTAAGAATCGATTGCCTCGAGATCGTATGAAGTTACTGTTAGTCTCGAGATACCTCTAATGATGAGTCGTTAGAATAGCCGTGCTCGGTATGGTGCATCACCTGTAGCCACGATTGGGCTAAGAATCGAGGAGGACCATCAACGCGACCCCACAATGAGTGCAGACTGAGTCTACAGCTTGGATACTGCTCATGTCCAGATCGAGTCAGCAGGTTAGATCTACAATCAATTGACAGGTTAGATCTACAATCAATTGACTGTGACAGGATATCTCTGAGGTGATCAAATTGGCTATCGCCGTGTTCCCAGACGGCACTCAAGTGCGCTGCAGGGCTAAGGACCCAGCTACATGCAGATACCATGGCGCTGATGTCAAGCATTTCGAAGACCAAGCGCAAGCAGACGCTTACTCTGAAACACGGGCAGCAGTCAGCAAGTCATCGCAAGGGAATTCCCTCAAGAAGACTCCAGCTGACACTGATGCCCACAGACTGCTGTCAAGCATGGTGAACGTGGGAGACGGGGTTTTGATCGGTTCTGGTCTGTCGTCTACTATGTGGACTACTGACGCGGGCGCTATAGAAGCCGCTAAGCTCAGGAACGAGGTCGCTGGCGAGATAGGCGATTACTCGGCGTTAGACGAGCCTGTAGATCTAGAGTCTAAGTGGACGCCGCGTGGGCTAGACGGAGAGCCGTTAGGGAGAAACCCGGTCGAATGGTTGAGAGAGCGATTAGACTCCCCATTGAGGGTGTCGTTCGAGGGCAAGCCTGTCGACAAAGCGTTCAGTGGCGCATCAGCAGAAGACTTGTATCGTGAGACGCTGCGACGATTAGACGAGAACGAGTCTCAAGCCAGCAAGCTCGCCCGGTTCTTTGAACGCAAGTCTAATAACGTGAAGTCTTACGCTGCTGTCAGATTGCTCTCATGGCAGGAAGCTGACGCTAAAGACGAGGCTCAGTTCCTAGAACGACGACTTGGCCCGGAGAAGACGGCTGAGATCCGGAAGCAGTTGAACTGGCATGATGACGATTGGCAGAGAGACCGTCTCAAGAGGGGAGAGGCCATACGAGAATACAAGGGCAGCTCATATGAGAATCCGTTCTTCCGGGCGCACGAGCTGAACTACCCGAAGTATCACGGGGACATCTACAGGGACATCGCCACGTACCAGAAGCGCAGTTTTGTAGACGTGCGCTCAGAAGTGCATGCTAGGATGGACGCTGGAGCAGACATGGCTACGGCTATGCAGGAGACTTACAAGTCTCACTCGCCGCATGGTGAGTATGTCGGCATCGACTTGGAGACTACGCAGGGTGGTTCGATGGGTGGTTCTATCATCGATGTAGGCGTAGAACGGATCAACATGGATGATGGCAGTCAATATGGTGCTCAAGCCGAGCAGTATGGCGTCACCAGGCAGCTAGCGCAGGCTGGGAACAAGTTCGAAGACTTGACGGGCATCTCCTTTGAGAGCCTAGATGGAAAGAAGCCTTTCAGGGAAGACGTAGAAGCGCAAGACAAGTTAGTCCGAGAACTGTCTACAGCCCCGATGGTAGCCCATAACGCTAAGTTCGAAGACTCGTGGTTGAAGGCTAACTGCCGTGGCTACGCGGAGGCCCGGCGAGCCGGTCGAATCAAGATAGTAGACACTATGCTGCTGTCTCGCAGACTCGACTCAGATCGTGGCGGCAACTCGCTGGAGAAATGGTCTCGCCGTTGGGGGGCGTTAGGGAATGACGAGGCTGAGAGGCATCTGGGGTACGAGGACACGCACATCATGAACGCGGCGATGTACAACATGGCTAAAGCCGGGTATGAATACTGACATGACAGAGGCTGACTGGGGGAGTTCCCTGACAGTCAGCCTCTCATTTGCAGACCGGTATGCAGTCTGCGGTTTTCACCACGAGCCTGAGGCGCCACCCCCACCGAAGCCGCCTCCCCCGAATGAAGAACTACTTGAAGATGACCCCGAGGACCAGGATGACTCAGAGCTACCGTTCCCGAACGAGATGAAAGTAGGGCTGACGCTAGTAGGCCAATGCCAGTCATCACCGTCATGACGATGACTGGTGCCAGTGCATGAGCCAGTACCGTCAGACGAACCTGAACGCCTAAAGAAGAGGACGGCGACGAAGACAAGCACTAGGAAGACTGACACTGCGATGATTGCCCGATCGGCGCTAGTATGTTCCATAGAACCAACGCCACTGCACGTGTTCGACGTGTCGTCTGTAGACGGGGTCCACGCTGCACCATACAGCTGCGTACCGATAGAATCGACGAGGACGCGGACTCCAGCGTCATAGTCGCCTTGCTTGTACTCTGCCTCTGCTTGTTTGATGAGATCTGACGCTTTAGCGTCTGGTATCTCATCCTCAAGACCATAGCCTACTTCTAGCCTGTCCTGGTGATCATCGACCGCGACCACGTAGACGAGGCCAGTGTCCTTGTCTTTGTCTCCAGGCTTGTGCTTCTCAGCGAGGCTCATCGACCACTCTTCGATAGACTGCCCATCAGGCACATGGTCAGCAGTCACTACGAGCAGTTGCGCTGGGAGATCAGCGTCTTTCTCCCATTTCTCGTTAGCTGTCTTCACGTAGTCTTCCGTGCTGGCCGACAACGCGTCTGCGCCGTCTTTGACGAAGATCCCGCCATTCTCGTCAGCGTGTGCTAGCATAGGCGTAAGCAAGACGCTGACGACAGCCAATACGACCGTCAGCACTGCCAGTAACTCTGCTATGCGACGAGCAGCCATAGTGCTCTGTCTGCATCTGGCGTCTACCATCGTCTACTCCGATTCTCGTGACTCGGGCAGAATACCCGTATGTTCTATCTATGACGCATGGTACCGTGTCAGGCTATCGCAAGCAACAGTAGCCTCGCGTCAGGACGTGGGCGTTTCGTCAGTGGCTTGATGACGACGCTGCATGACGGCCCATCACGTGCTCGCGTCGTACACGGTAAGATGACATTGTAGACGTATGAGGCTGATGAGATCGGGCGCATAGATGACTAAGCGTGAAGACTTGGTGGACAAGCTCGCCCGTGAGATCAACGTGGGGAAGACTAAGGGAGTGTATGAGAAAGGCGAAGACAAGACTGTAGACACTGGCCTGGGGTTAGCATACTCTGAAGCAGAGTCGGAGGCGGCGAGGGGGACAGTGACCGAGCCGCCATGCGATGAGTGTAGGGAGAAGCTGTTCTCATTGATCCCAGTCATCAAGTCTTTCACCTCGAATTCTAACGAGAACGAGGCCACGCTGGAGTCAGCCGCGCAGTCGATGAACGAGGGAGTCGTCTCCTCGTGGCAGTTCTACGAGGAGACCGCGTTGTACTGGCTGTTCAAGCTAGGCTACCTCAGTATGTCAGACAGCCCGTTCCTCACGGGCTTGACAGCGTCTGAGGTTCAGATCTCATTCGACAAAGCAGCCAAGTCCACTATAGACGAGATCGGAGACATAGGGGGGGAAGACTGTCCATGGCCGTGCAGTAGTGGAGAGAGTCCCACTACCCGCTGACATGAGTGCATACGAGAACGGAGAGTATGATCTGGATAGCGTCATCGTTGACCCAGACGACACGGCGGTAGAAGCATTGCCTGAAGACGCTGTGGAGATCTTGAGGGACATAGCTGACGGAGTAGACGCAGCTTACGAGAATGACCTTGACTGGGACAAGGACAAAGTCAGGCTGACCATCAAGTATGTTCCGGCCGCCAGATGGCAGTCAATCGTAGGAGAGGCGTACTGAAACCGGCTGCAAGCCGATTCGAGTATCCAGAGAGAAACGATAGCGGAGCGGACGCTGTGCTATCACCATCATTCTAATAACGCGGGCAGAAGCGAGACGAGATCCACATGGCCTGCAGTCAGGAGACACAGACGAGATGCACGAGATCATAGATTTTCTATCGAACATGGTCTTATGGTTCGTAGTGTACTCGTTCGCTGGTTGGGCCTACGAGACTGTTCTCGTGTCAGTCCAACAGAAGCGCTTCGTGAACCGTGGCTTCTTGAATGGTCCATTGTGCCCTATCTATGGTTGCGGTGCAGTCATGGCCGCAGTTCTGCTGCCTGCCTCCTGGCCTGACTGGGCTGTGTTCACGACGTCAGCTGTCGCCGCCTGCTTGTTAGAATACGTGACTTCAATCGTGATGGAGGAGATGTTCCACGCGAGATGGTGGGACTACTCGTCCTATAAGTTCAACTACCAGGGACGAGTCTGCCTGTTAGGCTTCATCGTGTTCGGCGTTGCTGGGCTGGCTATCGTAGAGTACGCTCAACCCGCGTTGGAGACGCTGACAGCCATGCTTCCATCGCCTTGGAGACTGGTGATAGCGGTGGTCACGTCATTAGCCGTCATCATCGACTTCATCGTGTCTATAGTAGGTACTTACGGGCTGGACAAGACTGCTGGCAAGCTCCGCGAGGTCACTGAGGCTATGGAGGACTCTAAGGCTGCGAGGGCGCTCACTGCCCTCAGAGACAACGTCCACGTCCCAACGTCAGTAGCCAATAAAGCCGCCAGACTCGGCGAACTTGCTTCTAAGACTATGAACAGTCAGCAGAAGCGCATGCTCGCTTCGTTCCCACGTTTGAGGTTCACTGCCATAGAAGACGGTTTCACGACTGACTTGAAGACCGCTATCGCAGGAAGGTGGCATGACGCTGTGAGCAAGATAGACAGGCCGTCAGCAGGTATCGAAGTAGTCACTGACGCAGACGGCAAGCAGTCAGCTACTGGTTCTGGAGATGAAGACTGACCATATCTGATCATCAACGATGACCAAGCTGTAGAAGTCGCTTGTAGATAGGAGACGTCATGGTTGCTGGAGAAGACCAGTCAGATGACCAGCGCCGCTCGAACAGGCCACGGGTAGAATGCAAGACTGCATACCAGCGTCGCGAGAATCCGCTCGCGTACATGGACTCATGGGCTGACGGGGAGTCAGACGTAGACGCTCTGAGGACTTCCAGCCGACAGGGGGCAGGGCAACCACGCCAGTCTAATAGACCGTCTAGACCTCTCAAGGTGACTGTGGTGGATCAAGCCAGCATGAAATGGACTAACGAGCCACAGCGAACTGACTATAGAGGCAACACTACTCAGCCAGCTAACAGAGGCGTCCAGGACAGATTGTCAGGCTTGTTCCGCAAGCAGCCTGACCCCTATGAGCCTGCGCCACAGCGAAAGAAGAAACAAGAGCACAAGTCAGACGCAGCCCCCGCTTTCACCCCATGGGGAGTACTCAAGTTCGGCATAGCGTTGATCGTCATCGCCGTCATCGCATGCAGCCTACCGGCGATCTTAGACAAGGCCGGCGCGATGGTTGACGGCACTGCAAGCAACGTCGCCTCCATCATCTCTAACTGGGTCGGGCTGGCTACTGCAGCGTTAGGTGGAGTCACTATCCCCTGGGCTCTGGCATTGCGTCTGACTCATACTGCTTCCAGTATCATCAGGAAACTCGTGAGCTTAATAGTCATAGTGCTCGCAGTCATAGCAGTATGGTGGGCTGGCGGCTTGTACTATGACGCTTCTTGCAGTCATCCCGTTGACGCCAGCACGCAAGTATGCGACGCATTGTCCATCGTGCATGACGACAAGAAAGCGTAGTTGATCGGACACCCCGCTCCCGACGAAGCTTATCAGGCTGTCAGCATATCGACTGTCTACAGTCACCTGACTGTGGAAGAGGGTAGTAGAGATGGACAAGAAGAGCATTTTGCAAGGTCTGAAAGGCTTCGTCTGGGTAGCAGGTCTGGCCTCTATCGCAGCGTGGATAGCCAGTGCTGTCTATGTTGACAGGAGACTGCACGCTGTCACCAGCAACTACAAGTTCGGGCCGATGCGGCACGTGAGTTACTATAGCAACATAGCGCATAAGGCGAACCGTATGCTGGGCGACGCAGCGTTAGAGACGTGGACTGAAGCGCAGAAGGAAGACGCTGACTATTATCAGCGCATCGAAGATGAGCATGATAGACTGCTAGAGGAGTCTAAGAAGAACGGCACCTGGAAATGACCAGCGCAATGAGTCTGACTCGATAGACAGTACGGGAAGACTGACTATCTACCAGACGTTCTTAGAATCTGTCAACAGATGTGCACAAGATAGACCAGTGCAGCTCACGTCAGTTGCGCTGGTCTATCCGTCTGTCGACGTTGATCAAAAACTGATGCACTGGTGCTCGCGCGGACGACGGCTAAGATCTGAATGACTGCGTCGTCGATAGCGTTAGCAGTCTCCTCGTCACTCATTCCGATGGGTATGTGAGAATCTAGCACTAACTGCTCTGAAGCTCTTTCCTCATGAGGCCAACTGGCTATGATGACTCTGACGCCATCGTCTATAGACACCGTGAGCTCATAGTCTTCGGCTCTATCATCGCTGCCTGGACTGAGCCAACTGAAGACGTCTCCATCGATCGGGTCCCAAGTGAACGTGCCATGAGTAGTGGCGATAGCCTTCATGTGATCATCAGTGAACTCAGACGTCGCTGATTGGCCACCGTCTTCGCAAGACGTGACGTGGAACGGACCGTCTGCATCGTATTCACCATGCAGCACGTCAGCCAGATGGTTCCATAGGCTGCCAGCGATGCGATAGGAGACCGGGTCTCCAGTGCTCAAACGCACTCCGCAAGCGTCCCCACCACGCTGGCCTTCTACTAGCAGTTCACTGTAGTCTACGACCATGCCTTATCTCCTGTCTCCTGATCGAAGCACGCTGCGTCGTGCGGTCACCATAGTCATCTTACTGCCTCGTCGCCAGCATACTGCCTACATGCAGGCCGATCCTCGAAGGACTAGACTGGAGCCGCAAGCTCTCAAGAACACTGAAAGCATACTTGACTCCAGACTATGAGCTCACTGGCGCAGACTGGACTGCTCTCTTGAGGATCTACAAGTTCATCGAAGCCCTGTCTGCTGAACCAGACGCAATCGTGAGTGATGAGACCGTCGTCTACGGGAACGAACTGGTAGACAGCCTGGAGTCATTGCTGCGAGCAGAGGCAGCTCAATCGAGTAAGGCTGCTATCTCCGAGTCTGAGGCTACTGCAGAGGAGGCTATGAACGCTGCTTCCAGCGAGCTCACGCCATTAGATGATGACCCTCTAGCACTGGCCTCTGAGCGCGCCAGATTAGAAGCCCTCGTGGAGAACCACGAGAAAGTCAAGACTTCATGTGAGACGCCCGCGTCTCGCGGCCGGTAGAAGCGGATCATAGTGCATGCGAGGCGTCTCCTCGCGTCGCAGCGGCTTTGATCTGATCGCCCATACTGTCTGCATCGCGCTTGTCGTGATTCTACTTGTGCGCCGATGGGACCCAGCGTGATAAGATCATAGGCAGTGGAAATCAACTCATCTAAGCCGAGCGAGGTATGAATGACAGATGGTTCAGCATTCTCCAAGCGCGATGCTGGCGATGCTGGCAGCGTGGAGCCAGTGACTTGGACTGTGGCTATCTCAGATGGTCAGTCTGCTGGTCTACTCATCCACAGCGTGCCAGTAGGCGTGATGACTAACGGTAAGATCGACCTGCTATGCTTGTGCCGACGGTTCATTCCCAGGAAGTGGTCTACAGTCGAAGACGTGAAGAAGAACGAGTGGTCGAACCCGCGCAAGACTGTGGAGTACGACAAGTTCTCACCAGTCACGCAAGCCTGCGTGCATGCTGTCGCGTATGGTTGGGGGATGACTGCCCTCGATTACGCTGATAAGGGGATCGTCACTATAGCTGCTGACATGGACGCTGCAGGCTTCGACGCGCAGAGCCGCGTGCTGCGTACGATGCTGCATGACGCTGCCGGCATGGAAGGCGTCCGCGTCGTCGAGTGGGCTGACTGCGTAGATGGACTCAGACTGAGACCAGAGGTGATTCTTCCACCGGCTCCACGGTCATTCGACTGTAAGTAGCGAACCGCGCAACTGCAGGCAGGGCTCCAAGTCACCAAGTTAGATACATGTCAGCCTAAGACAAGACAAGACATTGGGAGGGCTCATGACTGGAGAACAGAAATGGCATATCGGCAGAGACGGCAAGCCTCACGCTTGCACCGCAGCATCTGCAGACTCATGCCCATTGAAGACGATAGCCGGGCACGAGAAGCATTATTCTAGCCTGGCTGAAGCGACGAAGGCTGCTGAAGGCATGGCCGCCTCCACTGCTGCAGGCAAAGCCAGCGCTAAGCTAACGAAGACGAATGCTAGGCCTGCTAAGCCTGTTGCTGCCAGCACGAAGACTACCGCCATTAAGACCACTACTGCGACTGCCGTTAGAGCAGGCGACGTCAACAAATACGACTATAAGACTATAAGGCGCCAGGAGAACGCGGCTAAGATTCTAGAAAGGACTAACGAGATCATTGACGATCTGGCTGCCCACAACACTGCTCAAGACATGCTGTCAGCGTCTCACGACATGGTGGAAGACGCGGCTGGCGTCAAGAGAGGCAAAATGGGCGGGACTGGAGACTACGCCTATGGAAAGCACTATTCTACTGCCCAGCACAGGTTCGACAACTTCCCTGAGGGAACGTTCAGACCATCGACTATGTTCCGCGATGGCTGGGGAACTACCACTAGGAGCTACGCCAGAATAGTGCTCAACGCTCAGATGACCGCCCTGATAGAAGACGGCTGGCGACCACCGACCATGAGTCAGGTAGACGACGAGCAGTCTAGGATCTGGCGCAGCGTAAGTCCTGTAGACAAGACTGGAATCAGTAAGAGGGCTGTCAGGGGCCTGGCTATACTCCAAGCGGGCTACGACTACGGTGGAGACGGCGAGATCGGCGTCTACGGTGATCCGACTTCGATGCTGCACCAGGCGCTCGCCTACGAGAGGTATTCTAAAGGGATACGAGATGATGGCACTGCTCAGGGAGAAGCCATGGCGACTGCTGACGCTGACGCTGACGCTGCTATGAGGAAGACGGAGATCAGCGGACCTGGAGCCGGCGTCGGTAACTACCATTACAACTTGTCTGCTGATGGCCGGGCTATGTGGCGAGTAGGCATGCTACTCAAAGCCCAGGCTGATGGGCTAGACCTGAACGACGAAAAGCAGTTCAACAAGCTAGAACCAGAGGCTACGATGGGTGCTACTGAATCTATAGTAAAGAAGATGGGGAAGAATCTCCCTCAAGAAGCCCGGAGAGAACTAGGGCTTTAGCCTAAAGAAAAAACGTCTGCTAACTGCAGGCTGATCACTGAAGACGGGCATAGACAGGGAGCGGGCCACGGCGAAAACTGCGGCCCGCTCCCCGTCATTTGAGGCTGAGGGCGAGGCTCGTGAATCCCATAGCACAGAGGACTTTCCATTGTCCCTCTCCAGCTGCGAACGGCATGAGCACATCACCATTCAACCAAGTCACGTCTAAACCCGCAGCGTCGCGAGTCCACTCGACAGTGTTCCTGCCCTTCTTCACGGTGATCTTAGCCTCACCATCATCGCGGCCATTCCAGTGGATAGAATACCTCACTCGGTTAGAGTCAAGCTGACGGGTGATCCAATCAACGAGGGTAGTAGTCGTGCTAGACGCCGGCTTGCCCTCAGCCTCAGCAGCAAGAGCGAGCAGGTTAGCAGTCTTAGCCTTAGTCTTGCGGGAAGCAGCCATGCCTAATGCCTTTCTATCGTGCCATCAACATGTCTATCATAACATTTAGTATGCACAGATCGCGGAACTCCGCATTCACGGAGTGTCGAAGACAATGGATGGCTGCCGCGTAGCTAATGAACATGCGAAGCTGCCAGCCACGTTTGTCCCGTCATGTCTGTCCGTCTCTTACAAGGCCATATGCTGCCATCAACGCTGATGTCTGAACCAACCAGACCTGGAGATAGACTTAGCGAGCATCAACAGCCACGCATACGGGACGAGATCAATGGACAGAGCGGCTGGCAGTCTTAGAGATGGCTGCTATCCTACGTAGCTTCGCGTTAGCCTCTCGTAGGTCTTCTATGAGTCTGGCCTCCTCAGCCTCCTTCTCGCTGATAATCCTCAAGGAGGCTGCCATTTCCTCAAGCTCGTGGGCTAAAGCGTCCCTGTGCTCTATACTGCCTACGGGAACGATCTCCTTTGCCCGCTCTACGAGATCGGTCAGACCACTTGGTATGAGACTGCTGATGGATTCGACGTCTAATGCCACGCTTCTGACGTCGTCTGCAGACTCAGTAGCATCCGTCTCCGATGTCCCCATGTCCTCAAGTTCCCCTTCGTCATCATCGTGGTCTGCATCCATCGCCTCGTCGTCTTCAGGGAAAGTCGGCAGATCGGCTAACTGTGGCTCTAATGGCCCCAGTTCAAGTTCAGACAAATCTGCGCGCATTGGCAGCAAGTCCAGTATGGTATTGCTAGCCTCATCCACTAAGGCCTGCCATTCCGCGTCAGAAGAACTATGCTTAGACAGTTGTCTAATGAAAGTTGTTCCCGGTCCGGCAGAAAACCTCGATTCTGGAGTAGTTGCATGAGCTATGCGAGACAGATGCGACCCGCGTTCGAGTGAGCGATGACTACTCCATCCATAGTTCAGTCGTCTCAACAGTCTGGTTCCCTGGCCGACGACGTTAGGTCTTTCTTGAACTCCGACTGTGAAACCTTGACTGCCTCGCCATCGCTATCATAGTTCGGCACTAGAATCATCAAGTAGACTATGATAGATGGTTCATCGTTCTCCGTTTTAGAATACTCAGCTTTGAATATGATTTCATGCCGCAGGGGGGGCTGAGCAGTTCGCCACCATTCTTCGACTGTCTCACTGCTTCAGAGCCATTTACCCCACTATCGATAGTCTGTCTGATGACATCTGCCCTCATACGGTACTCGACGCTATCGACACTGATCGTATGCCCTCTATCTACATCGGCCACAGCGCTAGTGGTCTCATCGCCTGCAGCGCTTTCTGCAGTGACCGCAGAAGCATCAGAAACAGTAACGCTCAAATCGGTTTCCGTTTCCATGCGATTGATCATAAATCATCATAAGATACGATGGCGAACAGAAACGGCTACAGCGACGCGGTCCGGCCGTCACGACGGCTGCGATGACGACAGACTCCTCCAGATGTGGCGTGATGCGGCGTGAGGCTCAGGCGCTTCAGGCTACCACTACTATGATCACCAGCATGGCTGCAGCGCTTGCTGCTAACGCCAGAGACCACGACACGTCCCACCATGCTGCTGTCGTGAACCACTTGTCTTCGTGCGCTGGGTTCCATAGCCTGGAGCCAGCGCACCCAGCAGCTACGAGTAGCTCCATGACGATGATAGCAGTGAGCGCTATCACTGCTTGACTCGCATGGAATGTGAGCAATGGGCTGCAGGCGGCTAGAGGCCCCAGGTTCTCGCATCTATGCGAGTCATAGCCGAACGAAGCCTGCACGCCATACACCAGCATGAACGCCCACACGATAGTCGAGAACAACCATATCCCGCCTTCGGTAGCGAAGCGCTTCATGCCGTGAGTCCAGTGAGGCCACTGCATGTCACGTCCATTAGAGTCATATCTGCATTCCTTGACATATGGCTTGCCATTCGGTAGAACCCAGTCCGAGTCTCCCTCGGTATTCTTCTCGTCGGGTGAGTCTACATCCGGCTCAGACAGCTTCTCATCGCTGCTGTCATTGATCGACTCATCGACTGTCTTTGACTGCAGGCTCGCCTGTCCATCTATCGTCATCTAGATCCCCTCCATTGATGGCCGGCTGACTATGGCATGGACACGTCGCATGGCGTCTGCTGCCCAGCGTTGTTTAGCTATGCCGCCATTCTCGGTTGACCGCGAGACTTGACATCGAACCAATGAGCGCTAACCGTCTGCCATCACACGATGAGATATGCGAGTAGAGGACTGAAGCAGACTAAGACTATGCAAAGACCAGTCCCCCATGCCCTGAGACTGCAGTAAGTCGCCCATAGACCGGCGAACCATGCAGCCGGGATTAGTTTATCATGGCTAGAGCAGCCTCGCAGGGAGGGCGTATAGCTGTGACCTCAGACTCATAACACTCCGGTGCAACAGTTCGCTGCTTGATGGGGATACGATCTGTGATGCGGTCAGCTACGATGAGGCCATATGGTCGAAGCCGATTGGATACGAACAGTACTGTCTGTGACGGGGATCGTACTGGTTGATAGACCAGAAACTAGTCTCTGCATTGCAGACTCGAGCAGATTCAGACGCGCAGTGTAGCTGGTGGTCTCTAAGATACCCCGTCTTATGTCCTCGCATGAATGGGATGTCCATCATCGAACCACTTCTGAAGTCCAGCGCAGTGATGCTCACCGCTCACCGACTTATTGATGTGTTGTGCCCATCTAGTCGGGATGTCCTTTGACTTCCCGATGCGCAGACATTCGTCTCCATAAAACAACCAGGATAGTCACGTCGAAAGCACACGGTCCCCTGTCTTCACCATCAACGATCGGGGCGTGTCCATGTTCGTCTGCCTCTCCCGGGTTCTCGAGCTGTCTCCATTCACTGCCATCAGGCCACTTGAAGTCGACGCTTGTGATCACGTTGTCGCCAGTGTCCAATAGCTCGAGGGCGCGGGGCTCGAACCATGCACAGGCTTTGTCTTCCACGTCGAACGTGTCTGATAGCTCTAGCACAGTGCCGTCATCAAGCGTCATAGACATGCCGTCAACAGACGTTATGCGGCGGCCGACCGATTCCCTCGCTACGTCAGCCTCGTCTACCTCACTGACCACGTACGTGGACTACTACACGTCGTCTCCACAGTAGACAGGAGAGACCGCCTGGAGGTAGGGCACGGCTTAGAGTCCACGATCACCGACGCTGGCGCTGCCAGCATCATAGCGCTCGCGAAGCCAGACTACAAGATGGCAGACTACGATGCTGGAGTCAATGAGATCGTAGACGCTATAGGTGATGTAGTCTCGCATGAGGAGACGACGCAGACGGCTACGAGCAGATCACTCTACGACAAGATAGCTGATGGTGCGCGTACTCGGTTCTGAGACTCATAGCATACTTGCTGCTGAGCGCGCTCGTGTTAGCCGCGTTGATAGGCTACGTCGGATTGCTGTTGCTTCTATGGGATCGCTATCAGATCAGCAAGAGCAGATGGGAAGCGTTAGACCGATCGAGGGACCCAGCTCACTGGGCCGAGATAGACGAGCAGCATGAGATCGAAGAACAGGCGATGATAGAATACAGGCGCACGCACCACAGTTCTTCGTCGTTGTTCGATAGCAGTTCAAGTAGAACAGGCTCCAGTAGATCTAGCACTGGCTCTGGAGGTGGATCGTTCCGTGGCGATGGCGCTTCAGGCTCTTGGTGACGATAGGGAACTGACTGGCAGTCGGATTAGTCTGACTGCACGCAGGCTGGTTTCTTATCGATTCTAAGCCTATCGTGGTCATAGGTGATGTGCCATACCATGGTCGGCTTTCCTGCGTCACCTTCAAGCAGATTGCCGCGAGACTGAGAGAACATACTTGCGATCTCGAGGCATTCGATTCTTAGCCGCGTGCGAGACGCGACTGGCTTCCGATCAAAGGCACCCGGACTGCGCTCACTGCTGAGACGACTACCATGTATGCAAGACACTGAGTCTTAAGCGTCTCTGTGATCTATGATCAGCGGCTCTGCACACAGCAGCAGTGTCATGGATGATCATCGCTGCGTCACCTCTGATTCACGTAGTTCATGCCAGCAGGCTTGCCGCCATAGAACCGCCTGGCGTCGTTGCCAGCCGGGTCCGTAGACTCGCTGGGACCATCACTGCGGCTACTGTGAGCATAGTCTCCACTGCCAGCATAGCCAGCGCCATACTGCTGAGAATACGGTGCTCGACCCGCAGTACCATCAGCTTGTCTTGCTCGCATCTGAGCCTGCTGCGCCCGCACCCAGTCTGGCGTAGCGTCACTCATAGTGAAGCCACCGTCGCCATCTACGTCCATCACAGGCTTGTCGCCCGTCTGCTTCCTGGCAGCGGTCACGTCACCATTGACTGTAGAGCTCACAAGCCACTCTCCGCCACGGGCGTCAGACAGAGTAGCTGCCAGCATGTCTTTCTCGACTGGCGACAGCATGCCACCGGGAACGCCTTCCCACGTCATAGACTCGACAGGGGACTCTGACTCTGCTACTGGCGTAACAGTTGACTCGTCATACACTGCTGGCCTCACAGTAGCCATCAACTCTAAGCCAGTCAGACGCTTCATCATCTTAGATTCGATCTTGCCCGTGAACCATCCCACAGCCTTAGCCTCCAGCCAGCCATGGCTCACGCCATCGAACGAGCAGACGTACTTCTCCTTACCGCCAGTGAGTGCTTGCAAGTCACGCAAGAACCGCACTTGCAAGCCGACTGTCACTACTCCAGCAGTGCCCCTCAACCGTACGCTCGCCGGCTTAGCCCAACCTGACCAATGGACCCGGACAGCGTTCTTCAGGGAAGAGTAGAACGACACGGGGTCAGACTGGTCCAAGTCTATCATAGGCAGGCCAGCAGCCTGCCTCCACCTGCCATACAGCGTAGCCGTGAGCTTCATCCTAGCGTCTCCACTCAACCACACCCAGAGGTAGACGACGGCGAGCACCCCCACCCAGGCGAATAGCCCCGTCAAAGACTCCACTGGAGGCAAGACCATAGTAGACATGACTGTCTTCACGACGGGGATAGCCTCGCGGATAGCCTGGACTAACGCGACCCACGCTATGACTGCGCTCACGCTAAGCCTCGAAAACAATTCGATCAGACACTGCAACCAATTCACGTCTGCATTCCACCTTTCCTTCGCCTACTGAGCTACGCTAAGGACACTATCAAGTGCGCCAAGGCAAGCGAGCGTAACGCTGAGCGCGGGCCACGAAGACCAACGCGGGCCGCATACTGGCTACTGACTGCGTGCAGCGTCGACTAAAGCGACTCGTCTCACGAGGGTGATATGCTACTATCCCGCCTATAGCGTGGAGACGATGGTACTGTCAGATCATGAGAGACGACGAATACAGCCTAAGTCTGCACTGGCTCGCGCACGATAGCGTTTTTGACCGTCATAGCGCTCATGAGGAGACGAGAAGAAGGAAACGAGGCACGATGGTACTGTTCCTGATGATCGGACCACTACTAGTGGGACTAGTAGGCGGACTCATCGGTTCTATCATAGCCGCCGTCAACCTGGTTCATGAGATCCATAGACCAGACGAGGGCAAGAAGAGACACTCATTGAAGACGGCAGTGGTAGCCGCGCTGCTTGGCTGCGTTCAGTCTGTCAGCATACGATCCATGGGCGATCATCAACGCTATCGCGCAAGCCGCAAGGGGACTCCCAGACTACGCTGAACGCAGTCTGCGCAGTGAGCACAGTCTGTGAGCTGGCCTTGCCCTATAGCAACGCAACGTGCTGGCACCGCGTCTATAAGTGAGAGCTCGCTCATCATCGAAACGTGGAAGTCTATGTATTATGCATGAGACGACGAGTGCTTGCGAGCACTGACGCTGAACGCATTGATCAAACGCGAGAACGGAGTAGCATGGCAGTCATAGAACCAGGGGACGGATGGCTTCTGAAGAGCGAAGAGTCTGGCGCTGGCGTGCAGATCAGACTATACCAGCGAGGCAGAGACGACAGCTACATGCGGATAGTAGAATACCCTGAGCCTGGCCTGCATTCAGCTTGCACGCAGACAGACGTGTACACGCCACAGCTCGGGACTATCACGCTCATCGACTCGTTCATGCCAGACCACGAGCTGAACGAGCTCATCACTCTCGCTGATGACTACACTGACATGACGCTGGTCATCAGTGCTGGAGATGATGGCAAGTACCGTGCTAGCGTGCAGTACATGGCTGGCGGAGACGTGTACAGGGTAGTCTACGTGAAGAACACCGGCGCAGTAGCCTACGAGAAGCAGCCTACTGGCTGGGTCGACCCAGACGTCCTAGCGCTCACAGACCTCAAATTCCACGTGAGCACGAGGCTAGCCGGTGTCTACTTGACTACTGCGAGGGCTATCCTGTCAAGCCTGAACAAGACGATAGACGACGCTTCAGCAGAGTTAGACAAGCTAGACGCAGGGGACGGTTTCTACGATTTCTTAGATGACCCCAGTGGAGACGCTGAAGACTGACCCCGGCCCCACTTCTGTGGATCGGCAGATAGTCTCCTCACGACATGACGACCACGACAGCAGCAGTAAAACGTCTCGGGGACGACAGACGAACAAGAGGCTGACGATCGCATACTCAGCGTAGTCGCCAGCCTCGACTCATTCAAGGGGACCGCACGTCATGCGCCTGTAGACCAACAGTCAGACCGCTGTCTTCATTCAAGACGGGCGATTCTCCCCCTCATCACGAGGCGACTATGATCGGCAGTCAGCGAGAGCCGCTGACTGCCTAACAGCCCGCCCGCGCCGCAGCTACTCCTGTCAGATGCAGCCACCACAAGACCCAGGTCGGAAATCGTTCGCTTGGAACGCCTTGTAGAGCTCGTGGAGATCCACGCTGCGGTCATCAAGAGGCAAGCAGGCAGCGAGGGCGTCACCGTACTTGTCGACCCACGCGTCCTCCCCAAGACCATCGTTATGCGTGTCCCATTCCTCTGACCAGTCGGAACCGAACCCACAGTAATCGTAGTCTCCAGCAGTGTCAGCAGGCTCTCCCTGGAATGGGAAGCCCGCCCGCGGCTACCTCGACGTCGTTCTTATAGACCCTCCACTCACCACGCAAGCAAAGGGTCGGATACGTGCCAGTCCACACTGCGCGCCACTTGCTGCTCACCACATGCTCGGGACGGGAGACGGCGTCACCGTCATGCAGCATAGCCTCACCAGAACCAACCACGCCAGTCTTACGGAATCCGTTCACGCTGCTCCTCCAATCAATGTCCAACACGGTTCACAAGCTGCCAGTATAGGCTACAGCCAGACTCAATCGCCTGCTCATCCATCGACAAGACTAATGCTAACACTATTCTCCACACGACACGCTATAGAACTGACCGTCTACAGGAGACAGTTACCGAGCATCGGGCAGACGCCCGGCTTAGGAGAGCCATCGACTGCTGTCGAACCACCTACAGGCTTGCACTTAGCCCCTAAGAACAGAGCATGATCGTAGAATCTGCTTAGAGCCTTCTTGGTCAAGCCATCTCCTCTCGAAGCGCGGAGCAAGTCATCCGCCACCTCTCTACTGACGGCCTCGCTGATTTTCTCATCGTCAACTAGCCTGCCTCCACCGGCTACGATGACGGCAGTCAGCTTGCCGGCATCGTCGTTGACTACGCTTCGCCAGTCTTCTCCAGGGGCTGCTCTCTTCCTGCCTCGGACCAGCATGCAGATCCACCAGTTCCAAGTCTCGACGAAAGCGTCGTCGACAGTCAGACGATACTCGCCGTCTTCCCCAGTCACGTCTTCTGGAGATTTGATCATAGCCAGAATGTCAGCTTCATACGCGGGGCCGGCGGCGTCATCGCCCGCCGCCTGCGCTATCCAGACTACGGTCTTCTCCATGAGCAGATCCACGATAGCGTGCAAGAAGACGTCGAGCACGCTCAACAACGAAGGCTTAGGCAGCCACTGACGTCGATGAACGGGCCTAACGCGGTCAGCACGCCAATCACGCCCAGGGCTATCGGCGTCAGTACAAAACTGACTATGAGAGGGACCGCCGCGCTCCCCGTCGGATCACCATCAAGCCTTCCATCATCATCGAGCAGACTAAAGTTCTCCATGATGCGCATGATGATCCATGGGACCGACAAGCCGACGACGACAGTGTCTGCATTGCGCTAACGCCGATCAACTCCCATGAGGGACCACCGATCGCTGATCGCGAAGACGCGCCTGGCAGCCATGTGGCGCTCACCGGCAAGAACATGGGGGGCTATGACAGCGAAGAGGAGCACGAAGTCCGCGGCCAGACGCAGCACTATAGCAGAGACTGGCGTCTTCTTGAACGATACTGAATGCGTGAGTCCATGCTACCATCGACGCTGGTGGATAGCGAATGATCACTGATCCACTACTATCATGCGCAACCGCATAATGGCCAGCGTAGCCCCGCGTCGCGTGCAGCCTAACGGGCTACGCTGGCCCCGAGTCTCACGAGAGCAAGAACTCAGCCGGGTCGATCAGAGGCTGCACGCGATGGTACTTGTCGAAGACTGCCGGCACGATGTCAGCTCCAGACCAGAACGAGTTCCTCTTCTCAGCGCTCGCGAACGGGACTATCCTATAATCCACGTCTCGCTCTAGCCCCACGCTCCCAGCACCCAGCTCGATAGCCCTCGCTACAGCGTTCGACGGCACCACCCAGATCACCTGGTCATACAGTGTCTGACCGAGCGTGCTACCAAAGCCAGCCATACTGCGGGCATAGTCTCCCGGGGCTTTAGCAGTCAGCTCGAGCTCCACGGCTACACTGCGAGACGCGCCAGTCTGCGGGTCACGCTTACGTGCGATGACGAGATCAGGGAGATGGTCAAGCAGCGCGAACGAGTCACCGAGCTCCCGGTTGACTACAGGCTTGTTCGTAGCTATGTCCAAACGGTCTTCCACTGGGACGTAACCATCCATCCTATAGTCACGGATCACCTGCAGCTGCTGCTCCCGGCTCAAGCCATCAACCGCCACGCCATCTAGTCGGGCAGCGTCGATAGCCATCTTCGGATTCCACACAGAGTTAGACCACAACGTCCAGATCCACATGTCGTCTCCCTGCAGCGACGGGTCACAAGCCACCCAGTCAGGAGCGTCCTCGAGCTTCGCTAAGCCAAGCTTGTAGTCTCGCGCCCACTGCTGGTAGCGTCCCTCGCCACCATGACCGATGTCGCCTATGAAAGCGTGCCTGTACTCAGCCGGCAACAACCCCTTGTGAGTCTGACGGATCTTAGTCCAAGGCGCGCGATACTCCTTCTCTGAGATGATGAGCGCTTCTCCCGTCTTCACGTCAGCCTGCAGCTGCTTCCACTCAGCCTCCCCCAGCTGGAGGATGTCAGGCGCGTCGTCCCAACCGCACAGCAGCCAGGACGCTATCGACGACAGACCAAGGGAATGAGACTGGCTCATCGGGTTCACACGGGCTGGACTCACGCCACCAAGCCAAGCATGCTCAGACAACTCAGCCCCATCTCGACGCGGATACCATAGCCTGGGTCCACTGAACACCACGTCCTGGCGGACCCAGCCCATCTCCTCCCATTTCTCGAGGAGACGCACGAGACGACGCTCCTTCTTGTCTCGCCAACCGATCACCCTCGCGATCTGAGCAGTAGTAGCGTAAGACCACCGGGTCAGGTAGTCTAAGCCCCTGACTTCCTTAGCTCCGAACGTGACATGGAAGCCTTTCTTCCACTCAAGCACCTGCACTCGCCTCGCGATCGCCACGTCCACGTCATGCTTGTTCCTCAGCTGCTTCTCCAGCCTAGCCTTGCCAGTGCCCACTTTCACGCCGAACCGCAGCGCCCTCTCATCGATCTCACTGTCTCCACTGCCGCCATGCGCAGCGCTACTGCCGGCGACAGGCTTCCCAGTCTTCGGGTCAACGAGAGCCCCGCCCTCATCTGGCAGACCGCCTTGAGCTGCCACCTGCTCTGCTACCTCGCGTCGGGCGCCCATCTCCTCCTTGCCCGCGCGATGATAGCGTTTGAGTACAGTCAGCCTCTCCTCGGCCGGCTTCACCGCAGCAGCCTTGCCGTCCTTGTTCCACGCGATCGACTGCCTGCCGTCGTCACCGGGATCATGAGACGTAGTAGCACGCCAAGTCTGAGGCTGCTCTAAGTCTCCATGCACCACGGCACCGTCATCACCCACGAAGCCAGCAGACTCACCATCACGAGACGGAGCATAACGGCCAACAGCTGGGGCGTCCCCGCGACCATCGTCAACGTCATCGACCAGCGTGTCATCATCCTCGTCACCGAGGTCAAGGAAACTGCCACCAGTGAAAGCAGGAGCGTCCTCTCCAGCGCCAACAGTGTCAGACCACCCGGGATCGAAACCCACGCCAACGTCAAGGAACGAGTCTGGAGACCAACCATTAGAAGCAGACTCGTCAACAGGACCAGCCTCGCCGGCTCCCGCGACGGCAGACGGCCCGCCACCACGAGACTCCCCACTGTCTGCATGAGCGTCACCTACACGAGACGCAGCGCGAGGACCGCCAGCGCGACCAAGACTGCCAGCATGACTACGGCGAGGCTTCACGGGGAGACTCACAGGCTCAGACGAGACACCACGAGCGTCACCACCACGGTCACCCTCACCGCGTAGCCTGCCAGCATCATCGTCAGCATGAGTCTCACTACCATCACCGTCAGCGACACGAGAGTCCCCAGACTGCGCCTCACCGTCATCACTTTCGAGACTCACCCCACTGGAGACGTGAGCGTCGTCCCCCACGGGCGCAGTGAACAGGCTACGAGCCCCCGCACCGGCCCTGCCATCACTACTGACAGCACCGCCCGAGCCAGCATCGCCGTCAGCACTGCTCACATGTCTGCCATCGTCAGCACTGGCAGACGGGGATGGAGCGCTGGACGCCCCAGTAGTCCTCGGCTTCTTGAATGGACTAGAGCCAGACGCAACGAGAGTAGACGGAGAACTACCGTCCACCCGACTACCGGCACGGGCATCATCAATAGGCCTGCTCCCAGCAGGAGCACTGAATGCACTACGAGCATGACTACTGAACGGGCTGAACGGCAGCCTACCACCAGACGCGACGCCACCACTGGCAGCAGGTCCGTCGACAGAACCCAGGCTACCCTTGTCAACAGAACTGGGCTGATAGCCTCCACTATGAGACGCTCCCCCGCGTCCCGCACGCTGACCCGCGAGACTACGCGCAGGATCAACTGTCCTCGCTCGACTGCCAGCCGGGTCGTTTGCAGATGCGCCGACAGAGTCTCCCATGTTAGACGGCTCATTGAGACCGGGGACATGGAAGCGCGGCAGAGCGCCATCGAGAGTAGAACCAGCATTAGCAGACTCATGAGACTGACCAGAATCAGTCTCCTTGCCGTCACTGCCAGCAGCGCCACCAGCAACAGGAGGCTTCAGCTCAAGCTCTCCATCAACGTCACCCTTAGCGCCTGGGATCTTGAAAACGCTTGCCATCTAATGCCTCCAGCCTATAGACACGCTCATACTCAGAACTGACGAGTAGATATAAAGCCGGCAGACTATGTCCACGAGACTGTCTACAAGCGGCGCCAGTCTCATGTGGCTAATAGCGCATAGGCGCACTCACGCCCTCAGCGCGCTCTCTGAAATCTGCCGCCCACGACACCACTCGCCTACGCCGCGTCAACTCCGCTAACTACAGAGAACCGCGATCGAGAGCAGACCCGGTAGGCCGAGCACGCGGAACCTGGCAGTCTACAATGACTGCAGACAGCCACCATGCTGACGCTACGCGTCAACCCGGCGACTAAGCCAGTCTCCCGCATGCTATCAGCAGCAGGAGCCAGTGTCGCTGGCTCCCACTGCTTCACGTCCTATCCTGCTGCACGCAGGATAGTGAGGCGAGTGGTGTCGTGGGCGGCCAGAACATGCAGAATCACGTTGGCTGCGGGCGACCGTGTTGCTGACAGTGCACTGTTAGCAGAGACTGCGAGCAGTCCCCGTGGACTACTGGCAGCACTGCAGACAGTGCCGTCAATGCGGACTGCAAGCAGTCTTGATGGCAGTAGACGGAAGCGGAGCGCGAGGGCGACCGCGATCACCGGAGCTGGAGTCTCATGTGAGCATGACTGGCAGCATCGCCTGCCTGATGGCAGGGAACGCTGGCTGGTGATGAGCGCTGCCCATGGGCAGCGCTCTGAGCCTGACGGGATCTGTGGACGCGGTGCGCTGTGCGCGGTGGTGAGGGCATGCGTTGTGAGCAATCGAGCGAGAACAATGATCGCGAGCATGAGGGCAGGTGTCCGCATTGCAGTCACTCATGTGACTGCTATGCTGAGGGCATCAGGGCAGCCTGTGGCTGGTCTGATGGGCTGCGCGGTCGAGGGGGGCCACCGGAATGCTGCTGGCGCGGATCGATGTAGTGCTAGATGCGCTCAATGCGCATGCTATGCATCGCACTGGGTGGACTGCGCTACTACTATGCACGGCACTGAGTGCGTACTGGTGACTGGCCACTGCGTGGCCAACGATCACCGTCGACGGCGAGGCGACGTGTCCTGCGGCCACGCGACCTGCCAGCGAGCGCGATCGGGAGACTGCTCGTGCGTTGCGCGAACTTGAACGAGCGATGCGAAGCAGAGACTGTGACGATGCTCGGTAGGGCACCGTGCTGCGCGATGACGGATACGAATCGCAAGCTGAGCCACGAACGGTGAGAGCACTGAGAATCGAGCTGTGGCGAGGAGGCAGAAACGAGCACGACCGGGCACGCTAGACGAATGAGAACGAGCGATCAGAATGAGTGACGGTGAACGACAAGAAAAACAGAGGCGGGGATCGAGCGAGTGGGGACGAGCAGCCAGACTGTCAGCGGTGAGCAGAACGCGACTGGGATGAGTGATGAGGAGAAGTGAGCAATCGGGTTAGTCGACGATAGGGGAACTGTGGTGAATGAATGAGTCTCAGGGGAGGCGTGCAGACTTCCGTATTGCCCTGGTCTTTCTTTTTTGTTTTTTCGCTCTCGGTGGCCAGTAGCGTGGAATGTGGTCTTCATGAGACAATGGTCGCAGGCTCTGTTGCTTCCTCGTCAGCAGTGGTGGCGTCATGAGTAGTTGTTTTCTTTTTGCTTGCAGTCTGCAATGGTGTTCTCCGTGCGTCGTGTGATGCGCAGTCAGTAATCCCACCCAGGTGCGCAGTCGGGCTACTGCTGTCATCCGTGATCGCCGGGTCAGCATGACGCGGGGCTAAGCACGCATGATGCTCAAGCAGTATACGGCAGGTCAAGCGCTGCCTTGTGGATGACAGTAGTCTGGCTGCGTCTACTGGTGCTGGAGTCGACCTGGCGGCGTCGAAGCGCCGGCCCGCGAGTCTTCTCGTGCTCTCTGTCTCCCTTGTGTTTTATGGGCCTCGCGTATCCTCGTAGATCCATGGGGGTAGCCAGTGCGCTGACAGCTGCAGCCTGTGAGCGGGGTTCATGTGTCCATGCGCTCATCAGAATCGAACGCGTAGCTTCTATGGTGGTCTCTGTGGTCGGCACTGCCGCGGGGGCTGGTCATCGTCCCCTGCGTAGCTCCCACGTGTAGTGGCTCACCCAACGCCATTGGCTCGCGTCTACGCCAGCGGCAGTAGCGTCTTCTTTGGACTCCCCCCCATTCTGGGGTAGACTCAGGCTTGTAGACGAGATGGTCTAAACGGCCGTAGAACATGTCGTCTTCCGTACTGCATCCCCTCCACTTCTCGTAGTCCTCAGCCTTGCTCACGTGGCCTATGCGTGCTGAGAGCACGGTGAGGTGATCGTGGTCTCCGAACGCCCGCTGCGTGTACTCGTCTGTGATCTACGAGTCTTCGATGAGTGGGGCTGGCACCGTAGTCTCGTTCCCCGTGGTAGGCATAGTGCTCCCCAGTCGCGGGGCTCGATGGGACGGCGTTGAGCGTTCATCCGGCGCGCCCATGCAGGGTAGCGTCAATAGGCTGACTCGGTTTGCTGCTGGTTCTACCCGTAGGCCTCCTGGCCGAGGGCGCCTGTATGCTGCGCGTGCGCGCAAGTCTCCATCATCATCTATAGTCCACGTGTATGCTGCGCAAGAATCAGCGTGATCCATGTTCAGCGAGCCTGCGTCGTCGTCATCGCTGGACATTCTCAAGCCCAGAGCGCCTCGTTGATGAGTTTAGCCGGTCCGTCCGTCTTGTTGAGTCTGAGTGAGTCGATGGTTGGGCTATCGACGAGGAGACCATTGTCCGTAGCCCATCTCTTCTCGTAGCGTTCTCACGCTGGGCGAGTAGTGTCTGTCCCCTGCTTCCACGCTGCTTCCTCGCAGCTCATGCTGTTCACGCACTTGTCCTCCCCCGTGCTGGCGCCACGTAGTCTGGTCATCTCGTCCTGGTCTCAGGGCCATGCGCTTCGCCATGCGGGCCACCCTGTCTGGCTGTCGTCTACTGGCTGCGGTCGACTGTGCTCCGCACTGGAGAATAGTAGATGCGCTGGTTCGTCGAGGTGGTCCTTATAGCGTCTGCCGTTCATGCTGGGAACGCGAGCCATGGTCTCGTGAGCATGGTGCACTACCGTCTCTCAGGCTCTCGCCTGACCTTGGCTCTGGCTGCTGCTGAACCATAGACGAGCCCTTCGATGTCAGCATCGGCTTCGCTGGTAGGACTACCGCCAGTGTCTGCTGAGTCATTGTCTTCATGGTCGTTGACGTCAGTCTCAAAGTCCCAGCCCGATTCCCGTTCCTGCCCTCTGGCGTCCTGTGCTTGCGCCCATGCTTCCACTGTCTTCCTGCGTCGACGTCGTTCCCGTATGAGTCCTGCGATTTCCCGCTGCGTCTGCTGGTGCACGGGGTCATCGCCCGGGTTCTCATAGTCTTGTCTGAGTTCACCTACCGTGATGGACGCTACGGGGAACTGGTCAGCGCCACGCAGTTGTTTCTCTGCCAGCGCTCTGAGTAGCTTGTCGTCATCTGCTTTCAAGCCCGGGAGTGAGTGGGCATTCAGAGCAAGTCGGAGCATCAGCGTCTACCACGCGAGTCCGGAGCGTTCCTCTGATCTGGTCGGCTGGCAATGCTTCGAAATGGCATGAGGCTGGTTCTCCATGCGGGTAGTCTGACTCCCCGTAGCCAGCCGTAGCCTGGCTGATGGACTCGTCGATGAACCTGTCTACAGCCTGTCCTCTGGTGACGCTGGGCACGTCAACGAACGCTGCCCTCGCGTAGATGACGTGGCCGTCCGTAGTCCACGCGTACGCGACGCGACCATAGTCTCCACTGTCTGGCTGGCTATCGGGGCTACGGTCCACGAGGTCTGCTGGTCGTAAGCCCGTAGTGCACTGGTAGTCCATGAGCATGCGTGCTAAGCCAGTCTTAGCCCTCGTCTCGATCTGTGGGCATTCGAGCAGCGTCATCGTCACGGGGTCGATGAACAGGCAGCCGGCGTCGATGAGGTGATTCACGCAGGCGCGCCTGCCCGCGCAAGTCTTCTACTACTGTCCTCGTGAAAAGGGTTGGGACCGTAGTCCCGATCGTCTCGTCATGATGCTCGTAGCCTGCTGCGTGCGTTCTATGCTTCTTTCCCTGCCCAGTGTCTGTCTCGCCACCATGGTCTATAAGACGGCAGCAGTCACGCTGCCCATACGCCGGATCATTTGCCCTGCATTCGACTATACGTGTCGACTGGAGGCCGGAGACAATAGCAGCCACTGGCTGTGATCGCCGACGCTTAGCGTTCTGCCAGCGCATGGGCAGCGTCAACGGGTCATGCTGCCCGCAGGTCCTCGTACCCGTCCACGATGCGGTCATTCAGCACGCGGTGATCGCAGTCTGCCTGCTCGATGCGCCACCACCTGTCTTTGTGACCGGCTCGCAGGCAGTCTCCGCAAGTGTGGTCGACCGTGTAGTCTGGGTTGATGAGCTGACGGTGACTGAGCTCTTCCACGGCTGGGCTGGCTTCTACTGGGTCAGCTGCCCCGTCGATCGCCTCGGGCGTCCGGTCTCGTGCGACTACGAGCACGGCTCGCACGACCTCGTCGCCAGTCTTACGCGATGGGGCATGATCCCAGGGTTCCGGAGCTGATGCGCGGTCCCATCGAACTCGGGGGACCAGCCGTACTTAGCCTTGAGTGCTCGCGGCGCTGAACGCAGGCTCGTGCGCAGCCCGAGTCCCCTGACGTCATGCTGCCGGCAAGCGTCGGCGCGCATGGCTCGCCAGTGGAACTGGTGTCGTCCCAGACCTTGTCCAGTCAGATAGGCAGGCTGTGCGCCCACGCTCCCCTGCCATGCACGTGTCCACTGCTCACGATAGCCTCCCTTTGCCATAGACTCCAGTAGACTCCCCAGATCGTTCTGGAGTCGATTCGATGGCGCTTGCGTTCTGCGCTCGGCGCCGCCACGGTCATCGTGGTCCGGTCGCAGCCTACTCGTAGCCGATCTGCATGATAGGAGAAGGAGTTCTCGTCTGTCTGGTGATAGACGGGGCGACGCTTGCCGAGACAGCCTTCAGAATCATGGGCAGAACGCATGTAGTCTAATGATCACCTCCGCTTGCTCCCCATCGCGCTGTTGCTGCCTCCTCTGTCGATAGTGTAATGTGGTTCACATGGCGATAGATAGACTCAGTGATGACGGAGACGAAGCTGGCGGGGCGGCCCGCAAGTTGATCAACAGTCAGGCTGCCATCGACTCGTGCCAGCAGGCTGTCCGCAAGCTAGCAGCAGCGTTCTCCCGTGCGCGTGACCGCAAGGACACGGTTAGTTCCCGAGGCGATTCTGACGGGCAGACGCAGCCGAATGGCGCTGTCAGAGAGGAGACGGGGGCTACTGGCGCTCCCACGTCAGACTCTACAGCAGCCAATGGAATCACTAGCGCGAGCACTGTCGCCGACGAAGAGCCCAACGGTACTGAGCCTCATCGGGCTCCAGCCCAGTCTGATGGTGATGGCGGGCACTTGTTCGACGTGGCCGACATCATCCCCCGAGAGGGAGACCCACGCAAGCCTCCAGCGTGGCTGGGCCGTGGGCTGCTGCAGACAGCAGTGGCCGTCACGCTGACCATGGTAGCGTGGAAGCTCTGGTCGGCTGTGAGCTGGGTAGTCGTAGACGTGGTGATAGCGTTGTTCATCGCGCTCGCGATCGAGCCGGTAGTGAAGCGTTTAGAGACTACCCGTGCACTGAACAGGCGCGGTGCTACCCTGGTCGTGATGCTTGGGCTCACTGCACTCATAGGCGTCTTCGTCTCCTTGTTCGGCAGCATGCTCGTCCAGCAGGTGACTGGTCTCGTGAAGAGCTTGCCCTCAGCCTACGAGTCGTTAAGGGAATGGGCGAATTCGCTTCCCACTGTTGATGGGAAGCCAGGGCAGTTGCTACCGAGCCTAGATGATGCTGTGAAGAGCGCGGCTGGCAAGGCTGGCGACGTAGCCGGTGAGACGGTGACTGGCATACTCGGGCCACTCGCCGGGATGACTGTGAGCGCAGCCAGTGGGCTCGCGAGTGGTGCGCTGAGCGTCATGGTCATAGTGATCACGGCTTACTACGCGAGCGCTTATGATAGGGAGGCTCGGACTGCTATCAGCTCACTCATCCGTCCTGCTGGCCAAGCCCGATTCTTGAGAGCGTGGGAGATAGCGCAGGCTCAGGTGTCTGGCTTCCTGTACTCGAGGGGCGTCCTTGCCCTCGTGAACGCTGTGGCCTTGAGCGTCTTCCTGGTGGTCATGCATGTCCCGTACTGGCTACCATTGAGCATCGCGTGCGGGCTCGTCAGCCAGTTCGTGCCCACTGTGGGAACATATCTGGGCGGAGCGCTCCCCTGTTTGAGCGCTCTCGCGAGCCTTGGGTGGCGGCAGGCTATAGCAGTCCTCGTCTTCATCGTGGTCTACCAGCAAATCGAGAACCTCGTCTTGAGCCCCGCTGTGAGCCAGGCTACGCTCTCACTGAACCCTGCTATCAGTCTGCTGGCAGTCATGGCTGGCGGCTCGATGGCAGGGGCCCTGGGCGCGTTCCTAGCCCTTCCTATCGCCAGCAGCGTCAAAACCGTGTTCAGCCAGTACGCCGTGTCTCACGAGGTGATACCAGGCGTCAGAGGCCATAGCGACTCCGGTGAGCGCCTCAAGTGATCGCGGCGATGGCAGCAGGTGATCGAAGACACTCAAGATGGAACTCGTAGAAGACGCGGAGAGGGCTGCTCTGGGCCTGGTAGCGCTGGCCTGCCTGTCGACAAGGGTGGTCAACGACGCGACTGCGGTCAGCGAGCAGGAAGAGAGACTCCAAGGAAATAGAGTCAGCCGGATTCTGTTGAACGCGCTCGATGAACGACGAGGAGCGAAGCATGGCTGTAGAAGAACGCGTCAATGATCTGCCGGACGAAGTGGACTGCCTGCATGACTCCCTGCTGCAGGGGATCGAGATTCTACTGACCGCGTCGCTGCAAGACGCTGCGTAGCTGAGGTCTACCCCGACGCTTGTGACTGTAGACGATGGAGCCCTCATCGGGGCATTAGACGTGCTAGGGGATGATCTGACTGTAGAAGCCAGCAGGACGCCCGTCGTCAGGGCCTGCAGATGGAGGCCTGCTATGCCCGTCGACGAGGACTACGTGACGGAAGGCCACAAGATGAGTCTGGCTCCTCACGCTGGCGACTATCGCTTGCTGACAGCGGCTGACGGCAGTAGGTTCTACGCGCCTAAGAATAGCCGCGGTGTCTGTTGCGACTATCGCCTCGTCTTCCTCCCACTGGGGAGACGCCCGTCTGCAGGGGGCTTGCGCGCTGGAGTCTGATGCGTTCAACCGTTGGCTGTAGTCTCACGCAGGCCAGAACCAGAACCGCCGTGACATGCAGCGATGGGGGCACTCGGGCTGCACGGGTAGCCTGAGAGGAGACTAAGACAGACGGCCTCCGCCTCGGCTGGCGGTCTCCCTGACCGCAGTAAGCCGTTCGCATGCTGCCATGGCTCTGGCTCCATCATGGGGGCATGGTTCTCGTTTAGATGGCGTATAGCTGAAGCGTCGATGCTCGTCTCCGGGACTCATGCCCGTGCGCTGGCGACTGCAGGACTCTCATCAGCGCAGCGCTGCGTCGTCGCACGATGAAGCGTCGTGGTAGACGAAGGCTAGCGTGACTGCGACAAGTCACCGCATGTCTGCGTGATCGTCTAAGAACCGCCGGTGATGGCTGACCGCCTGCTCTCCGCGAGCGCTTCCTCCTTAGACGGGTAGCGTCGCATGAGGCTACGGCGTCTACCGCGCGCCGTCTCGCCCGAGGCAGTTCCAGCGTACGCGGCCCTGGTCTCGGAGTCGATGGATGGTCGCAGCAGCATGCTCGCTGCCTAATGCCCAGCCCACCGTCACGTCAGATCATGGCGAGCCCGTGACGCATAGCCTCTCTCCAGTCATGTCTGGCGTCTCTGCGAGCACATGCTCAGCATGACCGTCTATGACCTCAGTTGGTCTCAAGTCTCCCTGCCCGCTCATGAGGACATCCATGTTCTCATGCTTCTTCCCTATGACTGGGGTCTGGCGCTCGCGCTCGTCCGCCCAGACTGGCTTCAAGTAGTCCTCAGTAGTGGCTACGCCAGAGGCGACTTGACTCGTAGCCTTAGCGTCGAGCCCGTCTATGGGCAGCAAGCCACCACGCTACGTGGACTGAAGCGAGCCGGGGGTCCGCTGCCCTCGTCTGATAGCCAGCGTGTCCTGGCTACGCCAGTGTAGACTGCGGACAGGCGCAGGGGACCGTACTGCTCATGAGCGGGCAGTACGGTCCCCTGCTATGTGCTGAAATACTGGTAGCGTCTGCTCGTTGGCACTGGAAGCAGTGAGGGGTATGCGCAGCGGGGCGCTATGCTGCTATGACCAGCAGCCAGTAGCAGTCTGCTGGTCACGCCTCGATGAGTCAGCATGCTGCGAGCGCTGTGCTGTGTAGCCCTCTGACCGCTATGACGCTGAGCCGTCGACTGGCTGCAGGCTGGTCACAGGAACTGATGCCGGTATCTTCGTCTCACGGCGTGTCGCCTACCGGTCCGATGTATTATGTAAATAACAAAACAAACGAGGTCTACAGTTAGGAGACAAAAATGTCGCTCCCCGTCAGCGTCCTGGTTCTCTTCCTCAGCGCCATGTCCCTTGGTGGCTCTCTTGCCGGCGTCCGCGCCGTGCACCGCGCTGTGGTCGCACGGGCATGGCAGTCTGCTGCCATACTGATCGTCGTCTCCTGCGTCTTCGCAGCTGGCGCTGTCCCCATCGCGCGTTACGTCTGCACTGCCGGCTGGGCGCTCACCGCTGTTGACGCTGGCCTCGTCATCACCGGCGCTGTACTCGGGTTCATCTCCCTCGTCATCCTCGGCGACTGCTATGCTGAGGAGGCCTAAGCCAGCCACGTCGAGAAGACTGCCCGAGTCGGGCGCTCCACTGCCCGCTGAGCATGCCCGACTCGCCAGAGCCCAGGATTCCGATGAGTCCTGGGCTCTTCTTGCTCCTACAGACACTGTCGGCAGCAGGCGTGGAGAGCGTGACGCTCAGGCTCGTGCTCATCGTTGAGTACTGAGTATGCGCTGCTCATGCAGACACGAGAATCATGGCAGAATCAAGACTTGCCCATGAGACGTCAGTAAACTGCCCTTAGACCGGCGAACCCGGCAACCGGGATTAGTCTATCGTGGCTGACTCAGCCTTGCTTAGAGGGCGTGTAGCTGCAGCCTCAGGGCATGGTCGGGGACTGGCGTCTCCAGTCTCGCGCAGTGGGCGTAGAACGCAGCGCGAGATGCATCCGGTGATGGCAGCCGCGCTGGGCAGCTTCAGCGTTCGGGGCCGCCTGCGATCTGGGTGGTAGACGGCACTGGCCGAGCGTCTGGCGTTCACTGCAGGGGAGGAGGCGTCATCACGGGCCCAGACTGGTGGGCAGGGGGGAAGTCAGTAGCCGAGGACCGCGGGCCGCAGGCGCTGGCGCTGGCGCTGTGGCTACCCACAATGACAGTATTGCTTCCGCACTTACGGGGGTGCGCAGCGCCACGCTCCGACTTGCACTGCATGGCCGCAGACCGCAGGCACGCAGGTCAGTAGACTGCAGTCACTGGCGTTCTCGTCTGGCTGGCATCGTGTCAGAACGACTGTTCCCTACTTGGATGCGCTTCCGCACTTACGGGGGTACGGGATTCGCCTTAGCGTGCAATAGCGGTGGTCTTCGTCAGGCTTTCTTCCTCCTATTGCTCACAAGAAGCGTAGTATAGACCGTAGCTGTACACGGCTTAGAATCGATTGCCGCGAGATCGCTTGGACGTACTATCAGTCTCGCGGTACTCCTGATGGTCGACAAGCAGGAAAGCCGCGATCGGTACGGTTCATCACCCGTAGCCGCGATCGGGCTCAGGATCGGCTAGAGCCCGATCCCGTGGCCGCTGCAGACTCATCGGTCTGACCCGTAAGTGCGGAAGCAATACTGTATTGCTGTGGGCTACCGCAGCGTGCTGCTGTCTTCCTGCCCCCTGCGTCTTCCTGTCCAGCCCAGCCAGCGGCGCCGCTCTGGCCAGCTGCTGCAGTCCACTGCGGTCCCACTGTCGCCTGTCTGCCGACCACTGTGTCTTCGTTGCTCTAGACCACCAGCAAGTGGCCATGTCTACCGGAGGCTACGCGCATGTTCTGGAGCAAGCACGACAGTCATCTGGCTGACCGATGCCGTCTGTTGCCGCCGTCTCTACGAGAGGCAGTAGTGGAGACCCGCAGACGGGGGCAGACTGACTGGCACCGCGTCGGTAGGAAGCATTGCCAGTCTTCTGACCTTTCTGACCGACGGGCTCATATTCGGGGCCAGTCCACGCGCCAGTCCTATCCTGGACGGGCTGAGCGCCTTAGTAGTGGGGCCATGATTTCCTCCACGTTACTTGGGCGGTGGTCTGCATTTATGCTGACTGCTCGAGAGCGACGAAGACATCGAGGAAGTTGACGCGAACCGTTTGCTCCGTTGATTTCTCGACAGTGAGATCAGAATCGTCCAGAGTGATGAAGACCGGTAGATGGGACTGGCGCAGTCTACGCTGCGTCGTGAACAGGGCGGCACCCAGTCGGCTGTCTGAACATGGCCCTGACGGAAGCGTACTGGAGACGCCCGGAGAAGGCATGAGCAGTATGCGTGCAGAAGTACCGGAGTCGATCGTAGGTCGCGACTCTGGGCGTAGTGTCTATGCTGGGCATGACTGTCGCAGCCGTCTCCGACGTCACGAACATGAGCAGAGGCTCTTTCACGAAGATGGCTCATGGCAGGGCGCCTCGGGATCGGACTGGCAAGCCATCAGACGATGAGTGCTTGATAGATTTCCTGTCTACTGCCTGTGAGAACGATGGATCGTGGTCTTGCGAGGAGACGCTAGACGTGCTATGGTGGGTGTCTCCCACATGGTTGAGCAGTGACGACAGGTCAGTCTTGTTCGGGGGCATACGGGCTGACTGGCTGGTAGACGACGTTCACCGTGGAGAGTCATCCGCATGGAGACTACCGTCGCCTCTCAGCGAAAAAGCGACTACTGCTGTAGACTTCCTCTCCTCACTGCCTACAGACGAGCCTGACGGCTCGGTGATAGCTACTGTCTGCGAGACGCTGGACTCTATTCTGCCCATGAGTGAACTGCGTGAGGCTAAGATAGCAGTCGATCGCAGTGAGGCTGAGGCTGAGCGCAGTCAGACGCTGGCTGAGCAGACGCTCAAGGAGAACAAGACTGAAGCCGCTACTGCCTCGGTGCTGAACGCGGTGCAGGTAGCATCGGCGAGTCTAGAATCTAGGCGGAGCCGGGAGCATGAGGAGTCAGCCAAGCAGCGCATGAGACTGGAGGCAGTGTCGCAGGCTCGTGACGAGGCTGCTGGCACTATGACTGTTAGCGAGGAGAAGGCTACGTGCGAGTCCAGGTGGCGTAGACTGCGGACGTGCAGTTGCGCATGACCGTGACCGGCTGAATAGCCGTTCTAGCCCGCGTCAGAGCGAGCCCATGACACGCTGCGGACATTAGACGCCTGCTGATGTTATAATCATTTAACGTAACGGATAAGGCTTCTAGTCTGGAGATCTGATGCTTGCTGTCACTAAGAAGAGCAAAGCCTGCTTGCATGAGGCAGCTCACGCAGTCACGGCCGTGATCCTTGGTCTCCGGGTGGACAGCGTAGAGGTAGCCTCAGCCATTGACGGCACGACTGACATCAGGAAGACCGGGGAGACTGGAGACTGGGAACTACTCGTAGCCTGCCTAGCTGGCAAGCAGATGGAGGCTATACTCGGTCGTAGCCGCAGCCTCTACTGGTCGAGCGATTGGAGCGCTGCTACCCAGTTGGCTTCTCGTCTGACCGGCAGTGGAGCGACGGAACGGGACACCGTGAGGCTGTTGTCTACAGCCTGCGAACTTGCTTCGAGCATACTCTCTTGCGCTAAGCCGTCTGTGCGCGCGGTCGCCACGCAGTTGAAGAACACGGGGTCGGCTACTGGCGATGACTGCAAGCGGGCGCTCTCACTGCTCAGCGCCAGTGAAGACCATGCCATGCGTCTCAAGATCGACGCTTTGAGGTCTAAAGCGGGAGCTCTACTGAGCCTCGCCTCGTGACGTGACTATCGGGGCGCATCACGCTCACGTGAGGCTGACAGCATGCTCGAACGAGGGCCGCGTGCGCGACGTCGAGATGGCCTGTTAGCGCGTAGCCGGGCTGTTTGAGTTGCGTCTGCGATGATTATGTGATACAATGACGTTCCATGCGTTGCGCTTGGACAGCGTCAACATACTGAAGCAGTCTATAGACTCCCGCGTAGACTGCGCTGAATAGCATGGAGCGTCCTACTTAGACGGCTCGAACAATGAGAATGAGTCAGCGATGTCCGTGAATAGTGGAAGGCTGGCAGTAGACACTAGACGGGATGACAGGCTTAGGAGAGAATGATGGTCACTGTGATCGAAGACAAGGCGAAGAGCGACAGGAGCAGATGGGGCGAGGCAGTAGATCCCACGAGGGCTATCACGTTGGAGCCTCGTAAGGCTGCCTATGGCAGGAAGACGATGGATGAGTCAAAGAAGGCTAACGTGGCTGCTATCATGCGGTCTACAGATCTCGTCCGCGTCATGCCAGTCACGGGTCATAGCCTGCGAGGCTTAGACTCCACGTATTCTCGAAACGGTGAGTCCTGGGTGGGAGTCTGCACAGGCAAGAAGACGACGGCGAATAGGCTGAGTGGTCGGCTCGCTGGCGTAGACACGAGTAGGGTCATCATCGAGTTCTACGATTCTCGTGGTAGCAAGATCGCCAGCATGTGACTCAGCGTCATGTGGACAGTAGACGGTAGCCAAGTCTACGTAGAAATGCGACGTGGGGCAGGGCCAAGCAGCCCCACTTACGCCGTCTGACAGGCAGTGGGACTTAGCGCTTCCAGTCTTATCGCGTTTGCCTGATGAGGAGATGGTCGAACGGCGCGTCACAGACACTGACGACGCATCATGTGAACAACGAGCATTTGGAAACGTCAGGAGGACACCATGAAAGCTAACGATGGCATCACGCTGGAAGACATGCTGGGCATGATCAACGAGATCGACGCTGAGAAGCTCCTGCACTATGACGTGGTGGGAGACGCCAGCGTCACTGCGCTCCGCGTCGCTTGCGATGGTTTCTTCCGTCACCTTGACTCTGGTGGGCGAGAGGACGCAGCCAGTGCTGTCAGCTTGAAGATCGCAGCGAAGATCATCGGCATGGAAGACGAGCGCGCGGCATATGCGCTCTCCGACCTGCTGAAGCGTGACCTCATGAATACGGACGCTGTCTGCCCTGGCAGCGACATGCTCGAAGGGTTAGACCTGCACATGCAGCTCATGAACTCAGTATCGCAGACCTACTGATTCTGGACTGGGCGATGGCCAGAAGGCATGATCGCTGGCGTAAGGCGCTTGCAGTCAGCTGATGATGACCAGTAGCCTCATGCTGACGCTCCTCGTGAGGCCAGCATGAGGCTGCCATCATCTGCGATCATCTATTGATGTCGTGGCGTGTCTAACGCCTACTCGTTTTAGAATAGATTCGAGATCAGGGTAGATCATGGGCAAGCCACTAGGAGACGGTAGAAGGGAACGGTGCAAGCAGATGGCTCACAATGACTACGGCGCGTTCGTGTGGAAGAACGATGAGCGGGCGCAGTCGAACGAGGACGCTAACCTGCTGCGCTTAGACGGCGGCGATGGTGGTGCCGCTATCTACGCTGAACTCATGAAGCAGTATCCGTCTCTTGCTGGCGAGGGCAGTCACAGTGCAGGCGACGTGGACGCCGGGGCTAAGAGTGACGCTACTACTTGTCCTGTCGAGCCTATCATGTCCTCGAGTGCAGACAAGACGTTCCACGCTGTCTTAGGTGACGGTGAGTGGAGGCTCGGCTGCTATAAGACCAGCGTGCCCTACCTGTATCATGTGACTGGCGATGGGCAGTCACAGACTGTAGGGCAGCTAGACTTGCTGTCTTATACTGTGGACATGCCTGAGGGCTACGTGGACCCCGAAGACAGATGGGCTGATGACGTGGACGCGGAGCCAGGCGAGGCTGTGTTCTACGTTGATCACAGCGTGGACGGCTACTGGTCTGAGATCCCACTCACGCGGAACTACTCCTGTGATTGGGCAGACAGTCTGCCTGCGGGTGGGCTCGAGATCATAGTCCCGGATGGGCCCGTGATCACACTTGACCGTGGGCGCAGTCACGCTAAGTGGCATTGGGAGACGATCCACGTCACGATGGTCATAGATGGTGACCGCTGGGAGGCAGAAGTCGGGTCTGGCTATGGCGCTGGCTTCGAGGGGTCTGCTGCTAACAGGGCTCGCAACGTGGAGACTGTAGTCAAGTACTGCGAGCAGACTGGCGCTAAGCATTGGCGCAGGATGCTGTCTTGCCCGGTCTGTGGTGGCAGGCCTGTAGCCTCGAAGCCTGGCCGTGGCGCACTCACTGCGCGTAAGGCTACTGCAGTGTGTGAGCAGTGTGGGCTCACGGTCACGTTGCGCATCAATGGCGTGAGGGACTTGAATGCTTGGGATCCCCGAGGCGTGGACCTCAAGGAGATGGAGCTCTCGTCTTGGGCTCTGGCTAATAGCCTGCAGTTGCTGCAGTCCGAGTGGAACGCGTTAGCGTCAGACCAGAAGGCTGTAGACAGGCTGCTGGCCACTGAGCCTCTCGGGGGTAGCGCATGGAGGGCAGAGTCGTTCTACCTCACGTTAGACGGCTTCGAGGCTGCGCGGGTGGCGAGGTCGATGCCTGCAGGCCAGTTGACTGCATGAGGCTGCGTTCTATTGAGTCTAGACCAGAGCCCGGTCTCCTATGTCTTATAGGAGACCGGGCTCCTTAGTCACTGCCAGGTCAGAAGCGGCTGACGTCAGTATAGCGTGCCGCGTCCAGCTTGTCTTCGTGTCAGTCAGCCTGTAGTCAGGTTGCCAGCTGTGATCGCTGGCGATGATATTGTCTACTTGCTGTCATGGTTCGTCGTAGTTGACTGCAAGTCTGGCTCGCTGCTGTGTGCGCGTGCTTCTTTGCCCGTCAAAGCGACGTCTAATCTATAGAAAAGGAGTAAGACACACCCATGATCAAGAAGAGCAAGATCATCGCAACGGCGTCTAGCGTCGCTGCTGTACTGGCTATGGCTGGAGTCGGTGGCGTAGCGTTCGCTGACCCGACTGACGAGGCCGGCATCACCATCACAGGCACGCAGTTGAATGCTGATGGCCGTACTTTCAAGGCCTATAAGCTCGGCGAGTTCTCTAACGTGACCATCAACGACAATGGCACTAAGGACGACAAGGCCGATGACTACGCGGACGCTACTATCACAACGGTGGCGTCTGATAAAGACGCCATCAAGAACGCCATCAGGACAGCCGCTGGCGCAGCAGGAATCACCGTAGACACCAAAGCAGGCCAGGATCCGCTGGACGCCGTGGCCCGCACTACTGACGACACTAAAGTCAAAGCGTTCGCTGAAAAGCTAGCTAGACCTGCTGACGGGAAACTGGACGTCACCACGGCCCTCGGGGACGGAATTCCCGGTAAGTCCAACACGAATGGCGACGAGGTCACCTTCCCTGGCATTACTGAAGGCTACTACCTGATCGTGGACAGTGACGGTAACTCGATCATCCAGGCGACTACTATCAAGAAGGACGGCCAGACTATCAACAAGTTCGGTGCTAAAACCGAGGAAGACAATAAGCAGCTCACACTGGGCGTCATCAATATGAAGGCTGCCACTGTCGCCATTGACAAGAAAGTTGATGGCAAGGAGACTGAGACCGTTTCCGCTGGTCAGACGGTGGTTTACACCTTGACCACCCACGTGCCAGACAAGACCCAGGCTAAGACCTGGCAAGTGAAGGACACCCTGACTAACGGCGCCTACGTGCATGCTGATGCCGCCGACTTCGTCGATGTGACTGCCACCGTCAAGGGCCAGGCGTACACGTTGAAGGCCAAGCCCGTCCAGGTGACCGGAGAGAACAGCACTAAGGAGAACGCCTTCGCTCTGGATTTGTCGCAGATGTTGACTGATGCCACTGTGAACACCGGCGACGAGGTAGTCCTGACCTATAAGGCTAAGGTCACGTCCACCAAGACTGCCGACAACAAGGTAGACATCACCGGTACCCATGACAACGGCACCGCGATCGTACCAGGCGAGGACCACGTTCATGTGGTGTCCGCCGAGATCAAGTTCCACAAGACTAGCACCCTGAACAACGAGCAGAACCTTGCTGGCGCTAAGTTCAAGTTCCAGAATAAAAACGGCAAGTGGCTCAAGCAGGACGCCGCGACCAAGATGTGGAGTGAGGCCACTAATGAGGGCGAGGCCACTGAGTTCGCAACTGGCGCCGACGGGGTCCTCAAGGTCGAGGGTCTCGGCTCTGGAGACTACACTATCAAGGAGACCGCCGCGCCTGCTGGCTACACCCTTGGTGATGGCGTCTCGTTCAATGTGAATGTCGGTGAGCCCGACGATGACGGAAACGTCGCAGTGAAGTTCTCCGGTGAAAACGCTGATGGCAGCTATAATGTGTCCGCTGATGGCGACGCTGGTGGACAGGGTACAGTCAAGAACCAGCCTACGCTGGGCACACTGGCTCACACTGGCGTAGACATGGGTCATGGGATCATGTTCGGTTCTATCGCCGCTGTGATCGCGCTCGGCTTAGCTGCCAGCGTGTCTGGAGTAGCGAAGGCTCGCGAGCGCAAGCTGAACGCCTGATAGCGCTCAATAGTCTAACCGGGCAGCCTGTCTACAAATGCGAGCAAGCGTAATCTTGGCTCAATAAACCGACAGGCTGCCGGTTGAGTGTGGTTCCCTGCAACGGGAACCATCTGACTGCAGACCAGCAAGCAGTCAGACTACAAACATGTAGATTCATGCTGATAGACTAGGGAGGAGTCTAATAGAGATGGCTAAGCATGAGGCGGCGCGACTAGCGACTGTGGGGAGGAGGAATGCGCTCACAGTCAGACAGCAGCGCAAGAAGATACGTAGGGCGTACTGGGCCTCGCTCATCATAGTCATCGTTGGATTCCTCCCTATCACGATCTTAGCGACCCAGTCAGCCTTGAATGGCCGCACGTTGTCAGAAGAGGCAGATGACGTCGTGAAGACGCAGTCAACATGGCCGTCTACGACGCAAGCTGACACGCAGGCTAAGGCAGACGCTTACAATAAGAAGCTCTATGAGTCTAAGCAGCCTGTGATCGGCGGCGTGGCTAGGAACACGGACGTAGGCAACACTGTAGACTTCACTGGTGGAGACGACGAGGAGTACGTCAGCAACCTGAACGAGCCGAGTGGCGTCATGGGGACAGTCGAGATCCCGAGCATCTCCGTGAACCTCCCGATACGCCATGGGTCTGGAGACGAGGCGCTCGCTAATGGTGCTGGCCACTTATACGGCACGTCGTTGCCAGTCGGAGGGAAGAACACGCGATCGGTCATCACCGCTCACAGGGGAGTGCCAGGCAAGCTACTGTTCTCAAGGCTGAACGAGCTCAAACCGGGAGACTTCTTCTACCTCCATGTGAACGGGCGCACGCTCGCTTACAAGGTGACTGAACAGGAGACTGTGGGTCCTGACGACATCGACGCTGTGCGCATCGTAGACGGCAAAGACCTGGTCACACTGCTCACATGCACGCCTTATGGTGTGAACACGGAGAGGCTCATCGTGACGGGGGAGAGGGCGGAGATGCCAGACCCAGCGCCAGAGCCCCAGAACGCGAAGAAAGACAAGTTCCCGTTGTTGTTCGGCGCTGGCGCATTAGCTATCGTCGTCATAACGATCTTGTTGTTTAAGCCAGTCAAACCAAAAGACAAACAGCCGGGCGGGGTCGTGGTCGATGGTGATGACGCCCGAGAAGACGCTGAGACCGCCGACGAGACTGCTCTCGATGGATTCAACGACGCTGAGAACACAGCAGATGACATCGCAGACGTCATGCAGGCTGCAGACAGAACTAAGACATTCAAGAAGGACAGGCTAAATGAAGTGGAAGTGGTTCAAACGGGTCACGGCGACTGCTGTCGCTGCTGGCATGCTGGTGACGCTGGCTCCTGCTATCAACGCTGAGACTGCCAGCCAGGTGGCTGACTTGCTGTCAAGCGACGGTGATGCGAGTAGCGCTACTGTGAGTAAGTCTGGCAAGGCCGGTGAGCAGGCTGCTGGCACTGCGCTGCCTTACGCTACCGCGTCACTGGTCAAGGTAGCGGATGGCACTGGGCATGGGACCGCGGCGCAGACGTTCGTGAACAGTAAGAACGGCTTCGTGCCGGGAGACGACACGCCTACAGACGGTGTGGTCGCGAGTGGTGACACTGTCGAGTACAAGCTGCGCATAAGCTTCACGGCTGCGAAGAAGCGGCAGGTCAAGGTGGCGTGGAACTTCGACTCTGCTAAATACTTAGAGGTAGAGTCTGGAGCAGATAGTTTCTGCTCGCCGGGCAGACTCGTCACCACGACGAAGAACGCTGATGGGTCTTGCACGTACAATGTGCCGGCGGGCGCTGTGGAGACGCTAGAACAGTCGATTTTCGTGAAGGCTAAGGACACTGGTGGCGTCGCCCAGAAGGACCAGAAGCCTGTGCTCACGTTGAATCGCGTGGATGGAGCTAGCCAGAACGTGCCCACTACTGATCCAGTCACTGTCGTGAGCGCGCCAGCCGCCGATCTTGAGGTCGACAATGGCGGCATGAGGGACAACCTGTATCCTGCTGAACGCAGGCACGATTGGTCTGAGAACGGTAGCGCTAATGGCTATTTTGACTTGAAGGTCGTGGGCCTCAAGTATAAGGGCTACTCCACGAAGGGCGCATCCACCCAGGGCAAGTGGAGCGCGACTATCGACGTGAGCCAATTCCCGGCCAGCACAGTGTGGACACTCGGTGGGAAGACGTTGACGGCTACGAATGGGAAGATCCACGTGGCTGACTTGACTGGCAGTCAACGGCTTGCTTACGATTTCTCGTACAAGGATCTCGACAAAACGCCTGAGCAGGATAGCACTACTTATCTGGCTATCAACGTGGATCCAGACGAGGGATCATTCGCCACTGACGGTAGTGAGGCTTTGAAGAATCTGGGAGATGGCTCGGAGCCTGGACGAGGAGAAGACAAAGACAAGAGCACGGCGAATGACGACTATGGCTCGATCGCCGGCTACCCATACGATAACAACAATTGGTCTCGCGCTGTCATCGATCGCTATACCCCCACTACTCCGGGCGTTCCAGTGAGATTCTGGAAGAGTCTTACTCGGCCTCACGCTGATGGTTTCACCCGTTTTGATGACGAGAGCATGAGCTTCGACGCTGCCAGGGGCGGTAGCGAGTACGTGAGTCATTACTATTATTCTAATGATCGCCCTGATTATCTAGCCCGGCATTCTGAGTTCAAGACGCAGCTGCATGTGTCTGGAGCAGACATAACCGGTTGCAGTGCTGATGGCTGCGACGTGGTCATCGGAGACTACTGGGATGACAGCGCTCGGTTCAAGGGCTCGTTGAAGGTGACGCTCGGCGGGCAGACTGTTGACCCGTCTAAGTACACTGTAGAATGGAGCGAGAAAGCGCAGGGATACAACGCTACTGATGGTTGGAAGACAGGCGCTATCGATGCGGACAAAGCCCGCAGCCTACGGGTGAAGCTCTCTGACGACCTGCCGTTCGGCGAAGAGTCTGGCGCTGGCCAGATCCTTGTGGAGTTCGTCATGGACGCCTCAGGCGACCCGGACACAGGCGATGCGAACAATGACCAGCATACAGGCGATCTGAAGTCTATCGACAAGATGACAGCTGGCTACAAGCAGACGGGCGCTGAATGGTCCGCTTACGATGATGACTATGTGGTCATCGTGACTCCCGGCGAGCCTGCTATGCGCACTGACTACAAGGCTGTCGTCACAGATTCAGATGGCGAGACGAAGACTGAAGCGCAGCCTGGAGACACCGTCGCGTGGTCTACTACTAATGCTGGTGGTGAGAACACACTTGGCGTCACGAACGTGCAGTCTGGCAAGACTGACTTGACGCCTAGGGTCACGGTCTGCGTGAGCAAGGGAACCATCAACCCCGTGAACGACAACTCATGGTGGACGATGAAGGTGATCAACGAGAAGACTGACAAGTGCGAGTATTCGCTTGAGTTCACCCACGATGCTCACAACCCCGGTTATGACCAGAACGGTGACGCTAACTTGCAACCGATCCGTTGGCATGGCACTGTGAGCAACTTAGCTTCAGGCACGCCGCAGTCTACTCTGCAGGCGACTGTTGATGGCGCTCAAGTGGGGACGATTCCAGCGTTCGAAGTGTCTGCAGACGCTGCTGCTCATTACACTATGAGTAGGGATTCTAATGACGCTGGCGTGCTCAGCGCTGACCAGGCTAAGGTCGAGACCGACGATCCCATGAGTTTCCACTGGAATGTGTACCGTAAGGCAAGCGTGATGAACGGCCAACTGAAGACTGTCGTCAAGCTGCCGTCTAACAGTGACTCTGGCATGACGGGAACGAACAACGATGGCCCAGATGGTGAATGGAACGAGTATGACCGTGGTTCTTCTAAGTTCACGGGAACGCTTGAGCTGAAAGAAGAACCAAAGCTGGACGCTGACAACTCTACCAGCACAGTCATCAGGTATTCTACTGAAAACAAGAACAGCGAGGACCCGAGCGCTTACAATTGGAAGACCTGGGACCAGCTGACGGCAGCTGAGCGCAAGAACGTGAAGGCTATGCTACTCGTCTCAGACGCTCAGACTGTGGACAGCATGTCCACAGCTGCTTCGAGCGGCACTCTGACGCTCCAACCCCGAGGAAACAAGGAGACAGACAAGTACAACGTGTGGATCGGAGCTAACAGGACAGACGACTCTAAGGGCAACGTACCGTGGCCTGACGTCACGAATGTAGTCATGAGCTCTATCTCCGGCGTGGTATGGTGGGACAATGACGAGAACACGCGCCAGGGCAACGACGAGCCAGTCATCCCGAACGTTGTAGTTGACTTGTGGAAGACTGACGAGAATGGAGACAAGCTCGGGGGCAAGCCATTCGCCTCTACCCACACGGATGAGAACGGCGCCTACAAGTTCGATGGCCTGCACTCTGGAAACTACATGACTGAGGTCAAGAGGAATGAGGGCGAGGAGACTAAAGACGGCGTGCAGACTAAGGTCAAGACGTACTATGACCAAGACGCTAAGGTGATCAACACCCGCTCATGGTCGAATGACATCCGCGACAACGCTAGAGACTATTCTGACAAGATCGCGTTAGGCATCGACGTAGACCAGACTCATGTGGACTACGGGTATGCTAAACCCGACCCCAAGGCTACGCTAAACAAGAAGCAGACTAAACTGTCCTGCCCGTCTGATGTGAACCAGGACTGCGACGTCAGCTGGGACGTGGAGGTAGACAACGCTGGGAATGGTTCTTTCCCGACCTCCTCGACCGTGACGGACACCATGTCGTCCTCGGTCCATGACGTGACGGCGACAGCCGGCACCGAGTCCATCGAGCCAGGTGGTGTAGACAAGGCGAACAGCACTGGCAGCCACACGCTCTACTGGGACTCGACCACGGGCGAGGCCTACGCGAGTGGCTACAACGCTGCAGGCCAGTTAGGCACAGGTGGCACTGAGAACCAGACTACGCCAACCCTCATCAATGGAGGCTACAAGGACATGGCTGCTGGCGGCATGCACTCGGCGGCTGTTGGCATTGATGGTCAGCTCTACGTCTGGGGTTCTGGAGAGGACGGGCAGCTCGGCATGGCTGACAAGATGACTAACCAGCTCTCCAGCAACCATGTAGACACACCGACGCTGGCTACAGGCGACGCTGCTGGCAAGCAGTTCACAGCAGTAGCAGCCGGCAACGATTACACGATCGCAGCGCTGGCGGATGGTGGCTTGCTGGCTGCTGGCCGCAATGACGCCACATGGCAGTCGCTGAACGCTGGAGTCAAGTTCGTCCAGCTGTCAGCGAATGGCAACAACTGGGCGGGCGTCACCGAGGACGGGAGACTGTACACAGGCGTCGTAAGGAGCTCGCTGTCTGAGGCTTTCCAGGCTACTACGGCTGGAGTCAAGTTCACGCAGGTTGCTGCGTCTACTAACCAGAATGCCACGGGAACTTTCTATGGCATCGCGCTTGCTGACAATGGCGATGTCTACAATGTAAACGGTTTCTCGAAGATAAACGGTCTGTCCGGAGTCAAGCAGATCGCCGCTGGAGCTGGACAGTCTTACATGGCTGTAGACAGCAATGGTGACGTGTGGTCCTGGGGTTGGAACGGTTACGGTCAGTTGGCTAATGGCACCACGCATAATGGCCGCGCATACGATGATGGCCGCTCGGAAGTCAACCGTGAAAACACGCCAGTCAAGACGGAACAGAAGGCTACGGGCGTGTCCATGGGCTACCAGCATAGCATACTCATCGGCGAGAAGCTGACTGAGTGGGGCTATGACGCTTACGGCCCGACTGCCGGCAATGGCAGCAAGGCTGCAGACCTGCTTGCAAACGACAGCAACACGGCGGATACGGCTGGCGTTGATCTTGGCTTGAGGGGAGCTGGCAAGGCTGTTGACCCGACTGCTGTCCCAGTGAGCCCTGTGAGCGAGGCCAGTGCCAACGGCCTGACCACGCGCATGTACAACTTGCCGTTCACCGTGTACCCTGGAGGCAAGGTCGTCTACCATTTCACTGGCAAGGTCACCCGTCCTGATTCTGTGGAGTCGAATGATTCAACTTCGCTGGACACGTTGAAGGCCAAGGCTAGGGAACTGAAGAAGACGAACGATGAGACAGGTTCGCCGAACTACACGGACGCTTCATGGTCCGCGTTGCAGACGGCTATCAACACCGCCACTGGCAAGGCCACGTTGCAGAAGGCCCTCGACGGACTTGAGAAGCCGTTCGTGAACCAGGCGTGGTTCGATTCGCCTGACACGCCGTATGCGGGCACGCCAGGCGCGCGCAAGGCTAACGTGAAGTCGCCGGCCGCGCCAGACACGACTGGAAGCAAGATCGACGAGTCTAGCCTTGATGTGACCGGCAACGCTACCTGCGTGACCGGAACAGACGCTGGCGGTGAAGACAAAGAGCACTGGTTCTCTAATGGGAAAGAAGACTCTTGTGATCAGGTAGGCAATGTCATTCCCGCTGCTAAGGGCAAGGTGATCCGTGGCTCTATCTCCGGTCAGTACTGGTTCGATGCTAACAGGGATGGAGTCAGGCAGGACGACGAGACTGACAAGCCGACGAACAACAAGACTCGTAAGGTAGTCTTGTTCGATGACGCTGGCGACCAGGTGCGTGAGACTACGACTGACGGCAAGGGAGCATACTTGTTCACTGACCTGCCTCTAGGCAGCTATCACGTCCAGTTCGAGCGAGTAGATGACAAGCAGTTCACAGCTGCTGACCAGGGAGATAATTCTATCGAGTCGGATGGCTCATCGACTGACTCTGACGCGAGCACAGTCTCGGAGACGTATGGTCAGTCTACAGTCACAGTAAGCCTCACCGAGGCGGCCCCGATCAAGCAGCACATCGACGCCGGCTGGATCGATGCTCCGGACCCCGAGGTGACTCCGTTGATCGGTCATCTGCCTGGCACTGGGTCCATGCTGGACTGGTGGACTCTACTGGTGCTGGCTGGCTTGCTGGCGGCTGCTTGCAGTTACGTCTGGCGTGTGAGGCAGCTGGCTGCGATTGGTAAGGCTCCAGTGTCCACTGCTGGTCTCGCTGGGGGCGTTCTCGTAAGCGACGCGACTGCTACCGGTCCTACTGATAAGATGAATGATGAGTACGTTGTCCACAAGACTGCCGGCGACGCGTCTGCAGTGAGTGAGCACATGGGAGAAGGGGGACGCTGACGATGAGCGTCATCAACATGAAGAAGATCCGTGATGGCGTGATCGCGCACAGGCTGGCTGCAGGCGTAGCCAGCCTGGCGGCCCTCGCCATGATCACAGCAGGCGGCGTCGCCGTAGCTAACGCTATGAACGAAGCTAAGGCTTTGAGCGAGTTCAACTACGCGGGGTATGACGCGGCGCAGATCAAAGCTATCGCTGACTGCATCAGTGGCGTGAGTAGTGACTGTCCTAATGGTCATGATCGGGCGGGATGGCAGCAGTGGGCTGAAGACAGTCTGAATAGTGACGCTAATAATAAGGGAACGATGTCTCTTGTAGATACGAAAGGACAAAATCGGACTATCAGCATTAGGCTCATCGGCATCAACCACGATGATAGGGCCGACGGTAAGGGGAAAGCCGGGCTCACATTCCAGGCTACTGGATCTTATACTGATCATGCAATGAACTCATCTACTACTAATAGTGGTGGCTGGCGTGATTCAGACATGCGTCAATGGTTGAATACTACTGTGCTTGATAGTAACGAGAGCGTGAAGAATAATGTGACCCCTGTAGTCAAGATGACTAACAATGATGGTTATGTGAGTGGTGTTGATAACAATAACGAAGCAGGTTCTACTGCGCCCACGGGAACTGTCGACAAGATTTGGTTAGCTTCACCGGTAGAGATGGACATGCCGTCAGTCAGCGGATCTGTGTCTACTGGAGAGTCAGTAAAGAATGCCCGTCCATCTGGAGGTGATTTCCAGTACTCATACAGCTGCTATTGGAATGGTTACAACGATTATGATTTAGCAGGAAAGCCGTATGAGTACTGGTCGAAGAATGCTACTAGTGGACAGAAATACAAGGAATTATTTACTATTTCTTCAGGAGGGTCTTCTTCACGGTATCGGTATCCATGGCTCCGCTCGCCGTCCCCGGCTATGAGCGGTTACTTTGCTTATTTCGATGGCTACGTCGGCAATCTGTACAGCAGCAGCGCTGACTTCACTGATGGCGTCGTTCCCGCGCTTTCCTTCTAAACTCTAAACTTGGAGCGGCGCGCTGCGTCGCGCCGCCATGCAGATGTCTACAAACCAGTATGCAGACGCAAAGCCGGACGGCGAGGCTTTCTCCGCGGCGGCCGGCTTCGTGGATCGCGAGTACTCCAGTATGAGAATCTTCTAAGAAAAATAAGACACTAAAGAATAGGAGAACATCAATCATGACAGTACCCAAGAGCAAGCGCAACAAACCAAAGACCATCTATCTTGACCGTGGTTACACGGTGCTTGCAGACATGACTAAGCTCGCGTCTCCAACGATGGGAGTCGTGCTGCCTGTACGCAGGTAGATAGAACGGTGAGCGGGCTCGTGCTTCAGGTAACTCAGGCTGGAAGCGCTATGACTCACGTCAGGCCACGAGTCTAAGTCATCATTCACGTAGACGACGTCAGGAGTAGCAGGGCAGAACAGCATGAGCGTCTGACTATGCTGGCACGCCTCAGTGCCTTCGCATGGCTCTCCATCGAGACCCCAGTGCATGGTCGCGCCCGTGATGCCAGCAGCGTGCTCTAAGCTTTCCACGTACGATCCATCAGCGTCTGCCTGCATGTCTTCGCCCTGGTATGCTGACAGTTCGTCTTCAGCCTCGCCTGACTCTAATAGCCCATCAACGTCTAACTGCGGGCTGGCGTGCTTGAGCCGGCCATGCCCGAGGAGAGTCTTCACTGGCTCTGGCAACGCGGAGTCAGCTGAACGCAGCCAGTAGCCGATTCCACAGCCGACAGCCAGACTTGCACTAAGACCTGGCAGTATCGCCAGTGCGATCGCAGTCACGCGCAATAGATAGTTCTTGCTCTCGACAGTAGCCTCCTCGCTGATGCGCTGACTGCGCTGTTCCCCGTCTGCATCGAGTTGATTCGACATGTCTCGCCTGTCTGTAGTCTCCTATTGTCTGAGCACGTAGACTTACTGGTGATCGGCGTGCTCTATGAGATTCTACATGCAGCCATGGACTAACGAGAACCGCCGACGGCGAAGCCACGATGAACGGCTCTGACTGTTGACGGGGACGACCGGATCTGAAAATATCTTCAGTATGGGACACGGGATGAGGAAAGATGGACGATGACACTGAGAGCATACCCTATGAGTGACCATGAGACGATAGACGGTAGACTGCGCTCACAAAGCGCTCATGATACTGCTGAGCTGACCCGCCGCCGATCGTTCGCCAACATGTCGCGGCGGACTGCTACGATGGCGATCTGTTGCTCTATAATGCCACTTACTGTTGGGCTCATGAGCCCAACAGTCTATGAGGCGTGGGCTGTAGAGCCAACTGGAGGCAACGAGAGCACTGTAGACTCACCGAATAGCACGGGTGCCGGCGAGGCAGGCCAGACCGGCAGTGAGGGCAATAGTAGCCAGACTGGTCCGATCACTGATCCTAGCGACAGTAATGGGAACAGCGGTGGAGACAGTCAGACTGGCGACGCTGACGTGAAGAAGACTCACACTATAAGGCTGCATTGGGGGGCAGTGCAGGGAGGCGTCGTCGGCAGCATAGACGTAGCAGACGGTGAGACTGCGACCCCAGTCGAAGGCAAGGCTGTAGCAGGATGGAAGTTCACAGGCTGGTGTGCTGACGAGGCCTGCATCCGGCCATTTGATTGGACCCGGCCGGTGACTACTGACGTGGACGCTTGGGCTGGATATGTGGAAGACAAGCCTGCCTACAGTCTGTCTGATCTCGCCAGCGTGAAGCCTGTAGTAGACGGCGAGACTATCGCTGCTGGAGCCGGCAGTGTGACGCGAGTGAGACATGACGCGAGAGTCTCGCTGACGGGAGTGCCAGATGGTTGGACTGTCACGACGTCGAATCCGGATAGCCTGACGGAGAAGCTCACAGTCTCCAGTCCAGATGGCAGTGTCTCCGCGTCCTGGTCATTCAAGAGAGACAATGCTCCTGAGGCCAAGTCGACCACCAGCAATGATAGTGAGAAGCCTGAAGCCACGGAACGACCAGATTCAGACAGCAAGAAGCTTGCTAGGTCTAAGCCTGCTCATGATGAGCCTGCTACTGGCGACAGTGCTCGCGAGACTGACGGTAGAGGCAAGATCATCGCGCTAATTGTCTTAGTGATCTTGAGCCTGGTAGCCGGAGTCACAGCAGTGCTGCGTCTCAAGAGGCTAGACCCGCACCATAGAACTGATGCTGACGATGGTAGAGACGGTGGAGACGACAGCGGTCAGCCTGCAGCCAGCACTGCGAGCAGTTCTAGTGAGTCAGCCAGTATGTCAGTAGCCAGTAAGACAGTCGCTCAGACTGCTCCTACTATGGTCATGAGTAGTACAGGCAACGCTGATGATGGTCTGGCGGCGCTCGTGCAGAAGACTACGACTATGCGCATGCTGCCAGTCGACTCCGGTCAAGTGGCAGGCGACGGCGGTGAGTCTTCGACGCGGCCCAGTAGACTGGTAGCTGACGTGACGGGGGAGCAAGAACCGGTTATAGCACAGGCGAACCAGCAGTCTGCGTCTACTGTTGATGTGGGTCCTACGCTGACTGACGCTACAGAGCCCATGCCGGTCATCGATGGTGGGCGATCGGCTGGTAGCAGCAGCGCAGAGACTGTGACCAGCGATGCTGACGGGTCGCCTGAGTCGACCGATGACGAGGAGACTATCGTGCCAGATGAGCCTGCCAGCACCGATGAGACTACCTCGTTTGACCCGTTGAGCATGAGTTGAGTAGGACTAGGCCCGCTAATGATCGGGTGAGAGTTCCCCTCGAGCACATGACTGCGTCAACTTGCAGTCTCGTTAGACGTCAATGCACGAGACGAGAATCGTAGTAACAGGCTTCAGGCTTGATGGAGAATAGGTCAACATGAGAATGGGCACAAGCAAGGGCAACCCTAATGAAATCGGTCCATGCAGGGCTAAAGACCCTGGCAACTGCCCTCATCGCTCTGCGCGCATGGACATGACTCAAGCAGAGGCAGACAGTTGGATGGAGGCGCGCGCACGCGAGTCTTCTGACGCGAGTACTCATAGTCTGTCTCGTTCTGGCGGGTCGTCAAGCGGAGACGGGCAGTCGATCACGCAGAGGTCGAGGCGGCGCTCGTGCTCTTCCCGTGGTAAAGCGAGTGATGCACGTAGGACTCGCATCAGGAAGACGAAGGCTGTGGTCATGGCTGCTACTGCTATGACCAGCGTGTTCATGACCGGCCCATTGAACGCTACGGCGACTGAGGCTACGCCGACGCAGTCTTATAGCGTGAGCCAGGCTGCAGACAAACTCGACCACGCTGGGGAGATCAATCTGAAGCTCGTGGAAGGCAAGCCAGACGACCTGTCTGGAGAACAGAAGTACGAGGTCACTGCTGATGGCGACCACGTGGCTGACGTCGCGCTGAAGCCTAGCAGGGAAGACAGCATGTGGAGCGCAGTCTTGAAGGCTACCAGTGGTGGGGAGACGGGCACGGCGAAAACCGGAGCTATCAAAGACTCTGCTGTGACTGTGAGGGACGCTATCGACAAGCAGAAGTCGACTATCGGCAAGCAGCGAGAACAGGGCATGTCCAATGGCTACGAGTACGGTGGTCAGGGCGGTGACGTGGACATGCAGGCTAAGCAGACTGGCATCTACTCGTTCCATTATGCGCACGACGTCAAGAGCGGTTCTGCTGAGTACAAGGTGGAGTCTGGCAGTGGAGACAAGAACTGGTCTATCGAGACTGAAGAGGCTCCCAGGTGAGATAGCGGGGCCGATGGCGTGGACGTGGTGCTGAACACTGCGTCTATCGCTAGGGACCGCAGTGAGGTCAAGTACGGCAACGAGCATTCTGACGTGAAGTTCCATAGGATACGCTCGATCCATCATTGATCTGCAGGGCAGCAAGCAGCAGCTTCTACGAGGGGAGACGATGATGTCTTCGATAGTGCTGGGACGGAATCGGTTCCGGCTTTCTTTGCGTCGGCGATAGCCTTTGACGGAGTCTCAGGACTATGGAGTGCTGTTAGATTCTGTCTAGTTGTTCAGCAATCGGCTATCTGGACATCATGATCGAGTTAAGGAGACTAGAAGATGGCAGAGAAATGGCACATCTCTAAGAACGGGGAGCCTGCTAAGTGCACGGCTACCGTGCAAGCGTGCCCACTTGGCGAGGATGCCCCGCATTTCGCCAGCAAGGCTGAAGCATACAGGGCTATCGAGAAGAGCCATGCAGCTAACTTCGTGAAGCAGACCGGTTCGCTGTCTAAGGCGCGGTCGTTCCAGAAGAAGTACGGCACAGACGACCCGGAGATCAACTCTATCGTCGAAAAGGCTATCGGGAACGGCGCTGTCGCTAGGCTGGAGAAGACTGGAGACGTGACTCGCGATGGCCGCATAGTCAACGTGAAGACAGTCTCCATGAGCAAGGGCACTCGTGCGCTCGTGGACAGGCTGAACGGCAGTTACGCTGAGGCTACTATTAAGCGAGACAGTCTTGGACTCAATGGGCACAATGGCGCAGAGTACGCTACTACTATGCGGTCTCTTGAGAACGTGAGCGCTGACGCTGACTTGCTGCGCGCTCGTCTCCTCGAGACTACGTCTGGTGGCGCTAACAGGACTTATGGTGACGTCATGTATGTGGCTGACACTCACAAGGGCGGCTATGCTTTCGGCCGTCACGGTCTCCTCGTCCAGACTGCAGTCTCGTTCGACTCAGAGGCTCTCGCCGCAGACATGGCAGCTAAGGGATACGACGTCAGCGACGTGCAAGACACTCATTCTAGCCTGAGCGTGAGCAAGCTCAAGCAGTTCGCTAACGCTGCTGCTGACGCTGAACTCGGTCTCAGCAAGGGCATGAAGGGAGCTCCAGCGCTCCGTGCTCAGTATCTCGAGAACTCGGGCATGTTCCGCACTGAGGTCACGTACTCGCCAGACAAGAAGCAGGTGGACGCGCTCGTGCACGCTAACCAGGACGCCGTGGTCCCACGCCGGTTTGATGAGGAGACTGTGGGCAAGATGAGCGCAGCGCAGGTGAGGGCCGCGCTTGTCACGGTGGGAGAACAGAAGTCAAGCCTCACTACTTCTATGAGCATCCGTGAGAACACTATGGTCGCTGGTGGCTGGCGTCCTGCTGACAAGAAAGCTGACGGCAAGGGCTATAGCACTACCATGCGTGAGAACGACACTAATGATGGCCTCACGTTCAAGCCTCGCCGCGCGAGCGTACTGGTCGATGGCGCTGATGCTGTGAAATGGGTGAGGGACCGTGGTGGAGACCCGAGTCAGCTCATGAACAAGCGCACGTACGTGTCTTCAAAGAAGCTAGCAGCGTTCAGTAAGAAGCACCCTGAGATCGGTTACTACAAGTACGCTAAGCCAGTCCAGAGAGTATCCTACACTGAGGAGCATGAGAAAGACGGCAAGGTAGCAGTGTTCTCGTGACGTGATCGCAGCCGCCGTTGAGGGCAGCTTACGCGGACCATGGACAGCACGAGCCCGCAGGGCGGTAGTTGACCGCCCTGCGGGCTCGTTTCTCGTCTGTTAGCGTATGATCGACCGATGACTTCCAGTACTTACGAGCACCACTGTCTGCATCGGCTCAGATGACGTTCCAGATAGTAGTAGCGACTGCGCATCTCCAAGCGCCAGAACTCACATCGACACGAGACACGCAGGTCACTTCTTCTTCCCGTGGAACACTGACGCTACTACTATGATGACCCCGATAGCGGCTACGCCTAATCCGATCCAGTCTAGCACGCTCATGCGGCGATGCCGTCTTGAGACGCCAGTGCGCGTCATCAGACGGTCGTTCAAGCTCCGGCTGAATCTCTCAGAGCCACTGTCAGACTTGTAGCCCCGCTTACTGTCAGAACCAGAACTATGACTCCTAGAACTATGCGCGCGGACCTGCTGCGCCCTGCCGTCAGCTGGCCCGATGAGCGCAGTAGACGTCGGCGCCGACTCCGTCGCGGGGAGTCCTGCAGCTGAGGCTGCCGTGGGCGCTGCTGTCATCAAAGCCGCGCACACAGCGCCAGCAGCCAATCCATGGATGATTCTACTAGACAGGGAGTTCATGCGATGCTCATATTCAGGCTGACTGCAGTCAGCCTGACGCTTGCCTGCGCAGTCAGTCGGCCTCTTCCAGCGTCTTGCCCTTGGCTGCTGGCTTGCGGACGCTAGCGAGCAGCTTCTTCCAGTTAGCGTCTACAGCGAGGGCTTGCGCTACTCCCCCAGAGCTCACGACTACCGTCTTAGCGTCTAAGGCCTCTACGATGGTGCTGAGCACGAGCCCAGCGTACCCGATGCTGTCTTCACGGCCTGGGATCACGCAGCCTGACTCTGCCATCTCCTCGGGCGTGAGTCTGAAGAACATGCGCCCAGCTGGAGCTAAGTCTTCTACCAGGAGTTCTTCTCCATCCATCGCGTGGGGGTCTGTCGTCTTAGCGTCTCGCGTCCATGCGCTGAGCGTTCCGGCTATGCCGCCGATGATGACGAGCATCGTGCCAGGCTCCCATTTGAACACGGACAGGTCTCCAGCCTCAGCGATGTAGTCATCGATCGTGTGCTCGACTGACTCCACGTCGAACGTCTCCCCGTCCACTGCTATCTTCAGGGACGATCCGCCTACCGGCATGCTGACGGTGCTGCTCACGCCTCGAGACAGCGTGCCCACAGCCAGCTCTGTGCTGCCTCCGCCCACGTCGACAGTGACGACGCGCTGGTCTTGAGTCCTGGCGCCTACGCATGATAGAGCGCCATAGAAACCGAGTTCTGCCTCCATGTCTCCTGGCACTACTACGAGTCCTGTGCCTAGGATGCCCTGCACGTCTGCTTCGAGCCTGGCCAGCGCTGACGGGGACATGCCACGGCCAGCGCTGCATGTAGTCGCCCTCGTCTCCACGGTGCCATCGTTCTTGATAGCAGTAGCAGCCTGCCCTAAGCCTTTGACGGTGCGCTGGTACGCGTCCACGTCGAGGTCGCCTGTTTCCAGCATAGCTCCGCGTAGGTCAGTGGGGATGACTTCATACGAGTCTGGCTCACTGCCTCCAGTCATGTAGACTTTGAGGTCGTGGCCTCCGATGTCTACAGTGGCGATCCTCTCGCCATGCTTGCCTTCTAGTGGGCTGAATGACCTGACCATGTTTAGAACGACTCCTATCATGAGTTGTGTTGCTGCTTGAGATCCGGTTCTCGCGCCTGCGCATGGATGCGCGTCGAGGATCGCAGGCTATGATTGCGATAATATCGTGGAGTGTGCACATCTGTGTATTCTGCGTTCTGAGAACACGCCCGCGCGGAAGCGGCGCTATCATGTCTGCAGCGCATCTCCTCGCGTCATGCGGCGCAGTTAAGGCCACAGTAGTCACGCCATTCTGCACAGACCACAGGATTATGCCCTAGAACAGCAGTAAGCCGCCCATAGACCGGCGAACCCGGCAGCCACGATAAACTAATCCCGGCTGACTCAGCCTCGCTTAGAGGGCGTATAGCTGCGGTCCTAGAAGGGTATCAGCGAGTCTCCGTCGAGTACGCTCATCTGAGGGGGGGTGATCCGTCAAGTCATTAGAGAGCTCGCTTCCTTATGCTCATGCGGCAGCACGCGCTATCATGTCCACAGCGCATCGCCTGGCATCTGGCGTCTGACGCATATCTCCTAATCGTTGCACACGATAGCTGGGACGCTAGACTCAGCTGTCTCTACGGGGGGACTGATGGCAGGCAGCATGCTTGAACTGGCTGGTGGTGACAGCGATGACTCTAACGAGGCCATGTGGCCGAGACTGTACCCAGACGATGGCTTTGAGGCGTCGGCGCCATCAGCGAGGCTAGAGTCTAAGAAGAGAGAGCGCACTATCCTGATAGCTATCGCCTCTGCCGTCATGGCTGCGAGTGCTACGATAATAGCAGCAGTGCTCAGCGCTGGGGGACTCACTGTGCTCAGTGGAGTCGGGCCCGTCCGAGAAGACGTAGTGTATGGGACTACAGTCGTGAAGAAGATCGACCCTAAGACTGCGGCTAGTGTGTCGCCTGTGACTGTGAACGGCCATAGTGGGTCACTAGCGTGGCAGCATTCTGCAGCCCCGTTAGCATGGTCTGAGACTGGTGACCCCAGAGTCATCGACGTGCTCGTAGCGAGCCATGGCGCGGACAGTTGCTGGCAGGTCGACGCTACGGCTACGAAGACGAGAGACGGCTATGAGGTGAGCGCGACCACGGGGTTGAGCACCGCTAAGTTCTTCGAGTCAGCTATCACGCTGTCTAGGGGATTCGAGAAAGGCTGCGCCGGCTACATCGACTGCGTCCCCGTTGATGACGTAGACTTCTACGTTCCATCATGCAAAGACGCGAGCCAGGCTATCAGCGAGACCTCGACGGTGAACAGTAGCATGCCTAAGCGCAATGGCCCAGAGCCCTTGAAAGGCGTGCAGGTGTACGCTGACTATGACGTAGTGACTGTCCCCGTGAGACTTCCTGGAGAAGTCGACGATGATACGGTGATCACAGGCGAGATAAGCAACGAGGCAGCAGTGTGGGTAGACGAGGCTGACGATTGGGCTTCAGCGTGGAAGGCCCGGCAAGGCTACCCTGCCAGACCACAGTGACGCGGGGACGTGCTCCTGCGATCAGTTGATGTGCAGATGGTAGTGATCGGAGCTGCGTCTGGCGTGGTCGCTCGATTCGTCTATCAGACGATCTCCCCGAACAGTCATCGTTCCATGGCATGTCTACTGCCGGTACGTGTTAACATCAGACCAGGGGCCGGGTAGACTCGCCTGAGCATAAGAACCACTGACTATAGGGGGCGATCGCATGGACACTATAGGCGACTCGGAGAATGGGCTGGAGTCAGGGGAGACTCGAGGAGAACGAGTCAGTTTGCCTGACGATGCTTCCAGTGATCACGCGTACGTGTTCACCTGCGTGGAGATCCCGTGTGCTGTAGGCTATGACCGCTGGGAGCTCTTGACTATAGACGGGGAGCAGGCATTAGGCTGTCTGAGCGCCGCGTGGCTGAGAGACAAGAACGGCTTCATACGCGGACAGGTAGACAAGCGTTGGTTCGCAGTCTTGCTGCCAGACAGCATGCTCGCTGGTCTCGGAGACTGGGTGCCCATGGAAGCCAGCGATGGTGGAGACTCATGGGGAGAACTGGAGATCGTAGAAGACAGCCAAGCCCACGTCTCGTATGAGACCATAGCAGCTATCGGCGTCCATAACGCTAGGAACCCGATCATTGGACTGAAGCGCACTGACGGCAGCGTGTACTCGTTCCCTGTAGACGATCACGGGAATGATCTCCTCGGGCTAGCCCGTAGACTAGCCCGAATCGCAGGCACGCCTACTGGCGATGTGCTGGGAATCGGTAGGCTAGACATGGACGATGGAACAGTGTCGTTCGACGGCCGCTGGTGCAGTGAGCCTGACCGCTCAGACTACATGTCTGCTTGCACTGCCGTAGCGCGGTCTAAGCCGGGAGTTGACCCAGCTCGAGAACCAGTGTGGTGGGAGGCCATGTGATGAAGACAGTTGACGGTGATCCTATCGTCTCGCCGACGCTTGTGACCAGCAAGCAGATCAGCCCGACGCCGCAGGACGACCGTAGATCCCGCAGCTATGCTATGAACAGCCCAGTTCGTGCGGAGACGGGTCCCTACTACGCAGAGTACTACTGCTGCACTTGCGGTGCTTGCGGTGAGCGGCCGGGGACGCGGTTAGACGAATGCGCTGACTGCAGGCGATGGTTCTGCGGCGATCACCTGTACCCGTGCCCGGCTTGCGGTGGACTGCTCTGCAGCGCTTGCGTTGATGAGCACGACTGCTGCCCGATAGGAGAGAAGTTCCCGAAGTACAGGTCAACCACAGCCAGCAAGTTCTCGTATGGAGTGGAGATCGAAGTCGCTGGAGCGCACGACCAGGAGACGATGAAGAAGTCTCGGCTCATAGCAGGCTGGTGCAGTGAAGACAGTGTGGACTGTCCGGGTGCTGGCGAATACCAGACGCAGCCGCTCACATGTCCTGCGGACACTATGGAGCTCACTCGCCTCATCAGCAGCATCGAGCCGCGTGGTGGCGTGCTCAGTGACGCTGGAGGGCACATCCACGTGAAGAGGACGAAGAAGCAGTCAGCGCTCGCGTGGCTCGTCGCCTTAGAAGCGTTAGGCCCGCGTGCCTGCAAGGCTATGAACATGCGTCACATGTTCGAGGGAGAGAACTATTACTGCAAGCCTGTCTACGTATTCACTGGCAAACACGTAGCCGTGAACGACGAGCATGAACGTACGATCGAGCTGAGGACTTTCGGTCCATGGTGGGGGAAGACTGCTGGCAGACTGCAGCCAGCAGTCCAATGGATACATGGAATGTGGGACTGGTTCGAAGCACACGACGCAGCCTGCTTGATCGCGGCCGAGGCCACTAGCGTCGAAGATCTCCCAGACGTCATGCAGTCAATAGCGGACGGCACTGACGCAGGCGTCCACGAGGCCTTGGAGGCTGCGTCTCGTGAGATCTCTACTGCCAGCAGACTGCTGGCGAGCCAGGCGGCCCCGCTCAGTCGGTAGGGTCTGAGCGTCACGTCAGCTGCCCTGCTGGGAGACTGCTGGCAGCATGCAGTCTGAACGATTCGATCGATAGGTCCATGCTTCTGCGAGGAGTCGCTTTAGGAGACAGTCTATAGCAGTAGTGGATGGTCCTCTTGCCGACGCTACTGTAGCCTCCTTGCCTGTCGACTGCCATCTGGAGAACTATCTGAGCACAGGCTCACTACGGTCACATGGAATATCTCACATGATAGAACGGATGTTGTAGAATAGCCGGTCAGTGCAGCGTTCTTGCAGTTGACTCTGATTGGCTGTCATAGGAGAGCTCAGTGAAACGACAGTCTAACCCCCTGCTGAACCCGTTCATAGCCACGAGCCCGGCTATGCGGATGAACAATCCACGCAGGAAGACAGCTGGCAGCGAAGACGCAGTAGACGTCGAAGTAGACGAGGCTCAAGGCAGGGAGCTCACTGTCCCAGATGCTCCTGCTCTGGTCAAGAGCAGGAGTGACGAGATCGTAGACTCGCTGATGATGGAGATAGACGAGTCCTATGAGCCTACAGTGGAGGCGAGAGGCCATAGCGACCTGATAGCCCTCCCGGGCAGTCCACGTTGGATGTATAGTGGCCGCTTGAAAACAGACGAGACTGCAAGCAAAGACAAGCATGATGCGGACAGTAGCCCTACACTGCTGTCTAAGGCTATGACGGTGAGTGCTGGCAGTCTCGCTGTTGCGCTACTGGCTATAAGCCCATTCGTAGGAACGCTCGGCGCTGCTGTCGTGTCGATAGTGATAGCCTTGATCGCGTGGACTCGTCCATGGGCTAAGATCTCAGCGTCAGGGAAGAAGGCGACCGCCGGCAGGGTGATAGTCAGCCTAGCCGGTCTGCGTAGTTGGCTGCGCGCTGAGGCTATAGCGTTGTCTCCAGACGACGGTGACGCTGACTGGCTGGAGTGGGACCCCCTGGCTCGTAGCAGGGACATGCTCTTGTACTGGCGTCCAGCCAGCGTACAGCCTGACAGCAAGCAGACCAGCTTAGCCCTGCATGAGACAGCAGTGTTCCAAGTATGGGCTAAGATCGATGGAGACCACGTGATGTTCTCCGTAGACCAACGGTACATCGACCTGTCCAGATGGCTCTCAGAGCATAAGCCTGCGACTATGCAGACAGTCAAGGGCTTGTCTACGGCGATGGTGACGTCAGGCTTAGATCCACGGGTGTCTTCTAGGGGGAGGCAGAGGCATGGCGTCATAGAAGCGTGACGACGTGGCTATAGTCGGGGCCAGGCGCACGGTCGACGTCAACTACCATCAGCTTCTATACGGAAAGCACGCTAATAAGCAGAGCTGACAGTCAAATGCGCAGCCTGCAGCAGCTGCGACGATTCAGACTGCGGTGAGTCTCCTGTTGCAGACTTCCATGCGCTCTGGCATGATTCGACTCATGGGGATCATCGAGTCTGATCATCGTAGTGCCCGTGCTGCTGGTCGCATGGCCAGCGTGACCAGGGGGAAGCGAGCGTCTGCCGGCGATGCGGTAGACGGGAACGCCCCAACGTCCAATGAGTCTGGGAAGACGGCCCGTGCTCGCGAGGCTGCTGAGGCTACGGGGAAGATGGCCCGGTACAGCGCGCAAGCGGTAGGCTGGTGGCTCGCAAGCCTCGCTGCGCTGGCGGCCGCTGTCGCCATGGTCTCAACGTCCGTCAGCGTAGTGGAAGCAGACCTGCGTGGCGTCGAACGGAAAGCGCCGGCCTGGGAGGACATCCGGTGGTCTTTCCCGTTCTGCCTGTTCTGACTCACGACCACTATCAGAACTGCTGCTTGTAGCGCTGCCTGAGACTCGCTGTCCGCATGACTGCTGGTAGCGGATATCTCAACGTGGAGACGGGCTGGCCGTCAGTCGCTGTCTCATGAGTAGTCTGATGGGAGTATGAGACATGACTGTTGGTAGAATCGGGACGAAGCGTGCCCGCGAGATAGCCGCTGCGGCGATCATGAGCGCTACTGTGCTATGCGCTCTCACTGGCTGCACCGTCTCCCAGAACGGTAACGGGTGGCTGCCTGCAAGCTGGTTCAAAGGCTGGTCAACCAGCGTAGAGGTGACTGACGTCACCACTGGCAAAGGCTACACCTACCTGAAAGCGAAGAACGTTAGCCAGCGCATAGTAGCCGACGAGTCTACAGTGATAGCGAACTGCGACTGCGACTGGTCTGACCTCAGCGAGCATGTGAAAGCCGGGTCTGAGTACAAGATGCGCTGGAAGTCTGACGGTAGTGCTGGGGACTTGCATCTAGACCGGATAGACGTAGGCGAGACTGCTGGGGACGCTAAGACAGCAGACTGACGA
>ERZ808240.272-NODE-272-length-71036-cov-38.873924_pt1 | contig 71036 bp, 49 predicted proteins | sample MGYA00521084_ERZ808240 | MGnify/ENA primary metagenome ERZ808240 (study PRJEB31516, sample SAMN03275571) | gut metagenome | biome: mammalia-associated habitat; material: feces | host: Papio cynocephalus | place: Kenya | collected 2012-08-06 ...
TTTTGGGTTAGCATCTGCACAGCCTCCCCACAGGGTTTGTCGGTTGCGCCAAGAAAGCTCCACCTTTGAACGTAATTGTTTCGGGAACTGCATTTTTCTAAAACTTATAAACGCTTACGTTGATTCCACAAGCAGGAAAGAACGCACAAACGCAAACAAACTGTAATACAGATTGTTACATGCATTCTTGTGCGGTGTGCAGCCTAAAAAAAATTGCGCCCAGAAGGCGCAACTCCAGTTGCTTGCTGTCTAACAGAGACAGATAGCCAATCTCTGTTAGACAGTCTGCTATTCTTGAAAGACAGGTAAATAGCTTCGGCAGACAGATTTCCTAAATAAAAGCTGTAAAATCACTCTATTGCTCCATAGCTTTCTTCAGTCTTTTCACTGCGGCATTGATCATGTCGTGGGTTCCACTGCCGTCGGTCACATATTTCTGAACCATCATTCCATAGCTGATGGCATCTCTCAGTTCCTTGCTCGTGTTTTCATCTGGCCATCCAGCTTTTCTCAGGAGGGCTGATAGAGGGCGCAAGTCTTCCATCTCGGCAAGGTTACCTGGACGCATGGTATTGATGGCCCGATTCAGGATGGCAGTGTTGCCTTCCAATTCATCTTGGGTCACTTTCTTCTTGCCCTTGGCAATCAACTGCTGCGCCTGACTCATCGCCTGCAGCATTCGCTCGAAGCCATTCGGAGCCCATGGCGCATACTCTGGCACTTTCTGAGAAAGGGCATTCCACTTATCTTGTTCAGCCTTGCGCTGTTGGGCGAGATTGAGAAGAGAATTCAACTCCGTGAAATCCACCTTGGCATTCTTTTTCCCATTCTTGCCATGGACATCTATCTGGTTGAGACGATAATAGTGAGTGCTATTGGCATTGCGATAGTAATCTGGTTGGAACTCCTTACCATCCATCTTCAAGGTCAGGAGGTTGGCTCCAGCTCCAGTGCTGACGCCATTGGATTCTCCCACCGTCACCTTGTCCAATTTAGAATCGATGCTCAACGTTGCCTGATTCCAAGTCTGCACACCAGTTCCAGCCATTACCAAAGGGCCGTACATCAAGGCTCCTACCCATGAAGTCTTCAGAGGAGTACCGTCGAGACTCGCCACATCACAGGAAAGTTTATCAGCACCATACTCGATATGCTTGCTAAATGGCATGTCGATATCGATGACATCACCTACTTTCCAATGCTTTTGGTCAAGTTCGATATAGCTACTTGGCTGAGGATTCTTAGCAACCTCCTTGCCATTGACTTTCACCACAAAGCCTTGTGTCGCCCAGTATGGCGCACGGAGTTTCAAGCTGAAATCTCCCTCCCCTCCCGCAATCTTTATAGTAGAATGTTGCGCTGGCCACAAACATTCCTGCTGAATGGTCACGCCTTTTTTCTTCCAATGCAAAGTAGTTGGCATATAGAGACCCACCCAAAGCGTATTGTCATTGGCAAAATACACAGCCTGCTGATACTTGGTGTGATTCTCCGAACCAGTACCTCCGCAACAGGTACTTTGGGGAGTGTTGTTGCCGAAAGGTTTGGTGGCATTCAGTCCGACGGCATATTGGTAGGTAGTCTCATACTTGTCAGGATTAAGCGAACCGACGATTTGATTGTACAAGGTACGCTCGTAATAATCCATATAACTGGCATTGTCAGGATTGTAGCAGTTCAAGTCCTTGGTCAACTTCAAGAGATTGTAAGCACAACAAGTCTCGTTGATGTCAGGATTGGCGACCGTTTGGTTACCCTGCACACCATTGGTAGCCATGCTCAATATCTGCGAGTAAGGCTGACGGAACATCTCTCCATTGCCCACACCTCCAGGTGCATACCTATATCTACCCTGTATCAATTCCCAGAAATTCTCCGCCAGGTTATAGTAATAAGGCTTGTGGTTAGACTTATAGCTGCGCAAAGCACCAATAATCATCGGGATATGCTGGTTGGCATGACGGGTGCGGATGTCATCCACGTTCTTGCTCAATGGGTCGAAGAACTTAGGAGCATCGAAGCAGTTGGCAGCCTCGATGAGCTTGGCTTTTTCCTCAGGATTGGAAACCATCTCAGAGAGTCTGGCGAGCGATTCGCTCATGCCGCCTACCTCTCCTGCGATGTACATATCCCACATCTCATATCGGTTGCCAGGCACGGCACGTCTCTCCTGCTGCGTACCATCCGCCTTCACATAAGTGCGATAGTGCATACGATTCCAGACCCACAGTCCCATATCCTTAGCTATCAAGAGAGCCTTGTCGCAAATGGCCTTGTCATCAAAATAGGTGGCGATGTCGATGAGACCAGCCAACTGTTTGTGGACACTATAATAAGGTGCCCATACCCAATCTGAGTTATTATAGGCACGATACATCTCGATGAGGGCGCAATGTTGGGCAGGGATGGCATTCAGATAGCCATATCCATATTGCTCAGGGTGTTTCTTGTATTCATCGAAGGCAGCCCATGTGCCCTTCATCTCCCGAAGTTCAGTCTCAGGAGCGAAGTCACGTGCCTCCCAGTTGCGCTTCAACACCTTATTATATATAAAGGTACGTTCCTGGCACTCTCTCAGTTCATTCACCATTCGTATGATGTTCTTGCGAAGAATCGCTTTCTGAGCGGGGTCAGTGGCTACAGCGTATGCCTGTGCTATCGCTGACATATAATGTCCTGAGCCATGCCCCTTGAGTTTGGTATCGGGAGAATCCCAACCATCGCTCTTGGTATAGCCTTCCGTACTCAATCCATAAGTGTCACGGTAATTGTAGAGTTGTTGGGTGACATCCCACGAGCAGATTTCACGGATAGCCTCATCACGGTTATGGGTGAGTCGATTATCGCCATTGACAGTAACATCCGAAAGCGAGAATGTATGTGCTTTCTCCTGTGAAGGAGTCACATACGAAGCATCCACAACCTTCACCTGTGCCAAAATAGGAAAGCCATTGTCGGTGGTTTCATCACCAATGACATAACCTGCCACGGTGTATTCCGTGCCGACAGGATGATTTTGGAGATTTGCCTCGCTTTGCTCATCAGTCAAAGCAGAGTTGCTCCATCTCACCTGTCTGAACTCAGCATATCCGTCAGAGTAAGTTACCCAAATCAGAAAAGGAAGTCGTGGAGCCGTGCCCTGTGGACAATCCACCTTGACAGCGGTTACCTCCTTGATGACGCGAGGCTTGGAAATTTTATTTTTATGCACATGAGCATTATCGGGAACAATGCATGGAACAACAACCATTCCAGCACTAACCCCAGAAGGCACAACAGCAAGCAAAGTGCTGCAAAATGCCCAAGTTAAGAATGTTGTCTGTTTAGTCATAATTAAAAGTAATATTTATTTTCTGCTGCAAAGTAACAATAAAAAAGGAAAAAAAGCCATAAGAATGTTCTTTTTTATGTCACAAAATCGTACAATCAGACGATATTACTCTTATTTATACCTTTATACCTTTCTTGCTTTGCACAATCAGAAAGATTTACCTCAAATCGAAAATACCCAAAGAAGGATGTGCCAACAAAGACACATCCTTCCCATAAAAGTACACTATTATGCCTTACGCATAAGAATATCATTCTCCATAAACATAGAACTCTGCAAGAGAAGCTGCACCATCTCGATGACTTGAAGTGACAGAGAACTTGATATAACGAGCTTTTGTAGATGATACTTCAAATAGTTGTTCTTCAACAATTCGCTGCAATTGGTAAGAATCCACCTCTGTCCATTTAGCATTATCTGTACTTACAGAAATCTTAACATCTTTTGTATCAGCATAATATGTGTTTTGACGCTGGTAGAAACTTACATGATCTATAGTGTGTACACTCTTCATATCAATTGTAATCTCATAAGGTAGTGCATGACTTCCACCACTCCACTGAGAATGCCAATAAGTAGAAAGGTTGCCATCCAACATACAAGACACTACGCCGTTGCCAGAGCCCTCTCCTGTAGGTTCTTCCGTATTAGCCGTAACTTTCCAAGAACTTCTGTCAAGACGATTACCCATGACACGTACCACCAATGGAACAACCTTGCTTGAAGAGGTTTCAAAACGAGAAACCTGACTCAGAGCAACAGGAAGAACATAATCTCCAGCAGGCAATGACGAAGCCTTTATCTTCACATCTACCTGAGCTTGATCCTTACCTTTCTCCAACTTCACGCTGTTAGGAAGCTCATAATATGATTTTGGTAAAAGAGTAAATTCCGTGGAATGCAGTTGATTATATGTTGCCACATAGCTTTCATCAACACTCAAGCCACAATCCACATCCCACTTATTGCTTACATCCAAGCCAATACTCAAAGTCTGGGTATAGTCTGCAGCCTTTGCTTTCTCGATAATTTGAACAGAAGGAGTCTCAGACACAAAACCTATCTTCGGAGAAACTACCGCATCTACAATAATGAGATATTCATTGGAATTAGCATTGACGGAATCTGACTTACTCTCAAATTTCAAAGGCAAGACCCATGTAGCAGCTTGTTCTGTAGCCATTACTGTTTCGATGGCATGAGGATCAAGAATCACTTGACAGGTTTTATACCGATCAGAAGAAGCATAATCAAGTGTCGTATTGGTAATGTGATAGCAATCGGATGACAATGTCTTGTAATTGACTCCCTCCAGTTCACTGTATTGAGCCCGAAGTTCTTCATCGGTAAGCGTACGGACATCCACATGAGCTGTCAGGGAAGGATCACTTCCAACCTTCATGACAGATATATTGGTCGTGTCAGCATCACCTGTATCATATAGCGTTTTGTTATGTTTGCCACTATCTTTGACGACCAGAATCTTGTGATATTGACCCGGTACCAAATTCTGCAGTTCGTACTGAGAGTCATCACAACTTGTGAATGCCAAGAGTGCAGCAGCGATATATAAAAAATATTTCTTCATAATAATCTTATCTTTATCAAGTTTGACAAATGATTAATAACCAGGAGCCTGTACCAACTGAGGATCACTATACAACTCCGTAGATTGGATAGGCAGCAAATACTGACGGTCGTTCCACAGAAATGGTTGGTCAACCTTGGTAGGTGTATTAAACTCTTCGAAGGAAGGATTAAGAGCCATGCCATTAAGCCCATATCGCACACCTGCTTTCAGAACTTGAGGGGCAATACACCAACGGCGAATGTCATAATAACGCTGACCTTCGAAATATAGTTCCACAAATCTCTCGTTACGCACCCAGTCGGTCAAAGACATCTTATCATTGATATCAGATGTCTTCAAGCCAGGAATCCCTGCACGCTCACGAATTATATTCAAGTTATCCAAAGCCTCCTTAGTCTGTCCCAAAGCTGCATAACACTCAGCAAGATTCAAATAAAGCTCAGCCATACGAATCAATGGACGGCGAGTAGCGGACCACTGCCAGTTGCCATCAGACTTAAACTTGATATTTGGGTCGATGAACTTACGTGTGAGATATCCTGTACCAGCTATATTACGTGCATTCTCAGAACTATAACCATTTGTATGACTATTCTTGAAATTCAACCACATAGGTTCTCCATTGGATATTTTCTGCTGATACTGGCATCCATCAAAAGCAATCCAAGCATAAAAACGTGCCTCACGATTGCCATGCAATTTGATGATGTCATTCTTTACATCCTCTGTATCCATAGTACCATTAGCTAAGGCAGGACTCGTCGTACCAGGATAGAAGCGTCTGTACCATTCGCTCTTGTTAGGGAAATTGGAATCATACTCTGGTAATTTGCCATTTTCGGTATAGAAATGAGCCACTGCATTGGAGGTCGGAGCATGTGATGCATATCCACCATAATGCCAAGAACCATCACTCTTTTTTAAAAGACGCACAGGCAACGTATACCAGGCATAAGCACCTCCATTGTTTTCATCATCCGCAATTCTCATACCCCAGATGATTTCCTTATTGCCGTCACCTTCGGTAGTATTAGTAAGATACTGGAACATACGAACTCTCTCCTTGAAGAGTTTGTTCTCTTCGGTATCACTCTCCTTTCCTGGTACAAATGGCAAACCTATCTCATCACGTTCTGCTTTTTTATTGGCTGTTTCGAGATCAAATAATTTATGACCTGCTGCCTTTGCAGCCGCAAGAGCCTCTTGGCAAGCTGTCAAAGCACGCTGCCACTTCTCTGGATCATACTTGTTGCTGACCAACTCTTTGCCATAACCTTCTGTCTCAACAGTATTTTGCCAGCCAGACTTAAAGAAAGAGCCATTCCAAAGTGGACTTGCAGCGTAAAGTAAGACTCTTGCCTTCAAGCTTTTGGCTATGACCGATGTAGCACGCCCCAACTCATCCGTAGGCCTAGTCGCAGGTAAGTCCTTTGACGCTTCATCTAACAAATTTACTATATAGTTCACGCAATAGTCGAAATGAGAACGTCCAGGAATCTGGGTATTTGTTATATTAGGATCTACCAAACTGCTCACGATAGGACAAGGACCATAGGCAGCCAACACGCGGAAATGGTAATAAGCATCCAAGAACTTGGCTTCTGCACGATACTCCACCTTATCTTCTTCGGTAACACCTGTAGGATGAAGTTCACCCAATAAGTTCTCGAAACGATGTATCTGACCAAGTTGGTTGTAGCTGGCATTCCAGATACTCGCATCAACTGTGGATGCAGAAACCGTACCCCATGCGAGTTGCTGTGGGCTGTATCCCCACATAAGAGGCTGTACGATTTCATCTGCACTCTGCTCGTACTGCAAGACTGCAAATGGTGTGGAACGTGGCACATAGCCATAGCATGAATACAGAAAGCCCAGAGTGGCACTCTCGTCCTTCATTGTATCGTCAAAGTCAGCTTGTGCTGGTGGTATCACATCCAGATAGTTGCAAGATGTAAGCAAATTTACAGGCATGACAAGCATCCATACCGCTTTTATGATGTTATTCTTTAGTTTCATAGTTGTCACTTTTAAATATGATTTATAATCTAACCTGAACGCCCAAATTGAAAGTACGCTGCAAAGGATACGAGTACCAAGACAGCTCAGGATCCCAAAGTTTGAAAGGACTAAATACTGCTATATTGTCACCACTGAAATACACTCTACAATATTTGAATGTGTAACCCAATTCCAATGTTTTGAAACGAATAAAACTTGCATTTCTAACCCAATATGAGCTTGGCTGTATATTATTGGAAATATCAGCGTTGGTCAACCCCAAACGTGGATAAGTTGCATGAGGATTTGGACTATCCACTGACCAATGATCATCGGCTATCCATTGCATCAGATTACGTCCCAAGTTCTCCAAATCTCCATCACCACCAGATGCCAGAAATGGAGAATAGCCAGAATTAATCATTATCTTACGTTTGCCTGATCCATTGAAGAATACGCCAAAATCCCACTTCTTCCATTGTACGTTAACACCAAAGCCATACTGAAGGTGAGGTGTCCACCCATCAGATTCCAACATCACTTGGTCTTCTGTCGTTATCTTACCATCACCATTGATGTCACGATATTTGATATCACCAGGACGAACGGTCGAACCCAGCTGACTTTGGTCTGCCCAATTGTCTATTTCTTCTTGACTCTCAAACAAGCCTTCTGCGACATAGCCTGTCAACCTACTGAGGGGCTTGCCCGTTGTTGTCTGCCATACGTATGGATAATTTGGCTCATCTACATAGTCATAACGGTTACTATTATATGTAAGATTGGCACGAACATCCACATTCAAGTCTTTGTTCAATTGCTTGTTCCAGTTCAAGGACATCTCAAATCCATAATTAGTCACCTGACCGATATTACTCCAAGGCTTAGCACCCCAATAACCCAAGAGGGTTGGCCAAGAAGAACGAGCCATCAAGATACGGTCACGTACATCATGGAAGTAGTCGAAAGTGATATTGACTTGATTGAAAAGGTTCATATCTACACCTATATCAAGTTTCTTTACATGTTCCCATCCTGCGTTGCTTACGGCCAATGTCGAGAAAGACGGACCATATTTCCACACTTCCTGACTTGGCAAACCTGTCCAAAAAGAGTAAGAACTTCCTATACCAATATTGTTCTGGTAAAGAAAATGTGGCGCACTACTCGTAAATTGGTCACTACCAACCAATCCATAAGAACCACGCAACTTCAAGAAGTTGACATATTTTTCCAAAGGCTTCCAGAACTTCTCCGAACTGATGACCCATCCTAAGGATGCAGCAGGGAAAAATTCAAATCTATCTCCCTTGGCAAGACGTTCTGAACCATTGTAGCCAAAGTTGAACTCAAAGAGATACTTATTGGCATAGTCATAGGTAAGACGTCCTGATATACCCTGATTTCTATTTGGAAGCACATCACTACGATACTCACGCATCATATACATCAGCATGGCTGTCGCATTGTGTTGACCGAAACTGCGTTTCCAGTCGATACGACCATCCAAATAGAATGTCTGGTCACTACTTTTTCCCACACCACTCTGCGTAATGTAATCTGCACCAGTCTGAAGAAGTTCTGTCTCAAATTCACCCGTCTCCACATTATAAGTTCCAGGTTTCAAGCAATAATAATAAGGTGATATGGAACGACTATAGCTGGCACTGGACCAGTTTTTGAAGTTCACCAAAATATGAGCACTCAATCCTTTAGTAACAAAGTCCAGATTCTGATGAAGGTTCAAAGACGTATTCAAAGTGTTAAAATTGGTCTCATTGTAAGAGCTCAACATATACTGGTAAGGATTGACACCCAGTGTACCACTCTTTATTTCCTTATTACCGAAGCGGATTAACTGTCCATCATCTGCTTGCGAAGGGAAATAGGCAGGGAAAGCCACAGGATTGATTCGCATCACCTGCCAATAAAGATCAGAAGATGAATAGTTAGGACCCTTGTTGTTTCCTATTTGAGCCATCATGCGGAGCTCTGCTGTCGTAGTGCTCGTCAGCTTGTAGGAAATATTGTTTTGGAAGTTATATTCCCATCGATTATAGTTATTGTTATAGAAGTAATTCTTGGGGGCATTAAACAATCCCGTGTCATGATTAGCCTGCAAACTCATATAATAAGTGACACGAGAACCACCCCCCTGAATATTGATATTGGCACGCTCGTTGAAGTTACCACTCTTGAAAAGCAAGTCGTACCAATCTACATCAGGATAAGCATAAGGGTTTACATGATTGGCAGTATTCTCTATTTGCTGCTGTGAATAATAGGGAGTAACCGTACCATCTGCACGAGCTGCTTGAGCCTCATTATAGACCTTCATGTATGTAGCTCCATCTGCAAATTCAATTTTGTTCATTGGACGATTGTAAGATGCTTCCAAAGTCACATTAATCTTAGAACGGCTATTTTCCTCGCCACTCTTAGTAGTAACAAGCATCACACCGTTGGCACCACGGTTACCATAGATTGCCGTAGCGGAAGCATCCTTCAAGATAGAAAAGCTCTCAATGCTTTCTGCTGGAATATTGTCAAGATCGCCAGCTGAAATTTCTACACCATCCAACAAGATAAGAGGTGTGGCCACACCACCAAATGTATTGATACCACGAATGTAGAAAGCCGAAGAACTACCTGGCTGACCTGAAGACACCGTTGAAATCACACCTGCCAACTTTCCTGCCAAGCCATTGGTGAGAGAAGAAGATGGCGTTTTCAAAAGGTTACCCTTGATGGTTGCAATAGATCCTGTGATGGAAACTTTCTTGGCAGTGCCAGCGCCCACCACAACTACTTCATCCAGCTGTTGGTCGTCAGGCATCATCTTGACAGTAATAACACCCAAGTCACCCACATCTACAACTTGCTCCTTATAACCAAGATAAGTTACCACAAGTTCTGTTTTACTTGTTACATTGAGAGAGAAATGACCATCAATATCAGTCACTGTTCCCAATCCTTTTCCATTTTTTACCTTGATGGTCACACCAATCATAGGCTCACCAGTTGAGCCATCAATTACAGTTCCTTCAAGTTTTCTCTGAGAATCTTTCTGTTGAACACCTAAGGCCTTACTGACAGACGTGTTCTCGAAAGCCATAACCTGAGTCGCCTCCAACCAAGAAAGACCTAAAGCCAGAGCTACTACTACATAAGTTTCTTTTTTCATTGACATCTATGTTTTAGGTTTTAATTAAAATGATTTTCATTTTCTAATTGATAGAAAAATTAAATCAGCTTAGTTCCCACTAACTTCACCTGATATGGCCATTGCGCCAAAGCTTGCTCAACCAATGTCCAATGGGCATCTTTAGGACCAGCTGTTACTACAAGCCATAAATATTTTAGTTTCTCATTACTTGGAGATGTAAAAGACGCACTTGCCTGACGATGGTCATAATCAGCAGTAACCATATCACCATAAATTGATTTGCCAGACTCCGTGACTCCAACAAAACCAAAGCGATAAGTTGCACTCTGAGGCTTTGGACAAGTATATCCTGACTCACCCATCATACCCTCGAAATCAACCTTCACGGTCTCTCCTGCAACAGGCACACTCAACTTCAAAGTATTGAATCCATAGTTCTCTGGACAGTGTTCCTGATTAACCTGATACCAACCATTTCCCTTGTCATTCATATAAGAAATCGCACTTGGGAAAGAATTAGCATATTGTCGAGTTACGTTGCGCACACGATCGTCATCAAAATTGACCAAACGAGCATAGCAGTCATACATTTCATCCACAAATTGCTCTTGGGTCAAGTTTTTCAAGCGCTGATAAATGTTAACAGCATCCTCTCCTTGGCGAACATTCTTATAAATATCAGAGATTATCTCGAAACCATGTTTCTGACTCCAATATTCCAGCACAAACGGAGAGTGATAATTGTTCTCTTGATGCAAGAACGCCTTATGCGTAAGTTCCTTGAAAGCATTCCAATGATATACCTCGTCATCAATCCATTTAGGATTCACGTGCCAAAGCATCCATTGCGAGGTCATCTCCAAAAATCCTCCAAAAGAATTATCAAATGCGCGATAACCATCAGCAACCAACTGCAATTGGAAACTATGACCCAACTCATGCGCAACAGTATTGAGGTTTTTGTCCTGCAAACGATTAGGTGCAGCCCAAAACGCTCCTACCTTATTATCATATGTTCCACCATATGCTGTACCCTCCAGCGAATACTTTATCATGACATTCATGCGATAAGTATCAGCCAACGAGCCTTCCTCCTTATGAAACCCTAATGTATCACGATAACATTTGTAGAAATGTTCCAGCTTGGCCTTAAGATTATCCAAATCCACATGCATATCATGCCCTTCTAAAGATGGTGGAGAAGCCAAATCCTTGCCAAAGCCACATTCCCAAAAAATCGCAAGATTGTCTGTATAGGCAGCACGTGCATAACTATAATCGGTAGTGTCAACACGCCAATCCTGACTTAGAAATTCCTTTGGCTTATAGATTTTCTTGCCAGAAGGTACTTCATAAATAGTTTTTGTTTCCTGTCCTGTCACAGTATTGTCATCTGAGCAAGAAACAATAGACAACAACAACAAACACAGTCCGAATAGTTTTAATTCATCTCTCATAAATTCTATTTTTTATTAAAGTTGCTGCAAAGAAAGTTAAAAGTCGTAACAATTAGCTTAAAAATCATACAAAAATGCTAACAAAATCGTACAAAAGCACGATTTTGTTAGCATAAACACTATTCTACCTCTTTATTTATGAGTCAGCAGCCATTCTGCCAAGACTTTGCAATAGTGCTCATGGTCTTCGACAAACGGCATATGGCGACTTCCTATAAACATCTCCCACTTAGCTTGAGGCAAGGCATCATACATGGCCTTGGCTATGGCAGGAGTACAGAGATCATCTGTTCCATTGATAATGAGAGTCGGAATATCGATGCTCTTCATTTTTTCCAAATATTCAAAATCCTTCAAGTCGCCTGTTGCATTCAACTCATTGGGTCCCCATCCATAAATATAAGACAAGGTGCCCGACTTCTTGGGACGACGTAGGCACTCAGGCGATTTTTCTGTCACAGGACCAGCACAATGCAATTCCATATAGTGAGCAATGGCCTTTTGATATCCTTTGTCTTGGAAATTGCCTGTAGCCTCAGCCTTGGCTATCGCCTTTTGTTCCTTCTCTGGCAAGAACTTCATCAAACGGTGTTGTTCCTTTACCCACATCGATGCCGATGGATTGGTGCTTGAAAGAATCAACGAACGAACACCTTCCGGCTTGCGCTCATATATGTAAGCCAAAGCCAACATGCCACCCCAAGATTGTCCTAACAGATGAACCTGGTCAAGATGCAGATACTTACGCAAAGCTGCAAGTTCATCGACCCAAGTCTCCGTTTTCCAAAGTTCGGGATGACCGTCAACGAAAGACTTTCCACAGCCCAATTGGTCGTACATAATCACTTGATGTCCCGTCTCTGCAATTTGGTCTAACACCTCGAAGTAATTATGCGTACTACCAGGTCCACCATGGAGAAGGATGATAGGAGCCTTATCTGGCTGACGTTCACCCACGATGCGATAATACACCTGATAACCTCGGAAAGGCATAAAGCCCTCTTCTACCTTTTGTTGTTGTCCCCCAAAAGCAAATTTATGTGCGGCCACAAGGTCTGTATAGTCACAAGTGTAAACATTTTGCTTCTTATGTTTGCTGATTTGAAGTCGGGTGGAAGGGAAATACTGAGCCAAGAGATGGTACATGTCAGGATCCATCGCCCGCAATTCCTCACGAGTATTAATCCAATTATGCTTTCCATCAGCCTGCTGAACTTCAGCATTCACATTGAACCAATCTTGCACTGCCTCAGCAAAATATTCCATACCATTATCTAAACGATAAGTATTCGCATAAATACCTCGAGCCTTTGCATTTGCCAAAAGTCGATCCAGTTTTTCATTGATAGTAGGATCCACCTGATAAATACCTATAAGATGGATGGAATGTGCAAATTCATGAATCAAGATGTCTTCGGCATGATACTTATCTATCTGGTATGCCAAGATATTTTCTTCAGCACAAGTAGTGACTGGTACTTTCATGGTTCCCTCCATACCCCTGGCGCGCACATCCATATTGACAGAAGTGTCGTTCGCCATGAAACGATGCTCAGGAATATCGGTCTCTCCTTCATAACGAGCCATAATAGCCACACGAGTTCCATGCTTAACCATCGCATTCAATACATCTGGCTTCAGCATACACGTCATGTAATATAAGGTTCGATGCGCAGCGACAATACAAGAATCAGGAACGCGCCATGAGGTAACGATAGGTATCCCATTGACATTGACATATTTCTTATAGAATTTGTCGAGATGAAGCTCCTTTGGAGGAGCCGTAATCTTACATGCCGGCACATGCAATTCATCATCGCCCACATAATCACTCTGTCGCTGAGCCACAACAAACAAAGAGAATGTGAGCAAAAGAGACAAAAGACTTTTTCTTTTCATTTTTCCATCTATTATTTACCTGTATAAAAGTCTGTTATACGACGAATAGCCCTCTGGCACACTGGACAGAAATCATCCACTTCGTTGATTCTCATGCGACAAACCTGTGCTGGTCTGTAACATCCCTTGCTCTGGTTGCCAGCACCTTCGAAGACACCTATCTTGAAGACCGCCTCATTGAGTTTTTTCTGCTCCTTTGGTGTCAACTTGGCTTTATGGTTAGGCAATTTAGCAGGAGGAGTTGGTATCTTCACTCCCTTAGGCAACATATCTGCCCACTTGCTATTGAAATCCTTCAAGGTTGTAAGATTTTGCTCCCAAGGCTCCGTGTCACTCGGATACATCGGGTCATACTCATCGGTGCTGTATTCATCGCCAAGTCCAGCATAGCCATGGCCAAATTCATGCACGAGTACTTTCTTAAACGTAGGATGATCGGTCGTAGTAAGGGTCACCTGATTGTAGATGCCACCGCCACCATAGGTCGGCGAGTTAACAAGCACCATGATTTGTTCAAATGGCACGTTGCTCAATGCATCATAGATGCGATGTACCTTACTGGTGGTGAGGTAACGTTGAGAATAGAATGTGTCATAATGAGAATTGGCCATCGTGTTTTTCCAAATACCATCATGAGGAATGCTTGGTCCTTCGTCCAAAGAGGGGGAAGCCACTGCCACCACATTGAAACGATCTTTCATAGAGAGGAAAGGCTCACGCTCAAAGATAGCATCGGCAGCTCTCTGGGCATCCTTGTAGAATTTGTCCATTTCATCCTTTCGATACCCCTCTGCCACTATTGCTACATCCACGCATTTGTCTGTATTACCATTCTTAACAATATATTTATAAGGTATTCCATTCTCGCCCAGAGGGCGAATCAGAATGTCTGATGGATCTATCGTATGGCGAAGTTCCACTGTTGTGTGGTGATGAATGTCAGAAAGAGTGACACTTACATCAACAGGTTGTTTAGGAAAGGGAACCAGGAAACTGCTCTCAAAAGACTTCTTGAGATGCTTGGCTTCTTTAGTAAGCTGCCATTCCTGAAACAAGGTGGAAAAAGTGTTCACATACAGCACCTTATTGGTTCCATGCTCATAAACCGCCACCTGGCCATTTCCATTCAGAAACTTTTCTGAAAGCCTTGTCTTTCTGCCAGCCCACTTGGGATTGGTATATGCTTGTTCGAAATAAATGGATTGGTTGACACTGTCACCTGCCACAATATAATCAAGGCGCAAAGTCTTGTCCACAAAATAATCGTCAAAATTCTGAGCTTGCACAGGCACTGCCAAGAACAATGCTGCCGAAGCAAACATAATTTTTTGTCTTAATGTCTTTGTCATACTATCTGTATTTATTCAGTAAAAATATTTATGATTTTTTTGATAATCTCACCATCAACACTCCATGGGCAGGTATCGTTGCCTTAGTGTTCGTAGCAGTCGTTCCTATATTCTTGTGCTTCCAGAGGTCGCGGATGACATACTCGTTGGTGTGCATGTTTACCTCGTTGGCAAAATAAATAGTCTGTGCACACCAATTATAGTCCAGTTTCCAGGGAAAATCCGTGCGATTCAAAAAACAAACAGCCAATTCGCCATTCGAAAGAGGCTTGGCCCAGATTTCTTTCTCGCCCATGTCCATGAACCTACGTCCTTGCTCGCCCAAAGAGTCTTGGTCCACAGCTATCACCTCCTTGTTGGTTAGGATTTCATGAGTGTCTTTGTCCATCTTTGTCAAGTCGTTGCCAGCCATCAATGGAGCGGCAAGCATGCACCACATGGAAAAATGAGTAATGTACTCATCCTTAGTCATACCGCCATTACCTACTTCCAGCATTTCTGCATCATTCCAATGACCTGGTCCTGCATATGGATAGAGGTCAGCCATCTTGTCTATGACATTAAGCATTCCTACCCCACCCCAATCAAAGAGACACTGATAACAATCACGAATATCGGCTGTGACACGCCAAAGATGGCCAATTCCATTGCCCCACTTCCAAGGCTGATTCTCCCCCCATTCGCAGATACTAAGAATCATCGGACGACCAGACTCCTTGATGGCATCGCTCATCGTTGCGTAAGCTGCCTGGGCATTCTGCCCTTCGTTCGAGCACCAATCATACTTTAAATAATCCACACCCCATTTGGCATACATCAATGCATCCTGATACTGGTGCCCTCGGCTACCTGGGCGACCTTGGCAAGTATAACTACCAGCACAAGAATAGAGGCCAAATTTCAATCCCTTGGAATGAATATAATCTGCAAGATACTTCATGCCATGAGGAAAACGATCAGGGTCTGGTTGAATGAAACCAAGACTGTCTCGATCCACCTGCCAGCAGTCGTCTATAACGATATATTCGTAGCCTGCATCTTTCATGCCTGTCTCCACGATTTTGTCTGCCATGTCCATGATAAGTTTCTCGCTGACATTACAGCCGAACTTATTCCACGAGTTCCAACCCATAGGAGGAGTCTTTGCCAATGCCAGGTAAGCCGAGTCTGAGACTTCCTTTGGCTTGCCAAAAAACATCTGTGCCTGAACTGGTATTGCCATAGAACAAACCAGCAAAGCGGAAAGTAAAAATTTCTTTTTATGCATAACACTATATTTTTATATGAATAATTCATTAACATATTGCAAAATAACAAAAAAAACAAAGTGTCATGCCATAACAAAAGTGTCTAATACGTGTAAAATCGTATATTTTGGACGAAAATATCATCTTTTTGAACTTTTCATACCCCCAAATGCCAAAAACAATCAATATCTTTGCATCGAATCAAAACAAAATAAAATGACTAAACAACTTATTCTCATTGCCACTTTATTGTTTATGGCAACTTTTGTATCGGCCGACAACTATCTGGTGAAATCCCCAGACGGAAAGATTGTCGCCGAACTCAATACCGGAAAAAAAATCTCTCTCGTTTTCAGGTATAACAGCTCCACCATATTAAGGGAGTCAGCAATAGGCATGAAGCTGAAAGATGGAAGGGACATTGGTGTCGCACCTAAGGTCATCAGTAAGAAGCTGACTAACCACAGGGAAAATATCAATGCCCCCTTCTATCGACAACCATCATTCCAAGCCAACTATCAAGAGCTGAACCTTAAACTTAAAAACAATTTTGGCATTATACTGAGAGCATATGACGAAGGGATAGCCTATAGATTTTACACCAAACGGAAAGGGAAAACCATCATCCTCAACGAAACAGCCGAATACAACTTCGGTAAGGAAAAGAAAGCGTGGCTTTCCTATACGACCAACGACAAGAATCCATTTGCCATGGCCTTCCAAAATATCTATGATGAAACTCGCTTGGATTCTGCCAAGCAAAAATTGGCATTTCTTCCAGCCACTGTGGATTGCGGCCAAGCAAAAGTAACCATCTTGGAAAGTGACCTTGAACGCTATCCAGGCATGTGGTTACAAGCAAACAGCTGCCAGAGCGACAGAGAAAGCGGAATTTTGAGAGCCACCTTCGCTCCTTATCCAAAAGACATGGATTATCATGCATGGCGTCACATGTCATACGTAAAAGACGTCCAAGACTATATCGCCATCAGCAGTGGAGAACGCACTTATCCTTGGCGTATCTTCGCCATCACGGAAAAAGATACTGACATGCCTACCAACAACCTCGTATATGCCTTGGCAAAGTCCAACAAAATCGGTGATACTTCATGGATTAAGCCAGGTAAAGTGGCGTGGGACTGGTGGAACGACTGGAACCTGAAAGGTGTGAATTTCAAGGCTGGTATCAATTTTGACACCTATAAATATTATATAGACTTTGCTGCCAACCATGGCTTGGAATACATCGTGCTAGACGAAGGATGGTACAACTCCAACGAGGGAAGCATTCTCAAACCCATTGACGAAATCAAGTTGCCCCAGCTTATCGAATACGCCAAAAAGAAGGGCGTGGGCATTGTACTTTGGTCAGTATTTAACGTTATGGACGAAAACTTAGAGACCATTTGCAAGACCTACGCAGACATGGGCATCAAGGGATTCAAGGTAGATTTCATGGATCGCGACGACCAGACCGCTGTCGAAATGATAGAACGTCTGGCTGCCTGCACGGCAAAGCACCACTTGATTCTCGACTTGCATGGCATTTACAAACCTGTGGGGCTAAACCGCACCTATCCTAACATTCTCAACTATGAGGGCGTATTCGGCATGGAGGAATGTCGTTGGACAGAACTAAAGAACGACATGCCACGCTATGATGTCACCTTTCCCTACATCCGTATGATGGCAGGACAGGTGGACTTCACACCTGGAGCCATGCGCAATGGAACCAAGGAGGACTGGAGGGCAATCTACACCAAACCTATCTCGATGGGAACCCGTTGTCATCAAGCAGCATGCTATGTGGTACAGGACAGCCCCTTCACCATGCTCGCTGACTCGCCCACCAACTACGAGGCAGACGACATCTACACCAAGTACATCGCCTCTCTACCTGTAACGTTCGAGAAAGCCATTGTTCTACAAGGAGAAATGGGCAAGTATATCGTCACCGCCCGCAAGAAAGGAAACGACTGGTATATGGGCGGACAGACCAACTGGGACAAGCGCACCCTCAACATCAACTTCGATTTCCTCGACGATGGGAATTATGAGGCACAAATCTTACAGGACGGCATCAACGCCAACCATGATGCTGAAGATTACGTAATTAGATCACAAATAATAAATAAAAAATCACAAATGTCTGTCCACCTCGCTTCAGGCGGTGGCTTCGTCATCAAAATTATCAAGAAATAAACACATTTTTATCAAGAATAAGCTTCCATGATCAATAAGTATATATTCATAGCATTGCTTATGGCAGCTGCGGCAGCACCTCAGACAGGTGCTGCTCAAAAAGTTGCTTACAACTCTCCTGGTGCTGGCAATCCGATCCTACCAGGCTATTTTGCCGATCCTACCATCAAGAAATTTGGCGACACCTATTATATATATGCCACCACAGACGGTAGTGGCGCTGGCTTCGGTCCAGCCCAACTATGCTCGCACTACTGGTCCTGCATGGATTCAGATAGATCTCGGCAAGAAACAGAGCATTAAGAGCATCTGGACCCAGTTTGAGTATGGCACCCAGTTCTATCAGTATCTCATAGAGACAAGCAACGATGGCAAGCACTGGCAGATTTTTTTTGACAAGCGACAAAATCGCTTGGCAGGTTCGCCAATGGTAGATTTTGGAAATTCCAAGGCTCAATACATTCGCCTTACCTATACAGGAGGACAAAAGAATGGATTCGGTGGAGCCATCTGGAACCTTAAGGTGTATGGAACCGTAGAGGATTCCGCTCCACAGCAATGGCTTGGCCTAACAGCCGCCGACTACGATGGCACCTCCTGGCACAACAACGAGGGTATGCTCGGAGGAGAGTTCAGCCTCATCCAAGGTACGATCCTCAGAGAACGCATCGACTGCAAAGACGCCCTCACCATGCAGCCTGAAGCCACACTCGTGATGAAGCATCCACAGCTGGGGAAAAATCGCAAACATACCCTTACCGCCATGGCTTTCGACAACGGAAGTTGGTACCAAATAGATGAGAACGACCCAAGATTGAAGCTCTCAGAAGGAAATGATGCTTGTGAATGGCACCGAACCACGCTGTGGCATAATGAATCACTACGGATGGTACGAGGATGCCGGCTATAAAGATATGAAAAACCTTACTGGAAAATGGCAGCACATCTACATCTGCTTCGATGGCAGGATAGAGAGCGTTTACATCAACGATAAGCTCATCAGTCAAAAGGATATTCAGTTATTAGTAAAGCCATCACAATTCATGTTGATAGGCAAGAACGCAGAGAATGCATGGCCTTTCACTGGCTATCTCCACTCCTTGAAACTTTGGGATGAATACATTCCTGCCAAGTGAAAAATGAAGAAAAAATGAAAAGGAAACAATAATATAACTATATTCATGAAGAAGATTTTAATGACATCAGCCTTGGCGGCATTGGTTTTGATGCCTGCCTCGGCTCAAAGGGTGAACAAGAGCTCAGGGGGCTATCCTATAACCCCTGTGCCTTTCACTGCAGTAAAAGTGTGGAACAACTCATTCTGGGGACAGCGTATTGAAACCTCTCGCAAGGTAACCATTCCGCTCGCTTTCTGCAAATGTGAATCAGAAGGACGCTACAAGAACTTTGAGCGTGCAGCCCACCCTAGCGACAAGTACGACGTGAGCAAACTCATGCCTCTTAGTTTCGATGACACCGACCCTTACAAAACTATCGAGGGTGCCAGCTACGTGCTCCAGACTTACCCCGACAAGAAACTAAAAGCATACATCGACAGTGTGCTTAACATCATCGGGGCAGCTCAAGAACCTGACGGTTATCTCTACACCGCTCGCACACAGAATCCAAAGCACCCACACTACTGGGCAGGCGACAAGCGATGGAGCAAAGAGGAGGATTTGAGCCATGAGCTTTACAACCTCGGTCACATGGTAGAGGGAGCTGTTGCTCACTGGCAGGCTACTGGTAGCCGCAAGTTTCTCGACATCGCCATCCGCTATGCCGACTGCGTGGTAAAGGAGGTTGGCCCTAAGGCTGGTCAAGCTTGCGTGGTACCTGGACACCAAATAGCCGAGATGGCGCTCTGCAAGCTTTATCTCGTAACAGGCAACAAAAAATATCTCGATGAGGCTAAGTTCTTCCTCGACTATCGTGGAAAGACAAAAATTAAGACTGAGTACTCACAGAGTCACAAGCCTGTGTTGGAACAAGACGAGGCTGTAGGTCATGCTGTGCGCGCCACCTATATGTACGCCGGTATGGCTGATGTCGCTGCTCTCACTGGCGACACAGCATACATCCATGCCATCGATCGCATTTGGGACAACATCGTAAGCAAGAAGCTCTACATCACTGGCGGTATCGGTGCCACCAACAACGGCGAAGCATTTGGACCTAATTATTACTTGCCCAACATGAGTGCTTATTGCGAAACCTGTGCGGCTATCGGCAATGTATATGTCAACTATCGTCTCTTTCTCCTGCACGGAGAGAGCAAATATTATGATGTACTGGAGCGTACCCTTTACAATGGCCTCATCAGTGGCGTGAGCATGGATGGCGGTGGCTTCTTCTACCCCAACCCACTGGAGAGCATGGGGCAGCACCAACGCCAGGCATGGTTTGGCTGCGCTTGCTGCCCAAGCAACATCTGCCGGTTCTTACCTTCCCTACCAGGTTATGTATATGCTGTAAAGGACAAGAATGTATATGTCAACCTTTTCCTCAGCAACTCCACAACGCTGAAAGTAGCTGGAAAGAAGGTTTCATTGAGCCAAAACACGCAGTATCCATGGAATGGAGACATCGCCATCAAGGTGGATGGTAACAAAGCAGGACTGTTCGGTATGAAAATTCGTATCCCAGGGTGGGTAAAGGGACAACCTGTACCGAGCGACCTCTACTATTATAGCGATGGCAAACGCCTCGGCTATTCCATCACTGTAAACGGCAAGAAAGTAGCAGCCCTAGTAACAGCAGACGGTTACTACACCATCAATCGCAGGTGGAAAAAGGGAGATATGGTACGCATCCATTTCGATATGGAGGCGCGTACCGTTAGAGCCAACAATAAGGTAGAAGCCGACCGTGGTTGCATCAGCATAGAGCGTGGGCCTCTCGTTTACTGCGCCGAGTGGCCGGACAACAAATTCGACATCATGAGCATCTTGGAAAACCAAGAGCCAACCTTTACCGATGGTAAACTCTCATACGATGGTTTTATAGCCAAGGAGTATAAGAAAAAACTCAGTCTCTACAAAGGACAGACCTTGGAAACATTAACCTCGCCAGTACAGACGCTTGCCTTCGACAAGAGTGGCAGACTCACCACCAAGGACGAAACCTTGAGGCTTATTCCCTATTTTGCATGGGCTCACCGTGGCAATGGTAACATGAAGGTTTGGTTGCCACAAGACGTGAAGGCAGCCCGTCCATCAACACCAGCCACATTGGCATCTGAGGCAAAGGTAGAATTCTCTTCTCCAGTCCCTGCCAAAGGAAGTATCACCGATGGTTTGATACCAGCAGACGAGAACGATCGCAGTATTCCTTATTGTCACTGGTGGCCTAAGAAGAACACCATAGAGTGGGTAACATACACCTTCCCAGAGAAAAAGGACATCAAGACGAGTACCGTCTACTGGTACGACGACCAGCCATGGGGCGGTTGCAAAGTGCCAGACTATTGGAAAATCTATTACCAGGACGAGACAGGCAACTGGAAAGAAGTGAATGGTGCCGACGGTTACCCTACCAAAAAAGGCATGGCTTGTACCGTGAATTTCGATCCAGTGAAGACAAAGGCTGTGAAACTCGAAATAAAGCTACCCGAAAAACAGTCTTGTGGACTATTCGAATGGAGCGTGAAATGAATGAAGAATATCTGCAACCATTCAAATGGCAAAATCCACATGATGTCAAAGAGAACTTCTTGCAACACAATCCCGATAAATCCAGCTATAAGTACAACTGACTTGGATGAATGGGATATTGCTTTCTTTTATATGGCATGTGAATATTCGTTCATGCCACGTTCATAATTGTTCATAATTGTTCACTGTACATTCAGTTTTTGAATAAAAGCCAACAAGAAAAAGAGTCCTCGAAGTTTGTCTGAAGTCATGTCGTACGACTATGCATCCCCATGTCGTACGACTATACGACCTCATGTCGTACGTTCATAGCAACCATAGTCGTACGACATGACAACCTCATAAAAACAACCCTCAGAAAGGCATATATTTTGCTGTTTGGACGATTGCGGATATTCAAAAAAATAAAGCTGAAAAACTAACTATTCGTTAAATGAATGTCCGCATGTTACCAAATTAGCAAAGTTTAAACTGCCAAGTTGCCCCATAGCCACGTTTTGGAACACTGTGTGCAGGATATGTGGCGTAAGACAATAAACATATGGATTATGAACCTACTTGATTTTTACCATCAATACCCAGACGAAGCATCCTGTGAGGAAGCCTTTCGCCGTTTCCGTGAGCATCACGGTCTGTTCTGTAGTCAATGTGGCGGTTTGCGCCTGAGTTGGAATCCGAGCCACAAGTCCTGGACATGCCTGGATTGCAAGCACGAGATGCAACTTCGTTCCGGTACGGTGATGCAAGGCAGCCATCTGCCGGTGCGTGACTGGTTTGCGGCCATGTTTCTCCTGACGGTGACAAAGCGTGCCATATCCACCAAGGAGATACAACGCCAGATTGGTCGCAAGCGTTATCAGCCCGTATGGGAGATGGTGCATAAGCTGCGTGATGTGATGGGCAAGCGTGACGAATGCTACCCGCTTCATGGAAACATGGAGATTGACGAGGGTTTCTTCTCCACGGAAACGCCCGAAGGACAGAAGGATTGCCCGTTGAAACGCGGACGTGGCAGCCAGCGCAAGACCTCCGTGCTTGTCATGGCCGAGAGCCGTCTGCCGCAAACTCCGCCGAATAAGAAGTATAGTACATCCAAAAGGCTGTCGGACATATAAAGATGCAGGTCATCGGCGACCTAAAGTCCTCTACCTTGACTGACAAAGTAAAACAAGGTACGGATGGGAGCGCCGATGTGACTACCGATGGATACAACGGTTACTCTTCCATTGAAAAGGACGGCAATGTGGCCGCCCACCATGTCGTGGTCATGGACGACAAGGAAAAAGTGGGCAAGGTCTTGTCGTGGGTGCATATTGCCATCAGCAATGCTAAAAGGAGCATACTGGACACTTACCATGACATAAAAGCGGAATTCCTCCAGCTGTACCTCAACGAGTTCTGTTACAAGTTCAACCGGAGGTATTTCGGCTTCAGGCTCTTTGACAGGCTTGAACTTTGTGCGTGCACCTATAGGGCGGACTTCAAACATAGAATCTACTAATTGGCAACTTGCGGACATTCATTTTCTTATTTATTCCTCCACAGCAGCCTGCGCCGCAGCCAAACGTGCGATTGGCACACGGAATGGAGAACAAGAAACATAGTTCAAACCCACCCTATGACAGAATTTCACAGAAGAAGGTTCACCACCATGCTCACCACAGATACCACACTTGAGATTAGGACGAGTACCACGCCCTTTCTTGACTGCCATCTCTACCAGCTGACCAACACCAGTCTGGTCGAGAACCTGAAATGGATCGACATTCAATATCTTCTTCTCCAAGTAAACAGGCAAGAAGCTTGCGATGTCGTCACGACTGTAGCCAAAGGTCATCTGAGTCAAGTCGTTGGTACCAAAGCTGAAGTACTCAGCCTTCTTGGCAATATAGTCGGCAGTAAGAGCTGCACGAGGAATCTCAATCATGGTACCCACCTTGAATGGAATCTCAATGCCTTCCTGGTCGAAGAGTTCCTTGGCTGTGCTGCGGATTACCTGCTCCTGCATATCAAACTCGTTGACAATGCCGATGAGAGGAACCATAATCTCTGGCTGAGGATCAAAACCTTCCTTTTTCAATTGGATGGCTGCGCCCAGAATAGCTTTTGTCTGCATAGCGGTAATCTCTGGATAAGTGTTACCAAGGCGACAACCACGATGCCCCAACATAGGGTTGGCCTCGCTCAGAGAGTTGACACGCTTTTGAATCTCCTCAACGGAAACACCCATCTCTTCAGCCATCGTCTTCTGCCCAGCCAAATCATGAGGAACAAACTCATGCAGAGGAGGATCGAGCAAACGAACGTTTACAGGATGACCATCCATTGCCTTCAAAATACCATAGAAATCCTGCTTCTGATAAGGAAGAAGCTTGGCAAGAGCTTTCTCTCGACCTTCCTTTGTACCAGAAAGAATCATCTCGCGCATGGCCTTAATCTTCTCGTTCTCAAAGAACATGTGTTCAGTACGGCACAAGCCTATACCTACTGCGCCAAAACTGCGTGCCACCTTTGCATCATGAGGCGTATCTGCGTTGGTACGAACCACCAACTTTGTATATTTGTCGCAAAGATTCATCAACTCTGCAAAGTCGCCGGTCACCTCTGCAGGTTTGGTCTTGACCTCACCATTATAAACCTCACCAGTGGAACCATTCAGGGAGATGTAATCACCCTCGCGAAGAACCACTCCGTCGATTTCCACAGTACGGGCCTTATAGTCTACATTGATAGCTCCAGCACCTGATACACAGCACTTCCCCATACCACGAGCTACCACAGCCGCATGAGATGTCATACCACCACGGGCTGTCAAGATTCCTTCGGCAGCATTCATTCCAGCCAAGTCCTCAGGGCTGGTCTCGATACGAACCATTATCACCCGATGGCCACCCTCATGCCACTTTTCCGCATCATCAGCAAAGAATACAATCTGACCGCTTGCCGCGCCTGGGGAAGCAGGTAAGCCACGAGTCAACACCTTGGCCTGCATCAGAGCTGTCTTATCGAATACAGGGTGAAGAAGCTCATCAAGTTTGTTGGGCTCGCAACGCTCGAGGGCTGTCTTCTCGTCGATTTCGCCCTCATGGAGCAAGTCCATGGCAATCTTAACCATAGCAGTACCCGTACGCTTGCCGTTACGAGTCTGAAGAAACCAGAGATGCCCCTCCTGTACGGTAAACTCCATGTCCTGCATATCATGATAGTGCTTCTCCAACTTGTTCTGTATGTCGTTGAGCTGAATAAAAATCTCAGGCATTGTCTCTTCCATAGAAGGATATTTTGTGACACGAGTTTCCTCGTCGATTCCCTGAAGTTTTGCCCAGCGTATAGAACCTTCCTTGGTTATCTGCTGTGGTGTACGGATACCGGCAACCACATCCTCGCCCTGTGCATTGACAAGATACTCGCCATTAAAGAGATTCTCACCTGTCGCTGCATCACGACTGAAGCAAACACCTGTTGCAGAAGTGTCACCCATGTTGCCAAATACCATGGCCATAACCGACACGGCCGTCCCCCACTCTGCAGGAATACCTTCCATCTTGCGATAAAGGATGGCACGCTCGTTCATCCAACTGTCGAAGACCGCACAGATAGCTCCCCAAAGCTGTTCCATAGGATTATCAGGAAAATTCTTGCCTGTCTGCTGCTTGATAGCAGCCTTGAACGCCTTTACGAGTTGCTTCAGTTCTTCGACAGTCATTTCGTTGTCGAGAGTGATTCTGCGCTGCTTCTTCACGTCCATGATAATAGCCTCGAATGGGTCGATGTCTTCCTTGTTCACAGGCTTCATGCCAAGTACCACATCGCCGTACATCTGTACAAAACGGCGATAGCTGTCGTAAGCAAAGCGCTCATTGCCAGTCTTGCGAACCAACCCCTCTACTACCTCATCATTCAACCCCAGGTTGAGAATGGTATCCATCATACCTGGCATAGAAGCACGGGCTCCAGAACGTACACTGACAAGAAGTGGATTCTCCGCATCACCGAACTTCGAATTCATCAAAGTTTCTATATGTCGAACCGCTTTCTCCACTTCCTCTTTAAGAAGGGCAACAACAGCTTCCTTGCCTTTTTCAAAATATTCATTACAAACATCTGTTGTAATGGTAAAACCAGGAGGAACAGGTACACCAATAAGATTCATCTCTGCCAAATTGGCACCCTTACCACCGAGCAAGTTTCTCATGTCGGCCTTGCCTTCTGCCTTACCATTACCAAAGGTATAAACTCTTTTTTCACTCATAGTTGAATAGGTTTGTATTTTTAGTTATTGTTGTTTTTGTGATGCAAATATATAACATTTCTTTCGTTCCGCCAAACATAAAACCAACTTTTTGCTATCTCTACATTACATTTTTGGTTGTTTACGCACACAAAAAACATCCCGAATTTACTTTTGTATTACTTTCGTGAAGTGACACATAGACAAAAAGTTTCATTTGACATAAAAGTCCTCCGTTATTCGAGCATACCATTCCGAGCGTGCACCATCTTGCGACTGCAACACTTCAGTAGACTCCTCAAGGTTGCCATCACGACAGCGGGAAAAGGTAAGAAGGATACGCTTTGGAGCCTTGCGCTCAACCGTCTTCACCATACATTTACGCACAAGCATAAATCCCTTATAACAAGCCTCCTCTTCTATTCTACCAAACACATCCGTAGGCACAACTATCGAAAGAGAACCATGTTCCGTAAGCAGACGTTTGGCTCCTGCAAACAGGTCGGCAAAAGACAATGTGTCTGTATGTCGAGCAAGCGAGCGTTTGGAATCTGGATTCTTCAGACTGTCGACAAAGAAAGGCGGATTGCTGACAATAGCATCATAAGGTTGTGAAGAATGAAAATCCTGCAGCGAGCTATGACGCACATATATTCTCCCAGCAAAAGGACTGGCCGCCACATTCTCCATAGCCTGCCAGCAAGCCTCCTCGTCTATATCAATAGCATCGACTACAGATTGCGGAAAGCGCTGAGCCATCATAAGAGCCACAAGTCCTGTGCCCGTACCTATATCCAACATCTTTCCACCCCCCAAAGCCCAAGCTCCTAAGAGAACGCCATCCGTGCCTACTTTCATGCCACACTTATCCTGCATAATTCCAAAATACTTGAATTGAAAATCTACCACAAATCCTTGTTTAAATCTTGATTTATATTCTATACATAATTTTTGCATGCTTCTCGAAAAAACGCAAATATGCCTATTTTATTTTATCATTTTCACAAAAAAATGTCACGAATATATTAAAATATCTGTACCAATCCCTCAGAATTCAATAAAAATGACTACCTTTGCACTCTAAAAAGAATTCTAAAAACGAATATGGACAGAAAACAAAATACACAATTTCAAATGATTGCCGATTTTGATGGTGATGCTTCTGTATTGGTGACAGAAAGAGATTCTGGAGAATATCCGATTCTCTGCACACGCAATCTCGTCATTTTCCCTACTGTTCTGGCACCTATCATCGTGGGAAGGTCTCAAAGCGTTCAGCTCGCCAAAAGGCTTATCGAAAATCCAGACAAAATTTTCTGCATTTTCTGTCAGAAAGACGAGGCAACAGAAAAGCCCACATCCGACAGCCTCTATACGACAGGCGTTTTTGCCAAGCTCATAAAAACAATAGAACTACCAGGAATAGAATCTGGGAACATGGCCATTGTCGTGCAGGCTCTTGGCAGATGCAAGCTCGACCAGATAACATCAACAAATCCTTACTATAAAGGACTTGTAACCAGTCTGCCAGAAAAGTGGCCAAATTTGGAAGACGTGCATTTTCGAACGCTGTTGGACACCCTACACCAGGAAACAACCAAATTCATCCATGCCTGTGAGGAGATGCCAAATGAAGCAGAATATGCCCTCAACAACATATCCAACCCTATGATTGAGGCCAACTTCATCTGCAGCAACATGCCTTTCAGCATAGAGGACAAGATAGAAATGCTTGAGGAAGACGACCTCTGCGACCGACTCTACCTTGCCTTGAGAACTGAACACAAAGAACTGCAGCTGCTGAGCATACAGTCGGACATCAAACAGAAGACACGATTCGACCTCGACGAACAGCAAAGAGAATACTTTCTGCAACAGCAACTAAAAAACATACGAGAGGAACTCGGCGGCGACAAGAAAACACCCGAGCGCAAGGAACTGGCCGAAAAGGCCAAGAACAAAAAATGGGATGAGGCTACAGCCAAAACATTCAACAAAGAATTGAGCAAGCTCGAAACCATCGCCCCACAAAGTCCAGACTACCCCATCCTCGTCAACTACCTGCAAACATTGGTAGACTTGCCATGGAACGAGTACACCAAAGACAACCTGAGCCTCAAACATGCCAAGAAAGTACTCGACAAGGCACACTACGGCATGGAGAAAGTGAAGGAACGCATCTTGGAATACCTGGCTGTAAGATCATTGCGAGGCGATTTGAAGAGTCCTATTCTCTGCCTTTATGGGCCTCCTGGAGTAGGAAAGACAAGTCTTGGAAAGAGCATCGCCGAAGCTATGGGAAGGAAATATGTACGCATGTCCTTGGGCGGTCTGCACGATGAGTCGGAAATACGCGGACATCGCCGCACCTATATAGGAGCCATGCCTGGACAAATCATCAAGAACATACAGAAGGCCGGCAGCAGCAATCCCGTCTTTATACTCGACGAAATAGACAAGGTGACGCAAAACGCCATCAACGGAAACCCGTCATCGGCTCTGCTCGAAGTGCTCGATCCTGAACAGAACAGTGCTTTCCACGACAACTACCTTGATGTAGACTATGATTTGTCGAAGGTGCTCTTTATAGCTACAGCCAACGATATCAGCAGCATTCCACGTCCGCTACTCGACCGTATGGAACTTATCGAAGTAGGAGGATACATCATTGAGGAAAAGGTAGAGATAGCCAAAAGGCATCTGGTGCCACGCGAGTTGAAGAATACTGGTCTCGATAAGTATGAGCCAAAAATAAAGTTTACAAAGGCTGCCATTGAAGACTTGATAGACCACTATACACGTGAGAGTGGAGTACGCCAGCTCGAGAAGGCTATCAACAAGGCTTTGCGCAAGATGGCATACAAGCTGGCATATACCGACGAGTTGGAGAAGACCACTATTACTCCAGCAGAAGTAGAGGAACTATTGGGCAAGCCCATCTTTACCCGTGACATCTACCAAGGCAATCAGTATGCAGGTGTAGTAACAGGACTGGCATGGACTTCGGTAGGAGGAGAAATCCTCTTCATTGAGACCTCACTCAGCAAGAGTAAAGCCGCCAAGCTCACACTGACTGGAAACTTAGGCGATGTGATGAAGGAGTCGGCAGTCATAGCCTTGGAATATGTCAAGGCACACGCTGACCTTTTGGGCATAGACTATCGCATCTTCGAAAATTGGAATATCCACATCCACGTTCCTGAAGGAGCGACTCCTAAAGACGGACCATCGGCAGGCATCACCATAGCCACCAGTATCGCCTCGGCCCTAACACAGCGTAAGGTGAGAAAGAACACTGCCATGACGGGCGAGATAACCCTTCGTGGAAAAGTACTACCTGTAGGCGGCATCAAGGAGAAGATACTGGCTGCCAAGCGAGCTGGTATTACCGATATCGTAATCTGTCAGGACAACAGAAAAGACATAGAGGATATTCCTGAAATCTATCGCAAGGGGGTGGAATTTCACTATGTGGAGAATGTTGCCGACGTATGGGACTTCGCACTCACCAGCGAGAAGGTAGACCACCCTATCGACCTCACCATTCCAGAGGAAGTGAAGAAAGGAGAGTGAACTGCCGAGGCGAAGAGCGAGAAAGAACTTCGCCCCAAAAGGGCTGTCAACACAGCAAAAGACATTTCCACTCACAAACTTGGAAAGCAAACAAGAAGAATGAAATTCGAACTACAAGTAACCGATAAAGCCAGCGATGCCCGCACAGGCATCATCATCACCGACCACGGACAAATAAAGACACCTATATTTATGCCTGTGGGAACTGCTGGTTCCGTAAAAGGTGTACACTTCGAGGAACTGCGCCAGCAGGTAAAGGCACAGATTATCTTAGGCAACACCTACCACCTTTACCTCCGACCAGGACTCGAGGTCATCAAGGCCGCAGGTGGGCTGCATGGCTTCAATGGCTGGGATCGCCCCATTCTAACAGACAGCGGTGGTTTTCAAGTGTTCTCGCTCACAGGTATCCGCAAGTTGCGTGAAGAAGGTTGCGAGTTCCGCTCTCACATCGACGGAAGCAAGCACATCTTTACGCCCGAGAATGTAATGGACACCGAGCGAATTATTGGTGCCGATATCATGATGGCTTTCGACGAGTGTCCTCCTGGACAGAGCGATTTCCAATACGCCAAGAAGAGCCTCGAGATGACGCAGCGATGGCTCGACCGTTGCCTTAAACGCTTCAACGAGACCGAACCGCTATACGGCTATCAGCAAAGCCTCTTCCCCATCGTACAAGGTTGCACCTTTCCCGAACTGAGACGAGAAGCAGCCAAATATGTGGCAGACAAGGGAGCCGACGGAAACGCTATCGGAGGGCTTGCCGTAGGCGAGCCCACGGAGGTGATGTACGAGATGATAGAGGTGGTAAACGAAATCCTTCCCAAGGACAAGCCACGCTACCTCATGGGCGTAGGAACGCCACAAAACATACTCGAGGCTATAGAACGAGGAGTAGATATGTTCGACTGTGTGATGCCTACCCGCAACGGACGCAACGCCATGCTCTTTACCTACAACGGAACTATGAACATGCGCAACAAGAAATGGGAGATGGACTTCAGCCCTGTGGATCCAGACGGATGCGACATCGACCGCATTACAACGAAGGCTTACCTGCACCATCTCTTCAAGGCACAGGAGCTTTTGGCCATGCAGATAGCCAGCATACACAACCTGTCTTTCTATCTGCGACTCGTCACCGATGCCAGACAGCACATCGAGCAGGGAGACTTCGGGCAATGGAAAAAGTCAATCATCGAACACTTGGGGCAAAGAATATAAAGATCACCGGCTGGTATAGCAAACACTAAGACCTCCAAAAGGTCACGAACATAAAATGAAGACATTTCACCAATTAAGAAAACATCGCAGGTTCTATAAAGCCAAGAGATGGTTTGGACAACACTTTGCATGGTTCATCCGCGCAACGCAATGGCTCGCAAAGAAGTTGGCTTTTCTGCGCATCCTACGCTTTCTGAACCCCTTTAGGTACATCAAGCGCATGGACTGGTACATCATCAAGAAGTTTGTTGGCACATACTTCTTCTCCATCCTGCTGATTATCTCGGTGGCCATCGTGTTCGACGTAAATGACAACCTGCCAAAATTCACTGAGAATCATGCACCTCTGAGGGCTATCGTCTTTGACTATTACCTCAATTTCGTACCCTACTTTGCCAACCTCTTTAGTGCCCTGTTTGTTTTCATTGCCGTCATTTTCTTCACATCAAAGATGGCTGGCAACTCCGAGATTATTGCAATCTTGGCATCTGGAGTATCCTTCAAGCGATTGCTGCGACCCTATATGATTACTTGCATCATGCTCTCTGCCATGTCGTATGCACTCTCCGCCTATGTCATTCCTTATGGAACGGTGATAAGACAGAACTTTGAAATCAAGTACAAGAAAAAAAGTAAAAACACATCGGCAGAAAACGTACAGCTACAGGTGGACAAGGGTGTCATCGCTTATCTACAGCACTATGACAACCAAAGCAAGAAGGGATACGGGTTTTGCCTCGACAAATTCAAGGATAAGAAATTAGTAAGCCACCTAACCGCCATGGAGGTACAATACGACACCATCTCCGACACCAAATACCACTGGAAGATAAGAAATTGGAAAGTACGACAGTTGCAAGGACTCAAGGAGCACATCACAAGCGGATCCGAAAAAGACACCATCATCATGATGGAACCCACCGACTTGGTGTACTCCAAAGGACAACAGGAAACATTTACCAGTCCTGCCCTAAAAGATTATATATCCAAACAGATAAACCGTGGTTCGAGCAATGTTGTGCAATATCAAGTGGAATACCACAAGCGCATAGCCTCCTCCTTCGCCTCATTCATCCTTACCATTATAGGTGTGTCGCTCTCATCGCGCAAACGCAAGGGCGGAATGGGAACATCGCTCGGTATCGGACTGGCACTGAGTTTCAGCTACATCATGCTGCAAACCATCTCTGCCACATTCGCCATCCAGGACAATTTTCCGCCCATATTAGCAGCCTGGATGCCCAACTTCCTCTTCGCATTCGTAGCATACTTCTGCTACCGAAAAGCACCGAGGTAAGCATTAATAACTAATGATAAAAAGAAAAAAACATGTATTTCGACGAATTAGACTTAAACGACAACGTGCTTGATGCGCTCTACGATATGCGCTTCGACACCTGCACCCCAGTACAAGAAAAATGTATACCTGAAATATTGAAAGGCAACGACGTTATGGGTGTTGCACAAACAGGAACAGGAAAAACCGCAGCCTATCTTCTGCCAGTGCTCAGCAAACTGGACGATGGAGGCTATCCTTCAGATGCCATCAACTGCGTCATCATGTCGCCGACACGCGAGCTGGCACAACAGATTGATCAAGCCATGCAAGGTTTCGGATACTACCTGCATGGCGTAAGCAGCGTGGCTGTATACGGAGGCAACGATGGTAATCGCTACGATCAGGAAGTGAAAAGTCTGCGCATGGGTGCCGACGTGGTGATAGCTACGCCTGGCCGCCTCATCTCTCATATCAGTTTGGGCAATGTAGACCTCAGCAAGGTAAGTTTCTTCATCCTCGACGAGGCGGACCGCATGCTCGACATGGGCTTCTCGGAGGATATCAAGACCATCGCAGCTAAGTTGCCAAAAACTTGCCAAACCATCATGTTCTCTGCCACCATGCCCGAGAAGATAGAGGAACTGGCAAAGACCTTGCTAAAGAATCCTGTTGAAATAAAACTGGCAGTAAGCAAACCTGCCGAGAAGATACAGCAGAAAGCGTATGTATGCTACGAAACGCAGAAGATGGATATCATAAAGGACATTTTCAAGGCTGGCGACCTAAAGCGAGTCATCATCTTCTGTGGAAGCAAGATGAAGGTGAAACAAGTGGCAGGATCTCTGCAGCGCAAGCATATCAACTGCGGCGAGATGCATTCCGATTTGGACCAGGCTGAGCGAGACGACATGATGTTCAAGTTCAAGAGCGGACAAATCGATGTGCTCGTGGCAACAGATATCGTGGCACGAGGCATAGACATCGACGATATTGCCTTGGTAATCAACTATGATGTACCTCACGACACAGAAGATTATGTGCATCGTATCGGACGTACTGCACGTGCCGACCGTGACGGAGTGGCTATCACCCTCGTAAGCGAGGAAGATATCTTCTATTTCCAGCAGATAGAAAAGTTCTTGGAGAAAGAAGTGGAAAAAGTTCCTCTGCCGGAAGGATGCGGTGATGGTCCTGCATACACCAAGCAAAGCAAACCACGAAAAGCAAGAAACAACAGCGCAAAGAGTAGACGACGCAAAGACCGCGAACAAACTGCACACAAGCGCAAGCCTGCCAATAAAGCTGGCAACCGCCCAGAGAGCAACAACAACCCACGAAACAAAGGCAACCAAAAACAGGATAACAGCCAACAGCCGAACAATAGCGGTAAGCCAGAAGCAGAAAATAAACAAAATCGCAACAATCGACATAAAGGCAACAATCGCCCCGCCAACGAGCAGAGCGAAAACAAGTCACGCGACAGACAGCAACAGGCAGGCAGCAAGTCAAACAGCCAGGGCAACAACAAGCGCCGCAATGTACGCCCCGGCAGTAATGGAAGAGGAAGAGGCGTCAACCAAAAGAAAGGTTCGGAAAAGCCAAACACTCGCAAGGTTACTCCTATCGTGAATCCTCAGAAAAAAGAAAATGTAGTCAAGAAATTCATCAAGCGCATTTTTGGCTTTAAGAAATAGCAACGACTACATTTTTCTCACCATTATTGGTGAGAGACAAGTTTCCACCTTCTTGCCGTTGGACCAGGGCGGACACATCAAAATGCGTCCGCCCTGGCTATATTGCCTGAAGACCAGACTTCGTTTCGCTGACAACTTAAGCTATCTTCCAGAGAAGTCAGGTAACTCTCCTCAATAATACGATTCAATACGATGAGCAAACATGCCCATCGTATTGCGCAAGTTTTCATTGTGGTCCGTTTACAAATGTTATGACTTATCTCTTTGTAATGGCAAAAAATAACCTGGTACAAAAATGCTAAGCAGAAATGCTACCGCTGAATCGGTACAGCGAAAAGTAGCTATTCAGCACTCTCTATTGAAAATGATGCGCTGGATTTGTTGAGTAACTGGGAGTAACTTACCGGAGCGAATACGGAAAACATGGGAGCAAGACGGAAATTACTCGGACCGAGTGCGAAAAACTTGGGAGCGAAAGATAGAAATCTCAGACCGAACAGTTTTTCTCTACCACCGCTACCGTTTGATTGGAGACTTTTTTCTGCATTGTCTCCATTTCCCATGTCTCACCCTCATTATCAACACTTCTTTGTTTTTTATGCTTCTTTGCGTAAGTTATTGCTCAAAAGTGCCAGTAACTACTTGTTGCCTATAGAGGGGCAGAGTTGTTGCAGCAAATTGCCGACTGCAAGACGGCATTGACATGTGCCAAGCTTTCGGCCGTAGGAGCCTGCACATTCTTAAGAGGATAGTCTATTCCCAACTTCTCGTACTTATAAATACCCATTGTATGGTAAGGGAGCACATCAATGCGAGCGATATTATTGAGCGAAGACAAGAAATCGCGCAAAGCCATCAGATATTCATCTTTATCGGTAATGCCCGGAACAAGCACATGCCTTATCCAGACAGGCTTTCCTATGTCGCTCAGATAACGGGCGCAATCCAAAATATTGGCATTACCATGACGGGTAAGCTTACGATGCTCGCCATCGTCTATGTGCTTGATATCCAGTAGCACCGTATCGGTAAGTTTCATCAGACGCTCGAACTTTTCGAAGAAAGCCCCCCTGCGGGTAAAGAGCTGCGCCGATGTGTCCAGGCAGGTTCCTATGCCACGCTGCTTGGCTTTTGCGAAAAGCTCCAGTAAGAAGTCTATCTGCATCAGAGCCTCACCTCCACTTACGGTAATACCCCCGTTATCGCCCCAATATGCACGAAAACGCTCTGCCTGGTCGAGCAATTCGTCTGCCGTACGTTCCTCGCCTACTCCCGTCTTCCAGGAATCGGGATTATGACAGTACTGACAGCGCATAGGACACCCCTGCAGGAATATCAAAAATCTAATGCCAGGCCCGTCTACCGAACCAAAGCTTTCTGTGCTATGTATAAGACCTTTCACCATATTCGTTTGTGTGTATGCAAAGTCAAAATATTTTTTTCCAGTTAGGAAAAAAGTTTTTCCCAGTTGGGCGGATATTTTTTCCCAACTGGGAAATGCTTTTTAGTAAGTAATGTTGAATCTAACAAACTTCCCTTACAGCCTCTCGTGTGCCTGACGAGCTATCACGTCGAGCTGCTGCTCGCGGGTCAAGTCGATGAACTTCACGGCATAGCCACTCACACGGATGGTGAAGTTCTGGTACTCTTCCTTCTCTGGGTGCTCCATCGCATCCTTGAGCTTCTCCACGCCAAACACGTTCACGTTCAGGTGGTGAGCTCCCTGGTTGAAGTAACCATCCATCACGCCTACCAAGGTCTGGGCACGCTCCTCGTCTGTGTGGCCGAGGGCTCCAGGACTGATGGTCTGGGTGTTGGAGATACCATCGAGGGCATACTCGTAAGGCAACTTAGCCACTGAGTTGAGGGAAGCGAGCAAGCCGTTCTTCTCTGCACCGTAAGATGGGTTGGCACCTGGAGCCAAAGGAGCACCGGCTGGACGACCATCAGGCATGTTGCTGGTGTACTTACCGTAAACCACGTTGCTTGTGATGGTAAGGATAGAAGTTGTTGGCTCAGAGTTGCGATAAGTATGGTGCTTCTTGATCATGGTCATGAAAGTCTTCAAAAGCCATACGGCAATCTCATCGGCACGCTCGTCGTCGTTGCCATAACGTGGGAAATCGCCCTCGGTCTTGAAGTTCAATGGGAAGCCTGTCTCGTCGCGGATGATGTTCACCTTGGCGTATTTGATGGCTGAGATGGAGTCAACCACGTGGCTGAAACCTGCGATACCAGTAGCGAAGGTACGGCGCACGTCGGTGTCGATGAGTGCCATCTCCTCTGCCTCGTAGAAGTACTTGTCGTGCATGTAGTGGATGAGGTTGAGGGTCTTCACATAGACACCAGCCAACCAGTCCATCATATCCATGAAGCGTGGCATGAACTCCTCGTAGGTCAACACATCGCCCTCTACGGCACGATACTTAGGACCGCACTGCTCACGGGTCTTCGAGTCGACGCCGCCAGAGATAGCATAGGTCAAGCACTTCGCCAAGTTGGCACGAGCGCCGAAGAACTGCATCTCCTTACCAGTCTGTGTAGCCGATACACAGCAGCAGATGCTATAGTCATCACCCCAGACAGGGCGCATCACATCATCGTTCTCATACTGGATGGAGCTTGTCTTCACCGAAATCATCGCCGCATAGTGCTTGAATGCCTTTGGCAAACGAGAGCTATAGAGCACGGTGAGATTTGGTTCTGGCGAAGGCCCCATGTTCTCCAAGGTGTGGAGGAAACGGAAGTCGTTCTTTGTCACCATCGAGCGACCGTCCTGCCCCATACCACCGACCTCAAGCGTAGCCCAAACAGGGTCGCCGGAGAAAAGCTGGTTGTAAGAAGGGATACGAGCGAACTTCACCATGCGGAATTTCATCACCAAGTGGTCGATGAGCTCCTGAGCCTCATCCTCAGTAAGCGTACCCTCGCCCAAGTCGCGCTGGATGTAGATGTCGAGGAAGGTGGAGATACGACCCACCGACATCGCCGCACCGTTCTGAGTCTTCACGGCACCGAGGTAACCGAAGTAGAGCCACTGCACAGCCTCGCGAGCGTTCTTAGCTGGCTGAGAAATGTCGAAACCATAGAGCTGAGCCATCTCCTTCAAGCCCTTCAAAGCCTTGATCTGCATAGCCACCTCCTCGCGAAGGCGAATCACCTCGTCGATCATCTCACGGTCGCCCATGTTGAGGAGGTCGTTCTGCTTCTCCTGAATCAGATAGTCGATACCATAGAGAGCCACACGGCGGTAGTCGCCCACGATACGACCGCGACCGTAAGTATCTGGCAGACCAGTGAGGATATGGTTGTGGCGCACGTGTTTCATCTCTGGGGTGTAAGCATCGAACACGCCATCGTTGTGGGTCTTGCAATATTGATGGAAAATCTCGTGGAGCTTCTCCGAAGGCTCATAGCCGTAAGTAGTGCAAGCCTGCTCAGCCATCTTGATGCCACCGTATGGCATGAAGGCACGCTTCAATGGCTTGTCGGTCTGCAGACCCACCACCTTCTCGAGATCCTTGGTGCCCTCGCCGATGTAGGCAGCGCCGTAAGCTGTCAATCCCGAAACCACCTCAGTCTCCATGTCGAGCACGCCACCCTTGGCACGCTCCTGCTTTTGGAGTTCCTTCAACATTCCCCAGAGGGTGTTGGTAGCGTGGGTAGGTTCTGCCAAGAACGACTCGTCGCCGTCGTAGCTGGTGTAGTTGTTCTGAATGAAGTCACGCAAGTTGACTTCCGTTTTCCACTTGTTTCCTTTGAAACCTCTCCATTCTTTTCTCATAATCGGTAAATTATTTATTAAATTAACAAATAAACAAAAGCCCGGGCACAAAAGTGTCCGGGTTTATATCCAACAAGTCGCAAAGCCACCTTGCACAAAGCCTTCGACGGTACGCTCATTGAACTTTTGTTTTATCATTCTTTCTTCTTATCAGTTGTTTGTGATTAATACTTCCGTCTCTCCCCAAAAGCCTCCCAAAAACGCCTCTTGGTTGATTTCGGCTGCAAAGTTACATATTTTTTCCGAAATGGCAACAAAATACTGCTAATATTTAAATCGCCATCTGCGCTCTGTCCGCAAAATCATTATCTTTAGGGAGGCAAGGAAGACTACACCTCACTAATTCACGGTAATATGGAAGCATCCCTGGTTCACCTCATACTTCACCAGGCAACGGTTAGCCCGCCGCATATCTCGCAACACCTCGCTGAGTACCCATTTCAAGGAGTCGTTGCGCACCTCACGCCGAGGCTCGCTCACCGTCTGCACGGTCTTGTAACGATTGTAACAAATATCAAAGGTAGTGCCATAGAGATGGCATGAGTTCTCGGTGGCATTGCTGTTGCGGGCACGCAGTTTCGCCACATCATCCTTGGTGCGGAGAATGCTGGTGACAATAATCTTATGGAGCGGAATGCCCTTTATCTGCAGCGAGTCAAAATAAGCTTTTCCTATATCTTGGAGTAACACCGAGGCTCGGGGCACAAGATAAGGGATGCTGTTGTTCAACTTGTCTACATAGAAATAAGGGTTGCTGCCCACATACACCAACTTGCCCTTGCTGTGCTCAGCCTCATCACGGTTCTGTACCGCACTCACTCCAAACCTATTGGCAGCAAGGAGCTGCACATCGTTCTGGTCGGGGAAGGTGTTGCCAAAATGGGGCACAGAGAATATGCGATGCTTCACCACCTGCCCCTTGGCATCGAAAAATACAGAAGGCTTCATCTTCTCTACCGCTGTTGTGTCCAAGCTGTCGACGACAGTCGTATCGACTGACGCCACCGACTTGCGGGCCAAAGGACGAGCCACGCTCGGGAAGACAAGGCGCACCACGGCAAGCAACAAAGTCGCAGCCACAAAACCTTTCAAAAACTTCTTCTTGGATAGTTTCATCTTCTATGTGTCGTTGTTCTTTTTTCCATGCAAAGGTAGCAAAAAGAAACGAATTAGAACTATCGCCATTCTGCAAAAAAGACTCCTGCAATACATTTTTTTAATTATTTATCATTTAGTCAACTGTTTTTTAAAAACAAAGAATCGATTTCGGGAATATTAATTTGCTCATGTCGTGGAAAATGCTTACTTTTGCACCATGTTATATATTACATATCTTCCAACTAAAAAATTGAGATAAAAGGTTTTGATAGAAAAGCATATAATACTTGAAGATGTAGACCCTGTGATGTTCTATGGGGTGAACAATGCCCACCTGCAGATGATTAAGTCGCTGTATCCGAAGTTACGTATCGTCGCACGTGACAATGTGTTGCGCGTGCTCGGCGACGAGGAAGAAATGGCAAAAGCCGAAGAAGAGATAGAGCGCATGAGGGTACACCTGCTCAAATACAACACCTTGACCGAGGAAGACATCCTCGACATCGTGAAGGGCAAACAGACCAAAGCCGACACCGTGAAGGGAGTATTGGTATACAGCATCAGCGGAAAGCCCATCAAGAGCCGAAGCGAGAACCAGCAAAAACTTATCGATGCCTACGAGAAGAACGACATGGTGTTTGCCGTAGGACCTGCCGGAACAGGAAAGACCTACCTCAGCATCGCCCTTGCCGTAAAAGCCCTGAAAGATAAAGTGGTGAAGAAAATCATCCTGTCAAGACCTGCAGTCGAGGCTGGCGAGAAACTGGGATTTCTGCCAGGCGACATGAAGGACAAGATAGACCCATACCTGCAACCTCTCTACGATTCGCTCGAAGACATGATACCCGCCGTAAAGCTACAGGACATGATGGAGAAACACATCATACAGATAGCACCATTGGCTTTCATGCGCGGACGAACATTGAGCGACGCCATCGTCATCCTTGACGAGGCACAGAATACCACCTCGCAACAGATACGCATGTTCCTTACCCGCATGGGTACCAATACCAAGATGATCATCACGGGCGACATGACACAGATAGACCTGCCGCGCGACCAAAGAAGCGGTCTGAAAGAAGCTCTCAAAATTCTGGAAGGAGTAGAGGGCATCGGAGTGGTGAACTTAGGCCAAAAAGACATTGTGCGCCACAAATTAGTAACCCGCATCGTCAACGCCTACGACAAATACGACAAAAAGCGGACCGAGGAGAGGGAAGCAAGGACAGCAGAAAAAATACAAAATAATTAGAATTTAAGAATGGACGAAAATGGTAGGGAACTTCCGTATCAGGATGTCCAAATTTTAAAGTTCAAATTTCAACGTAAAATGAAAGCTTTAACAAAGACAGATTTCCATTTTAATGGACAGAAGAGTGTTTATCACGGAAAAGTACGTGATGTGTATGACATTAACGACGATATCCTCGTGATGGTCGCCACCGACCGAATCTCGGCATTCGACGTTGTGTTGCCTAAAGGCATCCCTTTCAAGGGACAGGTGCTTAACCAAATAGCAGCCAAGTTCCTTGACACCACGACAGACATCTGTCCTAACTGGAAACTGGCCACGCCCGACCCTATGGTTACCGTAGGACTGAAGTGCGAGGGTTTCCGTGTGGAGATGATTATCCGCTCCATCCTCACAGGTAGTGCCTGGAGAGAGTACAAGAAGGGCTGTCGCGAGATTTGCGGCGTAAAACTGCCAGAGGGCATGCGTGAGAACGAGCGCTTCCCGGAGCCTATCATCACTCCTACGACCAAAGCCGACGAGGGACACGACATGAACATCTCCAAGGAAGAGATTATCGCACAGGGTATCGTAAGCGCAGAAGACTACGCCGTCATGGAAGACTATACACGTCGCATTTTCCAGCGTGGACAAGAGATTGCAGCCAAGCAGGGCTTGATTCTCGTAGATACAAAATACGAGTTCGGCAAGCGTGATGGCAAGGTATACCTCATCGACGAGATTCACACTCCCGACTCAAGCCGTTACTTCTATGCCGATGGTTACGAGGAGAAATTTGAGAAGGGCGAGCCTCAACGCCAGCTCTCCAAAGAGTTTGTCCGTCAGTGGCTCATCGAGCACAATTTCATGAACGAGCCAGGACAGACCATGCCCGAAATTACCGATGAATACGCTGAGAGCGTAAGCGAACGTTACATCGAGTTGTACGAGCACATCACAGGAGAAAAGTTCGACAAGGCCACCGAGGAGGGCGACATTGCCGAACGAATAGAAAAGAACGTAAGCGAATGGCTCGCTTCACACAAGAAGTAAGCAGAAGACAATAAGAAGAGTTACGGAACGAAAGTCTATGGACTGCCATTCCGTAACTCATGTTATAACAGTAAGAGTCTATATATATAAAGGTACGCGCAAGGCATGTACAAGCAAGAGAAAATAAAGCCCTACAAAAGACAAGGAGAAAAAGGGAAACTGGTAGAGGAGATGTTCGACAATATCGCCCCCACCTATGACACCCTCAACCACAGACTCTCGTGGGACATAGACAAGGGCTGGAGAAAAAAGGCCATCAAGCAGTTGGCTCCCTTCAAGCCTCAGAAAATGCTCGACATAGCTACAGGCACAGGCGACTTCGCCATCCTGTCGGCACAAATGCTGCAACCACAGCAGCTCATCGGCACCGACATCTCGGAAGGTATGATGAAGATAGGAAAAGAAAAGGTAGCAAAAGAGAAGTTGGAACACATCATCTCTTTTCAGAAAGAAGACTGCCTGAACCTCTCGTTCACAGACGACACCTTCGATGCAGTGACTGTAGCTTTCGGCATACGTAATTTTCAAAATCTGGATCAAGGGATCAAAGAAATGCACCGTGTACTAAAGAAAGGCGGACACCTGAGCATAGTGGAACTGACATCACCCGTATGCTTCCCCATGAAACAGCTTTTTCGCGTCTATTCACACACCGTACTGCCCATTTATGGCAAGCTGATTTCCAAAGACCCAAATGCTTACAGCTATCTCACTGCTACCATAGAAGCTTTTCCGCAGGGAGAAATCATGATGGAAGTGCTTAAGAAAGCAGGATTTTCCAAAACCGAATTCAAAAGACTGACTTTCGGAATTTGCACCATGTACTTCGCTACGAAATAAACAGAGCGCAACGATAAAAAATACTAAACAAGGATTTTATGGACAAATATGGACTTATAGGTTATCCGCTGGGACATTCCTTCTCAAAGAACTACTTCAACGAAAAATTTGAGAACGAAGGCATTGATGCCCAATACATCAACTTCGAGATACCACAAATCGAAGACCTGACAGAAATCTTGGATGCCACACCTGAGCTGAAAGGACTCAATGTCACCATCCCTTACAAGGAAAAGGTTATCAGCTATCTCGACTCCATCAGCCCAGAGGCTACTGCCATCGGAGCGGTAAACGTCATCAAGGTAGAACACAAAGGAAATGACATCAAACTGAAAGGCTATAACAGCGATGTCATTGGCTTCACACGCAGTATCGAGCCTTGTCTGGAGCCTTGCCATAAGAAAGCCCTTATCTTAGGTACAGGTGGTGCATCCAAAGCCATCAACTATGGATTGAAATCTCTTGGGCTCGAAACTGTATACGTGAGCAGATTCGAGCGTCCAGGAACTATACAGTATGACAAAATAACACCAGAGATCATCAAGGAATATAATGTTATTGTAAACTGTACTCCTGTAGGAATGTATCCACATACAGACGACTGTCCACAACTCCCCTACGAGGCAATGGATAGCCATACCCTGCTCTACGATCTCATCTACAATCCAGACGAAACTCTCTTCATGAAGAAAGGAAAAGAATATGGGGCCACTGTGAAGAACGGTCTGGAAATGCTACTTCTGCAAGCCTTTGCGTCTTGGGATTTCTGGCATCAGGACTAACCCCCCACTTTGGACATAATAATTCTTATCTTTTCTTTTTATATAAAATTGATTATGAGCAACAACAGATATATGATGCGCGGTGTGAGCGCCGCCAAGGAAGATGTGCACAATGCCATCAAGAACATAGACAAGGGAATCTTTCCACAGGCTTTCTGCAAAATCATTCCCGACATTTTGGGAGGCGACCCCGAGTACTGCAACATCATGCATGCTGATGGTGCAGGAACAAAATCGAGCTTAGCATACATGTATTGGAAGGAAACTGGCGACCTATCTGTATGGAAAGGTATAGCACAGGATGCTGTAGTAATGAATACAGACGACCTCCTGTGTGTGGGAGCCGTAGACAACATATTGGTTTCCTCAACCATTGGCCGCAACAAAATGCTCGTACCAGGAGAAGTCATCTCCGCCATTATCAATGGAACCGACGAACTTCTGAAAGAGATGCGCGACATGGGCATCGGCATCTATCCTACTGGGGGTGAGACCGCAGACGTAGGCGACTTGGTTCGCACCATCATCGTCGACTCTACGGTAACCTGCCGCATGAAGCGAAGCGATATAATCGACAATGCCAACATACAGCCTGGAGATGTCATCGTGGGTCTCTCGTCTACAGGCCAGGCAACCTACGAGAAAAAATACAATGGCGGTATGGGCAGCAACGGACTAACCTCTGCTCGCCATGATGTCTTCGCCAAATACTTGGCAAAGAACTATCCTGAAAGCTACGACCATGCCGTTCCCGAAGAGCTTGTATATAGCGGCAAATACAAATTGACAGATGAAGTTGAAGGTGCTCCCGTCAACGCTGGCGAATTGGTACTCTCTCCTACCCGCACATACGCCCCGGTCATTAAGAAACTGCTGGATGAACTGCGCCCGGAGATACATGGTATGGTACACTGCACAGGCGGTGCACAGACCAAGGTGCTTCACTTCGTAAGCGAGAACTGCAAGGTAGTGAAGGACAACATGTTCCCTGTACCACCTCTCTTCAAGGCCATCCACGACTGCTCGGGCACAGACTGGAAGGAAATGTACCAGGTATTCAACATGGGGCATCGTATGGAAATCTATGTACGACCTGAGATTGCCGAGAAAATCATCGCCATCAGCAAGAGCTTCAATATCGATGCTCAGATAGTGGGACACATAGAGGAAGGCAAGAGAAGCCTGACTATCAAGAGCGAATTCGGAACTTTCGAATACTAATTAAAAAATGTAAGTGTAAACCCAACATTCAGCACTCAACATTCAACATCATACTTAATGGACAATAATAATAATATATTACAAAAATTAGAAGGTTTAGAGAATAGGTACGAGGAAGTAAGCACCCTCATTACAGACCCCGATGTGATAGCAGACCAAAGCCGATACGTGAAGTTGACCAAGGAATACAAAGACTTGGGCGACATCATGGTGGCACGCAAACGATACATCGACTGTCTCAACTCCATCAAGGAAGCCAAGGACATCCTCGCCAACGAGAGCGATCCAGACATGAAAGAGATGGCACGCGAGGAACTCAACGAGAACGAAGCCCTCCAACCAAAGATAGAGGAGGAGATAAAGATTGCTCTTGTACCAAAGGATCCAGAAGATGCCAAGAACGTACAGATGGAAATTCGTGGTGGAGCAGGTGGAGACGAAGCCGCACTCTTTGCAGGCGACCTCTTCAATATGTACAAGAAATACTGCGAGTCCAAGGGATGGACCGTCAGCGTAACCTCCGTATCTGAAGGTGCTGTAGGCGGATTCAAGGAAATTGATTTTGCAGTAAGCGGAGTCGACGTTTATGGCACTCTGAAATATGAATCGGGTGTACACCGTGTGCAGCGAGTACCCGCCACTGAAACCCAAGGACGCATGCACACCAGCGCCGCCACTGTAGCCGTATTGCCAGAAGCAGATAAGTTCGAGGTAAACATCAATGAGGGTGACATCAAATGGGATACTTTCCGTTCAAGCGGTGCCGGTGGACAAAATGTGAACAAGGTGGAATCGGGTGTGCGCCTTCGCTATCCTTGGAAGAACCCTAACACTGGCGAAGTGGAAGAAATCTTGATAGAATGCACCGAAACGCGCGACCAGCCTAAGAACAAGGAACGCGCCTTGAGCCGACTGTATACATTCATCCACGACCGCGAGCACCAGAAATACATTGACGATATTGCCAGCCGGCGCAAGAGTCTTGTATCCACGGGAGACCGAAGTGCCAAGATCCGTACATACAATTTCCCTCAAGGACGCGTCACCGACCACCGCATTGGTTATACAACACATGATTTGAATGGCTTCCTCGGAGGCGACATACAAGGCATGATAGACGCTCTGACCGTAGCCGAGAATGCTGAGAAACTGAAAGAAACAGAATTGTAGAACTATGAACCGAAAAGAACTTGTAGAACAGATATTCGCCAAGAAAAGTTTCTTGTGCGTAGGCCTCGACACAGATATCAAGAAAGTGCCAGAGCACCTTATCAAACAATATGAAAAGACCGAGGATGTCGTCTTCGCTTTCAACAAGGCAATCATTGATGCCACAGCCCCTTTCTGCGTTTCCTATAAGCCAAATCTGGCTTTCTACGAGAGCATGGGACTGGCAGGCATGATAGCTTTCGATAAGACCATTGCCTATCTGAACGAGCACTATCCTCATCACTTTATCATCGCTGATGCCAAAAGAGGCGACATCGGAAATACATCAAAGATGTATGCACGTACTTTCTTCGAAGAGTACAAACTCGATGCTCTCACAGTAGCTCCCTACATGGGCGAAGACTCTGTAAAACCGTTCTTGGAGTATGAGGGAAAGTGGGTCATCCTCCTGGCACTGACAAGCAACAAGGGCAGTCACGATTTCCAACTCACAGAAGACAAGAACGGACAACGCCTTTTCGAGAGAGTGCTGACGAAAAGTCAAGAATGGGGAAACGACGAGAATATGATGTATGTCGTAGGAGCCACACAAGGCAGCATGTTTACCGACATTCGCAAATGTGCGCCCAACCACTTCCTCCTCGTCCCTGGTGTAGGTGCCCAGGGAGGAAGCCTACAAGAAGTATGCAAGTATGGCATCATCAAGGATTGTGGCTTGCTGGTCAATTCTTCACGCGGCATCATCTATGCCAGCAATGGTGAGGACTTTGCCGAGACAGCAGGAGCCAAGGCCAAGGCATTGCAAGAGCAAATGGCGGAAGAATTAGCCAAACTTTCATAAAAGCCAACATCTTCTTATGGCGCAAAGTTCTCCTGCTCAGAGTACTTTGCGCCTAAAAAGCACACGTTTGCAAGGTAAAATGCAAAATATTACGATATAATTACAAGTTTATGAATCTTTTTTACTATATTTGCAAGCAATAAGAAGCTTACTGGCGAACTGCAATCATAGAAAACAAACGATTATGAAATTTACCGCACAACAGATAGCCCAATTAGTACAAGGGCGCATAGAAGGTGACGAGAATGTAACCGTCAATACCTTTTCAAAGATTGAAGAAGGAAAGAAAGGTGCCATTTCTTTCCTCTCAAATCCTAAATATACTCATTATGTATATGATACTCAATCTTCCATTGTATTGATTGACGAAAGTGTAAAACTGGAGAAGCCTGTTTCCACAACATTAATTCGTGTAAAGAATGCCTACGAATGCGTAGCCAAACTACTGCAGATGTATGAATCCATGAAGCCCAAGAAGACTGGCATAGACCCATTGGCTTTCGTTTCTCCCAAAGCAAAGGTTGCTGATGGTGTATACGTAGGAGCTTTTGCTTACATCTGCGATGGAGCTGAGGTGGGCGAAGGTAGCCAGATTTATCCTCATGCCTACATAGGCGAAGGTGTCAAAGTGGGCAAGAACGCACTTGTCTATCCTAACGTAACCATTTATCATGGATGTAAGTTGGGTAATAACGTTACACTTCATGCAGGCTGCGTGATTGGTGCAGACGGATTTGGATTTGCACCAGGCCCAGACGGCTACGACAAGATTCCTCAGATAGGAATAGTAACCATCGAAGACAATGTGGAGATTGGAGCAAACACTTGTGTTGACCGCTCCACAATGGGAAGCACCTATGTCCGTAAGGGCGTGAAACTCGACAACCTCGTCCAGATAGCTCACAATACCGATATCGGTGAAAACACAGTCATGTCTTCTCAGGTAGGAATCGCTGGAAGCACCAAGGTTGGACAGTGGTGTATGTTTGGCGGACAGGTTGGTATCGCAGGACATATCACTATTGGCGACAAGGTTTTCCTTGGTGCGCAGAGTGGAGTTCCTGGAAGTCTGAAGAGCGGACAGCAACTCATCGGTACGCCGCCTATGGAACAGCGTTCTTACTTCAAGTCACAGGCCATCTTCCGTCGCCTTCCTGACATGTACAAGGAATTAAACGACTTGAAGAAAGAGATTGAAGAACTGAAGAAAAAGTAATTTTCAATGTTAAATGTTAAGTGTCGAATGTTAAATGAAGGCATCTGCCCCCACTTATCCAGAACAGTTAACACTTAACATTAAACACTTAACATTAAAATAAAATTATTATGTCAAAACAGAAGACTCTAAAGGGTAGTTTCTCTTTGTGCGGCAAAGGATTGCATACAGGTCTTAGCCTTACCGTAACCTTCAACCCTGCACCAGAGAACACAGGTTATAAGATACAACGCATCGATATAGAAGGCGAACCTATCATACAGGCTGTTGCTGAAAATGTGGTCGAAACACAACGTGGCACCGTGATAGGCAAAGGTGATGTCCGTGTCAGCACTATCGAGCATGGCATGTCAGCTCTTTACGCACTCGGCATCGACAACTGCCTGATTCAGGTAAATGGTCCCGAGTTCCCTATTCTTGATGGTTCTGCAGCCTTGTATGTAGAAAAGATTCAGAGCGTGGGCATACAGGAGCAGAATGCAGAAAAAGATTACTACATCATCCGTCATAAAATAGAGGTAAAAGACGACAGTGGTTCTGTCATCACCATCCTGCCAGACGAAGACTTCAGCATCACAGCCATGTGCTCTTTCGAGAGCAAATTCATCAACAGTCAGTTTGCCACTCTCGACAAAATGGAGACCTATGCGGAAGAGATAGCGTCTGCCCGCACCTTCGTTTTCGTCCGTGATATCATGCCACTGCTGCAAGCCAATCTCATAAAAGGTGGTGACCTCGACAATGCCATTGTGATATACGAACGCCAAGTAGACCAAGCCCAGCTTGACCAACTCGCCGACCACCTGAAGGTTCCACACATGGATGCCAGCAAATTGGGATATATCCAACACAGACCTTTACGGTGGGAGAACGAATGTACTCGACATAAGCTTCTTGACATCATCGGCGACATGGCTCTTATCGGCAAGCCTATCAAGGGACGCATCATTGCTACCCGCCCTGGACATACCGTAAACAACAAGTTCGCACGGCTGATGCGTAAGGAAATTCGCAAGCATGAAATTCAGGCTCCAATCTACAACCCCAACGAGGAGCCTATCATGGACAACATTCGCATCCGTCAACTCCTGCCCCATCGTTACCCGATGCAGTTAGTAGACAAGGTGATAGCCATGGGACCAACCAGCATTGTTGGTGTAAAGAGCGTAACAAGCAATGAGCCTTTCTTCCAGGGACATTTCCCTGAAGAGCCTGTCATGCCTGGTGTACTACAGGTAGAAGCCATGGCACAATGTGGAGGCTTGTTGGTTCTCAACCAATTGGAAGAGCCCGAACGTTGGAGCACATACTTCATGAAGATAGATGATGTGAAATTTCGCAAGAAGGTTGTCCCAGGCGACACTCTTCTGTTTCGCGTAGAGTTATTGGCACCCGTACGCCATGGCATCAGCTCGATGAAGGGCTATATGTTTGTTGGCGACCAAGTAGTGGCTGAAGCAACCTTCACGGCGCAAATAGTTAAGAACAAGTAAAGAAACTATACTTTCACATGTAAGGCAAGGGAAAAACGATGACGATTTCCCGACTTCTTTTCATGTAAGACTTGAATCAATAATACTTAATTATAAATTGTAAATAGAAAATGAACCAGATTAGTCCTTTAGCATTTGTTCATCCCGAGGCTAAACTCGGCGACAACAACATCGTCGGTCCTTTCTGCTATATTGACAAAGACACTGTTTTGGGTGACAACAATGTGATGCAGAATTCCGTGACCATCCATGTGGGAGCACGAATCGGCAATAACAACGAGTTCTTTCCTGGTGCCAGCATCTCTACCAAGCCACAGGACTTGAAGTTCCGTGGCGAACAAACAACCTGCGAAATAGGCGACAACAACAGTATTCGCGAGAATGTAACCATATCTCGTGGCACAGCTTCGAAAGGTAAGACTATAGTAGGCAGCAACAACCTCCTCATGGAGTGTGTACACGTGGCACACGATTGTCAATTGGGAAATGGTTTGATCATTGGTAACTCAACAAAATTTGCTGGAGAGGTGGTAGTAGACGATAATGCTATCGTAAGCGCCAACGTCCTCGTCCACCAGTTCTGCCACATTGCTGGATATGTAATGATACAAGGTGGATGCCGATTCTCACAGGACATTCCTCCATATATTATCGCAGGAAAAGAGCCCACTAAATATTGTGGCCTGAACCTCATCGGATTACGCCGTCGTGGCTTCAGCAACGAACTGATTCAGCAGATTCATGAGGCATATCGTCTTCTCTACTCCAAGGGCATTCTGAAAGAAGGTATCGAAGAAATCAGGAAAAACCTGAAAATTACTCCTGAGTTACAGTATATCATCGACTTCGTGGAAAGCTCCAAGCGAGGCATCATTCGATAATATCCAACAAAAACCTCAGACAAAAGAATAAGATAGACAGGCATTCTTGCTTCCTAATTGCAGAAGCAAGAATGCCTTAATAGTAATACAATAAACCTTGCCAATGAAGACTCTATTCGTTGTTCTCGGACCTACAGGAGTAGGAAAGACAGAACTATGCCTATCGCTGGCTGAGCACCTTCATACCCCTATCATCAATGCAGATTCCCGACAGATTTTTGCAGAGATTCCTATAGGAACTGCTGCTCCAACGGCAAAACAACAGCAAAGAGTTCATCATTATTTTGTAGGCAATCATCACATCAAAGACTATTATAGCGCAGCTATGTACGAACAGGATGTGATGAAAATCCTCGCACAACTTTATGTCCAGCAAAATGTGGCCCTTCTCGCTGGTGGGAGTATGATGTACATTGATGCAGTATGTAATGGCATCGATGACATACCCACCGTGCGCGACGACATCAGAGAATGGATGAAAGAACGTCTTGCCAACGAGGGACTCGTTGCTTTGGTTGAAGAGCTAAAAGAGCTGGATCCAGAACACTGGGCCATAGTAGACAAGAAAAATCCACGACGCGTGGTTCATGCCTTGGAGATATGCCACCAGACGGGGAAAACATACACCTCCTTCCGCACCAACGAAAGGAAAATCCGTCCTTTCCGCATCGTCAAGATAGGGCTTAACAGAGAGCGTGCCGAACTGTACGACCGGATCAACCAACGAGTTCTCGCAATGATGGAAGAAGGTTTGGAGACAGAAGCACGCAGTGTATATGCCTATCGCAAGCAAACAGCTCTTCGCACTGTGGGCTACAAGGAAATGTTTGCCTATTTTGATGGTTACATCGACCTACAGGAAGCAACACGGCAAATACAGTCACACAGCCGGGAATATATGCGCAAACAACTTACTTGGTTCAAACGTGACGATACAATACAATGGTTTCACCCCGATAATATTAAAGAAATCATAAAATATGTGGATAGCTGCTTGAAGATGGAATAATTTTTACTACTTTTGCAACAAAGTTTAAAAGAGTATTCAACAGACAACAACAATGAACAAAATCAAGAACTTAGCAACATGGCTATGGCGCAAGCTCCGCGCTTTTTGGCCATGGTATAAGAATCTGTATCGAGGCAGAGCATGGTATACCAAAACTCTCATTGGCATAGCCAGCTGCATAGTGGCTTTCTTTCTGTATTTAGGTGCAGTAGATATAAACTTCCTCTGGTTATTCGGAAAGTCGCCAGGCTTCTTTTCTGGTATCCTGAATCCACAAACCAGCGAGGCTTCCGAGATTTACAGTGCTGACGGAAAGTTGATAGGTAAGTATTTCAACGAGAACCGCACCCCGGTAAAATACGAAGAGGTAACCCCTGCTTTCTTCAAGGCATTGGTCGACACTGAGGACGAGCGCTTCTATAAGCATTTGGGCATCGACCCTATCGGTCTCTTTAGCGCCATGAAGGATGCCATGCTTCATCACGACGCACGTGGTGCGTCCACCATTACCCAGCAGTTGGCTAAAAACATGTTCCGCGTCCGTTCACAGTATTCCACTGGTTTGTTGGGCAAGGTGCCAGGGCTACGTATACTCATTGTCAAGAGCAAGGAATGGATTATCGCCGCTAAGTTGGAAGCAGTTTACAGTAAGAAGGAAATCATCACGATGTATGCCAACACTGTAGATTTCGGTTCCAACTCGTATGGCATCAAGACGGCAGCAAAGACCTACTTCAATGTTAGCCCAAAGGAACTGAGCATCAATCAGGCTGCCGTGCTCGTGGGTATGCTCAAAGCTACCACCTATTATAATCCACGTACCAACCCCGAACATAGTTTGGCACGCCGTAACGTGGTACTCAGCAATATGGTACGACATGGCGACTTGAGCCACGAAGAATACGACACCCTCAGCAAAGAGCCTATCAAGCTCAACTTCAAGGTGGAGGAAAATTACGACGGACAGGCAAAATATTTCCGCGAAGCTGTGGCTGACTATCTTGCGGACTGGTGCAAAGACGAGGGTTACGACCTGTATACCAGCGGACTGAAGATATACACCACAATCGATACCCGCATGCAGAAATATGCAGAAGACGCTGCACGCAAACAGATGCGACAGGTACAGCAGAACTTCAACAACCATTGGGACATCTACCGTAAGCAAGATACCAACTGGCTTCGCCAGGAACCCTGGCAGGACGAAAAGCACCAGGTGATACCCAACTTCATTCAGGGCATTGCCGAGCGTCAGCCATTCTATAAAGCCTTGATGGCTCGCTTCCCCAACAATCCCGACTCGGTGAGCTATTATTATAAGGAGTGGGTACACCCTGTCAAGGTATTCGACTACGACAAGGGCACCATCACCAAGATGATGACATCCGAAGACTCCATCAAGTACATGACCACATTCATGCATTGTGCCTTTGTGGCCATGGAACCACAGACAGGAGCCGTCAAGGCATGGGTAGGCGACATAGACTTCGACCACTGGAAATATGACAAGGTAACAGCCGAGCGCCAGCCTGGTTCAACATTCAAACTCTTCGTTTACACCGAAGCCATGAACCAAGGTCTTACGCCTTGCGACAAGCGCCGCGACGAATACATCTCAATGGATGTATACGACAAGAAGAAGCACGAGATGGTAAAATGGACACCATCAAATGCCAATGGTTCGTTCTCGGGCGACTCCATACCGCTGAAGAGTGCGTTCGCAAAAAGCATCAACTCGGTTGCTGTACGCTTAGGACAGGAAATGGGCATCAAGCGTATCATAGAGACCGCCCATAAGATGGGCATCGAAAGTCCGCTGGAAGATGAGCCATCCTTGGCATTGGGCTCAAGCGATGTCAACCTTTTGGAAATGGCAAACGCTTATTGCGTCATCGCCGACAACGGTAAACACCACAATCCTGTTTTGGTAACTAAGATTGTAGATAAAGACGGCAAAGAAGTTTACACAACTCCAACTACCGAAGAACAAGTGATTCCATACAAAACAGCTTTCTTGATGCAGCAATTGCTACAGGGTGGTATGCGCGAGCCTGGAGGAACATCACAGAGTCTGTGGGGATATATTGGCAACTATCGCGACACCGAATTTGGAGGAAAGACAGGAACTACAAACAATCACTCAGATGCCTGGTTCATGGGCGTAAGCCCTAAGCTTGTAGTAGGCGCATGGGTAGGTGGCGAATACCGTTGCATACACTTTAGGACAGGTGCCCTCGGACAAGGCTCTCGCACGGCATTGCCAATATGTGGTTACTTCCTGCAAGCCCTGTTTGGCGACCCCGCTTTCCAGAAATACCACGGCAAGTTTGACAAGCCTCACGACGAAGACATCACACGCGATATGTATATCTGTGCAAGTTATGTGCCCAAGGCAAAGGTAGACACTGCCCGGGTAGACACCACAGCTTTCAATGAAGAGATCATCCTCGACGAAAACGGCAGTCCTGTCATCAAGGAGATTCCTGCCGAAAAGAACGAGGCCACCGGAACTACCACAGAGAAAAAGTCAAGTGAGGAACAAGACGAAAAGAAAGACAAAAAAGATAAGAAAGACAAGAAGAAACAACGCCCCACTGAGCAGGTCATCAAGTTTGATGAACTATAACGATGACTGACGACTGTCTGGAAACAGAAAAGAATATACGCAAACCAAACAACAATCGGTGATTTTCTGAAAGACGGGAATCGCCGATTGTCATTTTAAAGAAACAGGTATGGCAGAAAAACAAGACCACTCAGCAGGCAAGGCCACTGAAAATAATATCGACCTAAATAATCCTGAACTGCAGAATGCACTTCAGATTATACAATACACCCGGCGCTCGCTCTTCCTCACAGGAAAAGCTGGTACCGGCAAGTCTACCTTCCTGCGCTATATTGCCGCCCACACAAAAAAGAAGCACATCATTCTGGCTCCGACAGGAATAGCTGCCATCAATGCCGGAGGGAGTACCCTACATAGTTTCTTCAAAATACCCTTCCACCCCTTGCTGCCCAACGACAGCATGTTTAGCGTGCGCAACATACGCAATACCTTGAAGTATAACTCCGAAAAGATAAAAATCATACGCGAGGTAGAGCTCATCATTGTTGATGAGATTAGTATGGTGCGCGCCGACATCATTGATTTCATAGACAAAGTACTGCGCATATACAGTCGTAACATGCGCGAGCCATTCGGTGGTAAACAACTGCTCCTTGTTGGCGACATCTATCAGTTGGAGCCAGTAGTGAGAGAAGAAGACCGACGACTCCTCGCACCTTTCTACCGCAGCAATTTCTTCTTCGATGCCAAGGTGTTCGAGCACTTCCAATTAGTGAGCATAGAGCTGAGAAAGGTTTACAGACAAAATGACCCCGCGTTTATCAGCATATTAGACCATATACGTACCAGTCAGGTGCACATAAGCGACCTTCAGAAACTCAACCAGCGCGTGGGAGCCCGTCTTGACGAAAGTGATAGTAAACTCGCCATTACCCTTTCCACACGCCGCGACACAGTAGACTACATCAACGACAGCCAGCTCAAACTGTTGCCTGGCGAGCCTACCCTCTTCCGCGGCAATATCCAAGGAGAATTCCCAGAAAGCAGCCTCCCCACCCCAATAGAACTCTACCTGAAGACAGGCGCACAGGTTATCTTCATCAAAAACGATATAGACCACCAATGGGTTAACGGAACGTTGGGAACCATCATTGGCTTTGACGAAGATGATCATGCAAAAATATACGTGCGAACAGAAAATGGAAAGGATGTCATGGTGGAACCTGCCGCATGGAGCAACATGAGGTATCACTTCAACGAAGTGGAGAAAAAGATAGAAGAGGAAGAGATAGGGCGTTACGAGCAATATCCCTTGCGGCTGGCATGGGCCATTACTGTGCACAAGAGCCAAGGCCTTACTTTCAACCAGGTAAAGATAGATTTCACGGGGGGAGTCTTTGCCGGGGGGCAGACCTATGTGGCTCTGTCACGATGCACCAGTTTAGAAGGCATCAGTCTGCAAGAATCCATCAGACAAAGCGAGGTGTTCGTGCGCAACGAGGTAAAGCAGTTTGCCCGCCATTACAACGACCAGTCGGCCATCGACACGGCTCTTGTCCAAAGCAAAGCTGACAAACTATATCATGACGCAGCCATGGCGTTCGACCAAGGCGACATGCAGGGAGCACTCGACAACTTCTTCCTTGCCATACACAGCAGATACGACATTGAGAAACCAAGTGCCAAACGGCTGATACGGCGAAAGTTGGGAAAGATAAACTCTTTAACAGCCGAGAACAAGCAGCTATACGAAATCATCAAGCAAAAGGATGAAGAGAAAAAGAAACAAGAAAAATTCCTGAAACGCCTGGCTGCAGAATACACGTTGCTTGGCAAGGAATGCGAGAAAGAAGGCATGTCTGCCGCAGCCATCGCCAACTATAAGAAGGCACTCGAACTATGCCCGGAGCATCCCGAAGCTAAAAGAAGACTAAAAAAGTTGAATCCATGATGGATTCAACTTTTTTACTTATCATGAAATATATTTATCTTTTTATCAATGTCTACTCAAGTCCTCTTTCCTATCAACTTCTTGTTGACCTTGAAACGGTCGAAGCCCAATCCGTAGACACCGATAACAGCACTCTGGCTGACAAATGCCGAAGGATCAATCTCATCTATCAGGCGGAATATCGTCTGCGACTCACGCTGACGAGCCAGCACAAAGAGCATGTGCACATTCTTGCCACTATAGCAACCATGACCGTCCATCACCGTGCATCCTCTGTCGGCAGTTGTGTTGATGGCGGCACTCAGCTCCAAATACTTGTCAGAGATAATGAAAAACTGCACCGACCTGCGAAGCGTGTTTACCACATGATCCACACAAAGTGAACACACGAAGAGACACACATAACCATAGATAACCATCTCCCAGTCTTTAAGCACCAAGTATGAGCTCGTGATGATGCACAGATCGCAAATCATGATAGCATGTCCCAACGAAATGTTGTAATACTTGTTCACCATGGCTGCTACCGTATCAGATCCACCAGTAGAGCCATTGCTCGATAGTCCTAATCCTGCGCTGCACCCCATGAAGAAAGCTCCCACCACGGTAGCCATGAAAGGCTGGTCGCGCAAAAGTGTTATCTCGTTTCCACCATGACTCTCTATCAAACGGGAAACTACGGCAAAGACTGCCACAGCATACACCGTCTTCAGGCAGAAACGCCATCCTAACGCTCTATAGGCCAACAATAAAAGAAAAATATTGAGGCTGAAATAAGAGAACGAAACAGGAATCCCGAATCCCCAATACAGGATAGAGGCTATACCGCCTACACCGCCCATCGTGATGTGGTTGGGAAGCAGGAACACGTTAAGACCAATGCTTCCGATAACCATAGCAAAGGCTATCACTATATAATCACGTATCTCATGAATCTTTGTTTTTCGCGTCATTTGATAATTCCATTATGTTTTCGATTGGTAACTATTTGGCATATTTGTTTCCGAGGCCCTTGGCGAGTCCGCCCTCGCTTGTTTCCTTGTAGAGCGAAGGAAGGTCATGTCCCGTCTGGCGCATCACCTCCACCACCTTGTCAAACGACACGCTGTGATGACCGTCAGAGAAAGAGGCATACAAGTCGGCATCCAAGGCTCGTGCCGCAGCAAAGGCGTTGCGCTCGATGCAAGGTATCTGAACCAGCCCACACACAGGGTCGCAGGTCATTCCCAAGTGATGTTCCAGTCCCATCTCGGCAGCATACTCCACCTGGGCAGGACTCCCGCCAAACAATTGGCAAGCTGCAGCCGAAGCCATGGCGCAGGCTACGCCCACCTCGCCCTGACAGCCCACATCGGCACCACTTATCGAAGCATTGTGCTTTACGATGTTTCCTACAAGACCAGCGGTAGCCAAGGCTCTCAAGATGCGCTTCTCGCTCATGCCGTGAGCCTCCTGCATGTGATAAAGCACCGCCGGCAACACGCCACAGGCCCCACATGTAGGAGCCGTGACTATGATTCCTCCCGATGCATTCTCCTCGCTCACCGCCAAGGCATAGGCATAAACCAAGCCTCTCGACTGCAAGGAAGCACGATAGCCCTTGGCTTTGGTGTAATAGGTAGCTGCCTTGCGGGGTAACTTAAGCGGACCTGGCAACACTCCCTCATGGTCAAGACCGCGATGGATGGCCTCTTTCATGGTCTGCCATATCGTCTTGAGGTAGCCCCAGATGTCCTTGTCCTCGCATTTCTCCACATATTCCCAGAAAGAGCGGCCATTGTCGTAGCACCAGTTCTGTATGTCGCCCATTGTATTGAGGTCGTATACTTCTGCTGCTCCCAACTCACCATGGTCGCCCGTACCTTCCGAAAGAGCTCCCCCACCTATGCTGTATACAGTCCACTCGTCTATAATATCGCCATTCACATCCTTACCCACGAACTTCATTCCGTTGGGATGAAAGGGCAAAAATATCTGTGGCTTCCAGATAATGCTGACTGTGTGATGCGGGCGAAGCACTTCCTCTATAGCGACATCCGTCATGTGCCCTTTCCCTGTAGCAGCCAAACTGCCATACAGAGTAACCTCGTATAGAGAGGCGTTGCCGCAACGTTCTAAAAAGAGTTGAGCAGCACGCTGCGGCCCCATCGTATGGCTGCTCGATGGTCCTTTACCAATTCTATATAGTTCGCGTAAAGATTTCATATTCTATACTAACTTTCTGTTTGTTTAAAACAACTATTTTCTGATCTCGTTCTATCAAGTTGCAAAATTACAAATTTCAGCAGAAATATCGGCAAATTCGCACAGAAAAATGCCGAAGAAATAAAAGACAAAAGAGACGGAAATCGTAATCTATCTACAAACCTAATGATTGCTTTCTACTAATATCATGCTTTTCCGTGTAATTCTTTTTACATTTTTCCTCGCTGAGTTTTTGGCAATTTCAACTATCTATCTATGGATTACCACACTTCGTCGGGTGTTCCACGACCGTCAGTCGCTTGGCTCACGGTCGTCAGCCAGTCGTCCCACGGTCGTGGGACGGTCAGCTCACGCCCGTGGAACGCCCTTCATATTCGAGTTTGACACCCTTTAAGGATGCGCAATGTTAACCCACAAGGAAGTACAACTTTGCCCCGCAAAGAAGCACATCTTCGTACCTTCACGATGATTACTATCGACAAGAGTTATATGTTTGAATCATGCTCTTCCACAAACTAAATTAGTCATCAGGAAATTCGATGCATTTCCTGCTACAATTTGGACTATTGCGGATATTCGCAAAAAATAAAAAAGGATAGGAGCACACTAATATTTTTACTATTACCATGCAATAAATATGATAGCAATGCGTTTCATTAGGAAGAACAACAAATAACTTAATGATATGAAGAAACTATTATTCCTTATGGGACTGATATTAGTCCTGTTTACTCCATTCTCCATTGTGTCATGCAATGACGACAATGAGGACTCTTTAGAACAACAATGGGTCTCCGCATTGGATAATCATGGAATCGCATACGAGTTCGATGACAATGGAAATTGTTATGGAGCGGGCGGTGGCATCAGCAAAGAGAACTTTGAGAAAATGTTCATTGGTCATGGCTGGAAACACTACGGAACATGGGAAATAGACAAGAATGGCAAAAGGTTGCCTAATGAATATTACAGCAACATAATGGGTCTGTCTCCCACAAACTACTATTTTGACAGTAGCACAAAATTGACGGCCTACTGTCATTCAGACGTTGCTGACAACACTATAAAGAAGGATGAAATAGCATATACCTTTAATAACAACTACAACAATACACAACGGACAGTTCTGCTACTTGGCAACAACAAATACCTTCAGATAACGGGATGGACTCTCGGAACTCAACCAAGTTTTTGCATTGTTCATCCTTTGGCAACAAGATCGAATGGAGAGACCATCTATGGTGTTTCTATCTATGTGCAAATGACCGATAAGGAATTAAAAGCCATGCAGAATAGTGCTGAATAGAAATAATAAACAACCAACATGGAGGCAAATCTAATTGCAAAGATACGAAAAACGATCCATTAATTCAAGAAAAATCCTGTACTAATAGTAAGGAAGAAATGTTTTTTCAACTCTTCCTAATGTTTATGATGCTCGCATACCCATAGAAATATTCCTTGCCTTACGAAATTACATCCACTCCCATTGATTGAAGATTTGACATGTCCCTTAAAATTGTTAAAAACTTACTTTTTTCCACCTTTATTTGATTTTTTATGTCTTTTTGTTCTCCTTTTTATTTTTTTTCTTTATCTTTGCAACCGAAACAAAGAACAAAGAATTTAAACCAACCCAATAAAAGATTAATAGATTATGAAAGCATCAGAAGTGATTGCGAATCTCCAAAGAAGATTCCCAAATGAGCCTGAATACATTCAGGCAGTTAGTCAGGTACTCGGCACTATCGAGGAAGAGTACAACAAGCACCCAGAGTTTGAGAAAGCAAACCTCATCGAGCGCCTTTGCATCCCAGACCGCGTCATCGAGTTCCGTGTTTCATGGGTAGACGACAAGGGTAACGTTCAGACTAACATGGGCTACCGCATCCAGCACAACAACGTGATCGGCCCATACAAGGGAGGTCTTCGTTTCCACAAGTCAGTAAACTTAGGCATCTTGAAATTCTTGGCTTTCGAGCAGACATTCAAGAACTCTCTTACAACTCTCCCTATGGGTGGTGCCAAGGGTGGTTCTGACTTCTCTCCACGCGGTAAGAGCAATGCTGAGGTAATGCGTTTCTGCCAGGCTTTCATGACTGAGCTCTATCGCCACATCGGTCCCGACGAGGATGTTCCTGCTGGTGACATCGGCGTAGGTGGTCGCGAGGTTGGCTACTTGTTCGGTATGTACAAGAAGTTGACCCACCAGTTCCAGGGCATGTTGACAGGTAAGGGTCAGGAGTTCGGTGGTTCCCTCATCCGCCCAGAGGCAACAGGTTATGGCAACGTTTACTTCCTCCTCAACATGTTGGCAACTAAGAACATCGATATCAAGGGCAAGACTGTCTTGGTATCAGGTTCTGGTAACGTGGCTCAATACACTATGGAGAAGTTGATCGAACTCGGTGCTAAGCCTGTTACATGTTCAGACTCCAACGGTTACATCTACGACCCAGCCGGCATCGACCGTGAGAAGCTCGACTACATCATGGAGTTGAAGAACGTAGAGCGTGGTCGTATCAAGGAGTATGCTGAGAAATATGGCGTGAAGTATGTAGAGGGTACCAAACCTTGGTTCGAGAAGGCAGATATCGCTCTCCCATCCGCTACCCAGAACGAAATCAACGAGGAGGCTGCCAAGGCTCTCATTGCCAACGGTGTCATCGCAGTGAGCGAGGGTGCCAACATGCCATCTACCCCAGAGGCTATCAAGGTATTCCAGGACGCAAAGATTCTCTATGCTCCAGGCAAGGCTGCCAACGCTGGTGGCGTAGCTGTATCAGGTCTTGAGATGAGCCAGAACTCTGAGCGCTTGAAATGGAGTCGCGAGGAGGTTGACGCCAAGCTCCACGCCATCATGAACGACATCCACGCCAACTGCGTGAAGTATGGTACAGATGCCGATGGCTACGTAAACTACGTGAAGGGTGCCAACGTAGCAGGCTTCTTGAAGGTTGCCAAGGCTATGATGGCACAGGGCATCGTATAATAAAGAAAGCAAACATTCAAACTATAATAGCAAAGAAATCCTAACCTCCCAAAAAGGAGAAGTTAGGATTTCTTTGCTATAAAACAACAGCTAAACTATTGGCGGGGCTGATAGAACAGCACAGCCTTGATGTATGTTTCAAACTTTAGGTCGGCATGCCGGGCGATGCGAAAGCGAATAATAGCTTTCAACACTGCATACAGGCACAATGCCAACATCAGACCGACAGCTATGGCCAAAACCGTAGTTCCCATCTTGCCATAAATATAGGCACTGTCTGGAAACGCCGACAGAACGATAACAGGCAACAAAGTGATGATGCCTCCCACCGTCAGTTTGTTGCGACTGCTTCCTCCCATATCGAGAATGGCTTGTTTGTCAAAGAGGTAATCATCCAGCTCCATACCCTCGATGCCATAATTTTCCATCTTTGGGAAATCGGGACAATTGCCATACAACTTGATTTTATTAGTTACTTTATGCTCAAAATCGTTGAGGATTTGCTTTTCTGGTTCTCTGATGTTCATGACTTTAAATAATTAAGTGGAGATAAAATAAATACATAAAAAAAGAAAGCAGTGCCCCTATAAGCCGAGTTCTGTCCCTGCACCGAGGCGCAGGTGCATGCCATTTATCTAATCCCTGAGTCACCCCAGGGCTTGAGCACTCTACCCTCCGCAGCTGCCATAGAAGACACTCGGGCGAGCAACCCTCGGTCTGCGGTATACATGAGCTTACAGCTCCCAGCCAGCACAGCATGACGATCACCCGCCATCTGGTAGTCTCTTACACCACCTTCTCACCCTTACCCCGCCTACATCAAAAGACTCAACGGGGCGGTTATTTTCTTCTGCCTACACCTACTGTCACCAATAGCTTCTATTTTCGGAAGTGGGATGCTCTATGCTGCCCGGACTTTCCTCTCGTCTTGCCATGAAGACCAGCGGCACGCCGGGGCACTGCTTTTTAATCTTACCGATGTGCAAAGGTACAAAAAACTTTCGAAAAGGAAAGGGCTTTTCCTACTTATTTTCTGTGATTCCTTCCAACAAGCACAACTAAAGCTGCCTTTTCTGCATATAAAAATGACCAAACGAACGATAAACAGTTAATAAAAATTCGCACATTGCAAAAATTTAGTTTCATATTTCAAACTATCTTTTTCTGCCAAAGTATTGAATATTTGTAAATTTAGGCACTTTCTTGTTTAATAGCCGTTAATATGTTAATTTAAGATGTTAAAACGGGATAAAAAACCATGTCTTATTGACAGTTTCTCGTTTTTTGCCCCTATATTTGCAACCGAAAAGAAAAGTTGGCAACACCAACAATATCAAACATTAAAATTAACAACAAAAAAAATTATACATTATGAGAAAAGTAAGCAAATATGTTTTGGCTGTGCTCTGCATCAGCTCACTCGTATTCTCAGCAGGCGCATTCATGAAAGTTAATGCTGCCGCCCCATCAGTGACTTCGGCTGCCCCAGGTCAACCCGTAGACTTGACCTATGCCGCCGAAAAAGCTTTGCCTGCGGTGGTTCATATCAAATATGTACAGAACTCAAAAGTACAGACTGTAGATGTGCAAAGCGACCCTTTTGGAGATTTCTTCGACCCATTCGGTTTCTTTGGCAATCCCGGTAGCGGGCAAGGCGGAACGCGCAAGCAAAAAGTACAGACTCCCAAGAGAGAGGCTACGGGCTCTGGTGTAATCATCAGCAGCGACGGATACATTGTAACCAACAACCATGTAGTGGAGGGAGCCGACGAACTGACCGTTACGCTCAACGACAACCGCGAATTCTCCGCACGAATTATCGGTACAGACAAGACCACAGACCTCGCACTCATAAAAGTCAACGCAAAGAACCTCCCTACTCTTACTATAGCCAACAGCGACAACGTAAAGGTAGGAGAATGGGTAATTGCAGTAGGAAATCCATTCGGACTGAACAACACAGTTACAGCTGGCATCATCTCGGCAAAGGCACGTTCGTTAGGTGCAAATGGCGTGGAGAGTTTCATCCAGACAGATGCTGCCATCAACGCAGGAAACTCTGGAGGTGCATTGGTCAACACCCAAGGTGAATTGGTGGGCATCAATGCCATGCTCTACTCGCAGACAGGTTCATACGCTGGTTATGGCTTCGCAATCCCTACATCTATCATGAATAAGGTGGTAGACGATCTGAAAAAATATGGCAGCGTGCAGCGCGTAATGCTCAGCATTCAGGGAAGCGACGTACTCAACTACATCAACTCACAGAAAGAAAACGGCAAGGAAGTAGACTTGGGCACAAACGAAGGTGTATATGTTGCCAAAGTAGACGAGGACGGTAATGGAGCTGACGCTGGTTTGAAGGAAGGCGACGTAATAACCAAAGTAGACGGCAAGAAAGTTACCAAGATGGCTGAACTTCAGGAAGCCCTCAATGGCAAACGACCTGGCGACAAGCTCTCTATCACCTACTTACGCAACAAAAAGAGTTACACCAAGAGCATCACACTAAAAAATGCACAAGGCAACACCTCTGTCATCAAGAGTGCCGACCTCGATGTATTGGGTGGAACCTTCCGCCCTGTGACCGAAGCACAAAAGAAAGAGCTTGGCATCAACTATGGTTTGGAGATTTTGAAGGTCGGTTCTGGCGTACTCAAAGACGCAGGCGTTTCCCGCGGATTAATTATCCAGCGTGTGAACGACACCAACATCACATCTCTCGACGACTTGCAGAAGGTTGTTAAGAGTGCATCTACAAGCAAGGAGCCTGTACTCTACATTCAGGGTATATGGCCTACAGGCAAGAAGTCATACTTCGCGGTTCCCCTGCAAAAAGACTAAGCAAAAACAAGTCGATAAGTAAAGGACAAGACTCCATGCCTGAAAAATGGCAACAAACAAGGAAAAGCATTCCATAACTAAAAAAATAGCAGATATTTGAGAAAATACCTGCTATTTTTTTGCTCATATCGACAAAAAAGCGTATTTTTGCATCTACGAACAAAATAATGCTAACCATGAGACAACTGAAAATTTCGAAGTCGATAACCAACAGAGAGAGTGCATCGCTTGAAAAATACCTCCAAGAAATTGGGCACCAAGAGCTTCTTACCGCAGAAGAGGAGGTGGAACTGGCGCAACGAATCAAAAATGGAGACCGCAAGGCACTCGAGAAATTGACCAAGGCCAACTTGAGATTTGTTGTTTCCGTTGCCAAGCAATATCAGAACAAAGGTCTGAGCTTGCCCGATCTCATCAACGAAGGAAACCTCGGACTGATAAAAGCCGCCGAGAAATTTGACGAAACAAGGGGCTTCAAGTTTATCTCGTATGCTGTTTGGTGGATTAGGCAAAGCATTCTGCAGGCTATTGCCGAGCAAAGTCGCATCGTACGCCTCCCGCTCAACCAAGTGGGGAGTGTCAATCGTATTGCCCGAGAACAAAATAAGTTTGAGCAAGAAAACGAGCGTAAGCCCAGCGTTGAGGAAATGGCCGACCGCATAGACCTTCCCGAAGAGAAGATAGCCGAAGCTATGAAGATCAATTCTCACCATGTAAGCATGGACGCTCCCTTTGCAGAGGGAGAAGACAACAGCTTGCTGGATGTGTTGCCCAACACAGACTCACCCTCTGCCGACAACGAGCTCGACATGGAATCGTTGCGCACAGAGACAGGAAGGGCTCTCGACATTCTCAACGACAGAGAGAAAAAAGTAATAAAAGCCTTCTTTGGCATTGGCATGCCAGAGATGACTCTCGAAGAAATAGGAGACAAATACGACCTCACCCGCGAACGAGTAAGACAAATCAAGGAGAAGGCTATTCGCAGACTGAGACACAACACGAAAAGTAAAATGCTGAAGACCTATTTAGGACAATAAGCAATATCCATAAAAGAAGAAACAAAAAAAAATGAAATTTACAAAATCCGCATTTGCAGCCATTGCAGTCATGTTACTCTTCGCAGCAAGCACGCAAGCCAAAGACGAGATGAAACGAATCTATATCTTCGGCTTTGCGATGTCGTTCAACGATTCTACCGTATGCTTCACCGACGTGCAAGCTGTAGACTCAGCATGGCTCAACAGCAAGACTCATTTTCTGGTAAACAGAGAAAACTACTCATACCAATTGCGCGACTATCTGGAGGGAGAAGGCTACAAGCACCCCACCTGCATGGTTAGCTACAGCACAGACCTGAAGAAACTGACAAAGAAATACGACAAGATGCGCAACAGATATACCGCCCAGCCCAAGAAAACCAAAAACAAAAGCGGTATGAATGACGGTTCTGCTCCTAAATACCAAGTGAAGCTTATAGGCATGGATCGTTTTATATTCGCGGGCATCAAACCGGACTATGAGACCAACGAAGAGGTAGCCCAAGAGCCTTCCAAGAGGACAAAGGCTAAGGATGCACTGAGACAACTAAAGAAAATGAAGCGTAATGCAAAGTGAAAACTTCTTTCGCATAGCCGAACTCGACCTCAAGATTAGTTTCACGAAGTCGCAATCCAACGGCATGCATCTCATCCCTTCATTAGAACCCTTCAGAGAGGAGAATCTGAAGGGTCAACTTTTTTTCCAACTTTTGGTTGACGACACTCTAAAGCCATACCCTAAGGAAAAGCGCAAACGCATCAGAGCTTTTGACACAGGAAATGGAGACACCATCGTAGACAAGCTCGACAATGGCGGATACCAATATATCATCAAGGACATACAAGGTGCCAACTGCTGCCTATTACAGACCAACGAAGACTTCAGTGTCTGCCAATGCGCACTGAACGGGAACTACAACATGCGTAAATTCGGACTCAACAACGCCTTGATGCTCATCTTTGCTTTTGCAGGAAGCAAAATAGAAACCCTGTTGTTACACGCATCACTTGTAAGACAAAATGGATATGGCTATGCCTTCATAGCCAAGAGCGGAACGGGAAAGAGCACACAAGTGAGCATGTGGTTGCGCTACCTACCAGACTGCGACTTGATGAACGACGACAACCCTATTTTACGCATCATAGACGGCACACCTTATATATATGGCAGTCCGTGGAGCGGAAAGACACCTTGCTATCGCAACGTAAAGGCAAGACTCGGTGCCATCACTCGCATAGACCGCGCTCAAAAGAACTATGTGGACAGGCTAACGCCAGCGGAAGCCTTTGCATCCATACTGCCATCTTGTTCTTCTATGAAATGGGACTTGGATATTTTCAACAACATCTGTAACACCATTATCCACCTTGTTGAAATATCGGACATTTACACATTGCACTGCCTCCCCAACCGCGAGGCTGCCATCGTGTGCAACCAAGCTATAAGAAAGGCATAAGAAGACTTATTCCATCCAAGACGACATGAAGAAAGAGACTAAATTACAAGTTACGGAGATACAGTTTCCCAATGCACAGCTACTGCCCGAGATTGTCAAGTTGCTTGACGAAGGACATACCATTACCTTACAACTCAAGGGCTTTTCCATGCGTCCCTTTCTGGAAGACAAACGCGACAAGGCTTTGCTTGCAAAACGCAAGGAATACCATACAGGCGAACCTGTATTGGCAGAAATCACCCCTTGCCACTATGTGCTACATCGCATCATCAAGATAGAGGGAGAGGATGTAACGCTGAAGGGCGACGGAAACCTCACAACTGAAAGTTGCAAGATGAAAGATATCAAGGCCGTTGCCATAGGATTCTATAGAAAAGGCCATCAAACACTCGACCGAATCGACGGAAGAAAATGGAGAATTTACTCTTCCGTCTGGACTGCCTTGTCGCCTTGCCGAAGGTATTTGCTGGCCTTTTATCGAAAAATTTGGATTCCACTTTTCGGAATCTTATAATTTTCCATAACATTAAGTGCCAAAAATTAAGGAAAGCCCAACTTTTCCTTCCTCAACCTTCTGTCACACACAGCTTTGCCCAAATTCGTGAACGCTTTTTGGGCACATGTTGCCCACTGTTTGTTCACCGATGGACCACTGCTTGTTCACCGATGGACCACTGCTTGTTCACTGGTAGCCCATCGCTTGTTCATGGGATGCTCACCATTTGTTCAAAGAATGAACTACTGCTGGACTGGCTTTTTATGATTTAGTAGTCACTTTCTGTTTTTGCTTCTATTTTTATAGACACAATTGAATAAATCTCCTGTTTTGGTAGAAAATGACACTTCACTGATACTTCTCTGATACTTTTTGGCGATTTTTCAGAGAAGTATCAATGTTTTCAAAGTTCTGTAAACTAAATAGATAGTGGTGTTTTTTGATATAAAAATGATACATTGATACTTTTTTCTTGAAAAATAATCTTACGTGCGTGCACACATGCTATGTTATTCCAATGATTACATGTTATAGCTCTGATATTTATTTTCCCTTTTAAATTCACAAAACACCTATTTTTATTTGCAGATTTCCCATCTTTTCATTACCTTTGCAGATGTCATTCAGGTTTGATTGCCGGCAAATCGTTGCTGGCGCTAATCAGCTGCTTGGCCTATCATAATAAGAAAGACGTTTATCAGCGTTTTCCTTCTGAACTATTGAAACGTAGGAAACTTCAAAGGGCATCAGATGGGAGATAGCGGTGGACGCCTTCGCTTTTGTGTATATACACAGGCACGAGTGTACCCTTTTGGAAAAGAAGGGTATGCTCTGTGCTTTCTATATACCCAATTTGGCGTAGGTGTATCTATCTGCTTCTTATCCTTGTTGCCCAAGGTTTTTCCTACGACCTCAATAGGCAAGGGTGATGTAAGCGATAGATTCCCTGCGCCATTTCTTTTATCTTAGAATTATAAAGGCTCTTTAGTTTTCCATCTTGGGGGGAATCAATGGAACATACTAACGAAATGCCAATGGATTCACAACTTCACAATATAGACAATAGTCTCTTGCTTGATAATTCAAGTGATGCACTCAATATGGTCAACGCCATCAGTGTGTTGGCTTCCCATCCTTCTTGCCGTACCATCAAGATAGCCACAGGTTATTGGGATATTCCAGGTACAGCTCTTGTATTGGATAAATTGAAGGATTTTTTGCAGAAAGATGGCACCCAAATACAATTGCTTATAGGAGCTGACCCTGCGGTAAGAATCAACCAACTGAAGAATCCATTGCATAAGGATGCCAAGTTTCCACAAGACTATATCAAGCGTGACGTTCAGCAGTTGGAGGTGAAGGATGAGTATGTGGATGTGGCGCGATTCATCAAAGAATATTGTAAGGAGGAAGAAGCAGAAAGCAAGTTGCAGATTCGACTCTATCAGAAAGACGATGATGGAAACGTGCAGTTCTTTCATGCCAAATGCTATATCTTCCTTGGTGAAAACTTTGCCAAGGGTATCATCGGTAGTAGCAACTTCACTCAAAAAGGCTTGGAGGGAAATTCTGAATTGAATTACTTGGAATGGGACAATGGAAAGGTTTCCTTTAAGCCGAATGAATTTTCTCATTCCAAAGGGCATGTCTTTTGGTTTGATGAGAAATGGAATCTCTCGGAAACTTGGAATAAGTATTTCTTGGAGGAAATATTGCATGGGTCTCCGATAGAGGAAAAAGCTCGGAAAAAGAAACGTACAATTATTGAGCCCGAAGATTCTCCTTTAACTCCATACGAACTCTACATCAAGTTGCTCAACTATAAGTTTGGTGACATTGTGGATTTGAACCAACAGCAGTTGATAAAAAGTTATCTTCCTAAGCGTTACGACCCTTTGGATTACCAGATACAAGCCGTCAAACAATGTTTTGCCATTATGCGAGAACATGGTGGCTTTATGCTTGCTGATGTTGTGGGCTTGGGAAAGACCATCGTTGGTGCCTTGGTTATCAAGCTCTTCTTGACGATGCCTGATGATGATGGGCGAGAACGCAAGGTATTGGTGATAACTCCTCCTGCCATTCGCTCTGCTTGGACGGAAACATTGGCAGAGTTTGACCAAGACAAGGATGATAAGATGACTCCGTTGGTTGATTTTATTACGACGGGCAGTATTGGCAATATAGCAGATGTGGATAGTGACGAAAGGGATTCTGGCGAGTTTGACTCGGAACTGCAATACAAGAACTATGGCTTGATTCTCATTGACGAGAGCCATAAGTTCAGAAACAGCCAAACTGCCATGTATCAGTCATTGACCAAATTGATTGGTGACATTGGTTCAGCCACAGGCTTTTATCCTTATATCGGCTTGCTCTCTGCAACGCCACAGAACAATCGTCCTTCTGATCTTCAGAACCAGATATATCTCTTTGAGCGAAACCATGCCGACAGTACCTTGAAGAAGGCGAATGGAGGAAATCTGGAGGGATATTTCTTTGCCGTCAACAAAAAATATACTGAGTTGATAGCTGTCCCTAAGGACGAATTGGGGCATATCATCAAGTTGACACCAGAGGAGAAGGCTGCTCGACGGAAAGAACTAAAGGCTCTGTCTCAAAATATTCGAGACCATGTGCTGGAGGATATTCTTGTGAGAAGAACCCGAACAGACATTATCAATTATTATGGTGGAAAGTTGAAATTTCCGAAGATTAGTGGTCCGCACATGTTGAAATATCAGCTGGAAGACGGATTGGCAAAGTTGTTTGCTGAGACGATGAATCGTATAGCTCCACCTATAGACACGGAATTCAGAAAGGGAATAGCTTTGGGCTATTACCGTTATCGTGGTATTGAGTTCTTGCAGGATGCTGATATCAAGGCATTATATAAAGGTGGCAACATCGACCCTGATAGGTTTTCACATCAGTTGGCTATGATTATGCAAACAAATCTGGTGAAACGCCTTGAGAGTAGTTTCTCTGCTTTCAAGACTTCGCTTGCCAATTTGCGCCAATATACCCAAAACATGATAGACATGTGGGAGGCAAACATCATCTTTATCTGTCCGGACATTGATGTAAATGCAGAACTGGACAAGGAAAAGCGATTGACTCGTGAAAACAGACTCTGCACCTTCGAGGAATGTGTGAACGATATTCGGACGAAAATCAAGAAGTTGGATGAGAAAGGAAAAAATGACAAACTTCGCAATCGTGAGCTGACACGAGATGTCTTTGATGCTAAATACATAGACTGTCTGCGTGAGGACTTGGCGCATATCGACTTCCTCTGCAAGCGATGGAATGCCTATAGCTACGATCCAAAGTTGGAGACTTTCAAGAAGAATCTTGTAAATGTACTCTTTGACAAGCAACGCAATCCTGCCCAAAAATTGGTGATATTCAGCGAAGCGATAGATACCGTGGATACCATCAAGCTTGCCGTGGAAACAACCGAACCTTCATTGAAGGTTTTGGTGGTAAAAGCATCCAACAGAGATGACTTGGAGCAAACTATCAAGGAGAACTTTGATGCCAATTACAAGGGAACTTGGAAGAACGATTATCAAGTTATCATCGCAACTGAGGTGCTTGCCGAAGGCATCAACTTGCATCGTGCCAACTGCATTCTCAATTACGATACACCGTGGAATGCCACCCGACTGATGCAGCGCATCGGACGTGTCAATCGTATCGGTTCCACTGCCGACACTGTGTATGTCTATAATTTCATGCCAAGTGCCCAAGGTGATGAGCAGATTCAGTTGGTACAAAAGGCATATACCAAACTTCAGTCGTTTCATACACTTTTTGGCGAGGATAGCCAAGTGTTTACCACCGACGAGGAGGTAATGCATTATCAGCTCAATATCCAGGTGAATGGTGAGGAATCACCTATGGAGAAATACATCAACGAATTGAAAGAGTACAAGACCGCGAACCCAGTGCGATTTGAGCAAATTGTTGCGAAAGAAAGTGGATTGGAATTGGCGGTTCCCACCGAGGAAGGCAATAGTTATTTCTTGGTGCGCAACAAGAAACTGGCAGGTATGTTTGTCAAGGTGGATAAAGAAGGTAAGACGAAGATATTGTCGGGCATCGATATGTATAGTGAGTTCCGTACCAATCCTGATGTGCAAACTTGCAGTTTGCCAGACGATTGGGACAAGCGAAAGGCTGCAGCTGTGTTAGAGGTAAACAGGGCTTTGAATCGGGTCAACCTGCATGTCAGAAACTCTGAGAAGGCTACACTTGCCAAGGAAATCATCACTCGTATGAAAAACGAGATGTCGCTGTCGAAGTCTTCTCGCAAGATTCTTGCCAATGCTTTCAACTTCATCAATAATGGCAATATTGATATTATTAATAAGGTGATAGCCTTGGACAAGGAACAGAAGAAAGGTCCTTCGCTCTTTGAGATGAAACAAGACGAGGTGGACGAAATCTTGGAGCGAGAGATACAGAAAATAGTAGAGCGAGTGCAAGTACATAACGGAAAGGCAGAGGTGTATTTGGCTTTGAGCAAATAAAAATCCTTGTAAGAGGTAGATAGATAATTATAGTATAGACAACTAACAAAGAAGAAATATATGGCTGATTTGAAAGAATACTTCCAACAGAAATATCAAGGTAGGGATTCCTTCTTGGAGAACATCGTGTTCCCTATCTTTGGCGAAGAGAATTTTACCGATATGTATGACCAGTCGGTATTGGATGAATATCCCGACCTGCAACCGATGGCTGCAAATACGGGTATAGCTTCGGTGGTATCCATAGGCACAATACAAGTGGATTTTAATCCCATCAACATCTTCGACATCACGGTTTCAAGCCATATCTTGATGACTCGAAACAGAGTGGGTATCCAGCAACTCATCCGTCGCATCATGCCAACCTTTTCCAGTGCCTTCATGATTTTCCATTACGAGGATGCTGACAATTGGGACTGGCGTTTCAGTTT
>ERZ808240.273-NODE-273-length-70427-cov-4.736515_pt1 | contig 70427 bp, 60 predicted proteins | sample MGYA00521084_ERZ808240 | MGnify/ENA primary metagenome ERZ808240 (study PRJEB31516, sample SAMN03275571) | gut metagenome | biome: mammalia-associated habitat; material: feces | host: Papio cynocephalus | place: Kenya | collected 2012-08-06 ...
AAGACAGACAATTACTTAACATTTGAATAGATATGATGGAGGATTCCCAATGCACGAATTCGTATAATCCCTATATTACGATGTAATGTACCCCATAACCCCCCAACCCCCCCAAACCCCCCCTTTTTTTGGAATCCTCCATGACCTCTCCTTTAAGAATGAGCCTCAGCAATATTAATTGCTGGGGCTCAAGCCCTTTCTATAATTAATTTCCCTAAAAATTTTTATCTATGATGTTTCTATACATAATTTCAATTTCACCCAGATTTTTATTTATGATTAATAGATATAGCAGCCTGAATGGTATAAATCTATCGCTGGATGTAGATACTCTTTTATAAGAAAAGAGGGTTGAAACGGTTTTGTGGGCTGTAAAAGTTTCTTTTTATATGAAAAGAGGTTTTAGGTATGTTATTTCATAGAAAAAACAGAGCCGGAGATCAGGAATATCCGGGCGCGCAACAGGGAAGAAAGCATGATATGGATAAGAAACGCCATTTGGGCAGGAAACGGAAAAAAGTGGATGCGGTTCAGGCAGAGCTGATGGAGCATTATCAAGATTATATGGAAGAATTTGCGGATGAGTTGTCGGTGTATGGGGTTATACAGGAGATGGAGAAAGACAGGGAAATGCTGGAGGATGAGCGGTAGTTTGCCTGATTCGCATATGAGACGAAGATATGGCAAAGTTGATTACACCTGAGATTTTTCAGAAGAATACAGCAGAAGATTATTTAAAGGCGGCGATCGATACGGCGGAATGGATCGATACGCTGGCAATTAAGACGGAGTATCGGGATTATGTATTATATGTTGCGGATGTCCTGCTTGAAGCGGCAGTAGGAGATGAAAACGGACGGCTGATCCCATATCAGGATCATCCCGTAACAGATCCGACATATGACAAATATTATCTCAGTACATGTCATGGCCCGGTTGGAAGTACGCTGGCATTTCGTGAATTATATGAGATTACCGGACACCGGGACTTCGTACCTGGTATGACAGTTGGTGGAGAACGATCCCGACCAGAGTTGTCAGTTATCCGGGACTGTATGTCGGTGTGGCAGGCTGTGCATCCTCTTTGCTTCGTACCTATGCGGTGCTCACAGGTAAGAAACTGACCAACCTGTACGAATATCATTTCTTTGAGAAGTTTTAAAAATGTATATAGATTATGCTTCTATGGCTACAGTGATCTCGGTAATGTAGTCTTGCGGATCTTCGGCTGTGAAGCTGTCTATAACATTGTGCTCCAGATATTCAGAAGAAGTATGGATGTTGTGTTCATGTTTATAGGCTATCAGGCGGTCGTATGTGACGCCGATCGTATCCCAGTGACCGGTGTGGTAGGCGGTGAGATATTTTCCGGCGGGCAGAGTATGAACCTGAAGCCCGTAAGGCTTGTTGTCCAATAACAGGGCGACATTATCATAGATAGCATATTTGCCTGATTCGATATGGGAAGCGTGCTGGAAATATGCCATATCATAATCATTTTTAAATGTAGAACCGACCGTTAGCAGAAGGTTGATCAGGTCATCGGTCTTCCGATACAGTTCAGCATCTGTAGCGGTCGGTGCTTCTGCATAGAGATAGTAGCGTTCCGGATAATCAGCAATAAAGATGGCTGCCGGATCGATCTGCATAGCGAAATGGATCTTGCTCTTTTGCTGTGAGATCCATTTTTCCATGGATCGTAATTTGGCAATCTCCGTATTGATCTGATGTTCACGTTCTTCTAATAAATGGAGCATCTTAGCCGGATCACGGTTAGCAAGCTGCTGTTTGATCTCCTTTAATGGCATACCGAGGTCTTTTAACAGAAGGATGGTGTCAAGGATCTCAGTCTGATAGACCGAATAATAGCGGTAGCCATTTGGCTGGGTAATCTCCGGCTGAAATAAACCGATTTCATCGTAATGAAACAGGGTTTCCTTCGTTATTCGCATGATCTTTGCGAATTCACCGGTCGTCATATATATCTTTTTATTCATATGGATTTCCTTTCATTTTAAAACTTACACTTGACTATAGGGTTACCCTATAGTATATGCTTGGCTTTGTCAATCAGAAAAGTGTTATAAAACGGAGAGGACTTGTTAAAATGGGTAAATCATTAAATCGGCGCATTACGCCATGGTCACTGCTGAGCTTTGCAGCACCGTCTATCATTATGATGGTATTTATGTCATTGTATACCATCGTGGATGGTATCTTTGTATCGAGATTTGTCGGAAGTAATGCGTTATCATCATTAAATATCGTATATCCCGTAGTAAATGTGGCGATCGCTATTGCCATGATGCTGGCATCGGGTGGAAATGCGATCATCAGCAAATATCTTGGAGAAGGAAATAAAAAGAGAGCATGTGAGAGCCTGACCCAGTTTGTTACGGTATGTATTCTGGTCAGTCTTGTGATCGTGGTGATCAGTCAGATGTTCCTGACAGAGATATCCAGACTGCTGGGTTCCAATGAAGTGTTACTGGCAGACTGTAAAAGCTATCTGGGAATGGTGAGCTTATTTATCCCTGCCTGTATGCTGCAGACGTTGTTCCAGATGTATCTGGTCACGGCGGGGCGGCCAACGATGGGCTTGCTGCTTATGATCGGTGCGGGTATTGCAAATGCTGTTCTTGATTATGTATTGATCGTGATCTGCGATATGGGAGTTGCAGGTGCAGCACTTGCAACAGGAATCGGTCAGTGTATTCCTGCGATTGCCGGACTTGGATTTTTTCTGTTCTCTAAAGGAGATCTTCGGTTTACCAGATTCAAGCTTTCTTTGCGGGAACTTGGACATGCCTGCTATAACGGTTCTTCAGAGATGGTATCAGAGCTTTCAAATTCTGTCGTAACGGTATTGTTCAATCTTGTTCTGATGCGGCTTGCAGGAGAAGCCGGAGTTGCGGCTATCTCGATCCTGCTGTATGGACAGTTCTTATTTAATGCATTTTATCTGGGATTTACAATCGGAATCAGTCCGATCGTTGGTTTCCAGTATGGCGCAAAGAATAAGAAAAAGCTTCGGAGTATTTATAAGATTGCGTTCCTTTTTGTGGCGGTATCGGCGGTTATTCTGACGGTTATTGCAGAGGTGCTTGCGACCTGGATCATTACGGTATTCACACATGACCCGGAAACGTTTGAACTGGCGGAGATTGGATTCAAGATCTTTGCGATCAATTTCCTGTTCAGTGGATTGAATATCACATCCTCCGGCTTCTTCACTGCCCTTTCAAATGGTAAGGTGTCGGCGATCATTTCGTTCAGCCGGACATTTATCTTTACGGTGTTAAGCCTTCTGATCCTGCCTCATTTCCTTAAGATCTACGGAGCGTGGCTGGCTGTACCGATCGCAGAAGCGGTGACGCTTCTTGTGACTGTGCCATTTCATAAAGTGTATTTTATTGGTAAGGGGGAGAAGAATTATCTGCGGGGGTGAGAAATATGTGATCGGATAAAATCAATCAGTTCATGATTTATCCGTTCGTTCTTTTCTTCGGCTTCCATATATTCCGGTAGTGGCAGATCCGGCTGGCACTCACCGCAGATGTCGATGCCGCATATGGTTTCACGGCTTAAGATAATGCCAAGCAGATGTTCTAACATATCAAGTGTCATGTCACCCTGATTCCAGTTAGTTTCCGTGAAACGGGTGGAGAGAACATCTTTATCAATAGAAATATAAAATGGAACACCTGAAAGGATGTCAGCTGATTTCTTTTGGGCGATTCCATTTTTTAATTCTTCAGCGGAAAAAGTCAGGAGACGGTCTTTGCGCACCGCATCAATCTGAGAAATATCAGCTGCATCCGGTCCGATCAGAATTAACTGCTTCAGATTCGGATTCTGATCCAGAACAAGCCCTGCCCAATCACCACAGCTCATCATTCCGTTAACAAGTGGCTGCTGCATATCCGTATGGTGGTCGAATACTACGAGCGAGAATGGTTGTTTGATCTGGTCGGTGGTTATCTTTGTTATATAATGAAAATTTCCGGAATCAATAAAATGAATACCCTTAGTACCATATGGCATGATTCGTTTCTGAATCTCGGCAGCAGCTTCATCTGAACAATACAGATCACAGCCCTCGATGTCAGAGCAGTCGATCCAGTGAAACTGCGGGTTGTTCTTCATATCTTCATCACAGTATACATGTGTAAAATCCAGAATGTAGTTGTTTGGTTTGTTGTTCATGGGTAAGACTTCCTTGTAAATGTTTTTTGATTATAAGTAAATAAAAATGAGCGTAATTGTGCTATGTTGTTTATTTTGTCCAAATTTCAAGAGTCTTCAGTAGCTTTTCCTTGGTGTCGGCATCAAGTTTAATAATCGCCTGATATAAATTTCGATCTAATGCAGTTTCGGTATATTCAGGTTCAAGTTCACCAACCAAGGAATCCAAAGAACATCCAACAAGACGGGCATAATAAGTCAGCATACGTAATGACATTGCTGTTCTATTATTTTCAACATTGCTTATATAACCGGGTGTGACACCAAGAGATTCTGCAACCTGATTTTGGGTTAAACCATTTTGTAGTCGTAAATGTTTAATAAGTGTACCGTAATTTTCTGATTCCATAAAAATCCTCCGCATAATACATACTAATTATTTTATAAGTATACAATAAATATTTCTTGCGGGGGAATGTACTATTAGTATATTATGTATATAAATAATATATATCGGAGATGAAATCAAGATGAAAACAAACATAAAAAGAAAGCGGAAAATGGATGGTATAGATATAATACCAGATTCGCAATGCCGGTAACTGATGGTAAAGGGGAAATTATTGAATATAACATGTATCAAGCAGTATTGATTGTGAGATATTCTGCGAATAAAAAATTGTATTTATATGATATACAAAATATAAAAAAGAAACGAGATACCCATCATGGATAGTAATATCAGATGGTTAGAAACCCGTTTCTATTAACAAAATAATATGTTTAATAAAGAAAGTCAAGTAGGAACAAAAAATTATTTAATGTGAAAAACATGATATTGGAATATGAACATTTATAATAAGTGTTAATAATTTGAAAAATAAGGGATTATTAATCTATATCATTTTTCCATTATACAGACATACAGAAAAATTCCTCTGCATACATTGTAAAAATGAGATTTGCAGGGGAATTTTTTTGAGAGATTATATTGAAGAAAGAGCAGAAGAAATTGGACAATATATCGTGGAAAGCGGAGCGACTGTCCGGCAGACAGCAAAGAAATTCGGGGTAAGTAAAAGTACGGTACATAAAGATGTGACGGAACGGCTGGTAAAGATCAATCCATTTCTGGCGGCAAGAATCCGGGTCGTTTTGGATGTGAATAAAGCAGAACGGCACATCCGGGGAGGAATGGCGACGAAAGAGAAATATCTGCATGAACAGGAAGAACAGGAGACATGATGAATAAAAATATTTGTATAGATTGGTATAAGGCGAAAAGATATGGAGCCAGAAGATGACATGAGGTGATAGTGCAGAGAGGCAATTTGAAAAAGATTGCTTCTCTTTTTTAGTTTACTTGTGTTATCAGACGAGATTGGGTAAAATGGAAAATAGATATAACGAGGAGAATGTACGAGAATAAGGGGTAAAAGATAGTTAACGGAGGCGATTACAATGAGACAGAAGTTATGGAGAAATAAAAAGTTTGTGGTGATGGCAGCAGCATTTACATGTGTTGCAGCTTTGACCGCGTGTGGAAAAAAGGATACCGATTATAATGTAGGTAATGGAGATGGTGGAAGTGTTCAGAGTAAATATGGTATTCCGGAATCGTGTGATACCACATTTGATACAGGATCGACCGGGCTTAAAAAGATCCAGTTGACAGATTCGGATATTACTGTGCCGAATACCAGTGCAATGTATGTAGCTCCGGTAAAATGAAGGAGATTGATTCGGATATTGACCGTATGAACCGTTTGCTGCAAACGACTTCAAAGCAGAGAGAAAATGCGGGAGATTATTCCGCAGATGAATATATGGGTATAGTTGGTGATCTGGAATACAGAATAAGTTTTCCTCAGGAAGGGGAAAATGATACTCTTTTTCGGATAAAGGAAGATCTTCTGCAGTATCGTCCTATGGAAGGTGCAACGGGTGTATTTACATCCAGTCTGGAAGAATACAATACCGGCTTGGGTGACGGATATTCATTTGAATACATAAGATCGGTTATGGATCAGCCAGTGTCGGACGTAGCAGTCTGGACTGCTGATAATCTCCGTCAGGCAAATGGATTTGTGAATGTTCCAATCGAGAAATATACGATTCAGGTAGATGCAAATGGTGTAATTGAAGCTCTCTGGAACAGTTATCTGGAAGCCGATGGCAGCCCGCAGGCGGTGGAGTTGTTATCCTTTGATGAGATGCTTAAGAAAGCAAATGAGTCTATAGCAGCATATTACACCAAATATCCGACAGCATATAAGCAGATTGCATTTAACGATATTACGTTGTCTTACTATCTGAAACAGAAGGAAGATGGAAGTGGATTTGAGTATGTTCCGGCTTGGATTCTTGCGGAATACGAAGATCCGAAAGATCATGAACTTCCTGAGCAGGTCGTAATTCTGGATGCCAGAGATGGCTCGGCCATCGACCTGATGAAGCTTGCCGAAGCAGTTGGGGGCATTTCCAGCGCAACCGACTGAATTCCTGAAAATTAAAAATTGACCGATCAATGCCCGATAGGTGGTGTTACATTAACGTGCGCCGGTTTCTATTCGGTTCGCACACCTATTTTATGCCTGCTGTATATTAATAGTCTATCCTGCTGCAAACAAGCTGCGCTTTCTACTCGGTGTATATGTCTGATCCGCTCATGCTCCTGTGCAACTCGCCCTTTGGGCTCAAACAAGCACCCGCATTCGCTGACAATATACACCTCCTGACGAAATGCTCGCTATGTTGCTGCAGAATAGACTATTGATATACAGCAGGCACTTTTGTGTTATGGACATTTGGATAGCCGTGTCAGTTGACGGTGGAAGTCGGCGTGATGCTCTGGCTGGTATCTCCGGCTGTCAGGGTGTAGGTGCTGCCAACCTCAAGCTCCGGGCAACTGACAATGACAGAATTGTAGGACTTCGAAGTTTCATGTGACAGGAGTACATTTCCATCAGCATCTGTCAAAGTAACAGTGGTTGTTCCGCTGGTATTTGATGAAAGCGTCAGCATGTAGGAACACTGGGTAGAGTCCGAGCCGAAGTTCTGTGCCATGCCGGAATATCCGGTTGACAGGAAGTAACCACCTGTAATGGTTGCGGAGATGCTGTAGTCTAAGGCACTGTCGCCATTGCTCTCCGGTCCTTCGACATATACAGTTCCGCCATTCATGTAGAAATAACCATTGCTGTCGATACCATCACCACCTGCATTGATCGTAATTGTTCCACCGTTGATCGTGAGGACACAGGATTCATCGGCATCCATATCGAAGCCGCCCATGCCACCCGGTGCGTTGCCTTGTGTCTGATCTGTATTGTTGTTAGAGTTATTCGATGGATCAAAATTACCATTTGCTGGTGGAGTGCCTTGTGGTTTATTATTCGACTGTGAATTATCTGAATTCGAACTGTTATTTTCATTAGTATTCTTTGATGGATCAAATGAATCATCAGAAGGTGGGTTGCCTGGCATTTGATTATCGTCGGAAGGCGGGTTACCCGGCATCTGTCCATTGCCTGGACCGCCTTTTCCCTGTTTGTCGTTGGTGGAGTCATTGGAGCCGGAACCATTTGCGGCATTGATTCCATCATCGGAAGATACGATGTCGATATCGCCATCCAGAATGGTAATGGTCTGTCCTTCGAGACCTTCGTAGCTTTTCTGGATATCGATCGTTCCATCTTCAATATAAAGTGTTGAATCGGCATGCATACCATCATCATCAGAGTTGATCGTAAATGTACCTCCTGCGATGTAGATGTAGCCGAGATTTTCGTCGTCATCATTTGAGGCGTGGATGCCATCCTTTGTTACGGTCAGATCAAAGGTTCCGTCCAAGATACGGACACTGCCTTTTCCTGACAGACCATGCTTGGCACAGGTCATCGTATATGTTCCGCCGGTTACTACCAGATCATCCTTAGATACGATGCCGTGACCATACGGAGAGTTGATCATCAGACTGCCTGAGCCGTTTAAAGTCAGGTCGTCCTTAGAGAAAATAACAGCGTCAATATTGTTGTCATCAATAGCAACAAATTCTTCTGTCGTTGCCAGTGTGTTAGAAGAACCATCAGCAAGTGTGATAAATACTTTGTCGGCTTTTCTGACATAGATCGGAGCACTGGATTTGCAGCTAAGAGTCAGGTCATCCAGTACAAGCTGGATTTTTGTTTCTTTGTCGGTATCGATAATGACCTGCGCGTTGGATGCGGAGCCGGTCAGAATATAAGTTCCTGCTTCGGAGATCGTAACCGTTGTGCAGGATGAATCCGTGGTGTCATTTGTATCGGAATCTGCTGCATCATTTGAAGCGGTTGACGAATCACTGATTGTTACAGAGTCGGAAGAGCTGCTCACACCTGATTCGGAAAATGTGATAGTTGAAGCCGATTTTTCATCATAAGAAGGATTGCTGTCACGGTCCGTGAACATATCTGATTTTGTAAAGCTGACAGTTGAAACAGAGCCATCGGAAGAATTATCTGCATCACTGGTGGTTGCGGTTGTCGATGAACCTGAAGTTGATGAATCGGTTGTCGCCTTGCTGCATCCGGTGACCAGTGACATGGTGAGAGCACCCGTAATTACAAGTGCGGTTATTTTTTTCTGATTTCTAATATAACGTTGATACAGGCTTCCCAGATAGCCAAATGGCGTATCAAGGGGGGCATTTGTGTTTGATTTTTTATCAAATGTTTTATTATTCTGTGCCATAGAAAACATCTCCATTTTATATTTGTAAGACTACAGTTCTGTGACTGTAGTTGAATCATTTAGCAGGCTGATCTCCAGGTTGCCGTTTCGACAGCGGAGAGCGTCAAGAAATTCCTTCTGATCTGCACCGGATTTGAGAGAAATAGCGTAGGTCAGGCGGAACATGCTTCCCATATTTGTCGTTTTTACGGCATTTAAGGATGCCTTTGTTGTGTATGTATCAAACAGATCTTTGAAAGCATCTGTATAATTCAAGTCTTCCGGAATCGTGATCCGTAGGGTCATGCCGTCCGGTTTGCTGTGGGAGCCAACCCCAAGAGCATGTAAGATCAGGCTGACGAGACCAAGGATCAGGGCAAATAATATCGCATATGCAAGGTATCCCATGCCTGCCATCAGACCTGCACCCATCGCGAGAAAGATGGTTCCGATTTCTTTTGCCGTTCCCGGAATGGAACGGAAACGAACGAGGCTGAATGCACCGGCTACTGCAACACCGGTTCCAATATTTCCATTTACCATCATGATAACGACGCAGACAATCGCGGGAAGCAATACCATGGTAATGAAGAAGCTCTGTGTGTATCGGGTCTTATAGGAAGATACACCTGCGAGGAACAGTCCGATCAGCAGGGATACGCCCAGACAGAGCAGGAAATCCGTTAAGGTAATGGATGATGTGTTGTCAAATATTGTATTAAAAAATGTTGTGTTCATAAAAGATACCTCCGTAGATAGTTATTTGTTTTATGTCATTTTGGGTATGTATAGTAGTTCATTTTCGCAAATGTAGTCTGGCGAGCCGATGTTATTTCATGCAATTCCTTTTTGTTCATGCTGGTAGACGCTGCCGTATTTGGAAAAAGATCCTTTCTGCAAATGCTCCTGTCCGAGAAAATGTGTCAGCCAGAGCGGCATGCCACCGGAGGTTTTTATTTCCATGATGATTTGATCCTCCGGGAGAATAAGTTCTCCATAGTTTCCATCGGAAAGTTTCAGGTGGTCGGTCCGGAAGCGGATGTTGCGGTCAAATGTAATTCGAAATCCGCTGTCCTTTTTATTATAGAAGGCTTCCCGGTCATAGGAGAGAAATACATGAGGGGAAAGCCCCTGATAATAGGAACGGAAATAATCGATCTCATGCAGGATCTGAATTGTTCTGGCATCCGGGATGTTATTCGGAAGCTCCGTTCGCAGTTCATCCGTTGCTGTATTTGCAAGCATGGCTTCTTTCTTGGTTATCAGTGGGATGTCGTGCTCCAGATAGTCCATCATTTTCTGATAGGGAGCACTGATCCGCCGTTTGTAGACGATGCCATCGTATTTCTTCTTGATCTCTAAAAATACGGTCGTATCCTGATCCGGAACACCATAGCTTCGTAAACGCAGCTTTTCTTTATAGACCGGTTTTTCTAATGAATGACGGATCAGCAGATCATTTGGAGTGTCAAAATAGATATTCATGATCTGGGATTTTCCGTAAGCATCAGCTTCCATATATGGCTGCATTTCCCGTTTCAGGACTTCCATCTGAAGCTCTGTAAGGAAATATTTGATTTCATATCGTTTAAATACTGTCTGTATATCCATAAAAATAAGGCTCCTTTGCATTTCTCGTTAAAGATAATTGCAAATTGTAAATTTAATTGTGCATAACTGCTATCGACATTATGCATATTCAAATATTGTGTTTCGCAATTATCTATGTTATTTAGAGTCTAGCAAAGCAACCTTAATTGAACTTAAAGGTATAAAAACGGGAGATGTTATAGTGCGTATTTAGTATGATTTGATAAAAATAGAAGATACCATTACATATTATTCCGTAAGACGCTTTCTCTCGTATCCTACTCTGTATAACTTCGAACTGACCTCAGCAAAGCTTCGCTAAGGTCTCAGTTATCGTGCAGCGGTACATAAAAGGTTGCAAAGTACGCAACCTAAGTACCGGCCTCGGATAAGGCTTACTTCATAATAGTATGGTATCTTCTATTCGGTTATAAATTTTGATAGTTAAATACGCACTATGGCATTTCCCGGTTTTGCGGTTATAAAGGTAAGGTCAGGACAAATTCGATGGAATGCTCGTCCTCGCTCTTGGCGGAAGCCTTTCCTTTGTGAGCTTCGGTGATGGCTTTGACGGTTGCAAGTCCGATGCCAAAGCCTCCGGTCTCGGTATTTCTGGATGAATCCGGGCGGTAGAACCGTTCAAAGAGTTCATTGTGTTTGCCCGGTGTGATCTGTTCGACAGAATTTTCAAATACAAGAACGGCGGAGTGTCCTTTCTTACGACAGGACACATGGATGGAACCGTGTGCATTGGAGTATTTGATCGCATTGTCGATCAGCAGGGTAAATGCCTGCCTTAACGTATCGGCATTTCCTTTGATCTGGATGCCCGGCTCGATTGAGGTTGTCATTTCCTTTTCTCTGGATGCACAGACGGCATCGAAAGAAGTAACAATGTCAGTTAAGAGGTCGGAGAGGTCAAGTGACAGCATCTCTATCCGTGGTTGTTCCTCGTCCATTTTGGATAATAAAACCAGCTTTTCCGTAAGAAATGTCAGTCGCTCGATCTGTTTCTTGGTGCTGGATGTCCACTGGCTTTCACCCGCTTCCATCTCGATGACATCGGTATTTGCATCAATGATCGCAAGCGGCGTTTTGATCTCATGGCTTGCATCCGTGATAAATCGTTTCTGTTTGTCGTAGCTTTCGACGATCGGACGAACCGCACTTTTAGAAAAGATCATCAGCAGGATAAAGATCAACAGCAGTCCTGCAAGGCTAATCAGGATACTGGCATAAAAGAAGCTGTGGAAAGAGTCCAGATCCCGTTCACAGTCGAGGAAAATGTACATAATACTGCCATCGGACAGTGTGATCTGTCGATAACGGTAGTTTCCATAGTAGCCTTCTTTCCGGTTTTTACTATATAAAGTTTCCGCGTAGTTCTCAGCGGTATCTGATGCGATAGCAGCAATGTTGCTGACATCGGTATCGGATACGGCAGCGGAATCACCGGATACGGTCATGGTAACTGTAAAATACCGGGTGTTAAATGGCGCTTCCGGTGATATGTCGTCGTGTCGTGGGTTGTCACCCTGTGGTTTCGCCAGATCCTTGCTGTTGTCATCATTTGCAGGTGGAGCAACATCATCATTTGCCGAAGCCATGTCGGGGGTATTTTCATTGGCTGTTAGAGATATATCAGAATTGCCATTATTTGGTGTTGGATCGGATTTATCAGGCATGGATACTGTGCTGCCGGAAGAGATGTTATCTCTGCCTGTTTGTTCTGGAGAAGAAGTTGGAAATGTTCCTTCGTTATCTGCCAGAATATTTAATAGCTGATCAGCACTCTGTTTCGTATTTGCATAGTTAATGATATTGATGGTTCCCATGATGATGAACAGAACAAGAAAGACTGCTGTCATGGAAACCAGTATAAATTTGCGTCTTAATTTCTTAAGCATGTTTTGCCTCCACGGAATAACCAAGGTTACGGGTCGCTTTGATCGTTACTTCTGAGTGGATCTGATTCAGCTTCTTTCGAAGATTGGAGATGTAGACCCAGACGACATTCAATTCGGCGTTGCTGTCGTAGCCCCAGATCTTGTCCATGAACTGTTCGGTGGAAATGATCTGTCCCGGTGACACCATCAGCATTTCAAGCATCTGGAAATCTTTATTTGACAGCTTGATATGTTCCTCACCACAGGACAGTTCATAGGTTGCCCGGTTCAGATTCAGATCGGCAAATGTCAAAACAGAATTTGTTATATCTTCTTTCCGCCTGGTGATCGCACGGACTCTGGCTAGCAGTTCTTTTGTCGAAAATGGCTTTGTCAGATAATCATCTGCGCCCAGATCAAGACCGGTTACTTTATTATCGACACCGGAAACGGCTGTTAGCATGATGATTGGCACGTTGCTTCCCTGCTCTCGGATTTTCTTCAAAACAGTAAGCCCATCCATTTTCGGCATCATGATATCGAGGATCGCGGCATCGTAGAGATCTGTCTGAAGGTAGTCCAGTGCATCCTCCCCATTATAGACCGCATCCACGGAATAATTGTTATGTTTAAAAATGGCAGTCAGCGCTGCCGACAGTTCTTTTTCATCTTCTGCAAGCAATAAACGCATTCAAAACCCTCCTTGTCTATGAGCTGCATTTTCGTATACCACGGGGTAAGTATTGGAGTATATTCACACGGTTCATTTTCTATTCGATTTGCCCAGGTTTATGTTGGCTGTATCCCCATGATTGATTCTGGTGCAAACAAGTTGCGCTTTCTATTCGGTGTATATGCCTGATTTGCTCATGCTCCGGTGCTAACTCGCCCTATGGGCTCAAACAAGCACTCGCATTCGCTGGCAATATACACCTCATCACGAAATGCTCACAATGTTGCAACAGAATCGATCAGTGGTATACAGCCACATAAAACTGTGCAAAATCCATAAAGAAAATGAAAGGTGTGAATGTAATCCGATTCATTTTTCGTAGTATACGAAAATGCAGCCCAATAATTGCTTATTGTATTTTTTACAACAAAAGTTTCTATCTATAAAATAACAGCCATAACTTAAATTAACTTAAAATATAGCCAAAGTATACCGCACCTGCCCCTATATCGCAAATTAAAAAGGCTTGTAGTTTAGGATATTCCGGTCACTATGCCAAATAGCACAGTGACCGGAATATCCATGTTTGCCAATCTTTTTAATTGCGATATAAGGGCAGGTGGGGTATAATCAAGGGTGAGTTGCCAGAGGTTTTTCTGGCTGAGAAACAGAAAAGGGGTCATCCTATGAGATTTATTCATATAGCGGACGTCCATCTGGGCGCCGTTCCTGATAAAGATAAAAGCTGGAGCAAAGAGCGGGCAGACGAGATCGAATCAACATTTGACCGCCTTTTAGCTGTGGCAGAAGAAAGAAAAGTAGAACTGCTGCTGATCGCCGGTGATCTGTTCCATGCACCGCCATCCCTGCAGGAGTTAAAAAGTCTGGACTACAAGCTGTCAAAGCTTACAAATACAAGAACTGTTATGATCGCAGGAAATCATGATTACATCGGAAAAGGATCACCGGCGGAGAGTTATGAATTTACATCAAATACAGTGTTGATGCCGGCAGATACTTTTAGCAATGCATATCTGGACGATATCAATGTCTGTGTGACCGGATTCAGTTTTGGACAGGTGGAATACACAGAAGATGTCTATGCAGATATCATGCCGCAGATGAAGGATGCGATCAATATTCTGCTGGCACATGGCGGAGACGAGAAGCACATACCGATCAATTTCAGACGGATGGCAGAGGCTGGATTTGACTACTGTGCACTCGGACATATTCATAAGCCGAAGCATATCGTGAAGAACAAAATGGCATATCCGGGTTCGTTAGAGCCTCTTGATCGTACAGAGACCGGTCGACATGGTTTCATTTACGGACAGATCAAGGATGGCGAGACGAAGATCCGCTGGGAGCCATTTAACTGTCGAAGCTATATTAATCTGGGATTTGCCGTGAAACCGGAATACAGCGGTGCAAAGATTCTGGATGTTCTTGCAAAGCAGATGGAGAGTATGGGTACTCAGAACATTTATCGAATCATCCTGTCGGGACATATGGCAAATGGACTGAAGCTGGATTTTTCCGGCTTGATGCGGAATTACAGGATTTATGAGATTGTAGACAATACATTGTGCGAGTATGATCTGGATAAATTGTATCTGGATAATGAAGATAACCTGCTTGGACGGTTTATTGATCGATTTGCGGAAGCAGATGATGAGATCAGCAAACGCGCCCTGAAATACGGAGTAGAAGCAATACTTGCAACTGGAGATAAATAGACATGTATATAAATAAGCTGTTATTAAAGGAATTTGGAAAATTTAATAATAAAGAAATTCGGCTTAAAAAAGGTTTGAATCTGATCTACGGTGCAAATGAATCCGGAAAAACCACAGTAAAAGAATTCATCGTTGGTATGCTGTATGGAATTGATAAGACCAGAGGCATCGGCGCGCGGCTTGATAATTATGAACTTCGCAAGCCTGTAAATGGCGGTGGATATTCAGGAAAAGCGTATGCGGTAACAGATGAAAAAAGTTACCTTTTGGAGCGGAACTTTCTTCGCACCAGTAAGAATGCGACGCTGACGGAGATTGATACCGGAAAGGAAGTACAGCTTAAGAATCAGAATTCTTATAAGGACATCTTGTTTGATGTGGATAAGAGCACCTATACAAATACTCTTTGCATCGGAGAGCATGGAGCAGCGCCCGGTAAGGAGCTGGCAGAGGATCTTGGCAATTATGTGGTGAATCTGACAACGACCCGAAATGCCGATATTGATAAGACAGAAGCTGTCCGTTATCTGAAAAATGAGAGACGGAAATTTGAAAATAAAAAACTGGCGGCGGAGATTGATCAGTTAGAGGAGCAAATGGATGCATTTGGCGATGTAGACGGTGATCTGGAAGCGATCCGGGAAGAACGCCGGGAAGAACTGGATGCATATAATATGGAGATTGCCCGCCTGAAACGAGAAGCAAGGCAGCTTGTAAATGAAAAGGATGCCGCTATTCCGGATGAGGACGAGGATCGATCCAGAAGCCATATTTTCCTTGATGTAGAAGCTCTGGACGATGAGGAAGACGAGAAAAAGAACCGACCAAAGGAAAAGAAGAAGTTAACAGATAATATATTGATCATTATGTTGACCGGTATATTGGTTGTTGCAGTTATTGTACTTGCTGTTCATCTTTTGAATTTCCAGAAAGCGATCCAGCAGTTATTTACGATCTGTACGATCGCATTTGTCACAGTTACGATTATTGATGGCTTATTCCGAAAAGGATTCTTCGATGGACCGGATGCTGTGCCGGATGAAAAGGAATTCGACCGGATGATCTATGAGCTTGGACGGGCAACAGAATCGAGAACGGTAAGAATTGAGATTGACCGGAATTTTCAGGAGGCACATGATGCAAAGCTTGAATTATTGAAGTTTAAAGAGCATGATGCCATGGCAAAACGTGATTCCTATTATGAATTAAAAGGAAAACGTGACGAGCTTCAGAAACGGTTCGAAGTCTTGGAGAAGGAACAGAAAGCGATCGATCTGGCGATCCAGACGATCAATGATATATCGGTTGATATTTACAATGATTTTGGCGGACAGTTAAACGAGAATATCTCGGAGATTGTCAGTATCATTACAGATGGCAAATATAATGACGTGAAGCTGGATGAGAATATGCATATTTCAGTATTTGACGACGATCATTATATGCCGATCGAATTCTTAAGCAGCGGAACGATCGAGCAGATCTATCTGGCGGTTCGTCTGTGCATCGCAGGTCTTCTTTGCAAAGACCGTATGCCGATCATCGTAGATGATATCTTTACAGCTTATGATGAACACCGCCTGAAAAATGCACTTTATTGCATGAGCCGTATTGATACCGACCAGATCATTATATTCACATCAAATAATGCCATTGGGGATATGCTGGATGATCTCTCTATGGAATATAATTATGTGGAGTTGTAAATGAATAACAGAATAAATGTTAAAAACCCCTGCCTGTTATGGATATGAGAAATATATGCATCTATAGCAGGCAGGGGATTTTGTTATGTTTTATAAGAATATAAGTGTTAATGTTATATATTTATTTTATTTTGCTGGAGCACACCTTGGATTGTTGAATATGTTTTTTCTCTAATCTTTTCATTTTCAGCAAAAGTTTCAAAGTTACTAACGGCTGCATCTACTTCGGCAATAATATTTTCACACTTTTTCTTTTTTATTCCCATTATATCTCCGGATTTTAATAAGTCCGTTAAGTTAATGTTATTAGTTTTATTATTAATTGTCATTTGGTGGGCTCCGAGCCACTTGTTTGTTGGGTTATATGAAAATGTAATATCATATGCAGGGGATAGATGCCATTCGCCGGTTCGATTCATTAAAAAGGAAATATTTTTAACGTGATCATCTTGATTCACAGCAATACAATTAAATACCATACGTCTGTAAAATTGCTCAATTTCTTTTGCAGGCAAACCTAATTCCCGCATATATTGTGCTGCCATTTCATAGCTGCATAGCGCAGGTTTCTTGTAACTTATGTGAGCCAGAGCACCTAATGATTGCATGTGTATTTTTTTTCCGTTGATACGATCGAAACGCTTGGTCATAAAATGATTTTCACCATTATTTGAATATATTCTGCAGTCATTCATTTCTATTCCAGCGGCCAATGCCATTTTATAGTATGCATATTCTATTAGAGTGTATTCAGGTGTATCTTCCAACCCGTGGTCACCATTTTTAGATACATGATCAAATTTTATAAGCCAGTAATCAAAATCGGGGTCAAGGTTCAGTTGACCAGATCGAATCTCATTTGTTTTCTTATTCCATGCGATTAAAGCTTTTGCCCTAGCTCCTCCGGCGGAACTGCCAACCTGAACTAATTGTGTATATGTGAGTTTTTCCTCAGTATTTAGAGAGAGAGAAGCTCATTGATTTAAAATATCGGAGACAAATTTCACCATTTCTGTCACATTAATATTCTCGTTGATGTCTTTTATATCAGTGCTGGCTGGGACATATTCAAGTGCGCCCATTCCTCGCTTTCCGGTGTAGCATAGCCGATCAATGGCAGTAAAATCATTTAGTGATCTTCCCTGTGTTGCCAGCCATTGTTCAATAACCTTGTTACCAAAATCGTCTGGTAATGAATCAGCCACCAAGCCGGGCAGACCGAAAAATGGTTCTCCAGAAAGAAGTGGGAATTCATAAACAACATTATTTAATGGCATTTTAATGTGAGATACTTCGATGGCGCTTTTTAAAAAATCCTGATCGTATTCAAACGAAGCGTAGGGCTTGTCTAGTTCTTGATGAATAATTCCAATACGTGTTCCCCATAAAAATATTTCTGCTGTTGTATTCATTCTTGCTCATCCCCCCATTTGAATTTATTATTATTTGCCGATTTTCTGACACGTTGTCGATGTGTATTGTTTAAATAATAAGAAGGACGTTTTGTCTGATCTGGTATTAAGAGATCAAGATTATTTTCCAGATCAAGTGCACATAATATTTTTATCAGACTTTCTAATTGTATAGATACACCTTGTTCAAATCTGGATATACTGCGGAGAGATACTCCGGATTTATATTCCAATTCCCGCTGTGTCATTCCAACATTAACGCGATAATATTTTAATCTTTTGCCCAGTTCTGTTAAATAATTCTGATAATTTTTTTTGATCATAATAAAACGCCACCTTTGACTATTTATTGCTAAAATAATAGCATAAAACGCCAGATTTGTCTATTTAAAATTTGAAAAAAATTTTTTCATAACACAAAAAACCCCGCTTGCTTTTAGTTCTATCGTAAGCAGGAATTGAAACGCGTTGCATTTTCTATTCGATTTGCACGCCTATTTGTCAGCAGTCGCCCAAACTCGCCTTATCAGGCTCAAACATGGGCTTGGTGCTGACAGCTAGTGCAAATCTCATAACGAAAGTTCCACTGATGTTTCAATTCCGACCTACGATAGAGCTGGATGCAGGCGGGGGTTTTTAGTTATACTTAATTACATCTCATAATTATCAGAGATGGTATGTTTTTCTTTGTATTCAGCGATACGTGCATTGATCCGCTCAGCAGGATCTAACAGCTCGCTGATAGAAGCATCGTGATTTAAGTGGTCGATGATCAGAGCAATGTATTTGCTCATATCAGCTGACTCGTACCAGTCTTTCTTGAACAGGTCAGGCAGCTGGTAGGTCAGATTGGTTGTGATAACCTTTTCGATCAGACCTTCTTCGTGACACTTATCGAATATGTCAAGACCTTTTGTAAAGAGACCGAAAGTAGCGATACAATAAACACGTCTTGCTTTTCTCTTCTTTAACTGTTTTGCAACATCGATCATGCTTTCACCGGATGCGATCATATCATCGATGATGATAACGTCCTTGCCTTCAACAGAGTCACCAAGGAATTCGTGAGCAACGATCGGATTTCTTCCATCAACAATTCGTGAGTAGTCACGACGTTTGTAGAACATTCCGACATCGACACCTAACAGGTTTGCGAAGTAGATTGCTCTGTGCATAGCACCTTCATCCGGGGAGATGACCATCATATGATTGTTGTCGATCTCAAGATCCGGTGTAGTGCGAAGCAGAGTCTTAATGAACTGGTAGGTTGGACGTACATTTTCAAATCCACTCTTAGGGATGGCATTTACGACACGAGGATCGTGTGCGTCAAATGTCACAATATTGTCAACACCATAAGACTTTAATTCCTGAAGCATAACAGCACAGTCAAGAGATTCTCGGGAAGAACGCTTGTGCTGGCGGCTCTCATAAAGGAATGGCATAATTACTGTGATCTTTTTTGGTTTATCAGTCATAGCGGCGATCAGTCGTTTCAGATCTGCATAATGATCATCCGGAGACATACGCTGTGGCTGGCCTGCCATTGTATAAGTACAGCTGTAGTTTCCAACATCGATCATAATGTAGATATCTTTACCACGAACAGATTCATTCAGAACACCCTTTGCCTCACCTGAACCAAAACGTGGACAATCGGCACTGATCAGGTAAGTATCAGCTTCATAACCGTGGAAAACAATGTTGTCTTTGTGTACATTGTCTCTGTTCGCTCTCCATTTTACGAGATAATGATCAACCTTTTCACCAAGGCCTGTACAACTTTTGTGAGCAACGATTCCAAGACTGCCCACGGGTATGGTTTCTAATTTGCTATCGTCTGGCATGATAAATATCCTCCATAATCTTATAGTGTAATGATCCGATACTTTATTAGTGTAAGTATCATTGATAGTATATATGCAAATGCAGAAGACTGCAATGGCATCAATTAGAAGATTTGTTCTGAATCATATCTTTTCGTTTCGTATAACGGATATTGGTTCCGTAGAGCTGCAGCACCTTGAAGTCACCAATGATCCTTGACATGATTCGTTCGGTATACCGATCGGAAAGTTCCCGCATACTCAGGTTCGTAGAGATAAGAGTAGCAAGAGAACGATTATTCCGCATATTGATGATCTCAAATAACTGAGAATTGACAAATGTATTTGGCACTTCCGTACCGAGGTCATCAATGATCAAAAGTTCACAATTATATATATAATCGTAAAGTGCCATGTTTTCTTTTTCACGCACATTACCCATTATAATGCCTGATAAAATATTTTCAAATAGATTTATTGAAGTCAGATAAAGAACGGTATGTCCTTTGTCCAGTAATGCTTTTGCGATGCAGTTGGAAAGAAAGGTTTTTCCAAGCCCCGTTTCGCCATAGATCAGAACGCCCGGATGGGATTCTTCAAAATGTTCCACATAATCTTTACATGCTGCCAGAGTATTCGATGCATTTTCATATGGCGTGTGTTTGTGGATGCCATCCGGTTCTTTCGAATAGTAAGCAAGTGAAAACGTGGAGAAATTCTCCTGTTCCAGAATCCTGCGGATCGTAGACTGATTGTATAATTCATCAATGATCTGCTGTGTCATGCATTTGCATGGTTTTCCATTCAGATAGCCAGTATCCTTACAAAGCGGACAGTCGTAGACAGGTTCCAGATAATTTTCAGGGTATCCATGTTGTTTCAGAAGTAATCTCTTTTTATCAGCCAGAACTTTGTTCTGACGGGAGACATCATCTGTATCAACAGCTACTTTGCGGATTCGGTTCCTTGCTGCCTGAATAGAAGAGCTTGCGATCTTCTGATCGATCTCTTTGATCTCAGGAATTCTGTTATATACTTCATTTCTTCGGGTATCTGTCAGATTCGTATTTTCAAGCCGTTTTCGCTGCAGACCCGACAGTATACTATCATAATCTATATTTTTCATAATGTGTATATTCACCTTCGTTATCGAGAATTTATTTCATCAAGGAATAATTGCTCCATTTCATCAAGCGCCGATGACATATCTTTCTGCTGGAAAGAATTAAATGCATTTGGCTTGACAGTATATTGATTTGCTTTCTGTGATGATTTTTTCTTGTCTTCATGGAACTGGCTGCTTGCCTTTTCGATATCATCAATGGACTTTACGCCCTGTTTTTTCCAGCGCTTTAAGATGCCGTTTACATATGCAAATGTAACATCGTTTGGATGTTGTGCGATTCCTCTGTTGCACGCTTCTATAATAATAGGAAGATCAAAGCCCATTTCTTTATTCCAGGAATCCATCCACGCGATCTCGCCTGTGGTAGGTGCTTTACGGTTGATCCCGAGAGCCTTAAATATTGCACGGTAAAGAGGAGTTCCGTTTTCAGCAGCTTCTTTAGCTTCATCCAGAGTGTGGATGCCCGCTTTATACCAGTTCTTTGCGATGCCCTCTGCATACCGCAGATCCAATTTGTCAATGCTGACACAGTATTCGATCAGGTATTCCATTACTTCTGTCGAGAATCCGAGCTGGTCATGTATATAGATCAGGATTTCAAGATCATTCACTGATAGTTCTTTTCGGAAATAAGTCTCTGCTTCAAATATAACATCTGCAAATGCATCGTCTTCCTTTGCCTTTGCAGCCAGAGCAGCAGAATATGGCTGTTTTTCCGGAAATTCCGAAGCTGGTTTCTGAACTGCTGTTGGTTTGACCGCTGGTGTCTCTGTATGTACCGGTTTACTGCTTTCAGGAGCAGGAGACGCAGACGTTTTCTTCTCAGGAAACTTTAGTAACGATATGCTGTCCAGAGATAAGGAAGCGTCTTCTCCTTTTTCATCCTTTTCATGTAGAGGAAGCAGCGTTATCCCTGTCAGATGACCGGAAGCATCATATTCCAGCCGTAATACATCCTTACTGATCCAGTACCGGATCGCACGGCAGATATCTTTTTCCGTAAGGTTAAAATGATCTGCAATACCGGCAACCGAGACCGGAGATTTGGAAGAAATCAGTCTGACAAGATATAGATAGACTTTGACAAATTCACCATTTGCGTCAGTCATATAATAGTCGATAAAATGATTTGATATCAGGGAAAATGTTTCCTTTGATTCTGTTGAAATTGTAATGTAGCCCATGGTAACTTTTCCCACCTTTCATTGAAAAAACTTTTATTGCTTAAGAAGCGTTCACATTATAGCATGAGTTTTTTAAAAAGCAAATAGAACAAATAGTCGGTTAGAAAAATGAACATAGATGTTGATTTTGTGGATAATGTGGAAAAGATGATCACTCAAATATTATTTGATACTATAATTTTGAAAAAACGGGAGACTTCTGTACTTTTCGGTATAGGTCAGGTAAAATTTATGTAAACAAATAAATAGAGCCAAATGAGGAAAAGTTACTCATCTGGCTCTGTGGATAATGTGGATAATTATTTTTTTATAAGCTCATTGCCGATAGAATCGACATTTCCCGCGCCCATAGTTATCAACAAATCATTTTTTTTGCAATTTTTTAATAAATAATTTTCAATGTCTGTAAAAGATGGCAGATAGAACGCATCTGTACCGTAGGAAGCGATCTTTTCTGCAAGCTGTTTCGAGGATACCAGACCTGTGTCTTTCTCTCTGGCCGCATAGATATCAGCAACGATGACATGGTCGCAGACACTTAAGACCTTTGCAAAGTCATCAAAGAGAGCGTAAGTTCTGCTGTAGGTATGAGGCTGGAATACGCACCATAATTCATGATAATCGGTATTCCTTGCAGCGGCGAGGGTAGCAGCGATCTCTGTCGGATGATGTGCATAGTCATCCATGACCTTTACATTGTCGAGGATCGTTCCCTTGTATTCGAATCTTCGCTCTGCACCTTTGCAATGCAGCAGCCCGGCTTTGATCGCATCGATTCCGATACCAAGCTCAGTTGCAGCGGCAATAGCAGATAATGAATTGTATACATTATGCTTTCCAAATACATGAAGAGTGATGTCGGTGATCTCTTTTCCATCAATAATGAGTGTATAAGTTGGACGGCCGAATTCATCAAAACGGATATTTGCAGCGCTGTAATGATTCTTTGGATTTTCGCCGAAAGTAATAACCTGACACTTAAGATCTCTTGTTACTGTATCGAAATACTGCATATCGCCATTTACAATCACTTTTCCATTTTCAGGAGTTTTGGTTGCAAATGTATGGAATGATTCTGCGATTTCTTCAATACCACTAAAGAAATCCAGATGATCTGCATCAACATTTAAAATAATGCTGATATATGGTTTGAATGCATGAAAGCTGTTTGTATATTCGCAGGCTTCTGTCACAAAGTACTCAGAAGAACCTACGCGGATATTTCCACCGATATCATCAATGATTCCGCCGACAGAGATTGTCGGATCAACATCAGCTTCTAACATAATATAAGAAAGCATGGCAGTTGTGGTTGTCTTGCCATGAGTACCGCTGACTGCAATGGAGTATTTGTAATTCTCCATGATCTGACCTAAGAGCTGGGCGCGGGTCAGCATTGGAATATTTTTGGCTTTTGCAGCCTGAAATTCTTCATTATCCGGATGGATAGCTGCTGTATATACGACAAGGTCGATCTGATCTGTGATATTACTTGCGGTCTGCCCGATATTGATCAGTGCACCCATGTCGGAAAGTTTATCTGTCATATCGGATGCCTTCATATCAGAACCGGTGACTTTGAATCCCTCTTTTATGAGGATTTCTGCGAGACCGCTCATGCTGATACCACCGATTCCCATAAAATGTACATTTATTGGATGATTAAAATCAATTTTATACATGATAATCCGCCTTCCTGAAAAGAATATTTGTGAGTATTATAGCATAGATAAAAAAGGAGTGGATTATTTTTTCATAAAAATTGAAAAGTTCAGGAATAAATACGCGATGCGGATAATGATATGATGAATAAGGGGAAAACTTGTGGTATGGATGAAAAATCCAGTCATATTTCCGTGATTATTAACAGAAAATGGTCGAATTTTTTGACACGGTAATCACAAATAATTCACAAATCGTTCATAAAATGTTCATACATATACTGTAATATACATCATGAAAGCTTTTCATATATTTGAATCCTTTCCCCCCTCATTTGGAGCCACCATTTTGGTGGCTCTTTTCTTTTTTAAAATGAAAAAAGCCGCCAAAATGTTTCATTAAGGATGAAAAAAGTTTTTATGGAGATGATAAGGGTATGTTTGGAGATTTTTTTAGGTACTGGGATGAACTGCCACAAGATGGTGGTTTTCGGTTATTTGGATGGATTCATATTTGCTGGCTGGTTGGAATTATATTTGTGTGTGTTATGGCTGGTCATTATTATAGAAAGGCAGACGCCCGTGTTCAGGACAGGATTCTGAAGATACTGACAAGTGTATGTCTGTGTCTGGAATTAGGCAAAGATATCTATCTGATATTGATCGGCGAGATGGGGGTGTCATATCTTCCGTTTGAAATGTGCGGGCTGGCGATCTTTATTGAACTTGGATTTGCTTTTTTTCATTGGAAATTTCTGGGGGAAGTTATGTGCGTGATCAGTATGCCCGGAGCAATGGCGGCGCTGTTGTTCCCGGACTGGACACGGTATCCTTTATTGAACTATATGCATATCAATACTTTTCTGATACATGGGATTCTGGTTCTTGTTCCGGTGCTTGTTCTGGCATCCGGAAGATATAGACCTTCTATAAAAAAAATCTGGCAGATATTTCTTTTCTTATTTGCAGTTGTCCCACCTGTTTATCTTATAAACAGAATCTGGAACTGTAATTTTATGTTTCTCTGTTACCCCTCCAATGGTTCTCCGTTTCTGTCTATCTATCTGCAACATGGCTATATTCCGTATCTGATCACGTATGCTTCTGTAGTCATTATCTGTATTTTGGTTATATATGGAATACTGGACAAAATTGCTTCCTTTTATGATGAAAATGTGTTATACATTAATAGGAAGAAATAGTTGAGAAAAAAGACATAATAAAAGAAAATATGCGCAGAAAAAACTGTGTACGCGGAAGATAGAATACGGAGAATAAGAAAAAATGATAACAAATGATGCGACGCTTTTAAAAGTAAAACATGAAGTATTGTATGAAGTTGCCAAGCTTGCGTATGCCGGACGATTGGAGGAAGAAAGAGACAGTCTTCCTTATAAGATGGTTCCGGGACCGCAGCCGGCATTTAGATGCTGTATTTACCGGGAACGTGAGGTTATCAGACAGAGGATTCGGCTTGCGGAAGGCAAGGCGCCGGGTGCTGAAGATGATGGAAATATTGTACAGGTTATTAATTCTGCCTGTGAAGGATGTCCGATCTCCAGATATGTAGTTACAGATAACTGTCAGAAATGTATGGGTAAAGCCTGTCAGGCGGCGTGCCGGTTTGGCGCGATCAGCATGGGCAGAGATAAATCCTACATTGATCCGTCCAAATGCAAGGAGTGTGGACAGTGTGCAAAAGCCTGTCCTTATAATGCGATCGCAGATCTGGTACGACCGTGCATGAAGAGTTGTCCTGTGGATGCAATCTCAGTGGCCGATAATGGTACCGGTATTGCCGTGATCAATCAGGACAAGTGTATACAATGCGGCTCCTGTGTCCACAAATGTCCATTTGGTGCGATTGGCTCCAAGACATTTATCGTGGATATCATTAAGAAGATGCGTTCAGATATCAAGGTATTTGCCATGCTTGCGCCGGCAACGATCGGTCAGTTCGGAGCAGATATTACGATGGCAAGCTGGAGAACGGCTTTGAAGAAGATTGGCTTTTATGATGTTGTGGATGTATCACTTGGCGCAGATATGACTGCTATGAGTGAAGCGAAAGAATGGATCGAAGCCAAAGAGAAGGGCGAGAAGAAGACGACTTCCTGTTGCCCGGCATTTAAGAATTATATTGAGAAACACTTTCCAACTTTAAAGGATGCAATCTCAGAGACGGTATCACCTATGTGTGCCATATCCCGTTATATAAAGGAAAAATTTCCGGGAGCGGTTACCGTATTTATCGGACCATGTATCGCCAAGAAGGCAGAATCCATGTCAGGAGAAAAGGATACTGCAGATTACGCACTGACTTATGGGGAGATCCGTGCCATGCTCCGTGCAAAGGGTGTAAAGCTGGAGCCGGAAGAAGATACCGACGATCAGTCCAGTATTTATGGTAAGAAATTTGCAAATGCAGGTGGCGTAACCGCGGCAGTTCTTGAAAGCATGAAGGAGCTTGGCTGTACCGGTGATGTATCCGTATGCAAATGCAGTGGTATAACTGAATGTAAGAAGGCTTTGACGCTGATGAAGGTTGGAAGACTTCCGGAAGACTTTATCGAAGGTATGGCATGTGAAGGCGGTTGTGTCGGAGGACCATCAAGACACCGTGATCCGAATCTGGCAATGCGGGACAGAAACGCAGCACTTGCAAAATCATCGGATATATTGATCAAGGATAATCTGGACAAACAGAATGCCGAGTCGATTGACATGCTCCGTTAGTTATAAGAAGGTAATCGTAATATCGAATGTGGGGACTTTCGATATTACAGGGGAAAAGCAGAAACGATAGACAAATGAAATAAAGTAGAAAGTAAGAAAATTAAATGTCGCCAGACGAAACATAAAATAAGCCGGGCGGCATTTTTTTCGATGGAGGTTACACGCATGGTAGCACAGATTCTGGCACTTGCCATTTTTGTAGTAATGTTCGGATTGATCATATCCGAAAAATTTGAGCGTCATGTCATCACATTGGTATGTGGACTGGCAACGCTCGTTCTGGTATTTGGAGTAGCAATGCATAGTATGGATGCGGTACTCGAAACATTAAATATCAGAAACATCTTTACGCTCTCGTTCTGGTATGAGGCAGGAACGTCATCCGAGAGTACGAGTGGTATCAATTGGGCAACGATCATCTTCCTTGCAGGAATGATGATTATGGTAGAAGGTATGGCAAAGGCGGGATTCTTCCGTTGGTTGTGTATGACGATCGCAAAGGCAGTTCGGTACAGAGTCATCCCAATCTTTATTACATTTATGATCATGTCATTTGTTCTTGCCATGTTCATTGACAGTATCACGGTTATCCTGTTCTTGGCAGCAGTTACGGTGGAACTGGCGCAGCTTCTGGGCTTCAATCCGATCCCACTGATCCTGTCGGAGATCTTCTGTGCGAATCTGGGTGGATCTGCAACGATGTGTGGGGATCCTCCAAATATCATTGTAGGAACCTCTCTTGGATATTCATTTTCTGATTTCGTGACAAATACCGGACTGATGGCACTTGTGTCACTGATCGTTGTTGTATTCTATTTTTATTTCTGTTTCAGAAAAGAACTTTCTGTTTCCGTAGCGGATCAGGTTGCAGAAGAAGATCGTCCGTCTCCGGCATCGGCGATCACTGATAAGCGGGCATTTGCCATTAGCTGTGTGATCTTCTTATGTGCAGTTGTCTTACTTATCACACATGCACAGACCGGACTGACGGTTGCATTTATCGGTCTGTTTATAGCCATACTGGTTCTTCTGACATCAGGAAAGAACATCGGACATATTTTAAAAAATGTTGATTATAAGACAATCCTTTTCTTTATCGGTCTGTTTGTTGTAGTCGGCGGTCTGGAGCAGACCGGTATTCTGGAACTGGCAGCCGGATTTATCGAAAAGGTAAGTGGTGGAAACGCCATGATTATGATAGCTATTATTATCTGGGTATCTGCAATCGCGAGTGCTTTCGTAGACAATATTCCGTTTGCGGCAACTATGATTCCAGTAATTAAGACGCTTGCTGCATCGACAGGTGTGGATCTCTCGGTTCTGGCATGGACACTGGCAATGGGTACGGATATCGGTGGAAGTGCTACTCCGATCGGTGCATCGGCAAATGTTGTCGGTATGTCGATTGCAGCAAAAGAAGGACATCCGATCTCATGGGGTAAATATTGTAAGGTATCAGCCCCGGCATCCATTATCGTTATTCTGATCTCAATGGTCTGCATTTATCTGCGGTATTTCTAAATTATAATAAAGGTGGAATATAACTGCAACCAGCTAATTATATATTGACATTACCAAAGATTTCGTAATGAGATGCATAGTGCCAGTAAATACGAGTGCCTGTTTGAGTCCGAAGGACGAGTTGGCACAGGAGTATTTACGAATCAGGCATATGCAGCGAATAGAAATCGACGTAAGTCAATATATAATTAGCTGGTTGCAGTTATAATTCCCCTTTTTTTTGTAAAAATGAACTACAAAAAACTGTTGACAGATAAATAAAATATGATACTATAGGTAAAGTAGTTTTCAAAACTACGTTTGAAGTTAACGAAAAACGCGGAATAAAGTCCGAAAAAACCGAGAACAAAGTTGCGAAAACGTGGAAAATGGAAACACATTTTATTCTATAGATCATTATTTTACGGAGGAACAGACAGTATGATAACAGAATTAAAGCCGGAAGAAGGAATTGCCGGAAAGTTTGTCAAGACAGCATTTGATGAGAATGGTGTATTAAGCAAGATCGAATTTACAAATGATGAGACCTTCAACTTTGCATTTGATGTAGTGGATGCATTAGCAGAAAAGACACCGGATAAGACGGCGTTGATCTATGTTTCCAGAGATAAGGAAGAAAAGAAGTTCACATTTAAAGAGATCAAAGAGTATTCCAATATGGCAGCCAACTATTATAAGAGTCTTGGTATCAGGAAGGGCGACAGAGTGCTGTTAGTATTAAAGCGTCATTACCAGTTCTGGTTTACGATCCTTGCACTTCACAAGATCGGAGCAGTAGCGATCCCTGCAACAAATATCTTAAAGGTAGAAGATTACAGATACAGAATCGAAGCTGCAAATGTAAAGGCTGTTGTATGTACAGCAGATGACAAGATTCCGGATGCAATGGCAGCTATCGATCCGGACGATAAGGTGATCAAGGTAATCGTAAATGGAGAGAGAGAGCATTTCCATCCATTTGATAAGGATATTCTTTCATTCAGCAAAGAGTTCGCACGTCCGACAGGAGATGATGCAGTTTATGCGCATGATACCATGATCATCATGTTTACATCAGGAACAACGAAGCATCCAAAGATGGTAGCACATAATCATCTGTATGCACTTGGACATTATATTACAGCAAGATACTGGCATAACGTAAAGACTGACGGTATTCATTTTACGGTATCCGATACCGGCTGGGGTAAGGCTCTCTGGGGCAAGCTCTATGGTCAGTGGTTATGCGAGACCTGTATCTTTGTTTATGATTTTGATGTATTCAGTGCAGACAATATCATGAAGTTAGTGGAACAGTATAAGATCACAACCTTCTGCGCACCACCTACTCTGTACAGAATTCTTGTTAAGATGGATCTGAGCAAATATGATCTTTCCGCACTGACTTACTGCACAACCGCAGGAGAAGCCCTGAATCCGGAAGTATTCTATAAATTTAAAGAGATGACAGGATTTACGATCTTTGAAGGCTTTGGTCAGACAGAGACTACACTCGCGATCGGAAATCTGAAAAATACAACTCCGAGACCAGGTTCTATGGGTAAGGCAAGTCCGCTCTATGATGTTCACATTATGAGACCGGATGGAACACTTGCTGATGTAGGAGAGACTGGTGAGATCGTTATTAAGATTGCAGACGGCGAACCATATGGTTTGTTCTCTACTTATAATAATGATGTGGAAATGACAAAAGAAGTAAAGCATGACGGTTATTATCACATGGGTGATACCGCATATATGGACAAGGATGGTTATTTCTGGTTCGTAGGCCGTGTGGATGATATCATTAAGGTTGCCGGCTATCGTGTTGGACCTTTTGAGATTGAAAATGAGATTATGAAGATCCCATATGTTCTGGAATGTGCAGTTACAGCTATACCGGATGGTACCAGAGGACAGGCGATCAAAGCAACCATCGTTCTGACAGAAGGAATCGTTGGTGATGATAATCTGAAGAAAGAACTGAAACGGTATTTCAAAGAGAATATGGCAAGCTACAAACGTCCGCGTGTGATCGAATTTGTTGATGAGATGCCAAAGACGATCAGTGGTAAGGTAAGACGTGTAGAGATCAAAGAGAAAGACTGGAAATAAGTTCAGACGACCATCTGCCGGAACAGATAACAGGCAGGTGAAATGACATAGCCTGTGAGAATCAGGAAGAAATGGAGATGTTCATAAAATGATAGATATGGAAATTAAGCCATATGAGCGTATGGTTTATTACTATGAAACTGACAGAATGGGAATTGTTCATCATTCCAACTATATCAGATGGTTTGAGGAAGCGAGACTGGACTGGATGAAGCAGGTTGGATGGGATTATAAGACCATCGAAGACGACAATATCATTATTCCGGTATTGTCAGTATCTGCGGAATACAAGACTATGTCCAGATACGGAGATGACGTTGTGATCTATGTAAAACTTGCAGAGTACACAGGCGTTCGTATCGGATTTTCCTATGAAGTGCATGATAAGAAGACAGGAGAACTTCGATGTGTCGGTACATCCTGCCATTGCCTTCTGGATGAGAAGAATAAGCCGGTGTTCATGCGGAAGCAGTATCCAGAGAAGGATGCGTTCTTCAAGGAGCTCATGAAACAGCAGGCAGAAGAGAATGCATAAATTACACAATATAACAAGGGGATAGTCAATATTCATTTTACAGCACACTTGCGTTCGTGTCTCACGTAACGGTACTAAATTCACCGCAGGGGCGGTTCATTAAGGACCGACGTGAGAAAAGGTCTGTAAAACGGATATGACTATCCTCTTTTGTTATATTGTGTAATTTTATTTTGCTGAGCAGTACTGTAAAACACTCACCCCGTGATCAGATCATTTCTTTATGCAGAACACTTTCGTTCTATTCCTCACGTAGCGGTACTAAATTCACCGCAGGGGCGGTTCATTAAGGACCGACGTGAGAAAAGGTCTGTAAAACGGATATGACTATCCTCTTGTTATATTGTGTAATTTTATTTTGCTGGGCAGTACTGTAAAGCATCCTCACCGTGATCTGGACATGGTGAGGATTTTATAGAATTGCCAAGTCCCACTGCCAGATCCTCTCTGTTGACACGTTGTTTTAAAATTGCTAGTATAGGCTTGATATAAGGGATTTCTGTATGAAATCAGGTATTAGTATAGCATTATGAATGAGCTTCCGAAGAAAGATTATGAAGATCATGGCTGTAGGGCATGATTTATTTTGAAACGAGATGAGGTTAGAATGAAAAAGATGAAAGAAAACAGAGAGAAAATGTGTAGATCACGTTGGTTAAAGGTCGTTAGTTATATATTGGTAATGGTGATGACTGTTTCGCTGTTTGGGCAGGTTGCGGCGAATGGCGCATTTGACGGAACCGGCAAACAGGCAGGCACAGGTACGATCGCAGGGCTTAGTCAGGTAGAGGCAGCTTCGGATACTGCCATTGATTATAAAGCGGTTTTGAAAGAGACTTCTGCTGCGATCGAGAAAACATTAGAAATTTCATATGAACATGAATTGCCAATTCATTATGAAAAGAATAAAGAAGGTAAGTATGAAGAAGTAAAGAGAACGGTTAAATGGTGGGGACCGGCAATTGGATCTGTTGGTGGGGAATGGACTGTTATTGGCGAGTGCCGTTATGGTATGGAAAATGCACCATGGTATAGGGCATATTATAACAATATAACAGAACATATAAAGGCAATATATAACATAAATAAAGAAAAATACGCAGTAGGAGATTGGGATAATCAGTTTTTAAAACTGCATAAAAAAAGAAGTACTGAAAATTCTCGGATTATTCTCGCCCTCACTTCTATGGGGCTTGATGCATCTAATGTAGAGGGATATGATCTGACCGGTGCGCTGTCAGATATGACATATGTAAAAAAACAGGGAATCAATGGACCGATATTTGCATTGATCGCACTTGATTCAGGTAATTATGAGATCAAACCGCTTGTATCGGGAACAGCTAAGACACAGGTGACCAGAGAAAAACTGGTTACTTATATTCTGGATAATGAACTGAAGAATGGGGGCTTTTGTCTGTCAGGCACATCACCGGATCCGGATGTTACGGCGATGGCATTGCAGGCACTTGCTCCATACTACAAGGGAAATACAGCTGTCAGTGAACAGGTGCGCGGGCAGGTGACAGAAGCTGTAAACCGCGGAATCCGTGTGCTGTCAGAGATACAGAATGAAGATGGAACATATAGCAGCTGGGGATCGAAAAATGCAGAGAGTACAGCGCAGGTGCTGGTTGCTTTATCCAGTCTGGGGCTGGATGGAGATACGGATTCCCGTTTTATAAAAAATGGACATTCTGTACTGGATGGTTTAGAGCAGTTTTATCTGACGGGAAAGGGTGCATTTGAGCATGTAGCATCAGATGGCGGCAATCAGATGGCAACGGAACAGGCATTTTATGCGCTGGTATCCTATGACAGATATAAGAATAATAAAAATACGTTATACGATATGACGGATGCAGTGGATGCTCGGGTCATGGATCTTGCGGATTGTCAGGCGAAGATCTCCCAGACAACATACACATATGCAGGCAAGAAGATAATGCCTGCCATCACAGTCAGCATGACAGGGCTTGACGGAATATCCCAAAAGCTGACAGCAGGAACAGATTATACAGTGACATATAAGAATAATACAAAACCGGGAAAGGCGGTTGTCCAGATATCAGGAACAGGAATGTATAAGGGGACGGTATCGAAGACGGTATCCATTTATCCGGCAAAGGCATCTGTGAAATCGATCACAAATGCTAAAAAGGGTCTGACAGTAACATGGAAGAAGGTAACAGGAGCAGACAAGTATATCTTATACCGTAAGACCGGTTCCGGGGCATATAAGAAATACAAGACCGTTTCAGGGACAAAGACTTCTTATATAGACACCGGTGCAAAAAATGGTACGACATATTCCTATAAAGTGTGCGCTTATACTGCCGGTCTGCAGGGTAAAAATGCAAATATAAAAACTGCCTGCCGCGTAACTACAGTTACTGCAAAGGCATCAAAGGCAGGAAAAGGAAAGCTGTCTGTGTCATGGAAGAAGAACAGTAAGGCAAGCGGATACCAGATCAGGTACAGCCTGAAATCCTCATTTAGTGGAGCAAAGACAGTAACGGTCAGATCAGGAAAGACAACGACTAAAAAACTGACTGGTCTGAAACGAGGAAAACGGTATTATATAACAGTGCGGGCATATAAGATGGTGAAAGGTAAGAAATATTACAGCAGCTGGAGTAAGAAGATAAGATATGGCGTGGATTAAGAAACATCTGAAAAAGATAATAGGAATTCTGGTTGTACTGCTTATACTTGTCGGTGCATACTGGTATGGAGGAAATGCACCCGGTTCCAGAGGATTTGGAAGACCGGGAACGACTTCTGAAAATACAGAGAGTACGACGCAGGCAGCGGCTTCCGAGGAAGCTTCAGATACAGAAGCAGCTGACGCGGAAATATCGGATGATGAGGAATGGGATGATTCATCATCAGGGCAGGGATCAACAAGGAAAAATCATAGTAAAGATGATACAAAAAAAGCTGATAATGGATCAGAAAAGGATAAGAACGGAACTGTAACTCCAGATTATTCCAGCACAACGCAGGAGAATAAAAATGGAGATACGGATGTTTCGGAGAATCCGGGAACAGATCCATCACAGAGTACAGACAATAAGAATCCGTCAAATGGTGGTGGTTCATCGGAAAAAGACGGTTCAGGTACTGATAATAATGGTACGACGGAGAATCCGGATACAGAGGTGCCAACGACAGAGGATTCGGGAGCACAGTCACCGACTACCACGGAACAGCCGGCGGATGATACGGTTTATACCTGCACGATATCGATTAATTGCAGTAATATTTTATCGAACTGGGATATCTTTGATAAGACGAAGGCATCCTGTGTTCCTTCGGATGGCTGGATCCTTCGTGAGATGACGGTTGAATTTAAGAAAGGGCAGACAGTTTTCGATGTGTTAAAGAATGTGACCCGGACAAGGGCCATTCGGATGGAATATTCATTTACGGCATTGTATGGAAGTTATTATATAGAGGGAATCAACAATCTTTATGAGTTTGACTGTGGCGAGCTGTCAGGTTGGGAATACTGTGTAAATGGGAAGTTCCCTGCGTTTGGGTGCTCGAAATATGTTCTGAAAGATGGAGATAAGATAGAATGGAAGTACACCTGTGATCTGGGTGCGGATGTCGGAAATCCGTATTTTGAATAGAGATTACAGGAAGTAACAGATTCCGACGACAGGGATTTATAAGTTAGAGATTAACAAGACAGAACTTGATAAGACAGGAGAGATCAGTGGAAAAAGAAACTCGGGATGCATTTGCAGACTGTCATCCAATCGTTAATTTCATATATTTTGTCAGTGTGATCGCATTTGGAATGATGTCATTACATCCGGTGTGTCTGATAATTGCATTTATCGGAGCATTTGCGTATTCGGTCTGTCTGGGTGGAAGAAAAGCGGTTTTTCGGAATCTGCGATATATGATACCGGTCATAATTCTTACGGCACTGATCAATCCTGCATTCAGCCATCAGGGAGTTACGGTATTGTGGTATTTCCCGACAGGAAATGCATTGACACTGGAATCCATATTATATGGGCTTGCGGCAGCAGGGATGCTTGTGGCTGTACTCTGTTGGTTTGCTTCGCTTAATCGTGTGCTGACATCGGATAAGATGATCTATTTATTTGGAAGATTTGCACCGTACCTGTCTTTGGTCATATCCATGACATTGAAATTTTTCCCGGAGTTTGGAGCAAGAATCCGTCAGGTGTATCAGGCACAGAAATGCGCAGGATTTATGGTGGATGGCAGGTATTTTAAACGGATAAGGACAGGCATGCGGGTGATCTCATCTGCGGCAACCTGGGCACTTGAGCGGGCGGTTATTACAGGAGACAGTATGCGCAGCCGTGGATATGGAATCGGAAGACGTACGGCCTTTTCTCTGTTTCGGTTTCACAGGCGGGATGTGGTCTGTCTGGCAGGAATATTGATCTTCGCAGGTATGACATTGGCAGGGTTCTTATCGGGGCAGATGACGATGCAGTATTATCCGTATGTAGCTGCGGCGGCATGGAATACACGGTCGATAGTTGCATTTGGAAGTTATCTGTTCCTGGCGGTATGGCCGACCGGGATGCATATAGCAGAGCAGTTGATATGGAAGAAAAGACGTCAGGCGATGCGGTCAGAGAAAACCATGCAGATGGCAGCAGGCAAGTAACGGTTAGTGGAGAGAAAAATGAGTGTGTATCAGATTAATAATTTGACATTTGCATATCCTGATATCGTATCAGAGCGTGATGATGTATATCTTGCTCCCTGCTTAAATGATGTAAATATTACGATCGAACAGGGAGAATTCGTTGTGGTTGCAGGCGGCTCCGGAAGTGGAAAAACGACGCTGCTCAGACAGTTGAAGCCTGTATTGACACCGAGAGGAAAAAGAGAAGGAACGATTACATTTGTGGGGCAGGAGCTTTCTCAGATGAGTGAGAAAATGCAGACGCAGAAGATTGGATTTGTCATGCAGGATGTGGATGCCCAGCTGGTAACGGACAAGGTCTGGCATGAGCTTGCATTTGGATTGGAGAGTCTGGGACTTCCAACGGAGACGATACGAAAACGTGTTGCAGAGATGTGTTCTTTTTTTGGACTGAATTCAATCTTTCATAAAAAGGTAAATGAATTATCCGGTGGACAGAAACAGTTAGTGAACCTTGCATCTGTGCTTGCGCTGTCGCCTGATGTAGTGATTCTGGATGAACCGGCCAGCCAGCTGGATCCGATGGCGGCGCGTGATTTCTTCCAGTGCCTGGAACGGATCAACAGGGAGCTTGGAATAACGATCATTATTACGGAGCACAGACTGGAAGAACTGTGGGCAATGTGTGACCGTTTTATACTGCTTGATCATGGAACGGTCTTATATGATGGAACAATACAGGAAGGAGTGCAGACTCTGTATGAGACAGTACCATCCATAGAGCTTCCTGCGGCATGCAGAATCGCATTTGGCTTACAGGAAAAAGCGCAGGTTCCGGTGACGGTTACAGAAGGAAGAAACTGGCTTGCAGGATATGACCGGGAACATGAACAGACCGGCGAAGTGGCCACGCGGGCATATAAGGGCGAGCATAAGATCATAGAGATAAGGGAAGTATTCTTTCGATATGACCAGATGGCATATGATGTGCTGCATGGACTTAATCTGTCTGTCTATGAGGGCGAGATACTTGCAGTTAACGGCAGTAATGGATGCGGCAAATCGACCCTGCTTTCATTAATTGCAGGGGCAGATACACCTTACAGAGGACGGATTCGGATCGAAAAAGGGAAAAGGGTCGGACTGCTTCCGCAGGATCCGAAGCTGTTATTTACGGCATCTACCGTACGGGGAGAACTTGGAATTGAAAAAAATAGCAACAGTGTGTTGGCGCAGGATAAGACCGGACAGAGCAATAGATATCGGGTTGCGGAACTTTGTGGACTGATAAAGCTTCTTGAACGCCATCCATATGATCTGTCCGGTGGTGAACAGCAGCGGCTGGGACTGGCAAGAGTCCTGATCGGAATGCCGGATATTATATTGATGGATGAACCAACAAAAGGAATGGATGCGGAATTCAAGCAGACCTTTGCAGAGATTCTCGGGAAATTACAGATGCAGGGATGTACTATCGTGATCGTAAGTCATGATATCGAATTCTGTGCGCAGACGGCGGATCAGGTCTGCCTGATCTTTGATGGAGAGACAGCGGTTGTAAATGGTGTAACGGAATATTTTACAGGAAATGAATTCTATACTACGGCAGCGGCAAGGATTGCCAGAGACATTGTGGATCGTGCTGTTACGGTTGAAGATGTTCTTGCAGCATATGGGGAAAATGCAGATCAGTCAGGCACGGATGCAGGAGCTTCATGGAAAAAGGCAGATAAATTGGGAACAGATATAGAAGATTCTAAACAGACAGAAAAGGACACAGACAAGTATAAACAGTCCTGTGCGGAGGTTCGACAAATAGCAGATAAGCAGCATAAGAATATAGTGTCAGGCAAGGTTGCATTTGGCCGCCGGCTTAGTCTGGTGATAACGACACTTGTTATGGCGGTCTGCTTTATCATAACGATCCGCCAGTCCGATCTTACCCGGTTGATCGATGATGGCAGGGTGACATCGGAGGGGATGTTTTATGTAGGAATATATGTGGCGTTTATATTGGCGATCCTGCTTTTTATCTGGCTGTTATGTCCTTTGGCAAAGGCGCAGGATCAGGAGATCGAACGAAGAAAACGGTATCATATCAGCCGGAAGAATATGACAGTAACGGTCGTCTGCATTCTGGCAGCGGCAGCTACGATCTGGATGGGAAAAGCCGTGCTCTCAGACCGGAAGTATTATTTTATCTCGCTGCTGGTTTTGATCGAGATGATGATACCATTTGGAGTGGCGTTTGAAACAAGAAAAGTATCTGCAAGAGATCTGGTAACGGTGGCTGTGCTGTGTGCATTGGCGGCAGTTGGAAGAACGGCATTTTTTATGATACCGAATTTTAATCCGGTTATGGCGATCGTGATCTTAAGTGGTGTGGCGTTTGGTTGTGAGACAGGATTTATTACAGGAGCAGTCACGATGCTGGTATCAAATATGGTATTTGGTCAGGGACCATGGACGCCGTGGCAGATGTTTTCGATGGGACTGGTGGGTTTTGCCGCCGGGCTTGTCTTTAATAATTCAAAGATCCGGGGAGGACAATTGACGCGTCTCTCCCTTTGCGTATTTGGTGGATTTTGTTGTATTATAATATATGGTGGAATTATGAATCCGGCATCCGTGATCATGTGGCAGCCGGCTGTCAATATGCAGATGATCCTTGCTGCTTACGTGACCGGATTTCCGTTTGACGTCGTACAGGGATTTGCCACTGTGTTATTCCTCTGGATTATGGCGCACCCATTTCTGGAGAAATTAGATCGGATCAAGATAAAATATGGAGTATTGTGTGAGGTAAAAGAACATGCTTAGAAATTGCAGTTTGGATGAGATATCGGACGGCCGTCTGTACGAAGCAAATGATATGGTAAAAGCATATTGTGATGAATGTAAGGGCTGTCATGCCTGTTGTGAGGGGATGGGAAATTCGATCATTTTAGATCCTTTGGATATATACCGACTGACCGGTGAGACAGGGAAAAGTTTTGAAGCCCTGCTTGCCGATACAGTTGAACTGAATGTGGTGGATGGATTGATCCTTCCGAATATCAAGATGGTAAATGGGAAATGTTCATTTTTAAATGAAGCAGGAAGATGCAGTATCCATGCGGCACGTCCTGGCTTCTGCCGTTTGTTTCCTCTTGGGCGATATTATGAGGATGGCGGTTTCAAATATTTCCTCCAGATCCATGAGTGTGAGCGTGCGGGAAAAGTAAAGGTTAAGGTATCAAAGTGGGTTGATACACCGGATCTTCAGAAAAATACAGAATATATTAACCGCTGGCATGATTTTCTGAAAAATGTGCAGGGACGCTTACAAAATATACAGGCTTCTGTAGAAGATGAAAAGAAAGTGGATGAGAAGACCAGACAGATATGTATACTGATATTGAATCTGATGTATATTGCCAGATATGAGGAACAAAAAGATTTCTATGAGCAGTTTAAGGATCGGATCGCAAATTTGGAAAAACTGATAGAAAGTTTGGGGTAGGGACAGATGTCAGTGTCGGGGAAGGTGATAGAAAATGGCAAAACGGTCATATCAGAAAATAATCATGTATTTTGTAATACTTCTTGTTTTTGCTGCAGGGGTGATCCTTGTGTTTTGCACGAGAGAAGTAAAAGAAACTACGCAACAGGTCGATGATACCCTGAAAAGTAATCTGGATTACGCTGCAGTTTCCTGTGAAAATCTGTTGACGGATGCAGTCAATGTTTTAAATGTGAATTATTTTACTGTTCAATATATGCATGAAAAAAATCATGGAAATACTCTGTTGAAAGAATATTTTGTGGAACAGACAGAGTATCTGAAAGATAAGCTGGGACTGTCTTATCTTGGTATATACGGTTATATTGATGGAGAACTGATGTTGAGTGAACAGTGGACACCTCCTTCTGATTATCGGGTAGAAGATCGGGAATGGTATCAGGAGATTGCAGAGAATGGAACCGACCTGACACTGGCAACGCCATATATTGATATGAAAACCGGTAAACAGGTACTGACAATTGGAAGAACAATGAGTAACCGGACAGATGTGATCGGGGTAGATCTGAGTCTGGAGAGTCTTTCTGATATGCTGAAAAGTCTTCAATTTAGTATTGGGGATTTGTATATTGTTAATGCAGATGGGATCATTGAAGCAGATGCTGAGTATAAACTGGTTGGGAAAAGCTTGTCTGATTATTATGAAACCGGTGCAAATGCCCAGATATACAGGGATAATATAAATAAAGAGCTTATGCTGGGAAAAGAGACGGCTGTTTATAAGACAGATAATTCCTGGATATCAGTTAAGCCTATTATGGATAACTGGTATGTGGTGGCGATCGTTAATAAAGAAAGTATGAATCGTCTTATAGCAAAAAATGCAATACCGTCAGCAGTGATCCTTGCAGTTGTACTGGTTATATTTTTTATGCTTTATCTGAATCTGTTTGTTCGTGTACATCGGGGCAGAAATCAGGATGGATCGGGATGGATGGAGATATACAGATATACATCAGGTGCGGTTATAGAAGATGACAGGCGCTTGAAATATGTGGTATTTTGTACGTATTTGCTGCTTGTCTGTTTTTTTATCACAACTTTTCTTGGTTATGAAAAGGGTGCGGGGTTTGTTATTGTTACACTTTGTACAATCCCGGCCTGTGTATATGTGACGTTTTCTAAAAAAACGGTTATGAAGACACATGGTCTTTGCATGACCGGATGTCTCTTTATGATAGTTTCCATGTATGGATTGATGCCGGAAGGACAGAATCGTCTGACGGATATGTTCCTGACTGCTATGGTGATCATATCTTTATATCAGAAAATGGAGCTGAATATATTTATGCTGATCAGTACAGAGATATATTATCTGTATTCACTGTTGTCAGATCATATGCAGAATGTTTCGGGAGAGAAAGATATTAATGGCTGCATAACGGATATGACGATCATTCTGATCGGCAGTGCGATGTTGTTAATTGTAATCGCATGGAATAAACAGCTGCAACTTCGATTAAAACAGAATGCAGTAGAAGCTGAAGCTGCGGCAAACAGTGAGTCTGCATTTCTGGCAAATATATCACATGAGATACGGACACCTTTGAATGCAATTCTTGGCATGAATGAGCTGGTTTTACGGGAGAGTAAGCAGCCATATATCAAAGAATATGCGATGTATATCAAAAACTCAGGAAAAACACTGTTGACGATTATCAGTGATATTCTGGATCTGTCAAAGATTGAATCCGGGAAGGTGGATATCATAATAGAGAGATACAGCCTGAGCAGTCTGGTAGGAGACATTGAACGATCAATCCAGAAACGTGTCATGGAGAAAAATCTGACATTAAATGTGTATGTTGATCCTGAACTTCATGAGAATTTGCTTGGTGATGAAGTAAGAATTAAGCAGATTATTATGAATCTTCTGACAAATGCTGTGAAATACACAGAAAAAGGAAGTATTGATCTTCGGATAACAGGTACGGTTCATGAGAAGAATCAGGATCTTGTTATCGAAGTGGCAGATACCGGTATAGGAATGCATGCGGAGGATCTGGGAAAATTATTTACAAAGTTTGAACGATTTGATCTGAAGCGGAATCGTTCGGTTGAGGGAACCGGTCTTGGACTCCCGATCACGAAAAATCTGCTGGATGCCATGGGTGGAACGATAACAGTACAAAGTGTATATGGAGAAGGTTCTACATTTACGGCGGTGATCGCACAGGAAATCGCAAACGAGGAGCAGGTCGGTGATTACAGAGCAAAATATAAGAAACAGATTTTGAGTGAGACGAGTTATCACGAAACATTTCACGCAGAAAATGCCAGAATTCTTGTGGTCGATGATAATGAGGTGAATCTGAAGATTGTAGAAGGCCTTGCCAGAAATACCGGAATTCAGATAGATGCAACGACCAGTGCAAAACAGGGAATTAGCATGATCAGGAAACAGGAATATCAGTTATTGATGATCGATCATATGATGCCTGAGATGGACGGACTTATCATGCTCCAGAAGATAAGGGGCATGGATGGTGGAAGATATAAGCAAATACCTGCGATCGCTATTACCGCAAATGCATTTTCTGACGCGAAGCAGATGTATCTGGATGCCGGATTCAATGGATATCTGTCCAAGCCGATCAATCCGGAACGGTTTGAACGTATTCTGATGGAAAATCTTCCATCTGAATATATTACCGTATGTGATAAAACGGATACAGAAGATCAGAAATTGGATGCCCCTGCAACACGGATCGATATTCCGGGAATCGATGTAGAGAGCGGTCTGTCTTATATAGGCAATAGTGAGGAATTGTATATCAATCTTTTACAGACCTATTTGGAGGGAAGTGAAGAACGGATACAAAAGCTGGATGCCAGCAGAAAAAACAGAGATCTGCACACATATGAAATTGCGATCCATGGTCTGAAAGGGGTTTCGGCAAGTATAGGAGCAGATGATATGGCACAGGCTGCTGCGAGACTGGAGAATGCATGTCAGCATAAAGAAACTGCATGGACTGAGATTGATCGGGAACATGCGGATACAATATGCCGATACAGAGACCTTTTAAGGCAGATAAAAAAATGGCTTGCGAATATAGAATCAGATGGTACAATAGAACTGACAAAAGTCACAGATATAACAGAAGTGCTTACAATACTCGACAGAATGAAACAGGCAGTCTATGAATACCGGGAGGAGTCGGCATGTGTGGATTTGAAAAAACTATATCACATTAAAGTTCCGGCAATCCAGAAAGAATTGGAAGCCGGGTATTTCGGAATCTTGGACAGGCTGTATACATATATATCAGATTATGATATGGATAAGGCATATGATGTGATTGAAAAACTCGAGACAGATATTAGGAGGATGCTTTAGTGAAAAGGACAGTTTTGGTTATAGATGATGACAAGATGATATTGGATATGATACAGGGCGTTTTGACAGATAAGTTTGATGTGTCGGCGGTCAATGATGGACAGAAGGCATTTCGAGTATTAGAACGCGTACGTCCTGATATTATTCTTCTGGATCTGAAAATGCCGGGAATGGATGGATATGATGTTATATCCAGACTGAAAGTCAATCAGGAATACAAGAATATTCCGGTAATCTTTCTGACTGCGGTAACAGATGAATATTCTGAGACAAAATGTTTTGAAGCAGGAGCGGAAGATTATATCTGTAAGCCGTTTACGGCGAATGCACTTACAGCACGTATAGAGCGGGTACTAAATATACAGGATTGTGTATTATCATAAACAGGTGGAAAGTATATGGGAAAAGAAACAAAGACAAATGCGATGCGTATTCTGGATCGTATGAAGATTCCATACACATTGAACCAGTATCTATGTGAAGAATTTATAGATGGTGTCCATGTAGCAGATCTGCTTGGACAGAGTTATGACGAAAGTTTTAAGACGATTGTCACAGTTGGAAAGAGCCAGTCATATTATGTATTTGCACTTCCGATCGATAAGGAGATCGATCTGAAAAAAGCGGCCAAAGTAGTAGGAGAAAAGAATCTGGAGCTGCTTCCTGTGAAGGATATCAACAAGGTAACCGGTTATATCAGAGGCGGCTGTACACCGATCGGAATGAAGAAACAATACAAAACAGTTATTCACGAAAGCGCAAAGCTGCTTCCGCAAATGATCGTATCAGGTGGAAGACTGGGAGAGCAGATCTTGTTGAAACCGGATGACCTGCTTCGTGCGGTGAATGGAACATATGCGGATATTATAAAGGAGTAGGTTAGGGAGTTCTTATGATAAAGGTATCAGTAATCGTACCGGTATATAATGGAGAAAAGCATCTGGAACAGTGTCTGGACAGTATATGCAATCAGACATTACGGGAGATAGAGATCATATGTGTGGATGATGGTTCGACCGATTCATCATGGGAGATTCTGAATCGATATAAGGATCGGGATGATCGTATTCAGTTGTACAGGCAGCAGAATCTGTATGCAGGTGTTGCCAGAAATACAGGAAAATCTCATGCAACAGGAGAGTATCTGGTGTTCTGGGATTGTGATGATTTCTTTGAACTGGATGCATTGGAAAAATTGTATGATAAAGCGAAAGCTGTAGATGCAGATGTCTGTGTATGTGGTGGAAATCAATTTCTGGAATCAAAACAGAAGTTATATCCATGGCCGCCATATCTTTCAGTTAAAAATATACCGGAGACGGATACATTTAATCGATATACAAATCCGGATCATTATCTGAATTTTACAAATGCAGCGGCATGGAATAAGATATTTAAGCGGTCTTATATTGAACAGTTAAATCTGGATTTTCAACCGGTTCGTAATGGCAATGATGTATATTTCACGGTAAATGCGATTGGACTTGCGGATCGGATTACCATATTAAATGAAAAACTGGTTAATTACAGAGTAAATCAGTCGAGTGGACTTGTGTGTTCCATTTCGAAATCACCTCTGTCGCCGATCCGGGCATGGATAGATATCGCCGAGAATCTGGAAAAACATGATGGATTTGGAGAACGGAGTTTTGCTAATAAAGCAATTGGAAGCATGATCTATATGCTTCAGAATTTTCAGCAATGGGATGCTTTCAGACAGGCAGTTGAGGCTTTAAAGGAATATGGACTTGCCAAAATGCATATTCAGATACAGGAAGATGGATACTATTATAGTGCATGGAATGGAGAATGTGTCAGACATCTATATGAGGATACGCCGGAAGAATTTGCAGTATTTTTCGCATATTCCGTATATGTTCAGAAAGCGGAAGCATATGCAGAGAAGCGGGGCATGAGTCAGGAACTGTCGTTGCAGAAGAAAGAATATAAAGACCTGAACAAACAAAATCGTGCAAATGAAAAGAAAATTGCACGGGATGAGAAAAAGATTATAAGGCTTGAAGAAAAAAGAGATGTATTAAAAGAAAAAAACGCTGATCTCAAACGTCAGCTTACAGAACAAAAGAAAAAGAATGAGACTCTGAATAAGCGGCTGAAGGCAGCGGAACAGGAGAATCATAAGATAAGAGCGTCCTGGTCTTTCCGGGTCGGAAAAGTCCTTATGTGGCTTCCGGGTAAGATCAAGAGGTTATTTCGAAAGCGATAGAATGATCAAAAATCGCATTGCGATAGGAAAATTCTCATTTTAAGTAGAAAAATGTTGCATAATGTCGAAAAGTTGAGTATAGTATAAACAGATGCACGCAGATAAAAGTGTGCATCTGTTTAAATGAATACAAAAATTATAAAAGAAAATTGGGGGGAGAATCATGAATGCAATTCTGAAAGTTCACAATCAATTCGGTAAACAGGAATTGAATCTGATCCATGTTCTACATCAGGAGATGGTAGCATGATGGTCGCATTAGCCTTAGCAGTTGTTGTATTAGTCATAATAATCTGTATTCTTCTGGTAGCTTTTGCAGAGCAGAGAGTACAGTATGAGACCAGAATTTTAAACCTGCAGAAGGAACATAAACAGTTTTTAGAAGAGCTAAACCGCAGAATCGATGACATAAGGGCAGAGAATCTGTAGGGGTTCATCTGAGATCTTTTCTAAAAAAGAATCCAGTGATGAAAAACAAAAATATTTACATTTTCCATTGAAATGTTATACTAATGCTTGTATATTGTGCATTATTCATGGAGATATATATGTAATGCTGCATATGCTGATATTAGGAAACGAAATGGAGTATGACTGAAATGGAATTTGAAAATGATGTAAAAGCAGTCATTGCAGAAATGGCTGAGAAATTAAATAAGAATTATTCAGATCAAAAATTATTTGATCTGTCACTGGGAGAACGTCTTCCACAAAAAGACGAAATCATTGATTTTGTTGAAGAACTTCGGAAGGTAACATTTCCGGGATTTTTTGGCAGAGAGAATATGGCATATGCCAATAAGAAGTATTTTGCGGGACATAAGCTGTCATTGTTATATGATAAATTGTTCCGTCAGATCAAGGTAGCATTGAGTTATAAAAACAATGCCAATAGCTATCAGGAGATCACGGAAGAAGCACAGGAGAAAGCACTGGGCTTCATACGAAAGATTCCGGAGGTGCAGGCATTGCTATGCAAGGATGTGGAAGCAGAGTATAATGGAGATCCTGCGGCGAACAGCAGAGAAGAGATCATCTTTTCTTATCCGGGCTTATTTGCGATATTTGTATACCGATATGCACATGTGCTCTATCAGATGAAGGTGCCGTTTATTCCCAGAATCATGACGGAATATGCACATGGCGAAACAGGGATTGATATTAATCCGGGTGCAAATATTGGCGAATATTTCTTTATTGACCACGGAACAGGAATCGTTATCGGTGAAACAACCGATATTGGAAATAATGTAAAGATTTATCAGGGCGTTACCCTTGGTGCGTTGTCAACCAGAAAAGGCCAGCAGTTATCCGGCGTAAAACGTCATCCAACCATAGAAGACAATGTAGTCATCTATGCAAATACAACTATTCTTGGTGGCGAGACCGTTATCGGTGCAAATTCTGTTGTAGCGGGAAATACCTTCGTAACGAAGTCCATCCCTGCAAACACCAAGGTTGCCTCTACCATGCCGGAACTCGAAATCAAAACCTCAAACTAAACAGCCGTAACGTCTTTCATAACGATATAAAGTCTGCCTGTCTGGCTGCTATATAAACACATGACTCATTTCGTTTCTATTCGATACACTTAGCATTTTGTCAGCAGTCGCCCAAACTCACCCTTACGGGTTCAGACATGGGCTTTGTGTTGACGGCTAAAGTGTATCTCATCACGAAACTATATGAATGTCATTGTTTATTATATAGTAGCCAGACAGGCAGACTTTATATCTGTATCAGAGACAAAAACAGACGAACTATCTGCAACAGCCTGCTATATATTGACATTAGCGGGAATTTCGTAATGAGGTGCACAGTGCCAGTAAATACGGATGCCTGTTTGAGTCCGAAGGACGAGTTGGCACAGGAGTATTTACGAATCAGGCATGTGTAGCGAATAGAAATTGGAGCGAGTCAATTATAGTCAGGCTGTTGCAGATAGTTCGTTTGTTTTGTCCGGCTTATAAATACCGGAACATTTCTTTGGCGTCCTCTTTTTTGGTGGAGTCGGCGATCATCGTTACTTCCACTTTGACGGTTTTGTTTCCGAAGCCAATCTCGATAACGTCACCGACTTTCACATCAGTGGATGCCTTGGCAACCTTGTCGTTTATCATAACACGTCCGGCATCGCAGGCTTCATTTGCAATGGTTCTTCTTTTGATCAGTCGAGAAACCTTTAAATATTTGTCTAATCTCATTTGTATATCTCCTTTGTATTTTAAATGATAGTGTTCTTTATAGTTGTAAAAGAATTTTGTTGGAGGGCTTAAGCCATTCCATTTACTGTTTTGTATTTGAAGAGCATCTCGGCATGATTCTGTTCTTCAATCTGGATATCAGCAAGAAGCTTGCGGATCGCACTGTCGCCAAAGATGAATACATCGCTGTTATATTCAGATGATGCAAGTTTTTCGCTGGTGATACAGTCTGTTGCAAGAAAGGCATCATCTTTTTTGTCCTGAGATTGTCCGAGCTGACTGTAGGTAGCTTTTGGATCATAATCTTTACCATCGCTGTCATTACAGTTACAATTTGGCACTGTTCCGGTCAGAACCTGCTCCAGACTGTCATAGTGCTTCTGTTCATTTCCTTTCAGTGTTGTAAATAATTCCTGTAACACAGGATCCTTTGCCTGAGCGGCATATTTGCCGTATTTGTCGATACAGGCCTGTTCCAGTGTCTGTAGATCCTTGATCGCCTGTTTTTCCTTTTCTTTTAAAACCATACTTACTGCCTCCTGTTTATTTTATGGATAGATACATATAACAGGTACGCAGGGATAACCGGGTGGTACACTGTTTTTTTGTATCTGTCAGAAGTATTACCAGAAGACAACCGGTTTATTCCGGAAAATAATCATATCATACAGGAAAACAGCCGGATTATGCCAGGTATTAACCAGATGATTTCAGAAAACAGAAAAAGCAAAAGGGATGCTGATTTATATGATGCAGCATCCCTTAAGTACTTAATTCATTCTATAAAAACTAGTTAAGTGAATCCTTTAAAGCCTTACCAGCTTTGAATTTTGGAGACTTAGAAGCAGCGATTGTCATTGTTTCGCCTGTTCTTGGGTTTCTACCTTCTCTTGCTTCTCTTTCAGCAACTTCAAATGTACCGAAACCAACTAACTGAACCTTCTCACCCTTCTTTAATTCTTCAGCTACAACGTCTGTAAAAGCCTTTAAAGCCTTTTCAGCATCTTTCTTTGATAATTCTGTCTTTTCTGCCATAGCAGCAACTAATTCAGTCTTGTTCATCGAAAAAATCCTCCTAAAATACTCATAATATATTATCCTGGTGAGCTAAACCGGATAATTCCTGGCGTAGATCACGCCCCAACATGTATATTTATACCTAAAATGCCAGTATTTGTCAAGGTTAGAACGCCATTTTGCCTTGAAAAACCTTGATTTTTCGCCATTTCTCAAGGCAAATGACATAGAATTAGTTCTCCATCTGTTTTCCAAGAAAATTAGCAGCAATGATCGCGGTCTTTTGTTCTGTTTCACCGAAACGCATCTTATCATCCTTGCTCAATACAATGACTGCACCGATCGCATCGCCCTCACAGATAATTGTCTGAATTACCTGTCCTGCATATGCGGTATCGTCTGAAGTAATATTGACATACTGCGTGTCTCCGTGACGGGCAATAATATTTTCCCGGTCATTGATGACTTCTTCCAGATCCTTGTGGATCGCTTTGCCTACCAGTTCTTTTTTTGGTATTCCGGCGACAGCAATGATCTGATCACGATCGGCGACGCAGACCGGACAGCCAAGAATCTGTGAGATGGAATCTACATATTGTTGAGCAAAGGTTCCAAGTTCACCAAGCGGAGAATATTTCTTTATGATAACTTCGCCGTCTTTTCCGGTAAAGATCTCGAGGGGGTCGCCTTCCCGGATCCGAAGTACGCGGCGGATCTCTTTCGGAACAACAATCCTGCCCAGATCATCGATACGTCTGACAATTCCAGTGGGTCTCATATTTGTATTTTCCTCCAATGCCATATTTTGTAAGAATATCTTAACTGCTCCGCTAAGATATATTCTTTTTTGCTAAGTTTTAGCTTTGTAGTTAGTATGTGGCAAATGTGTGTATTTATGCATCGGTGAGAATACTTTGCACAGCAAAACTGTTATCAGGTGACAAACTGTAAATAATATAAAATTATTTTTTGTATTTGGTCAGTGTGGCCATTAACTGGTGTATATCCAGTGGCTTTGACAGGTGATCGTTTATACCGCTGACCAGATATTGTTTAATGTCTTTTGTAAAAGCATTTGCGGTCAGGTCATTATCTTCAGCAATCAGCAGGTGCATGCCTGCGCAGGAAATATCGGATAAATCTTTTTCTGTATGTGTGTCCACACTTGTTTTTTCAATGTATGGGAGCTCCAGCTCAATACGAAAAGTAGTTCCTTTTCCCGGTGCGGTCTGTACATTGATCGTTCCATTCATAAGGTCAACTAAATGTTTTACTATTGGCAGACCAAGACCGCTTCCGCGTGTCTGGTTAACACGAGTATCAACTTCCCGTTCAAACTTTTGATACATTTTCGGAATGAATTCCGGACTCATGCCGATACCGGTATCGCTGATAATTGAAATAAGTTTTATCTTACCGGGGTCTGATGCCGGAGCTTCAAATATTTCAAGAGTAACTTTTCCGCCTTCCGGAGTGTACTTCATTGCATTTGACAGAAGGTTCATATAAATCTGTTTCAGACGCAGACTGTCAACATAAAGCACTTCATAGGTGATGTCATGTTTAGTGCAGGAAGTATTATATTTGTGGGTATTGATCCGTCAGTGCTTACAGATTCAGTAGAACGAAAATGCTTTGACGAGGTCACAACGATCATTCAAAACCGCATTAATCTGGAACGGCATGATCTGTCCGCACAGGCTAAATCCGATTTCCTTGCAAGAATGTCACATGAGATCCGTACGCCAATGAATGGAATCATAGGAATGACAGAGATTGCATTACAGGAGAATCAGACGGAAGCACGAAGAATCGACTGCCTGAAGAAGATTGACAGTACATCGAATTATCTGCTTGGATTGTTAAATGACATTCTTGATATGTCGAAGATTGAGAGTGGCAAGATGAAGCTGGTTGTCGGACAGTGCAATCTGCGGCAGATGATTAATAATATCAGTGTACTGCTGGAAACGAAGATGACAGAGAAGAATATGCATTTTGTGCAGGAGATCACACTCGAGCATGACTGGGTTTCAGGTGATGAATTACGGTTGAAGCAGATACTGGTTAATCTGCTTAGTAATGCTGTTAAATATTCCAATGCAGGTGGACATGTAAGACTGGCAGTAACAGAACGAACGGTAGATGAAAAACATGCAGATTTTACATTTGAAGTTCAGGATGATGGTATAGGAATTGCAGAAGATAAACAGAAACTGATCTTTTTAAATTTTGAGCAGGTGGATGAGTCTGCAAATGCGAGAAGACAGGGATCGGGACTCGGACTTGCGATCTGCAGCAGACTTGTAAGGATGATGGATTCTGACATTGAACTTGAAAGCAATCCAAATAAGGGAAGCACATTCCGGTTCACGATACGGTTATCCATTCTTGAGAATACATCACCGGTCACTGCAAAAACGATTGAGAAGAAAGATTATACTGGAAAAAAAGTGCTGGTAGTTGAAGATAATGAGCTTAATATGGAGATCATAAGTACGATCCTTAAGGGATATGGAATAACAGTAGAATCTGCATGGAACGGAGAAGAAGCTGTCTCGCGTGTAAAGGAACAGGTACCCGGATATTATGATCTGATCTTAATGGATATCATGATGCCTGTGATGGATGGACTGGAGGCTACCCGGAAGATTCGGACGATCGAGAGGGCAGATTGCCGTACAGTTCCTATCGTTGCCATGAGTGCCAATGCATTTGATGAGGATGTGAGGGTGTCGCTTGAAAGTGGCATGAACGGGCATCTGTCAAAACCAATCAATATCAGCAAGCTGGAAGAGTTGTTTGTTGAGATTTGGGATTGAGAACAGGTTCTATCGCAGGTAAAAGCTTCATATATTGTTCTAACAGACTTAAGAAAGCTTCTGAAGGCTTTTGGCGGAAGGGTGGAACATGGAGAAAACACAGAATGCGAAGAATACTACAGGCGGTCATAAGCTGGTTATGGATGCAAGAAAAGAAGCCAGAATAACCGGGGTAGAGAAGGTCATCTCATTTGAACCGGATCTTGTATTTCTGATCACCGAAGCTGGCAAGATGAAAATAACCGGAAAAGATATGCATATGACAAATCTGGATATTGAGAAGGGGCTGCTTGATCTGACAGGGAAAGTTGACTGTGTCTGCTATATGACAGACAAAGATAATGGAACATTTTCACTTAAGAGGTTGTTCAAATAATGACTGGCATGTTGGAACAACAGTCAACAGCTTTCGTTGTATGTGTGCTATCCGGTATTGGTATAGGATTAATTATAGGATTCTTTAATGATTTTAAAAAAGTGATAAATATAAGAGAAGCATGGATTGGCTTTTTTGATATGCTTTTTTGGCTGGTATTATGTGCAGGAGTGGTTTGGACGACATTTACCTACAACAGCGGCGTAATACGTCTTTATATTTTTTTAGGTTTTTTTTCTGGAATTGGGCTGTATTTTTCTACTATAAATTGGGCTGTTTCCAGACTCTTAAACTATATATTGTATGGGATAAAAAAGGGGTTGAGAAAAGTGATTTTTGGGGCGAAAAAGCTTGTTGACATAATTTGTTCGAGAAGGTAAAATTATGTCAATGCATTTCGAAAGAACTGTTTTTTTAGGAGAACAGTGCATCGAAAAAAGAAGCCATACAAATAGGGGAATGGATCATGGGTAGAACAAATACCGGAAGAAAACAATCGAAGATATGTACAGCGATTATTATTGTTTCGCTTCTGCTGCTGGCGGTGATCGTGGTAGTGAAATCTATCTCGCTTCGTGAGCAGAAAGCAGAATTGAAGGTTCAGGCAGCAGAGATTTCAGAGCAGATCGAAGAAGCACAGGATGAACATAAGAAGCTGGAAGAAAAAGAAGAATACATGAAGACGAAAAAGTATGTTGAGGAAGTAGCCAGAAATCAGCTTGGTCTGGTATATCCTGACGAAATAGTGATTCGTCCGAAAGAATAAATACATATAAGAGCCGGAAAAATAAAAAAGAGTCAAAATAAAGCGATTGCTGTTTTCAGTATTCGCTTTTTTTTTACGCCTGATCTCCGTATAATGTCTGACACTTAAGACGAAAAGGGAGGACATGTATATGAAAGAAAAAAAAGTGAACCGGATATTGTTATATCTGATCGGATTCCTGTGTGGGCATTCTGCGATCGTTGGTCTGCATCCATTTCTGGTTCCAATGTTTGTTGCAGTTTATTATATGAGACAGAGTACATTCGGACTGTTTGCAGCAATGCTTTTTGGAGGGGCAGTGTTATATGGCGGACAAGGTTGGAATCCGGAGCTGGTATTTCAGATGGGACCATATGTGCTGGGAACGGCAGAAAATTCTGTGTCCTATTTTCTGATAAAGTACAGTCTGATCTTAGTGGCTGTTCTGGTTTGTATGAATCTGGAAGGAGAATTGTCACGCAGGCATTCGGGCAGATCTCATACATATCTGATGTTTGCCGGAATCTGTGGACTGCTGATATTTGGAGTATCATTTGTATGTGGTATGCATACCTTTGGTTTGCAGGATGCCGCACTTATGGCTTTTTTGGAAGCAGTGATATCGATCGGACTGATTCCTGTATTTCAGAAGGGAACACAGGTTTTATTGTTACAGACAAGAGAACGGGATAAATATAATGAAGAATTGCTTGGGGTTCTGGTTCTGACCGCTGTCTGTATGTGGGGAATGCCATATACGATCGGCAGGGTAGTGACATGGCTGTTGATGTGCAGCCTGTATGTATCATGGTATACACTTCACAGGTTTGGTGCAGGTTATGGAATGGCTGTTACGGGTGTATGTGGATTGATCGCGGCTGTTAAGAGCGGACGGCCGGAATTTGTCGGAGGTTTTTTTATATTTGCGATCTTTATCCTTGCAGGTCGGATCCTTTCAGACAAGAGAAAAATTGGAACAATGATAGCGGTGATCACAGCATGTATTTTGATCGGTCTTACTTATGATGGTTATTTTCTGACCCTTGAAGGAATCAAAAGTGCGGGAAGCGCATTGCTTCTTTTTGCAGCAACTCCAAAATGGCTGCTTACGGTGCGGGATGGCTGGATACGTTCGCAGTATAATCTTCAGACTGCAACAGAGATGAACCGTATCACAGCAGAGAAAATACGGGAATTATCCGGAGCGTTTAAACGGATCGAATATACACTTGCAGGGTGCGGACCAGCGGCGGCAAGGGTAGACCTGGGTGAGATCGGCGATATGATAGGAAGATTTTCTGATAATCTGGCAACCGCTGAACCGGTTCCATTGAATCGGGAAGAACAGCTTCGTGCAAGTTTTATGGAGCAGGGAGTCATTATGACTCATCTATCGTCCATGAAGAATGAAATGAATCATATCCAGTATTATATAACGGCGAGAACGAAGAATAAGAAGATCATGCTGTCGAAGGATGCGGCAGAGATTATGTCTGAAATATTTGACAAACAGATCCGTGTGTCGGAGGATACGCCTGCAATCATATCAGAAAATGACCGAGTGATCGTATTTGAGGAATGTGCGAAATACCGCTGTACCTATTTTGTCCGCAGGATCAAGAAATACGGCTCGAATGTATCGGGAGATAATTTCTCGGTGAAGGAGCATGAGGATGGCAGACTCGTTATGATGATCTCGGATGGAATGGGAAGCGGAAGTCTTGCATCCTGCGAGAGTACCCTGATGATCGATACGATGGAGGAATTGTTGGATGCTGGATTTGACCCGTCTTATGGAATCACATTTTCAAATGACTGTATGTCGGAAAAGAACAGTGGAAGATGCTTTACGACATTTGATATGGGAATCATCGATCTTTATAGTGGAGAACTGACACAGTATAAGCAGGGAGCGGCACCGACATATATTATTCATGAGGATGAAACAGAGGTCTTACGGGGAGCATCTCTGCCAATAGGTGTTCTTGCATCTGCGGAATGTGATGTGATCCATCAGGAATTACAGCCGGAAGACCGGGTGGTGATGGTGAGTGATGGAGCTTTGGGCGATGAAGACGAGATGCAGGAGATCCTTTCTGATCTGAAAACGGATGACTGTAAGGAGACGCTTGATCATATTATCTCGCAGGTGCTCCTTCGTTGTGAAGGCAGACTCGAGGATGATGTGACGGTTATCGTAGCAAAACTGGAAATGGCATAAACTTTCCTGTTTGTTACTTGAAATTTACAGTTGGCTTGTATTAATATATCGAATATAAGTAACGGATAAAAGGCAGAGTAATAAGTGATTTCAGGGAATACATTAGAAGAACGCGTATATCAATTTATAAAAGAACAAAATTTGTTGGAACGGGGAGATATCTGTATCGTTGGGGTGTCCGGTGGAGCGGATTCCATTTGCCTGCTGACGGTTCTTGCAGAGCTTCAGGAGAAAATGGGACTCAAGCTGTATGCCGTCCATGTAAATCATATGATCCGCGGAACGGAGGCGGATGCAGATGAAACATATGTGGCAGCGTATTGTAAGAAACTTGGAATTCCATGTGACTGTTATCATATCGATGTGCCACAGCTTGCAAAGAAACAGAAGCTGACGGAAGAAGAGGCGGGAAGAAATGCGCGCTACGATGCGTTTGCCCGGACAGCGGACAAGTATGGCATCATTGATTATAAGGTGGCGGTAGCGCATAACAGAAACGATGTGGCAGAGACGGTGCTGCTTAATATGGTAAGGGGAACAGGTGTCGCCGGAATGGCGGGAATACCGGTAAAGAGAGACCGGATCGTGCGCCCGTTACTTTCATGTGCCAGACAGGAGATCGAGGTATATCTGGAGCAGAAGAAGATACATTATTGTACAGATTCTACGAATCTGGAAAATGACTATGCCAGAAATAAGATCCGCAATCAGGTACTTCCGGCACTTACTGATGTAAACACACAGGCGGCAGCACATATCAGCCAGGCGGCTTCTTATGCGGCTATGTATGATGCCTATGTGACGAAGCAGGTGGAATATTTTCTGGATGAACATTTGAAGATACGGAGGCGGACCGGAAAAACAGATGCATATGTATTGGAGATCGGAAAGCTGCGTGAACAGGATGAACTGATCGAGGATCTTGCGATCTTGGAGCTGATCGGCAGAGTCAGCGGCGGAAGAAAGGATATCGGTCAGAACCATGTAAAAGAAGTGAAAAAGCTGTATAGGTCATCTGCGGGAAGCAGGATCATGCTTCCACATGGGGGAACAGCATATCGAAATTACGGATATCTGTGTTTTGAGACAGAGGCAGGAAAAGAGAGCAATGCCACTTGGCAGGAGACAGTTGTAGAAGGAACAGGTGAATATATCCTGCCCGGAATGGGAAGGATGAAGATTGAAATATTTGAGAAAACTGTTCATTTAGATTTAACAAAAAAAGAGTATACGAAGTTTGCAGATTATGATAGAATACAGAATGGCATTGCTATCAGGAAATATATGGAAAATGACTATATGGTGATCACATCAGATGGCTTAACGAAGAAGATAAACCGGTTATTTTCATCCTGTAAGATACCAGTAGCAGAGCGTTCGCAGATACCGCTTGTAGCTTCCGGTCATGATATCATCTGGGCAGTAGGTGTCCGGTTGAGCGAGAAGTACAAGGTACAGCCTGATACAAAAAGAGTAATATGTTTAGAATATATACCAGAAGGAGAAAATGAAGATGAAAGAGCAGATCAAAGTCATGATATCTGAAGCTGAAGTAGAGAGCCGTATCGCGGAGATGGCAGCAGCTATTGATAAAGCATATGCAGGAAAAACCGTTCATCTGATCGGAATATTAAAAGGAAGCGTATTCTTCATGTGCGAACTTGCGAAGAAGATCACCCTTCCTGTAACCATGGATTTTATGTCAGTCAGCAGCTATGGAGATGATACGAAGTCATCAGGAATCGTGAAGTTGAATAAGGATCTGGATGAATCCATAGAGGGAAAAGATGTGATCATCGTTGAAGATATTCTGGATTCTGGAAGAACCCTGTCCTATCTGATCAAGTTATTAAATAACAGAAAGCCTGCAAGCATGAATATAATAACTCTGCTTGATAAGCCGGAGAGACGAGTGATCCCGGTTGAGTTATATATGACAGGATTTACGATCCCGGATCGTTTCGTAGTAGGTTATGGACTTGACTGTGCGCAGAAGTACAGAAATCTTCCATATATCGGAGTAATTGAACAGTAGATATCAGACTGTTTATTTAAAAAGACAGACAAAATTAAGGAGTAGACAATGAATAAGAAGAGAGCAAGAAATGCTGTTGTCATCTATGCGATCATCCTTGTTGTCGGATTCCTGCTGATCAACAAATGGCTGGGTGGAAGCAGCAATGTCACAACCAATTACAGCTATACGGAATTTTCAGCAGATCTGAATGCAGGGAATATCGCTGCAGTAGATATTACACAGAATACAAATGTGCCGACAGCAACTGTAGATGTGGAGTTTGTTTCCGGCAAAAAGCTTACTTTCTATGCGGCAGATGTTAATGAGATCATCAAGATCTACAATGATTATGAAGCGGCAGTAGATAAGAAGAATGCGACGGCTTCCGCAGAGGATCAGGTAAAACTGGCAAAATATAATCTGTATGATGTGCAGAAGGAAAGTATGCTTGGCATGTGGGTTCCATATCTGATCATTATGATCGTTATGGTCATTATCATGACTTTTATGATTGGACGCATCCAGGGTGGCGGTTCCGGCGGACAGATGATGAACTTTGGAAAAAGTCGTGCAAAGAAGAATGAAGATATCGGCAAAAAGGTCACATTTAAGGATGTAGCAGGACTGGATGAGGAGAAGGAAGATCTGGAGGAGATTGTAAGTTTCCTTAAGAACCCGGGAAAATTTGTAAAGGTTGGAGCAAGAATTCCCAAGGGTGTTCTGTTAGTAGGCCCTCCGGGAACCGGTAAGACATTGATGGCAAAAGCGGTTGCCGGTGAAGCCGGTGTACCGTTCTTCAGTATTTCGGGATCTGATTTTGTAGAGATGTTCGTCGGTGTCGGTGCTTCCCGTGTAAGAGATCTGTTTGATGAAGCAAAGAAGAATGCTCCATGTATTATCTTCATTGATGAGATTGATGCTGTTGCAAGACAGCGTGGTACCGGACTTGGCGGTGGACATGATGAGAGAGAACAGACCTTGAATCAGCTGCTTGTTGAGATGGATGGTTTTGGTGTAAATGAAGGAATTATTGTTCTTGCAGCGACCAACCGTGTGGATATTCTTGACCATGCGATCTTAAGACCGGGCCGTTTTGACCGTAAGGTATTCGTAAACCGTCCGGATGTCAAGGGAAGAGAAGAGATTCTGAAGGTTCATACAAAGAATAAGCCACTTGCAGAAGATGTAAATCTGAATGATATTGCAAGAACAACTGCAGGTTTTGCAGGTGCTGATCTGGAGAACCTGATGAATGAAGCTGCCATTTGTGCAGCAAAGGATAACCGTGCTTATATCGTAAAGGAAGATGTAGATAAATCATTTATCAAAGTAGGAATCGGTGGAGAGAAGAAGAGCCGTCTGGTACCGGAGAGTGAGCGCAGAATCACTGCTTATCATGAATCAGGACATGCCATCCTGTTCCATCTGCTTCCTCATGTGGGACCGGTCTATACCGTATCGATCATTCCGACCGGAACCGGTGCGGGTGGATATACGATGCCACTTCCTGAAAATGATAATGTATTCATGACAAGGGAAAAGATGTTAGAGGATATCAAGGTAAGTCTTGGCGGACGTATTGCAGAAGAACTGATCCTTGAGGATATTACAACAGGTGCTTCACAGGATATTAAACAGGCAAGCCAGTATGCCAGAGCAATGGTTACCAAGTATGGTATGTCTGAGAAGCTTGGCCTGATCAATTATGAGAGTGATGATCAGGAAGAAGTATTCCTTGGACGTGACCTTGGTCATGCAAAGAATTACAGTGAGAAGGTTGCCGGAACGATTGATAAGGAAGTGAAGCGTATCATCGATGAGTGTTACGCAGATGCCAGAGCGATCCTTGAAGCACATGAAGATGTTCTCCATAAGTGTGCTGCACTTCTTCTTGAAAAAGAGAGAATCGACCGGGCTGAGTTTGAAGCATTATTTGATGATGTTCCAAATGCAAACTCTACTGCTAACACAGAACCTTCAACAATATAGACAATAGTAACACGGACAAAATGATAGAAAACCTATAAAAATTTGTACATGTTGCACAAAAACGGCGTTTTTTGAATAATTTCAAAAAACGCCGCTCTCTGTTTTGCACAATAAAATTTTTAAAATAAAAAAATGTTTGGGCAGACTTTTAGAAGCATTTGTATATAATAATACTTGTAACCCCCCAATACATTATATAGTTTTGGCTACACCCCATAAGTAACAAAATACCTTCTCCAAAAGAGGCAGTCGTACGTTGACTGTCTCTTTTATTTTTTTAGGTGAAAGGACAACCCTTTTATGCCGACCGTCCGAAAAAAAGCCCCGCAGCATCTTCCACCGCTCCCCGGGGTCTGCCCCTGTTATAAGATACCATTGCGAGGCTTTCGTTACGAACTGCACATTGTCAGTAAATACGGGTGCTTGTTTGAGCCGAAGGCGAGTTAGCACAGGAGTATTTACGAATCAGACATGTGCAGTGAGTAGAAAACACAGCAAGGTATCTTATAACAGGGGCAGACCCCGGGGAGCCGTGGAAGATGCTGTGGGGCTTAGTTTTTGCTATTGGTTGTCGGCATAAAAAGGTTGTCTATTTACTGAAAAAGTATTAGAATGAAAAGGCATAAACGAAAGGGAGAGTTTTGAATGTCCGACAAATACACGAACGCAGAAAGAATTCATGATTATATATATGATCTGAAGCCGGTTATCAATGTAGGGGGATTGTTTTCCGATGGTTCTGAATACTACAGAATACCACAGGAACCTGGTGTCGATGACCAGGTGAAGGTTAGATTTCGAACATGTGCAGATAATGCCGATGAAGTTTATTTGATCTACAATGGCGAGAAACTCGTCATGTCTGTTGAAGAATCCGATGATTTATTTGATTACTATACGGCGGTGATCCCTGCCGGAGAGAAATATATATCCTATTATTTTGAGATCCATTCAGGTTGTGTGACCTGTTATTATAACAGGATCGGTGTACAGAAGAATGTGAATCCGGATTATAACTTTGAGATCTGTCCGGGATTTGATGTGCCGGATTGGGCAAAGGGAGCTGTCTTTTATCAGATATATGTGGATCGTTTCTGTAATGGTGATCCATCGAATGATGTACTGGACAATGAATATTGCTATATCGACAATCCTACAAAACAGGTAAAAGACTGGTATGAATATCCCGCGAATATGGATGTCGGCCGTTTCTATGGAGGAGATCTTCAGGGTGTTAAGGATAAGTTAGATTACCTGCAGGATCTGGGCGTAGATGTTATCTATTTTAATCCGTTATTTGTATCACCATCCAACCACAAATACGATATTCAGGATTATGATTATATTGATCCGCATTTTGGAAAGATCGTTGTGGACGAGGGCGAATGCCTGCCGGATGGGGTAAAAGAGAATAAAAGAGCAACAAAATATATCAGTCGTGTAACCGACAAACGGAATCTGGAAGCCAGCAATCAGTTCTTTGCAGAGCTGGTGGAAGAGATTCACAGTCGTGGTATGCGTGTTATCTTGGATGGTGTATTTAACCATTGCGGTTCCTTTAATAAATGGATGGACCGTGAGTGTATCTATGAGAATCAGGAAGGCTATGAGAAGGGGGCATTTGTATCCTGGAGCAGTCCGTATAAGTCATTCTTCAAGTTTTATAATGAAGAGGTGTGGCCGTATAATACCACCTATGATGGATGGTGGGGACATGACACACTTCCGAAGTTGAACTATGAAGATTCCCCAAAGCTGGTGGAATATATTATGAATATAGCAAAGAAATGGGTTTCCCCGCCATATAATGTAGATGGCTGGCGATTGGATGTTGCAGCTGACCTTGGACATTCGGAGGAATATAATCATAAGTTCTGGAAAATGTTCCGTGATGCAGTCAAAGGAGCAAATCCGAATGCGATCATTTTGGCAGAGCATTATGGAGATCCGAAGCAATGGTTAAAGGGGGATCAGTGGGATACCGTTATGAACTATGATGCATTTATGGAGCCGATATCCTGGTTTCTGACCGGCGTTGAGAAGCATAGTGATGAGTTCCGTGGCGATCTGTTAGGTAACCCGGATACATTTATGGGAGCCATGAATTATCATATGGCGAGATTCCAGCGACCATCCCTTGAGATCGCGATGAATGAATTGTCAAATCACGATCATTCCAGATTCTTAACCCGTACAAACCGGAGGGTTGGACGTACCCATACGATGGGACCGGAGGCGGCAAATGAGGGTATCGATAAGGGTATATTCCGTCAGGGCGTTGTATTCCAGATGACCTGGCCGGGAGCTCCGACGATCTATTATGGAGACGAAGCAGGACTTTGTGGCTGGACCGATCCGGATGACCGCAGAACTTATCCATGGGGTAGAGAAGATATGGAACTGATCCAGTTCCATAAAGACATGATCCGTATCCATAAAAACTATGAGGCTCTGATCCGTGGCTCGGTTATGTTCTTGCATGGAGCACATAAGATCATTGCTTATGGACGGTTCACAGATACGGAGCAGCTGGTTGTGATTCTGAATACGAATTATGAAGACATCGATGTGAAGCTGCATGTCAGACGAATCGGTGTTAAGAATCATGAGATCATGCGCAGAGTGATGCTTACAAACGAGGAAGGCTACAGTCTGGAAGCCTGTGACTATAAGGTAGAACATAATATGCTTTATATGAAAGTACCGAAGATGTCGGCTATGGTTCTTGCAAACGTGGGAAGGGATATTTAAAGAGGAAACTAAAGCCTTGAAAAGTGATTTTGAGAGAAAAAGATTCATACAACGATTTGTGATCCTGTCTGTAATATTGCTGGCAGTGGTTGGAATCGGTATACGGTTTCTGTTCGGTGGCGATGAAAAGAGAATTGCGGTTATCCTGCTGGTATTAGCAGTTGGGCTTGTAATTTTGTTTTTCGTCAGTTATCGGGAGATTGACCATACTTATCGGGAGGTTGAGCATGTGTCGGATGAGATGCTTCGTGTAGTTCAGGGAGAAGATGAGCTGCCGGAAGAAGAATACATGCAGGGTACGATCGGAATCTTATATACGAACTTTTATAAGATGGTGACATTTTTAAAAGAAAGCAAAGAGCGGGAAATGTCAGAGAAAGTATTCTTACGGGATATCATGTCAGATATCTCTCATCAGCTTAAGACACCGCTGGCATCCTTAAATGTATTCATCGATCTGCTGTTAGATGATTCTTTTACAGATGAAGAAAAACGGATGCAGGTGCTTAACGAATCAAAAAATCAGCTTACCAGAATGGAATGGATGGTATTATCTCTTTTAAAGCTTGCCCGGATCGAGGCGGGAGCAATCCAGTTTGACAGAAAAGAATGTGATCTGAAGCTGTTATTATTACAGGCAAGAGACAGCGTAACCTATCTGACGGAGAGCAGGGAACAGGATATCCGTGTGATCTGCGAGGATAGCAGGAAGCTGGTCTGTGACGGTGACTGGCTCGTAGAGGCAATCATCAACCTTTTAAAGAATGCATCCGATTACTCACCGGAGAAGACAGAGATCACGGTTGAGGTAGAACACAATCCGGTCTTTACCAGAATCTATGTCAAGGATCATGGAATGGGAATCGCAGAGAAAGATCTCGGAAATATATTTAAACGATTCTACCGTGTACACCATGATGTGAATCCGAACAGTGTCGGAATCGGCTTATCCCTTACAAAATCTATCGTAGAGGGAATGGGCGGCAAGATTACGGTGCGGAGTGAAGAAGGAGCATATACCTGGTTTATTATTACATTTGTACATGTAGATTAAGCTGATTCTAAAAAATTATAATTAAAAAAGGGGGGGTAGTATGAAACGCATACAAAAGAAAAGCGTAATACTTACAAGTCTTATATTCACCATTATTTTATTATTAAACTTAATACCATTTTCTGCCAATGCAGAAGAACAAAGAGGGAAACCGCAGGCACTTTCATGGCTCAAAGAAATGGGTGAAGAAAGTGGGGAATGGAAAAATGCAGGACTTCCGAATTTCACCTGTAATGCAATGGCAATATTGCGTGAAGAAAAAAATGAAACAGACAGTACGTTTTTAACAAAATGGGAGCAGGAACAGACAGTGCTTAACGTAGATGAACTGGCACATCTTGCATGGGCAAGGGGAAGTCAAAGCTATCTGGATACAGTCTGGGAGTGGCAGAATGAGGATGGCGGATTTGGTCTTACAGAATCCTATACGAGCGATGTGTATGATACTATGCTGGTATTGCTGGCACAAGAAGCAGTATGGGAAAAAGACGGACTGGAAGAAATCACAGATAGTACGGAACAGAAATATCATTCAGATAAGATGACGAAGGCTGTTAATTATCTGATTGGACAGCAGAAAGCGGACGGAGGTTTTGGTTATACAAAATTTGACATATCCGTACCGGAATTATCTGCACAGGTTGGTATCGTTTTGTTATTGGCGAATGTTGACAATGCTTCTGTGTACGAAAAGTTGGACAGCTACTGTCAGAATGTTTTTACCGCAGATTTTTCTGAAGAGACATTTTCGGAACAGGCAAAACTGGCAGGTTATCTGTACAAAAGGGAATTAATAAATGATACCGATGATGTGGAAAAGAAGTTAAATGCTGTACAGGCAGAGGATGGCAGTGTATATGGAAGTGTAAAGGATACCATACAATATACCATTAACCAAGAGATGAAGGCTGTTATTCGTTACACTTTACTGGAAGATGGGGAGATCATAAAGACAGAAGAAAAAGAATGTCTTTTTATCCCGAAACAGGAAGAACAGAAGACGGACGCTGTTATGGATATTGTTGCGACCGAAGGCAGGACATATGTACTCCGTACTGAAGTGCTGTCTAAGGAAGATGCGGGAATAGAGAATATATGGAAAAGTACTGAGTTTAATTTTACGGTGCATAAAAAGGAAAAACCTGAACTGAAATTGACATGTACAGTTAAAGACGGTGAAGATTATGGTATAGAGCTTGACTGGAATGACATAACAAATGATGACGAAAGATATGGTTACAGGGTATTTAGAAAGCAGGGAGACGGTGTTTGGGAGACACGCTCTACATGGAACGGAAATGAAAAGGTAAGGGTACTTAATATATATCCTCGTTTAACGGCGGAAAATTATCTTGTCGACTGGATGGAAACGACTGTAAGCGGAACAGGTGAGCCGGCAGGAAAAGGCTTATTTGATATAGATACTGTTTATATAGATGATTATAATGCCGGGCCTGAAGAATATCTGTTTGATGAGGACGGAAATTATAAATATGATGTTCTGATGTTTGGTTCAAGTGATTACAACGGACCTATAGGATCACCAAAAGATTTAAATGAAAAGTCATATATAGCAACTAAGAAATTTATAGATTCAGGCAGAGGTGCTTTGTTTGGACATGATACGCTCTGGTACAAGCCTTATTTTTTAAAATTTTCAGATATGCTTGGAATGAAAATGGGAGGGGCTTCATCAGGATTTTCAAGTAAAGTAAAAGTAGTAAAACAAGGGTTCCTTACAGGCTATCCGTGGAATCTGTCAGGTACACTTGATATTCCATGGACAACATACACAGGGACAATGTTCGGGCGGCAGTCTGGGATCGACTGTATGGATGGAACTGGAGACGAATGGGAACTGTACGGATTCAGCTACCGGGGTGACATCATGTGCCTATTTATTTACAAATAATCAGCTTGCGATGATACAGACAGGACACAGTAATGGACTTGCTACAGATGATGAGCGTAAGGTACTGGCAAATACACTTTTTTATTTAAAACAGTTTACATACAGTACAGGTTCAGCTGATAAATCATTTTACGATCTGGACGCGCCGGTTGTTGATGATCTGGAAATTTCGGATAACGGTATTGCAACTATATATGGCGAGGACAGGGGGACAACATATCAGTATTACGTTGAAGGAATAGCGGCAAGTTCTGAAACGGAGAACATACAGTCAAATATAGTGACGGCAACAGCTCTTTCAGGATTAAAGGGCTATATAGTGGAGGTAAGCGATAAGGAGTATATAGAGGATATTGCAGAGTATGATGAGAAAGGAAATCTTATATCTGACATAGTTCCGGCTAATCAGGATAAGGCAACTGTGAATCTTGGAGAATGTACCCCGGGAACTACTGTATATATTCATATACGTCCTGTTGATAATGCGGGAAATATCGGGGAAGAATTTGTTCAAGAGATAGAAATACCTGATAATGAATCGTATTTTGATCTTCCATATGCATTATTTGCAAGTGAGAAAGAAGTACAATTATTCTGTTGTCAGGCAGATGTAAAAGGTATTGTGTATGGAAATGAAACATTCAGATTCCAGGGAAGTACCTTAAATCTTCTCGGTACGGCATATTCTGCGGGAAAATTGCAGATAGCGGGAGGAGATCTTCATATAGCAGAGAAAATCGAGAATGCTTCGCAGATAGAACTTCCGAATTATATGACAGACATATTGGACAATATGAAACAGAATACGGGAATTGAAGAAATCGCAGAGTACAATATGGCAAATGTAACCAATCCTACTATATGTAAAACGACTACGAGAGCATGGTGCAATAGGGTTAATATATTCGCAGATTTAGTTTCGAACGGAGATATATCTTTTAATGCAAATGTTATGACTCTTGGATATAAAGATCCTGTAGTAATAGCTTCCGAAAATGGTGACATAACTATACAGGCGACAAACGTAAATGGAAACGGATTGATATATGCTCCAAATGGTACTGTTACAATAAATGTGTGTGATTTTGACTATAAAGGAAGCATAATTGCAAAGAAAATCAATATACAGGCAACTTATTACCAACATAAAATTGAGGATAAATAAATGATAGAAAAAATTAAAACTTATAAATATGGATATAAATGCATAGCAATGCTGCTTGTATTTGCGTTAAGTCTGAACATGCTTGCCGGCTGTGGAAAAAGCGGCAGTGTAAATAATACGGTGCAGGATGAATATAAAACGGAGAATACTGCGCCTGAAAAAGATACAGAGAAAGAGTCGGTGGATAGTCAGGAGAATACTATGCCTGCCTCAGAACTTCTTGGCACAGAACTTGATACGCTGGAAGAACAGGTAAAAAGTGGAAATGTGGAAGAGACAGCCACACATCTGTATGCTGTCGAAGAAGCCTTTGGGCAGATGGCAGAAGAAGCTGAAGAAATAATCAAAAGCAGTGATGAATTAAGTAACCTGTCAGATGAAGCACAGTCTCTTCTGGAGAAAAGAAAAGGGGAATTTCAGGCAGAACTGTCGGAGAGGAAGAAAAAGGCAGAGGATATAGAGAAAGCCCTGAAGGAGAACATATCATCAGGAGATGCCACTGAGGTATTGGGGCTCATAGAAGAAGCGAGAGAGCTGCTTAGAGCTGATGAAGATGTACATACATATGGATCAGAGATTTCGGATAAGCCGGAAGTATACAGGGCGGTTGAAGCGGGGCTTTATAATGCGGAAAAAAGTGATGTGGAGAATTTCACAGCAAAAGACTACACTTCGGAGATTTCAGATGAGAAGCTTATTTCCTGTACAGGGATTATGGAACTTACCGAAGAAATGAAGAAGCTTGCCGGTGAGCTTGATACGCCGCTTAATATATATAATTACATAAAGAACAACATAGATTATGAATATTACTACGGTAGCAGGAAAGGTGCTGCAGGAACATTTGAGTCAAAGGGCGGAAATGATGTAGACCAGGCAGGGCTTCTTATTGCTATGCTTCGATATAAGGGATATCCTTCAATGTATGTAGAGGGCAATATACTTCTTGAGCCTGAAAAAGCCATGACACTTACGGGAACTGATACAGCAGAGCGTGCGGCGGCTGTACTTGCATCAAATGGGGTGCCTGTAACAAGGCTTACATCCGAAGGAAAAACCGTATATCTAAAAATAGAGCATGTATGGGTGAGAACCCTTGTACCTTACGGCAACTACCGGGGAGCGGGAGATGCAGATGGAGAGAGCGTATGGATAGACCTTGATACGGGAATTAAGGAATATGAGAGTGTACATAGTGTATATGATACGGTGTCAGGAGATACAGATGAAATTGCGGCAAAGCTTGATGAGGCTGTATCGTCGGGAGCTGTAGAGACATTCGAAAATGTTTACAATGATATTTATGCGGAATGTGAAGATTCATTGTCCGAAATGGATTTAAATAGTGTCTATTTCAGAAAACGTATAATAAAACAGAGAGATGAAGTGTATCTTCCACTTTCTCTGCAGTATGAGGTAGATAGTGAAGAGGGAACATTTGCGGAATTACCTGACCGATTAAGGGATCAGGTGACATTTGAAGTGGATGGCTGTACTCTTGGAAGTTTCAATGCGGATGAGCTTTCGGGCAAGCATATACTTCTCTCTTATGAGGCTGCAACTGATGCTGATGAAGAGATCCTTTCGGGATATGGGGATATATTTACAACTCCATCGTATGCAGTGCGTATGACACCTGTACTTTATGTGGATGGGGAGGCTGTAAGTGATAAGGAAGAGGAGCTTTTATACAGCCCTCTTGGAACGGACAGCAGTTTCAGCATAGTGTTCCATACAAATGAAGGAAACAACAGAATAACGAATACAATTACAGCAGGTTCGATGTATGCGGTAACCATTGATGTACAGAGCATAAGTGATGCGGATATGGAAAGTCTTTATGATGAGATAATCACTCTTAAGGACAGTGTGTCAGAGAAAAATGTCTATAGCCCTGAATATATGGGAAGATATCTTGAGATGACGGGCAAACTGTATTTTGCCCAGTTGGATTTGACATATGCCGCAGCAGCGGACAGTTATAATGTTGCAGCTACAAGAAATATAAGTGAAGCAATAGCAGGTTATGAAGCCGAAAAGGAATACATCTATGGAATGGTAAGCGGGATTGATTTCGGCTATATGTTCATGGATGTGGATAAAGACAGCCACAGTGTGGTGAGCCTTCTGGGTGATGAGAATGCGGAGCGGGAATATCTGCTTACGACCGGTATAATGGGTTCGGAATATGAGAGTGGAATTTTTGAAGAACTTATGGGGGAACCTGCTGTTTCTACTATAAGTATACTCAAGGATGCTGTGGAAAGTGGAGTTGACATTCTGGCTATTAATTCTTCAAATCTTGAAGATGCTCTGATATTACTTGACACAGCGGACGAGGTGGTATCGGAGATAAGAACTGCGGCACAAAATGGCTATACGGTTTTCATTCCCTGCGAGGAAATGGTGCTTGGAAGCTGGAGCGGAGTGGGTTATATAGTTCTCTCGGAAGACGGAACGGCTGCGTACAGGATATCGGGAGGGTTAAACGGCGGAAGTACCCAGAGCGAAGTAATATATGACACTATGGTTGAATTTGGACTTACACTTGTTGATATAACAGAGGGTATGCTCCTTATTTTCCAGTCAATAAATATGATGGCAGCAGCCGGAGCTGTATCGTTTCTTGGATCAGCACAGATAGCTCTTGCTGGTGTGTGCATAGGTGTGAGTGTATGGTCGTGCATACAGACCTTTAAGCTGTTTGATGCGTATATGGATGGTAATGAGGAAGCGGGAGAAATCATTGTCAAACAGACTATATTTGATGTGATACTTACCGTAGGCCTTTCATTATTTTCAGAGCTTGCAAAACCGATATTGTCTCTTACACTGAAAAATAAACTTGTGAAGTCTCTAGGTGCTGATGTAGTAGAGGAGCTATTGGCAAACGGAGCGAAGCTGGAAGACATCAGCAAGCTGGTAACAAATCTTAAGAAGCTGGGACTTTCTGATGAAGTGATAAGTATGTTTGCAAAGAACTTCGGAGATACAGGACTTGACTGGCTGAGAAAGGCGAGAAGTCTTGGGGCGTCTCCTGATGTGTTGAAGCAGCTTTCACAGATGGATGGTTTTGCGGATAAGATGGACGAGATCTTCGAGCTGATGAAGGGTTCTTCGAAAAACGCAGACGATGTGGCAGAGTGTCTTATCAAAAACGGAGATGAAGCAATAGAGATCATCCGGAAATATGGAGATGATGCTGTCGATGCGATTATAGTACATGGAGATGATGCTGTCACAATCATAGGGAAATACGGTGATGATGCAGTCGACAGACTCAAGCAGGGAAAGACGCCTGACGAGATTGAGAAGGAACTTGGAGAAAGCAGTAAGACTATTAGTCAGGAAGAGCGAAATAAGATCAGTAGTTGGATATATACTCCAAGCGATGAGCTTTATCTAAAATATAAAGATGTTTTTGATAACCCTAAGTATTTTGACCAAGTAACAGGTGAAATTCATTGGCCTGACAATGATGGTTTTAAAAATACACCAATGGATGAAGTGTTGCAACCAGGAACTAGAATAGATAGATATGGGGATAATGGAAATGCGCAATTCTTTTCTCCAAATGGTACGCCATGGTCGCAAAGATCATTACCGCCAGGTTCGGAAGATAAAAAATTTATATCACTAGAGGTTTTGAAAGAAATACCTTGTTCTAGTGGAGAAATTGCGCCTTGGTTTAATCAACCGGGTGGTGGCATTCAGTATTATACGAATATACAAATAGAATCATTAACGGGAGAAATGGTTGATGCAACATTAGAAAATTTAATAATAAATAAATATGTGAAAGTTATTAAGGAGTAGAAAATAACTATGAATATTAAAACATTAAAGGAAGTTTTTGAAATAATTAATATTGATATGTTATATGATGAAGGCATAATTCGAGAAAAGAAAGCTGGTAATGAGGAATACTATGGTTTTCAATTTTCAGAAAAATTATGGAATATTTTTTCATATCAAAGAGGAAATAAAAAAATTTTATATTCGTTTGATGAGAAATCTAAAGCTGTAAAACATTTTATGATTTTTATGATAAAGAAAAAGATTTTAAAAGAATATTTAATGCCAATAATATCAGATAACCCGATAATATATGATGCAAATGTTTCTTATGCCGATATAATAAATATATTCAATAGCAATAATATCAAAATTGAAAAATTATATATTTATAGTTTAAGTCTTATAAATTGTGATAATTATATTAGTTTAATTGTTATTAATAATATGGAAAAAAAGAAAATATATGTAAATGATATGACTGATATAACTGATGCATTATTTGTTTTTCTGCAATTTGGAGTTGTTTTATATAACTATATTGCATTGATTAGTACCATTGAAAATAGTGGGATAAAAATAAACGCATTAAATGATAAAGATATAATTACTTTGCTTAGTATGACATAACTTGATTTAATGCATAGTGAATAAAAACTTATATAAATATAAGTAAAATACTGAGAATATAACGAACTGGTCCTGAATACAGACCTTTAAGCTACTTGATGCGTATGTGGATGGTAATGAGGAAGTGGGAGAAATCATTGTCAAACAGACTCTATTTGATGTGATACTTACCGTAGGTCTTTCATTATTTTCAGAGCTTGCAAAACCGATATTGTCGCTTACGCTGAAAAAATAAATTAGTGAAGGCTCTAGGTGCTGATGCAGTAGAGGCACTTGGAGACAAGCCGGGAGAGAATGATGGTTTATCAAGAGTATATCAGAGAGGTTATTTTGTGAAAATTGTAATGTTGTGGTAGATATGTTCGAACAAGAAGTTCCTAATATAATAAAGATTATTAGAGTTGAGGTATATAAATAAGCTGGAGAAACTTTTTATGAAATATATTGATGAATTAATAAGAAAACTGAATAATGAAAATATAATTATGAATGGTTGTACAGAAAAACAAATAAGTGAATTACAACAGCTTTGTAATGGTTTTTGTTTACCACAGTCATATATAGAATTTATGAAATGTATGGGAAATGGAACTGGTGGACAATTTATGAGGGGTGACTCTTGCTTTATGAATGAAATATTTTATTTAAAAGAAGGAGCAAATGAATTACTTATTGAAAATAATTCTAAAAATATATTATTGGATGAAGATTTTGTATTTTGGATGAGTCAGGGGTGTATGTTTTGCTTTTTTAAACTGAATGAGGGAGATAATCCCCCAATATATTTTTATAATGAACATGGTAATGATAAGTTTGTAAGAATTGCTTATTCATTTACAGATTTTTTAATATCTCGCTTAGAAATGAATGGTTCATTATTTAAAGAAAAATGAATAGAGAATTGATAACAGATAAAAGAGAGTACGAATATGATTGATTACATAGGAATTGCAAGAAAAGCCGTAGAATGTGATGATATGGTAAAGCTGTTAGAGGGAAAGGGTGAGTATCATTGTGAATTTTTTTATTATGGTCTTGCAGGAATAGATATAACCGATTGGGGCAGTATTTTATCAAGAGGAATTTATGTATTGTATAATGAGGGGGGATATGACTATATTCCGGATATGATTATTGAAGCAATTAAAGAAATGTGTGAGGGAGATGTTGAAGAGGTATACTGTGCGTTTCGAGTTTTCTTTAATTCTGTAATGAAGGAAAAAGGAAATTTCGAACCGGTGCCATTTCACATATCTGAGCAGATAAAACGATTTCAGGTATATCTTTTATCAATTAATCATATGGTGCCATTTCACATATCTGAGCAGATAAAACCTGTAGTTATGCAGGCGGTTTTTAATAATAAAGAAAAGTTAA